>Ga0206986_1006_pt1 | contig 73091 bp, 76 predicted proteins | sample Alteio_BWMinCont_14_FD_153277 | JGI IMG/M metagenome (GOLD analysis project Ga0206986, IMG submission 153277) | Enriched cells from forest soil in Barre Woods Harvard Forest LTER site, Petersham, Massachusetts, United States -... | ecosystem: Environmental > Terrestrial > Soil > Temperate forest >... | reverse complement strand
ACACCGTTGATCGAGATTTGTAATTCATTAGCTAAATCAGCACCTTGAGCTATATTTACAATAATATATGTTTGTCGCATTTTTAGAGTTTTGATTTGCGATTCGTTAAGCTCAATTTTTTGTTCAATCTGCTGTCCTGTTGAATTAAAAGGTTCTTGCCATTCATACCATCTGCCATGCACTCTCAGCGGTAAACATAAAGAGGGTGACGCCATTAGGAATAAAACTATGGCTGCAGAAGCAGCTCCAACAGAATATCGACCCAGCTTACGCTGCATTTTCAAACAAGTTAGTAAAAGAACAGTTGTGATAGTTAGTTTCACTAAACAACCAAACACAAGCCAAAAGAAAGCCCAGTCAGCTCCTGAATGTGGAGTCAGCATTTGAACAAAATTAGATCTAATCACAATAAAAAAGCAGGTGCTAATCAATAACAATCTGATCATCCATCGCTTTCTCTCAACTGTGCCTGTGAATTCAAAGGCAATAACATTTCCGGCAGCGGCAAACAAAATAATCATCGGCATTGCCGACAACACATAGCGTGCCATAGATATAAATTCCATATAAATAAAATGAAACAGAAATACAAAAAGAATAAAAAGGCGAGCACATGTTTTTTTTCTCTCTTCAGGTCCTTTTTGTCCCTCAAATAATCCCAGACTCAGTCCAAGTGCCGCCAATAAAAGAATGATTTGATGAATTATCACTTGTGCATAAAAAGAAATCGGTCCAAGTGACACTCTTAAGTCATTACAAGGCATTTTAAAAAGTCTGGCTGGCTTGTCCATCATCAGCTTAATCCAACGTTCAGGGCTCTTTGCCACCGCTTCATGAAGCAATTTGCTCAAATTTTTGTTTTCAATATCACTTACATCCGGATAAGGAAAGCTTAGCCAGCCAAGAGTATCAACATTATTGCCAATAAAAAAATTGTAGTGGCTGTAGCGATTCACTATTAAGGACGCGCTGCCAAAGGCCATTTTTTGTAGTAACAACCATGGTACAGCCAAAAGAAAAAAACCAAGCCCAAAAGCTAAAAGAGAGCGACGCCATCGCCTAATATCAATCAGTATTACAATTGGCAGCACTGCTAGAGAAAGAACAGCCATAACTGATCTAGTTGTCTGCAAAGCAAAAGCTACCAATCCTAAACAAAATGTGCTGAACGTACTCCAAGATCCTTTAACCAAACTCTTTGTTATAAGCCACAAAACAACGCAAATCAAAAAGCATGCAAAAGATTCTGAACAAACCCTTTCAGTGCCTACTATAAAACCTGGATAAATAGCAGCTATAAAACCCGCCGTTAATCCAACTCTTGTGTTCCAACAGTTTTTACCTGTTAAAGCAATCAGTACACAAGTAAAAGCAGATAAAATAGTTTGTATTAGGATTGGTGCAAACCAATTAACAGGTGAAGCTGCTTGTCCTAAAAGATCAAAACTAAACAAAACAAAAAGAGGGAACACTGGACCTGACACCAATAATCCTGTTAGTGGCTTAAGAGATTCTTTTACAGTCAACAGTTGATAAACATCATTTGTTTGGAATAGTACTGTCAGAGCCTGTCCCCAAAAAGTAGCAGGAAACGCTAAAATTTTCTCTATCGCTTGAGCAGCACATAAATATTCCCAACCATCCCAACTAAAAGCCACATTGACATGTTCTGTGCCAAAGTTAAACCAGAGTCTAATTAACAGTGCAACAAAAAAAACAACCAACATTGGCAACATTTTAAAAATTGAATGTGTCCTTAGCGGGCCCATTATTTATTATCCTGTACACCAAATTTTTCACGCACCGTTCTTAATGGCGCAGTTACTCTCCAGGAAACGCTATTAGACATTTGATTTATGGCAGCCCACAAACGCTTACATTCAGCTTGCCGATGTTCTAATTCATCTTTGGTCGCAATCAACTCTTCCAAAAGCGTTGTTATTCGTCTGGTTGCGTGAAAAAGTGCTTCTCTCAAGTGCACATTATCAGCTATGCGAGAATAATATATTTGCCGATCTAAGCCGGCAGTACGCACGCCAGAAACATTTAATTTCTCAGTTCTTACTAGATGATCTACTTCTAGAGCAATTTTTTTCAGCAGCCCGTTTGGCAAAATGCTCTGGTGATTCACCAATCTCTGCCAGATATTGGTTATATTTTTCCCCAAGTTTAAATATATCTAGAGCAAAATACAATCCAGCCAGATTAGCAGTTGTATGACTTTGTCCATGGCGACGAAAGCGACAAAGTGGTTCATTAATATAAAAAAGGTTCCCCCGGCTCAGCAGTCTGAACCAGTATTCAATATCTCCATAATGATAATAATTTGTATCAAATCCATCTCCTCGGTCACAAGCTCTAAACATAACTGCACTTGGTTCTCCTACCCAGTTGGTTAAAAGAATCAAGTTAGCAATAATGACTTCTTTCCCTGGTATCAAGCAATCACTAGAGAATTGTTTCACTTGTTTAATTTCTTTGCCATTTTCATCTATCAAACGCTTGCTGCTGCTCACAAGTGTTACATCTGGGTATTTCTCTAGCACAGAGTGCATAGTTGCCACTATATTTGGTTCAAACAAATCATCATGAGCAAAAAGTTTGATAAATTCTCCTTGCACTCTATCTAAGCAAGCATTGTAGTTGCCAAATAAGCCAAGTTGTTGTGGATTGCGCCAAGAAACGATTCTTTTATCTTGTTTGGCATAGTCAGTAATAATTTCCGCTGTTTCATCTGTTGAAAGATCGTCGCCAATCAGTAATTCAAAATCAGAAAAGCTTTGCTCAAGTGCGCTTTCAATAGCGTTAGCTAAATAGCGAGCACCATTATATACAGGTAGACAGATGGAGATTTTCGGTTCTGTCATCATCTTCCTTTCGTTAGCACTTTGTCAGACACACACCTAGCAAGTTTACTCTCTGTGCGCCTGGCACGTTTATCCTCATCAAGAATTTCTTGCTTTTTAAACAGAATTTGACGCTCAAGCCAGACAACCGGCGAAGATTGATTACTCTTATAGTCCGGAGAAATTTTCTTGAGCAATGCCAGTATTTTTTCAGCCAAACAAAGTTTTGGTCGTGTTTTCATCTCATGCATGAAGGTAGCAATTCTATATCTGATTGATCGTTTGAAAAGCATTTCATGCAGCATATCATCAAAGCTGAGCATAAGTTCTTCCATATCACTTAAAACACTGCTGCTTGCCTTAGTATAAAGCGGCAATTTTTGACAAGCTTTAAAGCGTGCAATCGCCTCTTGGTATAAATTCGTCATTTGGTCAGCAATGGCTGACCGCTGGAATTTCTCAAGAACACGTGCTCTTGCATTAGCACTCAGTCGCTTGCGTTCTCGTTCATTTTGCAACAAAGAGATGATTGCTTGAGCAATGGCATCTGGTTTTTTTGGCTCAACTAAAATTCCTGATTCCCTATCAACTAAATATTCTTTTGTCCCACCAGCTGTAGTGCCAATCACCGGCTTACCACAAGACATTGCCTCAAGACAAGTATATGGAGAATTATCATAAACAGAGGGCACTACGCAAACATCTGCTGATCGGTAATAAGCCGGTAAATCTACAAGTGGTACACGGTTAATAAAGGTAACATGTGCCTGACAGTTGGATTGATCAATAAATTGCTTCAATCCAGCTAATACCGAAGTCTGTCCGGCTGCATTATTAGTATCATCTCCAATAATATAAAAATGGACTTGTGGCACACTTTTCACCACTTCTGGTATTGCCTGTACAAGATAATTAATTCCTTTTCTTTCTTCTAAACGCCCGACAAACAAGATTTTTAATTGCTTCGGCGCATCTATTGCTCTTGTCCCATCTGGACAAAATTCTTTTGGATCAATTGGGTTAGCAACTAAAGTAATTTGGTCAAGCGGGTAATTCAAATCTGCCGCTACATACTCAGCCAAATCTTGGCTAGGTGAAGTAATAGCATCGGCAAAAAGCATGGCGGCTCTTTCAACCATAGCAACAAACTGATGATCAAATGAAGGCGAAACATTATGCAATCGCTCAGCAATAAATTTAGAATGCGGTGTGTAGAGTCGCACCACTAATGGCGCCACCTTACTGATGGCTTGAAAAAATCCCTCCGCCAGGAGTTCTGGTGCATCAACTACATCAAAAGGTTTTTCATTATGCAGTTCAAGAAATTTCTGCCACATTGCCGGCGACGTATTTAGAACATATCGGCTGTAAGGCATCGCCCGCATTACCATACAAAGATCATTAGCTTTGAAATAGTGCTCAACCCGATGAATAGTAATGCCATCTTGAACAATCTCATAAGCTTTCTGCTTGGCTAGTGAAATAACTTCTACTTCATGGCCGTTTTCTACTAGCCCGTGAGCCAGGTGATTAGCAAACGTGGCAATGCCACCCCAACCGGTTTCAGGAGGGTACTCACGCGAAATAATACAGATACGCAGTCGTTTTGCTTGCACGAGGTTATTGTATTACGTGAACTTTCACCAAATTGTGTCAATCTCATCATTCTTCATGAGAGACTCTTAAGAAAACGGGCGCCTGCCTCTCGGCTATCCGGGTAAAATCATCACTTACTTAATATGATGAAAAGATTCCCTGGTAACATCAAACAAAATGAAACGAGTCTTACTTACTGTTCACAAATTTTTCCCTGAGCATCGCTCAGGCACAGAAGTGCTTACTCTTAAGGTTGCTCAGGAGTTGCAACGTCGCGGCTATGAGACTTTAGTAGTTACTGCTAATCCACCCGATAGAGATGCTCGTTTCAAGGGCGGACCTCAAACTTCATCTTATGAATATGAAGGCGTCAAAGTCTATGTTCTGGAAGAAGCTTTAAGGCTCAAAGAAAACCAGTTTGTCAGTGAATTTGACAATCCTTGGATTAAAAAACATTTTCAATCAGTGTTGAAAGAATTTGCACCAGACATAGTGCATATTTTTCATGCTCAAAACTTATCAGCCAGCATCATCGTAGCTGCATTGGAACAAGATCTGCCAGTAGTTATTTCAACTACTGATTTCTGGTTTATTTGTCCAGTTGTTCAACTAAAGCGTCCAGATGGAAGCATCTGCCGAGGTCCGTCTCCAGGAGCTATTAATTGTTTAACTTGCTATACACCTGCTCTTTTCCCACCAGCTCAGGAGTTCCAAGAAGCACTCGGCAAGAAGTTCCCGATAATCCAAAAGGTTATCGACCAATTTCCTCCTCTTTTATCCAAATTTGCCAATCAAGCCAATTATGCTGCTTATGTCGCAAGCAAGTTGCCTGCTGCTGCAACAGCAACAATGACTCGCCCTGGTGTTTTAAGAAAAGCAGCTAATAGCGTCTCAGCGATCATGGTGCCAACTCTCTTAATGCGTGATTTGTTTATAGAAAATGGACTGGACCCTAAGCTTATTCATCATGTACCCTTTGGTATTGACACTACCTCTCTTGAATCATTTCAGATCAAGACAAAAAGTGAGCTCTTACGCATCGGCTTTATTGGCACATTATATGAGCACAAAGGTGTGGATCTGCTCATCAAAGCCTTTCTCAAGCTTCCGCCAGAAGCAAAAGCGTGTTTACAAATATATGGTGATACTAAACAATTTCCTGATTATGCCAACAGCTTAATCAAGCTTGCCAATAATGGTTCTCCGAATTCCACCAAAATTACTTTTGCAGGTACTTTTCCCAACGCTCAATTAGGTCAGGTACTTTCCAACTTAGATGTATTGGTTGTTCCATCACGTTGGTACGAAAACACTCCTTTAGTAATTCAGTCAGCTCTAGCGACAAAGACTCCGATTATTGCCACCAATCTTGGTGGTATGTCCGAACTGGTACACCACAATAAAAATGGCTTGCTCTTTAATTTAAATGATGTTGATTCTCTGCATGCCCAGCTGCTGCGCCTGTTGAATGAGCCTAGACTCTTGCCAAAGCTGGCAGCTGCTATTACGCCTGAAAGAACAACGCAAGAAATGGTCGATCAAATCGAATCAATATACAACATTACTTGCTAGCTCGACGCCCCCAGGCATAAAATTCTCACCGCCGCGCGTCACATATTCTCGATACCATTTAATCGCTTCCTGCAATCCTTCTTTGAGCGTGTGCTTAGGCCGCCACCCAATAGCTTCTCTGATTTTCTCAGAGTTGAGATATTGTGCCAGAATTTCAAGCGATGCTGTTCCTTCTATTTGCGGGATAAGATCGACACGTCCAAGCAATTCTCTTAATAAGTCCACAACCTCCAGCACCGAAACCGGCTCATCATTGCTTATATTAAAAGCTTCTCCATTCAATTTGTCGGTTCGCAACATGGCTTCTGAAATCTGCCGATAGGCTTGTGCTGCATCTTCAACATAAATGTAATCTCTAATTGGACTACCATCAGATCTTATAATTGGCCGTTCGCCACGCAGCAAGCTGACAATAGTACCGGGCACGATTCGGCTGAAATTCAAATCCCCCGCTCCATAAAGATTGCCACATCTAGCAATACAAACAGGTAATTGATAAGAATGAAAGTAAGATTGAGCAATAAGATCTGCACAGCTTTTTGAAACATCATAGGGATATTGCCCCTGAAGGGGAGAATTCTCTAGATATGGTAAATTCGGCTGATCACCGTAGGCTTTGTCGCTGGAAGCAAGCAGCACACCGCAATATTGCCCATCTTTATCCCTGCGCTGTCTGGCTGCTTCCAGTATGTTCCAGGTTCCAGCAATATTGTCGCGGAAAGTCCCCACAGGATCGCGAGCTGCTATGCCAACTAAAGCTTGGGCAGCTAAATGATAAATAAATGTCACATTATTTTCTTTGAGCAAATGGAGAATAAGTTTATCGTCTTGCACATTTCCTTCCACAAACTGCATTTTGTTGGCTAAGTTGTGGATTCGCGAAAACGAAGGAAATTCTTTATCAAGCCCTATGACTTTAGCTCCAGCTTCAATCAACGCCGTGCAAAGCCATGGGCCGAGCAAGCCCGAGCACCCTGTTACTAATGTGGTTTTTCCAGTCAACATATTTTTAATTAGCACGAGATCTAAACTGGTAAACAAGTATATCGTCATAGCTTCAACAGCCATGATAGATTTCTAATTTGATTACTCTCAATTCATGCACCTCATGGCATCCATTTAAGAAGTTCTTGATAATTCACAGCAAGCAGTGCTGGCATGGTAAACTGCACCTAACTTTGTCCAGTCTCTCTGAGCAAATTCTAGTGCCTGCTAGTGGCTCGAAGGAATGCTTCTCAAGGGCACCACCAGGGGTGCACTTGTATGCGGTGAAAAATGACACAAACAGCAACAAGTCCAAAACTTAGCACAGCTTGTGAAATTCTCAAAGAAACACCACTCATTATCTTATGTGGTGGCAAAGGCACACGCCTGCGTGAAGAAACCGAATGGCGTCCAAAGCCAATGGTGAGTATCGGCGAATGGCCTCTTCTTTGGCACATCATGCGCTATTATGCCTGTTTTGGTGTACGCAAATTCATGCTCTGCCTTGGTTACAAAGGTCAAGTTATCCGCGATTTTTTTCTCTCTTACCACGAACGTTGGGCGGACCTTAAAATTCATCTTGGTAAAAACGACATCCATTATGTTGGAGATGGTTACGAAGGTGATGATTGGGAAATCACTTTGGTTAATACGGGACTTGAAACTAAAACTGGTGGTAGGGTCAGCGCCATGTCCCGTTATCTAACAAATGAGAGATTCTTGCTGACATATGGTGATGGGCTTTCTGATGTTAATTTGGAAAAACTGGTGGAATGCCACCTAAACAGTCGTACTATTGGCACTGTCACTGCTGTTAGACCTTCATCAAGATTTGGCGAATTGGTTATCGATAACAAAACCTCTGTTGTAAGCAATTTTTCAGAAAAACCTCAGGTCTCAGAAGGCTGGGTAAACGGTGGGTTCTTTATTTTCAACAGAGCTCTTTTTGACTACATTCCCAACCCGGATGTATCACTGGAGATGGAGCCCCTTCATGCTCTGGCTCAAGATGGTCAGTTATCCGCATACAAACATGAAGGTTTCTGGCAGTGCGTAGATACATATCGTGAGCTGGAATATGTTGAGAAGCTTTGGTCAAGCAACAGTGCGCCATGGAAAATCTGGCAATGACGGAAGCAAAAGTTCTGCAAGCGAATGCTTGAACAGTTATGCAAAAACCTCCTAAAGTTTCAGTTTGTTTACCCGTCTATAACGGCGAGAGATTTCTTGCCGAAGCAATTCAAAGTGTGCTGAAGCAAAGCTTCAAGGACTTTGAACTGCTAATTATCGACGACTGCTCGCATGATCGCTCGCAAGAAATAATCAAAGATTTTGCCGCTTCAGATAAGCGCATACGCTTTTTGCAAAATTCCAAGAATTTAGGTCTCTTTAACAACTATAACGAGTGCCTAAAGATGGCTGATGGCCAATACATCAAACTTTTTGCTCAAGATGATGTCTTCCACCACAACATTATCGAAGAAATGGTCAACGTCATGGAAAACAATCCACAAGTTGCTCTAGTAAGTTGCACAAAAGGTTGGATTAGCGAAACTGATGAGAAGCTAGAACCAACTAATGCGGCTGAATTAGGAATTCTTAAACCCTTTGACAAAGATACATATAAATCTGCTAATGAAATGGTGTTAGATAGTTTTCAGCGATTCATTAATTGTCTAGGGGAACCCTGTACTGTAATGTTTCGTTCTATTCACAAAGATTCTGGCTTTGATACTCGCTTTAAGCAAATTGGCGATCTTGAATATTGGTATCGCATTCTCCAACATGGGGATTATTACTTTCTTAGCGCTGAGTTATGTAAATTTCGCAAACATCAGGACAGCGCCACTAATCGCAATAGTAGATCCCTGTCAGCATTGCTGGATTGGTTTGTTCTAGGCAGCAAACATCGCCATCTAATTGCTCAACTCAATGAAACAGAAGCAGAGTTTTGTGCTCGCCTGACCAGACGCTTAATAAAAACAATTTCGACTCGCTTTGCTGCATACACAGAAAATACAAAAATCGACCCAGGAAAAGTATTAGAACAACTAACGAGCTTCACCGATGTTCTTTCTTGTTTTTCTCCTACTGCAAATCGTTGTGAAGCAGATGAATATAAGGTCTTCGCCATTTGCGCTCTTAAAGAAGGTGCGAATTTACTTAATGAAGTTCGCTTAGTCCAAAATCAAGTTGAGTTCAAAGAAAGTCAAATTGATGATTTAAAGTCAGAGTTAAAAGAGGTAAAATCAGCTTTGCAAAATGAAATAGCAGAGCTTAAAGCGGCACTTTTTGAAATGGGCAATAGTGCTTCCTGGAAAGCAACCGCCCCTCTAAGAACCGTAAAGAAGTTGTTGCCTTGATTTAAGAATCCAACTAACCCCTAGTTAAGGTACTCATTAATGATTGAATTAAAAGATTGGTTGAATCATAGCAGCTTTCAAATAAAGCCTTTTCAAACAAAGCCTTGGTTAATCATTGGCAAAGGGCCAACTTACACCAAATTGAATGAAGTCAATCTGACAGAGTACAATACACTTTCTCTCAATCATGTAGTCCGTGAATTAAAAGTCAATGTTGCGCACATAATTGACATTGATGTAGTTGAGGCTTGTGCAGATAAGCTGTTAACTAATTGTGATTGGTTGATTATGCCCAGGCGTCCTCATGTGAGTTGTCGCCCCAGCGAAATTTTGACGCTCGAAGATTGGAAAAACAGCATCCCTGTTTTGCGTGAGCTTGATCAAGCAGGTAAATTAGTTGTTTACGACCTCATGTTTGGTGAAACTGCTCATGGTGATTCTCAAATAGAAGTTAACTACTTCAGTTCTGAAGCGGCTTTGGGAATTCTAGCCAGACTCGGTATCAAAACTATTCGTTCCATTGGTGTCGATGGTGGACGCAAATACAGCAATACATTTTGCGATCTCGATAATGAAACTAACCTGGCCAATGGACAACCTTCATTTGATTTGCAATTTGAGAAGCTTGAAAAAATTGCTGATAATTATCAAATTGATTATCGTCCAATAGTTGAGCCTATGCTTGTTTTTGTCGGAGCGGATCGCTCACAATTGCTCCCGACCAAAGTTCTTGAATATTCAATTCATAAACATGCTACTCGCCCTGTGCGCGTTATTTACATGGTGGATTTACCAGTTCCCAAACCAAAAAATGAGGCGAATCGACCACGTACAGGTTTTTCCTTTTCTCGCTTTGTTATTCCAAAACTGGCCAAATACCGTGGCCGGGCTCTATATCTAGATTCGGACATGCTTGTTTTCAGCGATGTTTCAGCACTCTGGGATATTGAATTCGGCAAACAGAAAATTCTATGCACTTGGCAGGAAGTTCCAGAAGTTTGGAAAAATAATCCAGGGTTTCACCCTGGTAGGCAATTTAGCGTTATGCTTCTAGATTGCGATCGTTTGCCTTGGAAGATAGAGGATATCGTGGCTGGTCTTGATCGTGGCGATTTTACCTATGCTCAATTATTGTTTGAGATGTGCCTGGTTGGCAAAGACGAAATTGAAGACAGAATTCCACCTGGTTGGAACTGTCTAGAGCATTATGAAGAAGGGAGCACCAACCTGATTCATTACACAGCTATTCCTACCCAGCCCTGGACATATGATAAAAACCCTCATGGCCATCTCTGGGAAAAGGCGCTCACAGAAGCTGTGAGTAGTGGTTGGATCACAGCAGCTGAAATTGAGGAAGAGCTTGAAAAAGGCTACCTCAGACAATCACTTGCTTATGTAAAAGAGCTAGCAAAAAATCAAACTGCTTATGGCGAACCAATCCCAGTTGAGTCACCTGATGTTGGCAATTCTGCTAAGCTGCAGCACTTAGTAAAAGAATTGCGTAATGCCAGAGCCGAGGTAATTGCAAGCGCTAAGAAACTGCGGCGCACGCAAGCAGAACTCACCAACACAAAAGACAAACTCAATGCTGCTTTACAAGAAACCGACAAATTCAGACGTCATTTGGATGAAACCATACAAGTAACTGCAGCGGTAGAAGATCAATATAGACAAAAGGTAGTTGCCTTAGAGAACGACAAGCATGCTCTTTACAGATCCAAGACTTGGAAGTTAGGCCGCCTAATCACCAAACCAGTTGAGCTATTAAAGAAAAGGTAATTTCAAATCTTAATTGACAGATCCAGGGCATCCAGCAACTACTAATTCTACGTGAGCATATTTATTTACTTCAGGCGGGTTATATGGAACGCCACGCGCCAGCCTTCTTTCAGTAATTTCCTGAATAACGATGTCTGGCTTTTCGGCTTCAATCACTTCCACAGGAAAATCATAGCGCCAGTAATAAGCTATGCGACGAAAATTTTGAGAAAAGTACCATTGTGGCGCAGTCATGAAAGAGTCTCTTAAGCAGAAAGCTTTGGGCAAACTAGGATCATCAATTTCTGTAGCAAATGGATCAGTGTGGTGTGCCTCGTTATCAAAATTTGGCGCTGGTGGATTATCGCTTATTCTATATTTAAATACCCTCACAAATCCTTGCCAGACTGTTTCCGGAATCAAACCAGGCATTCCCATCATTGCAGTCATGTCCCCACCTCTATATTTGAAAGCTTCGATTTTAAGGTCTTTTGTTTCAAGTGGTTCTATGGCGGGGAACCATTTTTTTAAATGCTGAATCACTGCTTGATATGCTACAAAAGCCCCCATACGGTTCCAATGCGTATCAGTTTTGAAATACAATGGCACAACATTTTTTGCCTGCATAAACAATGAACGAATGTCCAAGAAATCCACATGTGAATTGCTCACCAAAGCAGCATTCAGTTGATCCAATCGAGACAGTTTATTCAAGCAAGTATAGGCACACGGCGTGTATTCACGATAAATAGTACATTTACTGGGCGGCATAAAGAGAAAATAGCGTATATTTCTTGCCGCCAACCACGCTCGTCTTGCTTCTAAGACCCGCACCCAGTTTTCTAATTCTGCATGAGTAAGCAGAGGATATCCTCTAAGCGTTTCTTCGTCTCCACCATCAAAAAAGAAAAGCCAGTCTTTTTTGCCGACCAAAACTTTATCACTGCTTGAATAATCAAAGGCTTTGTATTTAGCCAAATTAATTCCTGCTATTAAATATTTTCGCAAAGCAAATCTGTCATTGTAAAATTCATTGAAACCAGCGGGGAACTCTGTCATTGACTGAATATTCCAGTGTATATGCGGAAAGGCTGCTAACCAGCGCTTCTCTTCAGCTGCAATAGTTCTTGAGCCAATTGTCCAGCGCGATATTGACAGAACTCCCAATCCAAAAACAAGGACGGCAAAGAACATTGCCGTAATCAATTCTTCCGTAATCAAAGACTTATAACGCGGCCAATTCATGCTTAAAACCTAAAGTAGATGAAGGGATTGTACGTTCCGGAAGCCATTTCCATAACCGATAAAGACATAACAGTTGCCATAAATGCAACCCTCAGTGTCGCTACTACCTGTGGTGTCAATAGATTGCGCATTCTCAAGCTTATTTGTGCCGGATCCGCATTGAGAAGAAGATTTTTAAGCAATGGTGTGCAGCCGATTATGCCGCAAGCCATGATAAAGGCTACTTCGCGGTTGAGAATTATTCCTACTGTGTAATAACCAACACCTCCAGGCGCTAAACCAAACATGGTGGACAGATAACTCAAAGCCTGAGGCAGTGTATCAGCGCGAAATAAAACCCAGCCAATCATCACAGTTAACAAGACATATAAATGTCTGAATATTCCAGGCAACCTGTTTAAAAACGCACTTAATCCAGATCTTTCCAATCCTAAAAAAGAGCCATGATACAGCCCCCAGACAATAAAATTCCAACTAGCACCATGCCAGAGCCCACAAAGGAAAAAGACTGTAAGCAAGTTGAATGTAACCCTTAAGTCACTGCACTTATTACCGCCCAGAGGAATATAAAGATAATCTCTGAACCAGTTTGAAAGAGATATGTGCCAGCGTTGCCAGAACTCACGAATTGATTGAGAGATGTAGGGAAAGTTAAAGTTCTCTAGAAAGCGGAAGCCAAACATGAGCCCCAGTCCAATTGCCATATCTGAATAACCGGAGAAATCAAAATAAATTTGCAGCGTATAGCAAATAATTCCCAGCCACGACAAACCCACTGTTAATTGACCAGCTGGTAGTCCAAAAATTTGATCAGCCGGTCCTGCCAATACGTTCGCTATCAGTACTTTCTTGCCAAGCCCGCTTACAAAGCGACGCACTCCCTCAGCAAACTTGTTGAGAGTAACACTTCTTTCCGTTAACTGATCGCAAACATCGTGATAACGAATGATTGGACCAGCTATTAGTTGTGGGAAAAGAGAAATATACAAAGCAAGGTTAATCGGGTTGCGCTGTGCCTTAGCTTGTTTGCGATAAACATCAATCACATAAGAAAGAGAGTGAAAAGTAAAAAAGGAGATCCCTAATGGCAATGGAATATTTTGTATCTGTATAGTAGTCCAATTAGCACTTGTCAGCAAGCAGTTAAGATTGGTTTCAATAAAGCCTGCGTATTTAAAAAAAGCAAGTATGCCTAGATTGCCCAATACCGCAAAAGCAAGGATCCACTTTGCCCAAACCTTTTCACGAAAATCATTAATGAGAATAGCAAAGCAGTAATTGAATGCAATTGAAACAAGCATTACCCATAAGAAAGACAACTCGCCCCAAGCATAAAAAAGCAAACTAGCAAAAAGTAAGAAAGCATTACGCCAGATTGTCTTCTTCATCAGCAAATAACCACCTAATACCACAGGCAGAAAAAGGAAAAGAAAAATCAGCGAACTAAAAACCATTTATTTATCCAGAAGTCCTTGAAGGACTTGCTCATTACAACATCATCATAACTGACTGCCTGTCAAAAATGCCCTAAGACAATTTAATAGTTGCTAAGATGTGCCTTTAATAAGTTTCATCGCCACTTTCGATGTTAATTGTCAGCGTCCGCCTGAGCATATTGCTGCCCTGCCCGGACATTGGTCTTACTCCATGCCAGGAATTAAAGGTTTTTACAAAAACCAAACCTTGGTTGGGCAAAAAATCATAGGTGGAAAGTGTCTCAACGTCATCAAATTCAAGATAACGATTAACCCAATTAAAGTTAAGTTCAGTTTTCTTGGGCCGCATTATCTCTGTGCCACCACCAAAAGCTGAGTTCCATTCACCCGGATGCAGCATCGAAATAACCCAGGTAATTATTTTGCCTGGAGAATCTGTATGTGGGTGCAATTGCCCACCATCAGCTGGCAGAATAGAAAATTCAAAGCGCGCGGAAAGCGGTATTTCATTTGTGTCTTTTTTGCCTTGCAGTACTTGGGTAATCTGCTCAATTAGAGATTTTGACTTCTTAGCCCCATCTGGTTTGATATAACCAAGTTCAATGTTTTTCTTAGAGAGCATCTTGAGCGTGCGCACAATGAAATCAGGCGTTTTCACCCATTCATAGAATTCTCGCCAGGCTGGTGTGGCTGCTAAAAATTCTTTATATTCTTTCGGATTATTCATCTCAGCCAGCGAATATTTGACTGACTGCTTATTCCCTAAATAGGGCATCAATTTAAACAAAGATACATCCGGATAAGAATCCACCAACTTTTTATAAAGAGAATCTTCTATAAGTGGTGTAACTATCCCAACAGGATACGGTTCATAGACAAAACGGGCATTGGGAAAGTTAAAGAGCGGCTGAGCAGGGCGAGCTTCATTTGCTGTCACCGCGATCGATGCCTGATTAACTGGAGGCGTTGCTAGCTTACTCACGTCTAATCTCCATTATGCCGGGATCATCTTAATTTTACTTGAGCAATCGCTTCTTTGCATGAAAGATTTCTGGGCTAGTTATGTTTTGAATGATTTATTCAACCATCTTAAGGGTTGAGTAATTTTCCAGGAGCTGCTGTTTTGCAAATCATTTAATTGCCGTCCGAGTTGGTCAATTTCATGCTCCAGTTGTTTGCGTAATGCTTTTGCTTCTGTCAATTCTCCTTGCAATGTATCTTCACGTCGTTTAAATGAATGATAATTCTGCTCCATCTGCATTTTCGCTTCAGCAGCATAAAACAAAAATTGATAAGCAAATTTCTCAAAATCAAGCTGCTGCTTAGAGTTACCATTGCCAGCAATGCCTTTACGCATAATTTGCGAAAAATCAATTTTGCGCTCATGGATAGCGTTATTTACTTTACGGATCAATCCTTCCACTAATCCTCTATGCATTATTGGATCTGTTTGATCCGACACCAAATAGCGCGCATATTTTTCAGCCAACTTGCAAGCATCAAATACAAAAGAGAGATCAGCTAGTGCTGTGATAGTGACAGATTGAGCATGTCGCCTAAACTTCACCAGTACCTCATCAAGATACATAAAGTCGTCAGATTCAAGAATACGCAAAAAATATTCTATATCGCCAGATAGTTTGTACAAAGTATTAAAACCACTGCCAATGCTTTCTTTGCGGAACATTACCTGGCATGGTGTGCCTATTTTATAGACAAAAGTATTGGCATAAGCAGTAATCATTTCCTGCCCTGGTATAACCATCGTTTTGTCAAAAAATCTTTCAACTGCTGTTTCTTTGCCTTGTTCATCAATAACAGCACGAGCACAACTCACTATGCTAATATTTTTATTAACAGCAAGTTGATCACTAAGCCGCTCACAACATGTTGTTTCGAGCAGATCATCCTGAGCAAATAATTTGATCAATTCACCACTGGCTCGCTTAAGGCATTGATTGTAATTACCGAATATGCCCTGGTTAATCTCATTTTTCCAATAAATCACTCTTTTATCTTGGCGTGCATATTTCTCAGCAATTGCCTGCGAATCATCAGTGGACAGATCATCAGCAATCAATAACTCAAGGTTGGAATAAGATTGCCCAAGTACGCTCTCAATTGCTTGAGTCAAATACTTTGAACCGTTAAAAACCGGCAAACAAACTGAAATTTTTCCCTTGCTCATTGATCTAGATCTATCCTGATTGATGAAAGATACTTAAAAATAGTGCAAATTATAAGAAGGTAATTTAGCACTGCTTTGAAACAAGCAAATTAGCCCCTACTTACTTTACTCAACTCTTACAACATAATCATGGATCAAAAAGATCACAAAACCTCTTATGACGCCCTTTTGCTGGTTTCCTTCGGTGGTCCTGAGGGCATGGATGATGTCATGCCATTTCTAGAAAATGTTTTGCGCGGCAAGAATGTCCCTGCCGCAAGAATGGAGGCAGTCGCTCAACATTATGAACATTTTGGGGGTGTAAGCCCAATCAACGAACAAAACAGAAAACTCATAGCTGCGCTTAAACCGATAATTCAAGATAGCGATCTTAAGTTACCAATCTACTGGGGCAATCGCAACTGGCATCCCCTACTAACAGACACAGTTCGACAAATGGCTCACGATGGTATCAAAAGAGCACTTGCCTTTGTCACATCTGCTTATAGCTCTTATTCCAGCTGCAGACAGTATCAGGAAAATATTCGACAAGCGCAAGCAGCCGTTGGAGCCACAGCGCCTCAGATCGATAAAATCCGATCTTTCTACAACCATCCTGGTTTTATTGAGCCGAATGCTGAAAATCTTTTACAGGCTTTAGAATCTATCCCTATGGAACGTCGGCAAGCAGCTCAAATTGCCTTTAGCGCTCACAGCATTCCTCTTTCTATGGCTTCTGGTTGTGAATATGCCAATCAACTTCTTGAAACATCGCATCTGGTTGCTGAATTAGTGGGTTGCTCAAATCGCTCACAGCTTGTTTATCAAAGCCGCAGTGGTTCTCGTACTCAACCTTGGCTTGAGCCGAACATTTTAGACCACATCACAGAGTTAAAAGAAAAAGCAATATCTGATCTGATCATTGCCCCTATAGGTTTTATTAGTGATCACATGGAAGTACTTTATGATCTTGATACCGAAGCAAAAGAACTTTGTGATGCTCTTGGCATAAATCTGGTCCGCGCTGCCACAGTTGGCACACACCCACGCTTCATAAAAATGATCAAAGAGTTAGTGGAGGAGCGCATTGACAATAGCCAGAACCGTTTAGCACTTGGATATTTGGGACCAAGTCATGACCTGTGCCCACCTGATTGCTGCCTTGTCACATCTTAAATCCCTTCTAACCTAACAGTCTTGGCAGCCAAGTATAATTGTTCATTACCTATCATCCTAAGCTGCAAACAGCTATTCAACGTTAATTTCACAAAAGCCATGGTCAATCAATGACTGTATTAGATCCTCAAAATCCGACATCCATAACTGATCCGGTCTTGCTTGAAAAAAGTTTTGAAACGATCAGTTCTTTAAGTAATGCTGCCGGCACGCAAGCTATTGCCGCTGCTCCGCAAAAAACTTCTTTCTTTAGTTTCACTTTCAGGGCTATTAGTGAACTCAGGTTTGTCAAATTTGCTCTAGCTAGTTTTGTCATCAACAATTTGCGCAGACGTTATCAGCGTTCTGTCCTGGGTTTTGCCTGGAGCCTTTTAAATCCATTGCTAATGATGATTGTTTTAACTTCAGTCTTTTCTTTGTTATTTCATCGTGATCCACGAACATACAGTATCTATGTATTTACCGGCATGCTGCCTTGGACCTTCATCTCCGAAAGTATCAGCACTGGTTCTCTTTCAATTACCGCTGCTGAGAACTTCATGAAGAAGGTTTACATCCCTAAAATCTTTTTTCCACTCGTTGCTGTTTGTACAGAATCAATCAACTTTGCCCTTAGTCTAGTAAGCATGATGTTTTTGGCCCTGTTTGTTGGACTGAAGTTGCATTTGACACTTTTACTTCTGCCTTTTGCCATGGTCATTACTTTCTTTTTTACATTCGGCATTGTCCTGGCTTTAGCAGTATCCACCGTTTATTTTCGTGACCTCACCCATCTTGTGCGCGTCATTCTTCAATCCTTCTTCTATTTCATACCAATTATTTATCCTCTTAGTGCCGTACCAGAAAAGTACGCTATCTATTTCCAGTTAAATCCATTTACTTATTTTATCAATCTCTACAGAGAACTAATTTTCTATGGACAATTTCCCACTCGACATGAATGGGCAATCCCTATTGGTTTAACAGCAGTAACTCTATTTATTGGTTTTTATATACTGATGAAGCGAGAAAAGGACATTATCTTCAGGCTATAAGAATGAGCGCAGAAATTGACATTACTAATGCTTCTTTGCGGTTTCGTATCTATCGAAACCCTTCTCCTGGTTTGAAGGAAACTTTTGTTCAACAATTTACTCAAAAGCATAAAGCGCAACTGGTCACTGAATTTGATGCCTTGAAAGACGTCAATCTTTCTTTGCGTGGCGGCGATCGCTTAGGCGTCATTGGTTTAAATGGGGCTGGAAAATCTACTCTTCTAAAGATGATTGTTGGTATTTACCCACCATATGCCGGTCAGATTCATGTGCAGGGTAAAATTACTCCTATGATTGAGCTTGGCACAGGCTTTGATCATGAATTAAGCGGTCGTGAAAATATTTACCTCAATGGCGCTCTGCTTGGTCGTTCTTACAAACAAATGAAACAGCTTGAGGCAGAAATCGTTGCTTTCTCCGAGTTGGACGAAATGATTGATTTGCCAATCAAATATTATTCATCGGGTATGCATGGCCGCTTAGCTTTTTCTATAGGCGCCATTATTGATCCGGAAATTCTTTTGATGGATGAAATTTTTGCCGCAGGTGATGCTCATTTTGTGCAAAAAGCCACACACAGGCTAATGGAGCTCTTTAGCAATTCTCAAATTGTCATACTTGTCTCACACGATCTTGAGCAAGTAAAAGCATTGTGCAATCAAGCCATAGTTCTACACAAAGGCATAATCGTCAATGAAGGCAGCCCCAAAGAGATGGTTGATTATTATCTGAAAGAAATCGTCCATCTTGAAACTCCTGAATTGCCCAGTCTTGTTCAACCAATGAGCAGCAGCCTGAGTTAGTTGTTTATTTCAGAAAGACTATCGTTTACTTCAACTTGCACGCCTTGTCCATATGGACCTCCAGCGCTTTTTTCATTTCTTTAGTTAGTGGGAAATCAGATTGCAATTCTTTCCAGGCAATGCAAGTTCGTTCAACTGTTTCCTGCACCAATTTGAGCGCGATGCGTTCAGATGCAGCCGCCTTTGATACTAACTTAACAAAATTCACCATTCTGACTTTCAAAAACTCTTTCTCCCCACCAAGTCTAAGTCCAAGATTATCGTTCGCCATATAAATTATTGTTGGCACAAAATCATAGGCTGGTGACAATCGTGGTTGACGTGAGTCATTGTATAAAAGCGACCAGTTTTTTAAGTGCATATCTCCATTGCCTATCAGAACTGTAAATACCAACCTTTTGATAAACTCAAAAAAATCAGCCTCACCACATTCGCTTAGCAGTACATAACCAATTCTGTCAAAACTAGCATTTTCGTACTTCTCGGTTGGATAAATACCAAAAACTTGGGCGAAGTCTTCCATATGAATACGCACACCATCGTCTTTTCGATCAAAGCGTTTAACTGCCAGGCTTTCACCAAACTTCGCATCGATATCCGCCGGAAGACCAGCTATCGATGCGGTGGGTATCAACTTACAATCCGGAACGCTGATACCAGTTCTTTCAGCCAACTTAAGCATTGAATACTCTGCTTCTGGAACATGCTTATAAGTATGGCTTGGGAGCTTAACAATCCAAGAACCACCAATGCCATCTGCTGGTATCGTCAACCCGCCAGTTGATTCCATAATGGCTGAGAATTTTAGTTGAACTCCTGCTAAAGAAAACCTCAACAGTTTCTCTTCTTTAGACAGTAATTTCTTCTGTTTCAAACCATCATCGGCAAGCTCCTCGACAGCTTGTACATAAACGGCCCCAGGCAAGTCTTTTCCTAGTGCTGCAATAAGAAAGAATTCTCGTCCGCTTTTTACATTCAGCTTTTTCGCTAAGTAATCACGAAGGTGTCCTTCTGGTAAGAGGTTGGAGAAAAATGGCGGCAAAGCAGCCGCACTGCGTATTTTCTCTGCCGTCTTCAATTCACCAAGAGGCGTTTTAAACCAGAGGCTTAATGTTGGCCTATTGGCATTTTCTATATAAGATCTACTAAATGCAAAAAGTGTGCGGTCATCTGCAAGCAAAGTCAAAGTTCCTACCTCTGTGTTATTTAGGTAGACACTCAATGTTCTGAATGATTGCTCATTGCTCTCAGCCATTTTCAATTTCTTCCTCATGCCAAAACTCGTATTTAGCTTGTTGATCTTTTGGCTCGGAAAAACTTTGGGGCTGCAAGACAAACGAAACGGCAGGCAGTAATTGGCGTGGTATTAAAACCATCTCTAGCCCAACTGCTCTAGCCACTTCGGCAATTGTGCTCAACCTTGGATCGCGTTTACCAGCCTCTATATCTGAAATTTGACTTTGCATCATATTGAGCTTGTCCGCCAGCTCTTTCTGTGACCAAGCCCGAGCCCTGCGAGCCTTTATTAGTGTTTTTGGGAAATTGGTTATATCTAGCATAAATGATAAGTTGGCTGAAAATATCTTAAATATAAGATATTATAGCAAATTAAATCACTTATTTATGATATTCTCAGATAAATTATTACTACACGGGCTTTTGAGAACCGGGTGATTGATGCTGCTTCAAACATATGTTATCACTAACATATGACGACGAAGCGGATTTTCTACCTCAAAGAAACCCTGACGGCACCGTTTTAGAAATGGTCGTTTGGCAGATACCAGCTGATCATGCTCGCCCTCATGGTTTTAAATATCGTCTTCATTTTGGAACACAAAGCGGACGATGCATCGTCCGGTATGACAATGAAAAAAGCAAAGGTGATCATCGCCATCTTGGCAATCGAGAAGAACCATATGAATTTATCAGTCTTGAGCAATTGTTGAAAGATTTTCGGCACGATCTAGAAAAACGGGGCGGTCAAAAACAATGAATAGACGAAAAATAGCAAAAGACAAGAACAAAAACCAGTTGATTATTGGTGTTCGCAATCGCGCTGCTCTGTTTGAGGAAGCGGGTGCTGCCTTTAAGCGCCTGGATAAAAAAGAACGTATTGAGCCAATCAATCGCTTGTATTTCCCCACAGCAGCATTTCTATGGAAGCAATTATCGCCTCAGCGGCTAGAAGCTTTGCATACCCTGCGTGATCAAGGTGCCATGAGCATCCGCAAACTTGCAGGAACACTCAAGCGTGATTACAGAGCTGTGCATCGCGATGCACAAGTGCTGCTGTCGCTTGATCTGGCTTGCAAACAAGCCAATGGATTATTGTTCGTGCCCTGGGATTCAATTTTGATAGAACTGACTCAGACAGCCGCGGCTTGACGATAACAACATATATATTAAGCTTCGGGCACTTCCGATATAAACTCGATAAATTCCTCACAAGAGCAGATATTGATGCCACATCGTTTTGCAACTGCGTTGTTGAAATGCCTGAATCAATACATTTGAATCAGCAAAGAGCACAGGCGTCATTTTAGAGCAGGATATCGTTTCGTCAGTCGGATTTCTCTCAGTCGATCCGCCTCTTGAATAATTTCTTTGGCTGTGACACCTGCCCGTTTCAATGCCGCTTGGGCTTTCCGTGCAGTTTCAGCAAGAATTTGATTCTCCGGCAAAAGCACAAGACATCCCCCAACTTGCATTTCAATCAAGGTGTCGCCCTTATCTAATCCAAGAGCCTTTCGAGCTCTGGCAGAAATAGTGACTTGACCCTTGCTGGTCATTGTCAGACTTCGTAGTTTTGTTTCAGCCATCTACACACCCAAAATTCCTACTTTCCTTACTTCCTTACAAATATATCATTGCTTTATTTCAAATGCAAGTTCCGCGCGACAATACTGACTTTTATGAACCGCTGACTCAAGCAACTGTTGCCTAATTGTCCATCTCAATTCATTTGCAACTATCTAACTGAGCCACACATATTGTCAATGTAACGATTGTGAACAATACCTGGCGCAGCTGCGCTAATTGTAAATTGTAACGAAGAAGGAAAAAAGCTTAACATCTCTTGTTTCAGCCCTGCCCATTTTACTAGGGTCAAGGCGTAGATACGGAGTTAGGTCCATGAACGAAGGAATTAGCCATCATAACAACTTGAGACGAAAGCCACTGCTGGCTTTTCACGTCTGGCTACCCTTCATGGATGCTAGTTGGCTTATACCGTCCCTGCATACATTCATCTAATTAGCCCAATGTTCACTTAGCTCTTTCAGCAAGTTTTCATGGTGAAGGCTTGCTGTTTTAGTGTTTCGGATAGGTGCTGGCCTACCGTGGGTCAGCACCTGGATCCAGAGTGTCCAGTTTTTCTGAAGGAGAAGATCCATGTTCAGGAAGTGCCCGGATTGGGTTCTACTTGTAGTTGCAATCGTGCTGCTCTTCATCGGAATCATCGTGCTTATCTTGAGCGAGAGAGTACCACCCGAAGTACGAGACAAAAGAATGGAGAAAAATTGGTGGATGCTTCCTCCCTTTTAGGAAGCTCTCGCGGTGAGAGTCTCCTGTGTTTATCCATCCGTTGCCCACGGCGTGATCGCCGTGGGCTGTCTTTACTCAATGGAGGTATTTGATGTCCTGGCGTTACGACAAGAACGTTCTTGGCTACACCAGCAATCTCTCGGCGTTGGATTTCTCCGATGCTGCAGTCAGGCTGGTGTATCCATCAGTGTGGTTCAGGGTCGGTATCCACGGAGGATTGCCTGAACCAGAGTTCAAGATCCACAAAGGAAAGGTGAACAAGAACAACTACATCGAGTGGATTCTGCGTGGCAGCACGGGATGGGTGAGCGTTGCCTTCGATGGCAATCGTCTGGTGATCGAGGCATTCGTCTGCGCATCCACCAAAGGAGGAAAGCCGATCAAGATCCTACGTGCCGCTTTGAGAGATCGCCAGAAGGACGGCACCGGCAGTGATGCTGATGCGCAGACGCCACTGAACTCTTTTCTAAACGGCGATCCAGCATTCAGTCGCCTGCCTCTGCCTGGGGTTCATATCGCTGAGATATCAATCTATTCCTGGGATCCAGACACTCTCCTGCCCGGGATAGACCAGCCCGGCACCGTCGGTCACTTCATCGCCGATCCTGATTATTACACCTTCGCCCACCCGTTCGATTGGACCCAATACTTCCAGTTCTGGAAGGAGGCTGTGCACTTAAACCTGGCACCATGGCAAAGAGGAAAGCCCATGCATGGCGTACCGCGTCACTTCCTCACTGAAGCAGCCAAACTCGCAAAAGAGATTGGCTACGATGCCCTTGATGAGGTGGCAACCTGGACAAACGTCGCAGACTTCTTCCTGAAGATGGGGTATAGGTTCACCTTCGGTGAACACCACCTCATCTACCAATACATGATGAAGATCATGGAAGAGCGCTTTCCAAAGTTCTCTTTGTACCAGCAAGCATGGCTGGTCGTCCTCCAGAACGTTCCTATCGCGTTCATTCCTGATGCACTCAGGCTTAACTTGCCTGGGCACCCGGAGTTGTTGTTGCGTTGGTCTACAACGTCCACAAACCAAAACTGGGTGCGCATGGATCTGGCTCTCTCTGATCGGTGGAAAGCTCTAAACGGTCCTCGCCTTGATCAAGTCAGTCTTGTCGACCAGCGTCTGCATGACTTACTTCATCAACTATAGCCACTTCTCACCACGCGTTCAAAGGAGGAGATCATTGATGATCTCCTCCTTTGAACGCGGTTAATCTACACCAAGGAATCTGTAAACCTTGATTTGTTCATTTGTTTTTGTCCTTTTTCTCCACAAGATAATATAATGAGCCCATATCAGTCCCTTTGCACACTTTAAACACTACTTACAAAGTGAACCATGACATTCCTTAATCAGGCAAAGAAGTTGCAAAAAGAAATTGTTGATTTGCGCAGGCATTTGCATGCGCATCCAGAACTAAGCTTTGAGGAGAAAGAAACTGCCAAGCTTGTTGCCAATCAGTTAGATAGCCTTGGCTATAAAGTAAAAAAGGGGGTTGGCAAGACTGGTGTACTTGCAGATCTTGGTGCAAGCTCTGGACCAACAGTGGCAATCAGAGCAGATATGGATGCTTTACCTGTTGAGGAGCAACCCAATATTGCATATCATTCACAAAACAAAGGCGTGATGCACGCTTGTGGGCATGATGCTCACATTGCTTGTGCAATAGCTGCAGCAAAATTATTGACCACGGCTTCGCCAATGCCCGGCGGTAAAATTCGCATGCTCATGCAGCCGGCAGAAGAATTTACAGACAGCGCAGGGCGCTCTGGCGCTTATCGCATGATTGAGGATGATGCATTACAAGGAGTCACTTCCATTATTGGTCTGCATATGGATGCTTCTATTCCAGCTGGCATTGTAGGAATTGCTCCTGGCCCAGTTATGGCTGCTGCTGATGCTTTCAAGATCACAATTTTAGGACGAGGAGGGCACGGGGCCTTTCCAGAAAATGCAATAGATCCTGTTGTTATAGGCGCACAAGTTGTTCAAGCCATCCAACAGATTGTTTCGCGCCGAATTTCAGCTTTAGATCCAGCAATTATTACCATTGGCTCATTTCAAAGCTCAAGCACAAGGGGCAACGTCATTTCGGACCAGGTTGTACTCCATGGCACTATCCGTACTTTTAATAAGGCTGTGCGAAAAGTCATTTTAGAAGAAATGGAAAAAGCTTGCGCAATTATCAAAGCTCTCGGCGGAGATTATCGCATTGACTATGAGCTTAGTTATCCTGCTACCATCAATGATCCTAAAATTACTGAGGTAATGCGTCAGGCTGCCGTTGACTTAATTGGTGAAGAAAATGTCATCACTCTGCCGCCTAAGCCTTGGAGTGAAGATTTTTCTATGTATCAAGAAATTATACCTGGGGCTTTTATGTTTCTCGGTTGTGAAATAGCAGGTGATCGCCGCACTCATCACAGCGCTAATTTCGATCTTGATGAATCTGGACTTTACATCGGCAGCGCCGTTCTTGCTGAAACTGCTAAACGGTTACTTGAATAATGGTCCAGCAAAACGCCGCAAGCGGCTACACTACACTTAGATCGTAATAGATCAATTTCGTTCTATCAAGATCGAAGCGCTTTGGTTGCGCCTCTAAGGGGCTTTGTTATTTGCCAGGATCGACTCTTCATGAGTTTAGCAATTTCGTCTTCAAGTCGATTACGTTCCGCTTCCCATTCTTGCTTCAAGGCGTAATTTTCTTCAATAGTTTCACCAGCAATCAAAAGAGAATAAAACAAGAGTTCCTTAAAGCCGGCAAGATCTCTCATTGCCGATTCTGGTGTTTCGTGTTCAACAGAAAGAAGATCTTTTAAAGAAGCTCCTTTATGCCGGCTAAGAAACTTCACATGTGTAGCAGTTGCGCGTGCAACTAGCCAAGAATAATTCTCTTCTGTTAAGCCAATTTGCTCCAAAAAAGTTCTGTATTTTCTCCCCAGGTGAACCATATCCAAAGCAAAGCGCAGGCCTTTTGAGTTTTTACTTGTAGTACTATCATCATGCTGACGAAAACTGCATAGAACCTGATCAAAATAAAGATATTTGCCTCGTTCTATAACCCTAAACCAATATTCAATGTCTCCAAGGTGATAAAAGCTCTCGTCAAATCCGGCTCCAGCATAGTTCTTTCTAAACAAAACTGTAGTTGGTTCACCAATACCATTTTTAAGATTGAGTAAATTATCTTTCAATACTTGATCAAAAGTCAGCTTGGTATTTTCTTTAAATTCGCGCAGAATTTTCCGCTCGCGTCCTTGCTCATCTACGCATCGGCGAGCACAACTCACCAGAGCCAATTCCGGATCTTTATCAAGCAAGGGCACCATCAATTCAAGCATTGTTGGATCCAATAAATCATCTTGAGCAAATGGTTTTATGTATTCAGCTTCTGCCCGTTGCAAACATTCGTTATAATTGCCAAACAAACCTTTATTGCGGCTATTTGTCCAGGCTTTAATGCGTGCATCGCGCTTAGCAAAGTCATTAATGATCCCTTTAGATGAATCAATCGATGCATCGTCTGCAATCAAGAATTCAAAATCAGTATATGTTTGACTCAGCACACTCTCAATGGCTTCTCTCAAATAGAGTTCGCCATTAAAAACAGGCAGAAGTATCGCAACCTTCGGCATTACAACACCTATAGTAAGACCTAATGCCTTCGCATTTTACACCTGACAGGCTAGAATTAGATTTTCCAAAAGCTCCTGGTTGATATATTTAAAAACTCTCATCTATCATTTGACAATGTTTACCAACACTCTTTCTTTTCCTACCGATTTTTCCCTTGGACGTCTTTACATTGAAGATGAGTACGTCCAAGAGCTTTATCTTGGTGAAGCAAAAGGGATTGTACAAATACCTAAAAACAAGCGCGTTACTTTCAAAATCAAAACCGACACCAAGATTGATCTAAGCTGTTTTCGCACATTTAACCCTGAAGTATTTAATTCAATTTCTCTAGCCAGCAGTCAAGTTGAAGACGATCAGCTCCAATATCTGTCCCATCTAACTGGGCTAAAATCCCTGCATTTAGAGCATACTGATTTAACAGGCTGGGGCTTCATTTATTTAAAGGAGCTATCTTGTCTGGAAAATCTTACCCTCTGGTGGACCAAAGCCAATGATTTGTCATTTGTTCATATTGGTGGCTTAAGTTCTCTGAAAGCCCTGACTTTAAGCTGTACCCACATATCAGACGATGGACTTAGTCATTTGCAACATCTTTCTAATTTAGTAGATATTGATTTATGGGGAACAAAGGTTGGTGATCGTGGGCTTCAGTATCTGGCTCATCTGCCATCGCTGGTGGTGTTAGGCCTTGCTGATACTCGCATTACAGACACTGGTTTGTCTAAACTAAAAAAATTACAGTCTCTCAAATCTCTCAATCTTGCTCAAACAGATATCAGTGATCATGGTTTAGAAACACTTAGTGCTTTAACTAATTTGGAAATTCTTGATTTGAGTGAAACGCAAGTTACTGATCGCAGTCTTAGTTTGCTGGCTAATCTCAAAAACTTGAGAAGGTTAGACCTTCGGCAAACACAAATTTCAGACAATAGTATTAGCTCTCTTGCTTCACTAAAGCAACTCAACAACCTGAATATCAGCGAAACAAATGTCACTAAAAATGGGCGGGATTTGCTAATGTCGACGACTGAGCTTCAAGATCTTATCTATGCATGATTAAAGGATGGATTGAGAATTGTTTGAGCTAAAAGATTGGATTGAAAAGACAAAATTTCCCGAGAAGCCCTGGTTGGTACTCGGCAAGGGTCCTACGTTTTCACAACGTGACAAAATCAATCTGGCAAATTACAACTCACTCGCCCTCAATCATGTTGTCCGTGAACAAAAAGTGGATGTCGCTCACATTATTGATATTGATGTATTAGAGCTTTGCGCAGAAGCTTTGCTTACCAATTGCAATTGGTTGATTATGCCGCGTTGCCCGCATGTTAATTGCTATGCCAGTGCTTATATGACTTTGAACGACTGGATACAATGTATTCCTGTACTTGCTGAGATAGAAAAGCAAGGCAAACTTGTTACATATTCTTTTGCTCACGAACCAAAAGCTGATGACCCTTGGACGATTGATGCTAGGTTTTTTAGTTCTGAAATTGCTCTCGGTATTCTTGGCAGAATGGGTGTAAAAACTGTCCGCTCTCTGGGTATAGATGGAGGCAGAAATTACAGCAATACTTTTAGTGACTTGCAAGAGTTGATCAATAATCAACCCAGTTTTGATCTGCAATTTGAGCGCCTGGAAGAGCTTGCTGCTCGCTACAATCTCGACTACCTGCCTCTAATTAAGGCTTCGGATCAAGATTTGATGCTTGCCAGCGCGTCTAATTCCAAAGTTCAGCAACCTGACCGACTTAGTTCAACAAAAGAATTGCCTCTATCTGCTAAAATTCAGAAGCTTGAATGTGATTTGCGCGAAACCAAGCAAGAGCTCAAAGATACAAACGAGCTTCTTTATTTCATCACCAAAGAATTATCTGTCTGCAGCGAACGCCTTGGCTGGTCTGAAAACGAAGTGCAGGAATATCGCGAGCGTGTCCTAGAATTAGAGCGTCAGATCCATTTATTGCATAAATCCGTCACCTGGAAAATCGGCCGCCTAGTCACAAAACCAATTCTGTCTATCACTAAACAAATTAGGTAGGGGCGATGCCATGCCCTTCCATGCTGGCTCCGATCACTAGCTCCGCATCCTTCCAACGATTCCTTTTCTACTGCCGGCTGGCAGCCAGCGCTCCCAGGAGCTGCGCATTCTACAATCGATCTCGGTTCCACGGAGCTTCGCGTTATACATATGATTCCGGTTCCAACCGAAGCGGGCAAGGCTGCCCGCGCTCCCAGGGAGTACACTGCTTGCATGAGTTATCCAGATACGATCTAAGTGTAGTGCAGCCGCTTGCGGCGTCCCACGAACCATCTGGATCCGACATGCCGCAAGGGCGGTCGCCCGTTATCCAGTACGCTCCATACATATCACGATCTAATTCGATCCTTGCTTGGCGGGCGGATTGTCATCCGCTCCTACACAATCTTTCTTTCGCTATTATTCAACAAATGAACGCCGTCTAACCATACCTAGCGCGAGCTCGCGCTAGGTATTTGATTATTTCTGGCTTAGATTCAATATTTTTGTCATCTAGCAACAGTGAAACCCTTGATTTTGCTCACCCAAATTTGGCAAGGTTAGGTGTATCGTTTCAATCAACATTTCATGAGAAAAAGATCCTAAAAACAAGCAACCATTTACCGTTGAAGGCACTTGAACCATTAACTTGCAGCAAATAAGGGGAAATAATGATGCATTACATCGGCATTGACATTGGCGGCACCGGAACTGTTGGCGGCATTGTCACAGATACCGGACAGATTCTTGCTCGCGAGGAACGACCCACTCCTATCAAAGAAGGCGGCCCTCGTATTTTGCAAGTAGCAATCGATGTTGCTCAAGAACTCATGCGCAAATCTACCCAAAAAATTCAAGGAATTGGGATTGGCGCAGGTGGACAGATCGACACGGTCAACGGCTGCGTACTAAACGCTACCGACGTCATCCCAGGATGGAAGGGGATGCGAATTACAGAAACCGTCACCAAAGCTCTTGGGCTTCCTTCGGCAGTGGACAATGATGTCAACGTTTTGGGAATTGCCGAGACTCACTTTGGGGCAGCACGTGATTTTCGCCAGAAGGGTACGGTGATCTTTTTGGCTCTAGGAACAGGTGTGGGCGGTGCTATCGTGATCGACGGACGTATCCACTATGGCAAGAACTATACTGCAGGCGAGCTGGGACATATCATTCTGGACATGGGTCCAGACGCACGAACGGATCTCGGTGGAGCAAAAGGCACACTGGAAGCCTTCTGCAGTGGACCAGGTTTAGCGGAAACCTACAGGAAGGATTCTGGCAAAACTGATCCAAACATAACAGGACATGATGTCGTTCGCGATGCTGAGCAAAACCCGCAAGGGCATGGCGCCATGTCCATCAGACGAACCGGTGAATACCTAGGCTACGGATTGGCAAGCCTAGCAAATACACTTGGTCCTGATTGCATCATCGTGGGCGGTGGGCTGTCCGAACTTGGAGATGCTCTTCTGGCACCTGCGTGTGCTGTCTTCAACAAGAATGTTCTTCCCGGTCAAGTTGGATGCCCAATAATCACGCCTCAACTCGGAGTTGATGCTCCCATTGTTGGCGCTGCTTGTCTCGTCATGATAGGCAACCCCGACGCTGTCCTATCCCGCTAAATCTATCCTGTCCTGCCAGAAAACTCCCGTAGCGCAAGTGGTGTGTGTTGCACTGACCACACCATTTGCCTTGCGGGATTTTCTTGCTTTTTATCTTTTTAATCAATATTTGATTTTCTACCAAACTTTATTAACTTATTACGCACCACCGGCAATATCATAGCTTATCCCACTCTTGCTTCAACCAATAAGATGCAATTCTTAGATAGGCAAGGAGGATCAAAGACATATAGGCAATGGAATCTAGATACCATCTATCCCCTCGGTAATGTTTGAACCAGAAGCGATACATGCCCCGGTGGGAGGAGAGAATCATTTTAATTTTTGCTTGTTTTATTGATTGTCCGTGATGATGGATTACTTTGGCTCGGGGTGTAAACCAGATTTCGTAACCAGCTTCTTTGATGCGGTAGCATAAATCTACTTCTTCAAAGAGCATAAAAAAGTCTTCATCAAAAAGTCCAACTTGATTGAGCACAGATTTTTTAATTGCTAAGCAGGCACCTTCAGGTTGATCGACTTGTCGTTCATCATTTTGATTCCAATCAAGCATTTTGTATTGACGAAATTTGGCTACATGCGGAAACAGCCGGCTCAAGCCAATCAGTTCATAGAACATTCCCCAGAATGTCGGAAATGCCCGACAAGATCTTTGAATACTGCCGTCACTATTAAGCAACTGTGGTGCCACCACTCCGGCTTTCTCATGCTCCTTCAAGAATGTTACTAAAGTATCCAGAGCTCCACTTAATATCTCAGTATCTGGATTGAGCAAAAGAATAATTTCACCTTGAGCAATCCAAAGAATTTGATTATTTGCTGCAGCAAATCCACGATTGCTATCATTGCGAATTAGTTTCACCCAGGAATGCTTTTCTGCCACCATATCAGCAGATCTATCTGGCGAATCGTTATCAACTACAAATACTTCTGCTTTATCTAAGCCTATAGTTGATCTCTCAATCTCACTTTTCAGGCTGCTCAAGCATTTATCTAAAAGCTTGCGAGTGTTCCAGCTAACAATTACAACTGTAATGATCATCTAAAACACTCCGTATCAGGATTAAATTAGATCCGGTTCCAGCCTAAGCAGGCGAGCCGCCTGCGCTCCCAGGTAGTGCACTACTTGCACGTCTTATACAAATACACCTAATTTGTATGACCCTTTGCTCCTACCCTACAAACAATTAATGCGCCTCTGCACCATAGCCATCCTGTCAATTAGCATCAAGTACCTGGCAAGCCGTAGAATGGCGGAATGCTTTGGAAAAGACTAACCGATTTACTTCTTTCTGTGACAGCTCTTGTCTGCCTATCCCCTCTTATTCTTTTAATTGCCTTGCTTATCAAGCTTGATTCTCCTGGCTCAGTGATTTTTCGCCAGCGTCGCATTGGCCGATTTGGTCAATTATTTGAAATCTATAAATTTCGCTCAATGCGCCAAGGCACACCTGACTTGCCCACCGACCAAATGCAGTTGTTGCCCAGCCCTGTCACTAAAATTGGCAGTTTTCTGCGCAGAACTAGCCTGGATGAACTGCCGCAGCTTATCAATGTCGCCTTAGGTGAAATGAGTCTGGTTGGTCCAAGACCGGCTCTGTATAATCAGACTGAGCTAACTGCCAAGCGTAAGGCAGCCAGGGTTCTTGATTTCCCGCCTGGCATCACCGGCTGGGCTCAGATTAATGGCCGCGATGAGCTGCCAGATGATTTGAAAGTAGAAGCAGACCAGTGGTATTGCCGCAACTGGAGTTATTGGCTCGATTGGCAAATTATTTTCTCTACTTTCCAGGCAGTAGTCAGTAAGCGCGGGGCGATCTAGTAGAATGTTGATGTAGGACATGGCATGTAGGGGAAGCTGTAGGGGATGCTTCCAGCCTCCCGTTTACCCTCCCGCGGGCGGCTAAAGCCGCCCCTACAAAATCCAAGACGTTTCCGTACCAATATCGAGTAACAAATGAAAGGATTGATCTTAAGTGGTGGCAAAGGCACACGCATGCGCCCCATCACCCATACTGCCGCCAAGCAACTGCTGCCGGTGGCAAACAAGCCCATCCTTTTCTATGGCATAGAAGCTCTTAAGTCAGCCGGCATCAAAGAAATTGGTGTGATTATCTCCCCCGAAACAGGGCAAGATGTCAAAAATGTGGTTGGCGACGGCAGCCGCTGGGGACTTAAGATTGACTATATTTTGCAAGCAGAACCGCTTGGATTAGCCCACGCTGTCAAAACAGCCCGTACTTTTCTTGGCGATGATCCATTTGTCATGTATCTTGGTGACAACTTAATTAAGGACGGGGTCGCCCCTTTGGTCGAGCGCTTCAACAAAGCTCATGTCGATGCCTTTATTTTACTTAAGGAAGTAACCAACCCCAGTTCATTTGGTGTCGCTCAATTAGCCAAAGATAATGGTCGGATTATCTGTCTGGAAGAAAAGCCTGCTAAGCCAAAATCCAACTTAGCTCTAGTTGGTGTCTATCTTTTCAATAAAAATATTCATAAAGCAATCGATGAAATTCGCCCAAGTAAACGAGGCGAGTTGGAAATTACTGATGCTATTCAGCGGCTCATCGATACTAATTTCCACGTGGGCAGCCACATTCTCCAAAGTTGGTGGTTGGACACAGGCAAAAAAGACGACATGCTTGAAGCTAATCGTGTTGTCCTTGATGAAATGAGCGATGTCTCGATGCTTGGTACCCTTCAAGACGAATCACGTATTTCAGGCAGGGTGCATGTGGGCAAAGGCAGTGTTTTAAAAAACTGCACAGTTAGAGGCCCAGCCATGATTGGTGATAATTGTTTCTTGGAACACAGCTATGTTGGGCCCTTCACCTCAATTGGAGACGGCGCCAGAGTTACCCACGCTGAAATTGAACACAGCATCTTGCGTGAGAAGTGTCAGATTATTGATTTTCACGGACGCATTGAAGACAGCCTCATTGGTGTCAATGTTGAGCTGACCAGAAGCAAATTAAAGCCAGTCGCTTTTCGCTTGATGCTGGGCGACGATAGTAAAGTTGAAGTGGTATAGGAGATCATGGCAATGCAACTTCTTTTGACAGGCGGACTTGGCTTTATCGGCAGCAACTTAGTCAGATATTTTCTTAAAACTTATCCTGATTATCGCATCATCAATTTGGATGCCATCACTTATGCCGGACATCCAGAAAATTTAGCCGATTTGGAAAATGAGCCTCGCTATCAATTTGTGCATGGCTCCATTGATGACCCTGAGCTGGTTAGTTCCATTATTTCCGGCCGCAAATTTGGACCTATTCATGGCGTAATCAATCTCGCAGCAGAGTCACATGTTGATCGCTCTATTACCGACCCTTCTATTTTTGTGCGCACCAATGTTTTAGGTACACAAATTCTCCTTGATGCCACTTTAAAATACGGGACAGAGAAATGCACTACCAATGGTGCTAAGCAATACGCAATTCGTTACCTTCAAGTTTCTACTGATGAAGTTTATGGCTCACTTGGCCCAACAGGTCTATTTACAGAAGAAACACCTCTTTCTGCCAACAGTCCGTACTCATCTAGCAAAGCCGGGGCTGATTTACTTTGTCGTGCTTACTTCCACACTTTTGGCTTACCTACAATCATCACTCGCTGCTCAAATAATTATGGTCCTTATCAATATCCGGAAAAACTCATCCCATTGTTTATCATTAATGCTTTAAACAACAAACCAGTTCCTGTTTATGGAGATGGGTTGAATGTTCGTGATTGGCTGCATGTTGAAGATCATTGCCAAGCCATTGATCTTGCTTTCCACAAAGGGCGTCCAGGCGAAGTGTACAATATAGGCGGAAATAACGAACGCAAAAATATTGAAATCACTAAACTCATTCTTGCTGAGTTGAAAAAACCAGAATCCCTTATTCAGTATGTTGAAGACAGGCTTGGGCATGACAGGCGTTACGCAATCGATTCAACTAAGATAAGCCGCGAACTTGGCTGGTCACCAAAGCACACATTTGAAACAGGTATCCGTCAAACAATCAAATGGTATCAGGAAAATCAAGCCTGGCTTTCTGCAGTAACTACTAAGAAGCCTGTACAAATGGCAAAGACAATGATATCAACTGCTCCGAATTAATATAATACCTTGGCTCGACGCCGCAAGCGGCTACACTATATTTAGAAAGTATCATGGCTAAGAACGGAAAGGACAATAAAAAAATGACAATCGCCATCACCGGAGCTGGTGGCATGCTCGGTCAGGCGCTATCCCCTTGTCTTGAGGGAAGAGGTCACAAGACAATTGATTTACCGAAAGAAGACTTAGACATCACTAACTATGCCCTTGTGCAAAAAACCATAACAGGCATCAAAAATCTTGATCTAGTCATTCATTGTGCTGCTTACACAAAAGTCGATCAAGCTGAATCAGAAGCTGGTTTAGCTTATCTAATTAATGGCTACGGCACAGAAAATCTTGCTGTAGTTTGCAACAAACTCGATGTACCCATACTTTATATCAGTACTGACTATGTTTTTGATGGCGAGCAAAACAAACCTTACACCCCTTGGGATGCCACCAACCCGCTTTCTATTTATGGCAAATCAAAGCTAGCAGGAGAAATAGCCGTGCAGCGCCATCTAAGCAAATTTTATATAGTAAGAACCAGTTGGCTTTACGGCCCGCATGGCAAAAATTTTGTCGAAACAATTATCAATTTAGCTGAGCAAAAAAAACCTTTACGCATCGTTTCAGATCAAATTGGTTCCCCTACTTGTACTTTAAGCCTCTCTGAAATTATTGCGGATTTGATTGCTACTGAACGCTTCGGTGTTTATCATGCCAGCGACGATGGTATTGCTAGCTGGTACGACTTTGCTTGCGCCATAGTGCACAATCAAAATATTCAAGTTACTCCTATTGAAACAAAAGACATGCCCCGTCCAGCGACCAGACCAAAATATTCAGTCTTAGACAAAACTTCTTTAATTAGCACTATCGGCCGCGAACTGCCTTCCTGGCAAAACTCTCTTAATACTTACCTGCAACTACGTGCTTTGCGGCAACCGGTTGTAAGGAGTGTAAAATAATTAGGATGACTTCTTTTAAAACTATGCTAAAACCACTTACTCAAGATGCTATCGGTCGTGAATATGCAGACGATCTCTCAGTACAGGATTATTCCAAAAAACCTGTGATTGACGGCGTTCAGATTATTCCTCTCAATCTTTTTGTTGATGATGGGGGTGCCTTAGCGGAGATTCTCCGTTTTGACGACAATGGTAATTTGCAGATTTTGCCTGAGTTTAAAGTGAAGCAGACTACTTTTTCGCAGATGGTGCCAGGCACAATCAAGGCCTTTCACCTGCATTACAATCAAGAAGATGTCTGGTTTGTCATGCCTTATGATCGCATGCTCATTGGCTTATTTGATGCGCGTGAGAAATCTAGCACTTACAAAAAAACAATGCGTTTTGTTCTAGGCGCAGGTCGCGCTCAAGCTCTTTATATACCGCGCGGAGTAGCGCATGGTTTAGCTAATGTCTGGCAGCAGCCGGCCAATATGATTTATTTTGTCAATCAATGTTTTGATGCCAATAACCCTGATGAACACCGCCTGCCCTGGGATACTTTAGGTGCTGATTTCTGGGAAATTCGCAAAGGCTAACTCGCTGAATCCATATGATATTTTTTCTTTACATACTTCTGGGACTTATGGCAGGAGTATTCAGTGGATTGATTGGTATTGGAGGTGGCGTAATCATAGTGCCAGCACTGATTTATTTATTTGGCATGTCTCAACATCAAGCGCAAGGAACAACATTGGCACTAATGGTTCCACCAATCGGTTTGCTCGCTGCCTGGACTTATTACAAACATGGATATGTAGATCTTAAAGTGGCTGCCATAATTTGCGCAGGCTTTTTCCTAGGCGGTTTATTGGGTGCCAATATTGCCACTGGATTGCCAAGCAAAGTGCTGGAAAAAGTATTTGGAGTGGCCATGCTTTTGATTTCGCTCAAAATGATTTTAGCCCGATGAATTATCTTGCTGAACATTTACACTAATTTATGGACAAAAGTATGTAGAAAACACTTCCACTATGTATGTAGGAAAGCTGTTCAAAACTGTCCAACCTGTTCATGACAAGCGCATTAAAAGCCGCTAAATAGCCATTCGTCTATTTTGAAGCTGTTCAAAAGTATTTCGGAAATAGATAGAAATATACGATGAACAATATGCTCCGATGAAACAAAGAGCTTTGTCCAAACAACACATTTTTATTCCATAAATACTTAATCCTAAGTCGTTATAATTGCGGCCCTTATGAACATTTGTCCTTGCATAGCCATTATTCTTTGCCTGCTGCTCTTTCCTTCGGCAGCTTATTCTGAAATCGGCACAAATACTGAAGTCAAAGCAACTGTTGAATACAACGAAACACAGCCAGCACCAAAAGATGTTCCACCTCTTTCTGTAGTCAATGCCCTCAATGAAACTCTAATGATGAGTCCAAGAGCTGCTGCAATACGCGCTCAATTTGCTATTGCCCGAGCTAATTATGCTGCTGCCACTATTGTTCCCAATCCAATCATATTTATGGATCGCGGTCTAGTAGCAGAACAGGTGATGCGAATTGGGCCAATCCTCACCTGTGAGCCACCCTGGAAGCTAATTTTCAGGCTCCTGGCGACAAAGCGTTTAGTTGCTCAAACTAAGATTGACTTATTGACCACTTTATGGCAACTGCGTGCAAACACCCGCCAGGCTTATATGGAAGTGGTGGTTGCTCAGGAAACTTTAAAGACCTTGGAACAACTTTATGATATTTCTGCCAAGCTTCTTGAAGTCACCTCCAAGCGCTTTCAAGCTGGTGATGTGCCAGAACTTGATATGCTCAAGGCACGTCTTGCTAATACTCAAACTCTAGTTGACCTTGGCGTCGGGCGCGTACGTGTCATTCGCGCTCGACAAGTACTCAATGTCATGATGGGTCGCCCAATTCATACACCGGTCAATATTCCTGGTTTGCCAGACTACACAGGTTCAATTAGATCTTTCAAGCTAAGTTCTGAGCTATCTGAAATTTTGCCAAGCTTTACTCATTTACCTCTGCCTTTACGCGACTATATTGCTATTGCTTTGGATAACAGGCTGGAGTTGAAAAGTCTTGATCAACAAATAAAGCTAAACAAAATCAATCTAAAAGGCGCATATGGCAATTCAATTCCCAACCCAAGCCTGGCTTTCGGCAAATCAACTGCAGGCAACCCTGCTGTTGGTCCTAAACTAACAGCAGTTTTCTTTACACTCAATTCTGAATCTCCTGTCAGCAACTTCAACCAGGGAAATATTTTTCTATATAAAGCTACTGGGAGGCAATTGCAATATCAGGTTGGTTCACAAAAAAATCAAATCATTTCTCAAGTATCCAGCGCTTATCAAAACTTGCTTGCCGCCCGCGAAAAATTGCGTGTATATCAAGAACATATTCTGGCAGACTCTTATGAAGTTGCACGCTTAGCTAGACGTAGCTATGAAGTAGGACAATCAAATATAACTTCGACACTGCAAGCACAACAAAACAATGTTCAAATAAGAAGTCAGTATTTAGATGCTGTTCTGAATTACACGCAAGCATTTACAGCTTTGGAACAAGCTTGTGGCAAACCTTTACAATAGCTGCCAGGGAGCGCGTTCGGCAATTCGCACGATTGCCTCGTCCGTTCAAGGGATCCTATTAATACGAAATTGCTCGACCGGATCCCAGATGCTCTATGGGACGCCGCAAGCGGCTACACTACACTTAGCGTGTGTCCATATACTTCATGAATTATTTAACTAGATATCGCTATACTTTTCAGCATGAAATGGCTTAGGGCTAGTTCACTTATTCTCTTGCTTATGCAGATGGCAACACCTGCATCTTATGCTGCTGGACAACCCGGACGCCCTGCTGCATCTCAACCAATGCCAAGCGCACCATCCCTAACTCCACCTCCAACACCCTTTACTCCATCGGAACAAGGATCGCTTTTGCTCCCAGATGCTTCTCTAAGAATGCCTCAAAACAATCAGGAATCTTCTGCTCGTACACAAGAACCTGAGAAATTGCCTGCCAAAGTTACAGTCGAGTTCAACGAGTCGCTTGCCCCAATTTCCACACAACCAGGTTTGTCAGTTGTGCAAGCTCTCAATGAAGCATTGATCAATAGCCCCCGCGCTGCAGCTATCCGCGCACAACTTTCTATCGCAAGAGCTGGTTATGCCACTGCCACCATAGTTCCCAACCCAGTTGTTTTTATGGACAGAGGTTTAGTAGCAGAACAAGTTATGCGGCTGGGTCCAATGCTCACTCAAGAGCCACCTTGGAAGTTAGCTTTCCGCATGCTTTCCACCAAACGACTGGTTGATCAAACCAAAATAGATTTGCTAACTCAGATCTGGTCCTTAAGAGCCGATGTACGTCGCACTTATGTTGAGCTGGTTGTCGCTGAGCAAACTCAAAAAACTCTGGTTGAACTTTATGACTTATCGGCAAAATTATTATTGGTTGCCGAAAAACGATTTCATGCAGGCGACGTGCCTGAACTCGATGTTCTTAAAGCGCGGCTTGCCACTTCACAAAGCAAAGTAGATGTTGAAGTAGGGCTGAAACGGGTTTTGCGTGCCGGACAACAATTAGACGTGATCATGGGACGCGCAGTCGATCAACCAATTAAAGTTCCTGACTTGCCGAATTTTTCTTTGCCGGACATAACACCTAAAACATCTAAGGTAGCTAAAAGTGACATACTGCCTAACTTTGAGAAATCGGTGCCACCACTAGAAGATTTTATTTCTCAAGCTTATGACAATCGGCTTGAGCTAAAAAGTCTTGCCAAGCAAATTTTAGTCAATAAGGCCAACTACATGGGTGCATACGGCAATATTATCCCCAATCCCAGTCTTGCTTTCGGTAAATCGACCGCAGGCAACCCATCTCTAGGACCAAAACTAACTGCTGTCTTCTTTACTCTTAATGCTGAGGCACCTGTCTCCAATTTCAATCAAGGTGACATTTTCAAATACAAAGCCACTGGCAAACAATTAGTTTATCAAGTTGGTTCACAGAAGAATCAAATCCTTTCTGATGTTGTCAGCGCCTATCAAAATCTCATTGCTCAAAGAGAAAAAATTCGTGTTTATCAAGAACATGTCCTGGCAGATTCTCTGGAAGTAGCTCGCTTAGCCAGACGTAGTTACGAAGTAGGACAATCTGATATTACTTCTACATTACAAGCCCAGCAAGCCAACGTTCAAATTAGAGGGCAATATTTAGATGCCGTAACTTCTTATGCCAACGCATTTACTGATCTCGAACAATCCTGCGGCTTGCCTCTGCAATAATCGAAGCAGGCAAGCTGCCCGTTCGGCAATTCACAGGATTGCCTCACCCCAGGGAGTGTATGATTAGCATGTACTATCCGGATACTTTCTAAATGTAGTTCATGCTGATTTTTATGTTTTGTGACGAGCAGAGGGTGAGGGATAGGAGCAACAGAATAGTTGGTTTTATGAATTTTGATGATCAGCGGTAATTTGGTAATTCAGTTAAGCAGCTATTTTCATTTCCTGCCTTACTTCTCTAGCCCATTTCCTTAAGTTCCAGGCGGTAACCGCAAGCCCAACGTTCATAGTGTCGCCAACCTCGCCTTTGTAGCGGCAGCGATTCATGCGGTGATCGGTTTTGAGGTGACCGATGATGGGTTCGAGGAGATTGCGATTGCGTTGTAGGCGCTTAAAGAAGGGTTTATCGTGATTTGGGTGAGGATTTTTACCTTTAGCTTGAATAGCCAGGCGCTTAATTTTGCTTGCTCTTTCAGGGAGATTTTTCGTATGGTAACCGCGGTCAGCGCCTAACTCGTCGGGTAAATCACCAAAAGTATTTTCCCAATCTTCCAGGGCAAAATCCAGAGAATTAACATCAGCGATATTGTAGCTGTACTCTTGATGACCAACTATGTACTGATTGCGATCAGAAGTAAGAGAGGCTTTTATCCCGAACTCATATCTACTGCGGCGTTTGCCTTTAGCAATAACAGTAGTGTGAGGTTCATGGAAGCTGAGGATTTTATCTTTTGAGGGAATTTTTTCGTTATTGAGCCAAGCGAAGGCTTGACGTATGGCTTTATCAAACAGTTCGGCTTCATATCTTAATTGCTCCTTGAGCTTATTAATGGCCGCCAGGTCTATTTCACTGGCTTGCTCAAGTGAAGCATTGTCGGCTTTTGAAGCAGATTTGCGAACGCTGCGAGCATATTTAGTGAGATTTTTAAGAGATTGGGTAACCCTGTCTCTACGTCCTCTGCCCAGCTTATTTATTTTGAGCAGTTCCTTGCGTACCAGAAACTTATGACTTCTAACGTTGACGTTAAGACCTCTGGCTTTCAATTTGTTGATTGTTTTTACTAAGTGCTGGATGCCTCGAGCAAGTAGGCTGGCGTTAGTTGGATGGACAATATGTTTTTCCTGAGCAGTGGTATCAACAAGAGCCGTTCTTTTGGAAATCCGTTTTTCGGCAAAGAGCTGAGCTTTGATTACATCCTCAATTATTCTCATTCCTTCCTTGCCTAACCTGCGTCTAAATTTAGTAAGAGTTGAAGAATTGACAATTTCGGCAGCATCCCATTCGCCAAGGTTCCAATGCAGTCCACAAAAGTATTTGTAGTAGATATTCTCATGGATCATGGCAACAACCTGTCTATCTGATAGATTGTGCAAATGCTTGAGAAAGAGCAAACCAGCCATGAGGCGCACCCGCTTGGCTTTTCGTCCACGTTTTTGGAAGAATCTTTTTAACTTATGCTCCAACGTATCCCAATCGATTCTGTCTGCGAGAATGACTAGCTCATGACGTGGATTGAGATGAATTTTTAGGAGTTGCAGTCCTAAATGGAGTTGGTATGATTCTTGCTTAAGGCTCATGAATACCTCCTTTGGTATCACTGGGTTTTTGTCAATACAATGATCTCAAAGAAAGTGGATTCTTGAGCCTTATTCCTTCTTCATTTTGAAAGATTTCTTCTCCTGCTTATTTAAACCCTGCAAAAATGCAAAAGTTTTCTCAGCAGCAAAAAACTATTGCATTTTTGCAGGGCCAAATTAAAGCGCAATAGGGAAATTTAGCAATTTAAACAATTATGTTGGACAACTGCTCCACCCTGTCAGCATTACCAGGCTCATTTGGCAGCATGAACTAAATGTAGTGTAGCCGCTTGCGGCGTGAAGCCAAGGTATTACGTTGATCCGAAGTAGTTGATGCCCTGTCATTTTGCCGCTTGCGGCGTTGTCCTAACGCTTGCGCCACCCTACGGAACAACCAGGATCCAATATTGCCACCCTAATGTCCAACAACAACACTGGTCACTCCGGCGTTAAACCTATTCAGCTCATTCAACGCCGCAGATTGATTGCTTCTATTCAGCACAAGTGGAATAGCAATTGCCGGGGCAATTTCATCAACAATATCCAATGCCAAAAAAGTAGCAATTGTGCTTTTGCGTATACCTGGGTCAGCTCCTGCAAGAGTTGATTTAGGCACAGAGGGCTTGCCGGTAATACGTCCGTGCCAAAGGGTGGGTGAAAAACTAATCTTGTCTGCTTCCACTACAAAAGAATCATCATCAGGGTTGATTTTAGCTTCCCTTGCTGGTATGACAAAATGAAAAGCACGTGGCGAGCTAATTGTTTTGATATCGGAAAAATTTACTTTGCGCGTCCCACCATCATCCGGCTTAAAAGCAAAAGCATTGTCCATACGAGAAAGAATGCGTCCATGTATTCTTTCACCAGACATAGTTTCAATTACATCAACTGCTCTGGGTGTTGCAAGATTAGTTAGCCACTCGCCACCAAGAAAATAAGCAAGACCTGCAATCATCGCTGTATTGCTTGCTGAGTTGCCTGCTCCTGTCGTATTGCTTGGCACCACATATTCTGCTCTTACTAATGCCCCGGACAAAACTAAATTGCGATCAAATAGCCAGTCTGGTACAGCAAAAACATTTACATCTTCGCCTTTAAACTGCACAGTACCATTGGGCAGCTTTAAGGAACTAAGCGACTTAATCGGCAGCTCACCCTCAAATTGCCCAGGCTGCTTATCGGTAGCTGCTGCATATTGAATTGTATTAGCTTGGGCAGATAAAGATGCCAAGCCAATTTGTCCAATTAAAGATAATGCAAAAACCCACGAAAATTTCATTCTCGACGCCATCTTGATAACACCGATTAGATTCTATATTGCTGACATTATTATGCTCGCTCACCCACATCTGGTCATTAAAGAGCTATTATGCCTACATCTCTTCGAAAATTTTCTCAATCGCTCTATATCCATGAACAATTCGAATGATTTCTGTGATGCCGCTAGCTGTCTTGTAAAAAATCAAATATTTGCCTTCAGCACAACTTTTTAGTCCTGGTTTCAATTCATTCCGCTTCCGCCCTATTCCAGGATGTTGGGCAATTTCTAAACAGCGCCGTTCAATCCGTTCTACAAACGAAATGGCAACATCTAGATTATCTAGAGCAATGTAATCTCCAATGTCTTGTAAATCTTGCGTTGCTTCTTCTGAAATAATCAGGCGAGTCACGAAGCTGCCTTCTTGAGTTTTTTGTATCGTTCTTTTAATTCGGCAAAGACTTGTTCAGCAGGTATTCCTCCATCTCTCTCTAACGAATCAATACCCTTTTGGATCTCGCGCCTCAGCGCCTCAAGCTCCTCTGGACTGCGGCGAGCATCTATCTCAGCATGTATGTCTTCATCAGTAGCTGGCGGTAACCCCTGAGCTTTTCGTTTTTCGTTAACTTCTCTGGCGATACGATTCCACTCCTCATCCCAAAAACGAAACTCCAAATGCCGAAATAATTGACCACGTTCTTCTGGCGGCAAACTGTCAGCAAGTCTTATTACTTGATTTAATCTGACCTTTTCTTCTGGTTTTCGCTGAGCCATAGAATGCACCTCTCAGTAACTTCAGTATAAGCTCAAATGCTTAGATTAGTCTATATATTCTCGCAATCTGCGACTGCGATTGGGGTGGCGGAGTTTGCGAAGCGCTTTTGCTTCTATCTGACGAATGCGTTCGCGAGTCACTCCAAACAATTGCCCAACTTCTTCAAGAGTACGCTGGCGCCCATCATCCAATCCAAATCTCAAGCGCAATACATCTCGTTCACGCGGGGACAATCCTGCCATCACATCAATAATATCGTCTCGCAAAAGTTCGTGAGTCACAGAAGATGCAGGTGTTTCTGCGTCTTTGTCTTCAATGAAATCTCCTAGCCGGCTGTCTTCTTCTTTGCCAATTGGTGTCTCAAGCGAAATTGGCTCTTGCGCTACTTTTACAATTTCGCGCAATTTGCTTACCGTCACTTCCATTGATTCAGCTAATTCTTCTTCTGTCGGCTTTCTGCCTTTATCTTGGGCCAACTTACGCGTCACTTTTTTCAGCTTATTGATTGTTTCCACCATATGCACAGGGATGCGAATTGTTCTTGCTTGATCAGCAATAGCGCGCGTGATTGCCTGGCGAATCCACCATGTAGCATAGGTGCTAAATTTATAACCACGCTCATGGTCAAACTTTTCTGCTGCGCGAATCAGCCCCAGATTTCCTTCTTGAATCAAGTCCAAAAAAAGCATGCCTCGCCCTACATATTTTTTAGCAATTGAAACTACTAGGCGAAGATTAGCCTGCACAAGACGCCTTTTAGCGATCGCTCCATCGGCTCCACCCATTTCTATCCTGCGAGCCAACTCAATTTCTTGATCGGCAGACAATAATGGAATGCGCCCAATTTCTCTAAGATATGTTCTAACAGGATCATCAGAAGGCAAGCTTTTAGAAACTTCTTCCTCTATCTCAGCTATATCGCCTTCTGCTTTTTCATCAAGTCCACCTAAGAAAACCGGCTCATCGCCTGCCTGCATAGGTAAATTATCTTCTAACTCCCCATCAGCTGTCACCAAAAGTTCTTCTAAGCCAGAGCGCTCGCGACTCTTTCTGGTCTCTTCAAACCGATTTAGCCTTTCTATGAATGAATCTTCTTTGTCTTTACCCTTGCTCACGCCATGGTCTCCATTTCCACTTCGGGCAATTTTGTGCTTACTTCGTCACCCAGCTCAAGCAACTCTTTAATTTTACGCTTGATCGCATCAATTTCGCTCATCTGGCTCAAACTTGGTAAAAGCATGCCTAGCTTGCCAAGCTCTCGTATTTTACTCTGAAGGACCACTTGTTTTGCCTCCTCCTTACATGACCTGGACAAAATCAAAAGCTCTGAAGTGGCAAGTTTGAGCCGCTCTTGCATCAATCTTTTGCGGAAATCACTAAGTATTCCCTCAATAGGCTCATTTTGCTTGCGCATCACTTCTGCTTGCAAGATCACTTCAATTAGAGCTGCCGATGGCTCTCTTTCCGGAGCCAATCTGTCTCTTAATTTATATTCCAGATCTTCCATTGTATTAAAGTGCGAGCCAATAGCTTGAATTGCCTCTTTAATGCTCTGATGTTGGGGAGTAATAAACTCCTCTTCTTGCAAAGCAGTTAAGACATGCTCGTAGTTTTCTCGGTTGGTTAAGAACAAAGCCAGCAAGCATTGCTCTGCTTTCACTGTCCCATCAATTAAGCCTGCCCGTGTTCTAGCAAAAGCAGAGGGATTATGTTTATTTACAGACTGTTGGGGCGAGGACGATCCAGTGAATCGCCCGACGGCACTGCCATGTCCTCCACCAGTACCACTTTGAGAACTTTGGGATCCTATGCGATTTTCCTTGCGGAATTGAGTGATGTCGGACAACAACTCTTCTTCTCTCACCCCTAGTTTTAAAGCTGTCTGGCGAGCATATTCGCCGCGCGCCACTGTATTTTTAATTTGAGCAAGCACAGGCACCACTTTTTTGGCTGCCTCAATTTTGCCAGTATGAGTTTGAGTATTGACTGATTGGAGTGCTGCTTCAAGTTGATAATCAATCAAAGGAAGCGCTTCTTGCTTAGCACGTGCAAAAAGCTCACGACCACCTTCTGCGCGCAAACATTCATCTGGATCTTTGCCACCTGGAATTTTAATGACGCGCAAATCTATGCCAATGCCTTCTGCAATTTGATTAAGTGTTTCAATGCCTCGATCAACTGCTTTGACACCTGCCATATCTGCGTCAAATGCCAGAAGTACACGTTTTGACTCTGTGTACCTAACCAGCAATTTTGCTTGCGCTTGTCCTAACGCTGTGCCAAGTGTTGCCACAGTGTTGGCAAAGCCAGCTTGATGCGCCGCAATCGCATCAAAATAACCTTCAACTACAATTACTGAATCTTCTTTTTTAATTGCCTCTTTTGCTAAATGGAAGGCAAACAAATGCTGTCCTTTTGTATAGATAGGCGTTTCAGGTGAGTTGATATATTTAACTTGATCATCCCCTAAAGTTCTGCCACCAAAGGCAATAACACGCCCTTGATCGTCACAAATAGGAATCATCAATCTGTGCCTGAATAAATCAAAATAACTGTTGCTGTCTGCTTTACGCCTGATGAGCCCTGCTTCTTCAAGAGTAGCTGGAGCTGCGTTATTAGCTTCAGTCAAGTAATTCATAAGCCCATCCCAGGCGCTGGGCGCATAGCCAAGTTTAAAGCGCTCGATTATTTCTTGATCAATCCCCCGCTTGGTTAAGTATTCTCTGGCTACTGCTCCTTCTTTTGCATCTTTAAGTAAGCGGCTGTAATACTCGCTTGCTTGTTGATAAAGCAAAAGTATAAAACTGCGCTTATCATATTCTTTGCGATCTTGCTCTGTTTCAACCAGTGCAACTCCATACTTATGGGCAAGATGCCTGACGCAATCGATAAATTCAACCCCTTTGGTTTTCTGGACAAAAGTGAAGACGTCCCCACCTTCTCCGCAGCCAAAGCATTTATATATTCCCTTTTCAAGATTGACATAAAAAGAAGGGGTCTTTTCATTATGAAAAGGACACAAACCTTTATAGTCTTTGCCGCCACGCTTAAGGACAACCACCTCTGAGACCACATCCAAGATGGAAGCCCGGCTTCTTACTTCAGCTATTACTTCAGATGTTACGCCTTTCATAAATGATCCTTCGCGAAACGCCGCAAGCGGCTACACAGATTGTAGGGGCATAGCACCGCTATGCCCTAATTTATGTAGAGGGCATGGCATTGCCATGCCCCTACACACACATCCATTCATTATACGTGCAAGCGATGTACTCCCTGGGAGCGCGGGCAGCCTGCCCGCTTCTTTGCCTTTCTTCCTCCTATTTATAATACGTGGATCGACAAAAAAGGTTCAAAATTTGAGGTTAATTCACAAGGATTATTAGTTGCCGGAAGATATATCCAAGCCACCTAATTCTGGCAGCCAAGAGGCCTGTAGACTGCTGCTTGCTTCAGTACACACCAAACTATCGCAAATAAAAAATAGCAATAAATAAAAAAGGAGACCGAGGCAGCGGGGCTTTGGTAAGCCCAGGTGCCTCGATCTCCTTGCAGACATGGCTGTTGCATGCTGGCACGGAATATGCACCGCCGGCAGTGCCCAATCCATTCGGGTGTTGATCATTCGAACAGTGCATATTCAAAGCCCATCTCCAGGGCTTCTTTAACTCTCACCGGAATGCGGAGTGAGTCAAGGAACTGAGCAAGAGCCTTTGCTTCCCGAACTGTTGTAGGAAGTTCTTGCTCTGCCCATAATCGTTCGACGGCTCCGGCAGGTAACCGCTTGCTTATTGCTGTATACGGTATGGGATCACCAGGGCAAAGTGTATGAACAACTTCACCTTCCTCACCTGGACCCAGGACAATCATCGAATCGCCGCTGCGGTGACCCACAACACCATGGATATAAGCCACCCAGTCTCCTTTCTCCCTTTCATCCTTCAAATAGAGACCGCTTGGTGGAGGCAGAATTGCACATCCGATTTGAATCCCTCCTTCAACACGAGCACGCGGCAGCTCTGTCCTTGGACGGCTCTCTGTCTGATCCGGCAGCGCCCATCCTTCAGAATCAACCCTTAGAGTCGTTAATTTGATCCCCCTGCTAACACCAGGTAAGCGTGCCTGGTAACAGGTATAACCTGCAGGTGGTTGACGCTTTAGAGCCTCTCCACGGTAAGGACTCATCCAATACGTATCACCAATCGCTGCTTCCAGTGCTTCTGGAGTTGAGTGGTCTGGATATGCTTTATATCCAAAGTCCCCCTCAAGCTGGTACATTAGATCTCCCCATCTACTGTCGGCGATCGCTCCTCCTTCTTCTTGCGAATTCTGGATGGCTTGCATGATGCGACGCGTTTGTTCGTTCGACATGATTTGGATCCTTTCCTGTACGAGGTTTGCCTTGCATGTCACACGACACGCAGGAGATCGAATGTTCGCGCAGTTTATCCCTTGCCGAATTCTTTCTACAAAGCCTGGTCCTTGTGCGCCACTAACCATTAACCAGTGCGCAGTTGAAGCCTAGCTCTCTTGCCTCCCGATTGTCGACGGGAATAATACAGGGCTTACAACGATCGTTTTTCGGCACCCGCGCCTGCAGCTCAACTGACAATCGTACAATGCCCTGTTTGTATCTGGCTTTTGCCCTTGGACATGTAAGTCCTGGATATAGCTCATACAGGACTTCCGCCGAATTGCGCCACAGGCGGGGGCTAGTCAGGATGATGGTTGAGCAGTCAACGGACATGGAACCATCTATCACTCCATAGACAGTGCATTCTGTTGTACCTTTGCGCTCATCACAAAGCAAGTAGAGACTGTCAGCAAGCTCAGTTTGCAATAGCTCATCCAATGTAATGAAGCGATCTGACCACCCCGGCAAGTCTGGCGTCTTGAAGGCAACCCACCTCCTGAAGCCCTTGTTGAGAGAGCAATAGGGCTGCCAATTTGCTTGAGCAATCCTGCTCAGCAGTTCTTCGGCTGAAGCATAGCCCGGATATCCATACCGATGCCCCCATTTCCTCCCCTCTCCTCCATCTGGCAGATCGATTCCATCCGCCGCAGCTAAGGTTAGATCCAACTTACTTCCTGCTCCAAACAGATCTGGAGGGATGATGGGAAGATGGGTCGTGCATTCAAATGGCCGAATGAGTTCGTGCCAGAGTACCTGCAGAGACACCAGCCAGCCAAGGCTTCGACTGCCTGACGACATTTGGTTTCGAGTGGACTCGATCGCTCTGACGATGCGAGTTGTGTGTTCGTTCGCCATGACTGGATCCTTTCCTGTACGAGGTTTGCCTTGCGTGTCACACAATACACACAGCGTTAATTCACTGGTCTCAAGTATTCCAAACTGAGAGCTACCGATATCTTCTTGCCTCTCAGACTCTCGTGCCATTGCGGAGGGACATCAAACTCAACAACTCTGCCCGGCTGTGTGTAGAGAGGGAGTATCCCCTCTTTCCCTTTTGGTTCGAAAGGATGGTGTGAGATCCAGCAATCCACCCCTGCAACACCAACCGTTCCCATAGGGAACACAATATCGCTCCTAAACTCGAGAGCTCTGGTCAATGCCACCTGCATAACCCACCTCCTCCTAGGACAAATTGGATCCACGTCCACACAAGTTGTTTCAAGCACCCGCCTGAACGTCAGGCAGGATCTTGCTCTTGAGCCATCTTAGTGAGAATCTCCTGAATAGCGCCAAGCAGCTTGAGTCTCCCTGGATCTTTTGTGCTGTGGAGGGCCGCTAGGGCTTTTTCTTGGGCAGTCTTTGCCAGCTTACGTTCTACCCTAATACACCTTGCCCTAGTTGCTACAAGCAATCTTTGCACCGATTCAACCAAACTGATGAAGACCTCATAATCCTCACCTTCGACAGCCTTTCTCAGATAAGCAAGAGCCACATCACGGATATCCTCTGGCAACTCTGCATCCAGAGCAGCAAAGAGATTTATGGACAGTCTGACTTTTTCTAGATCCAGCTTCTTCTCTTTGAGATAGCCTGCCATCAGGTTTTTCAAATGGAAGTAGCTGTCTAAAGTTGCCTCTGACCCAAGAACGGGGTCAATCAGCCATACAGCTCCGATTAGTTCATCTAGCGCACGTTTGGATTGGAACATGTGACTGCCAATCCTCGTTACATACTGAAAGTTGTCTTGAGCGCGCACAAAGATTTTTGTGAGTATTTGTACCGCCCTCAGGAAATTGGACAGAGCCAGGGTGACGAACCTTTTCTTCTCCGCTTTGCTGTACTCTTGCTTCGCCATTTTCTTTCTCCTTTTCTGCACACAAACGCCAGGCAGCACGAATTAGTGACAAACCTGGGAGTTGGAACTCCTTACGATTAGGCTGTCATTGATGCTGCGATACTGGCTTTTGTAAATTCCCTTGTGGATGTGAATAGAAGACACCTAACCCTGACAAATTTGCACCATCAAAATCAATATTGGCAACCATGACTGATCAAGCACAGCAAATGCTGTCCAGCTATACGAAAAGCCGATTTTACGCAGTTATTTGAGAATCTTTAAATGCAAAATGATCATTAATGACTCGTTTACAATTAGCGCAGCTCGCGCGAGGTTTGATATTGACAAGCCGGATAAGACTTCACGTATACGTAGCTATGCCAACAATCGAGAAGTTGATCTTGTCTTGCTAAGTGTAGTGTAGCCGCTTGCGGCGTTTTGAATTGACGATTTTGGATCTGTGAGCGACGCCATGCGTCGCCCCTACACGGTTTCAATTCTTCGGATCAGTAGAATATCTCGACACAACGCCGCAAGCGGCTACACTACATTTAGAATGTATAAGGGTATTTCATTCCGGCGAGCAATTTAAAAACAATGAGCATTACTGAGGAATTCAATCGGCTTATCACTGAAGGGCGCAATCCAAAGACTTTGGATCTTGATTTGCTTGATACGGAAGATCTTGTTCGCCGCATTCAAGCAGAAGATTTTTCTGTGGCAGAAGCTGTTGAAAAAGTTCTTCCTCAAATTGCTCAAGCAGTTGATTTGATCACACAACGTTTAAAATCTGGCGGGCGCTTGATTTATTTTGGAGCAGGCACTAGTGGAAGACTCGGCATTCTTGATGCCACTGAGTGTGTGCCCACCTTTAGCAGCGAACCTGAGCAAGTACAAGGTTTTATTGCTGGAGGCAAAGAAGCAGTGTTTCGATCTTCTGAAGGTGCTGAAGATTTAGAAGAAAACGGGGTCAAAGATGCCATTACTGCAAAGCTTAGTACCAAAGACGTGGCTGTCGGCATTGCCGCCAGCGGCCGTACTCCTTATGTAATTGGGGCTCTACGCAAAGCAAAAGAACTTGGCTCTGCCACCATTGCCGTCACCAATACCCCAAGCAGTTTAACCAATTTATGTGATGTCACTATTACCGCTATTACCGGACCAGAAGCGCTCACCGGCTCCACTCGCATGAAAGCCGGCTCTGCTCAAAAAATGATCTTAAATCTTCTTTCTACTTGTACGATGATACGCCTGGGCAAAGCTTACGAAAACTTGATGGTCGATGTAAAACCTGCCAGTGTTAAATTGCATGAGCGCGCCATTTCCATTATCTCAACCATAACCAATGCATCAAGACAAACAGCTGAAGAAGCATTGAGCGCTTCTCAAAATCGTCCCAAGATAGCTATCTTAATGATCAAGCGCAAATTAAACAAAGCACAAGCCGAAGAATTACTCACCAAATACGGCGGCTCTTTACGCAAAGCTTTATTAGCGCCCGATAATTAATAGCACTAGCCTTATTTCATGGGATGCCTTGATAGAGACTGTTTTCTGCGTTCTTTTTTAATTTGATCAATAATGTCTTTCGTGTAAGTAGCCGGATCATCCCATCGCACAAGCTTAATACCGCATTCTTTCTCAGCTCTGTCTATTGCCTCAGATTCCACCAATATTCCCTGGCGCTCATAGCGTTTCTTGATCTAGACCACCGCAAAATAATTGCCTTAAAGGAAGAATAATTGGATGCTAGCCTTGTTAGTTTTGCATTACCTCTATTAAGAATTTCAAGATGATCTAGTTTCGCACATTTGCGACAGAGAGCCAGTTTTTCACCCTGTCTTTCCTCTAGCTTCACAATATTTCCAGAGTAAAGCTCAGTTTTGCAAACCGAACATTCAGACATCTTACTAAGTGCAAATACAAGGAATTCTTTTTGATCCATAAATCATTAGCTCACACTGAGATCTTGATCTTCATAGTGTCAACTTCTTGATAAAAGGGTTCCTCACAAGCAATTCTGTCTTCTACATGAAGATGGATTGCATCTTTCATCAGTTTAGACACCTCATTAATTGAAGTTCCTTCCGTATAACAACCTTGCAGGGCAGGACAGACGGCAATATACCGTCCATCTTCGTCTTTTTCAATTATCACAGTAAATTCGTATTCAGTCATATCAAAAATCACTCATTTCACTATAACAGCCTTCTTAAGTTCAGCCATGGTCAAAAAAAGTCGCATAGGGTCTTCAGGAAAAGCATGAAAATTCTGACCTAGGTAAAATTTTCTAGCCTGTTCATTTTTAGCATCCACTATAACAGCACAAAGACCAGCAATTTCAGAAGCCAGGACAGATCGACGCAAGGCATCTTGAAGGAGATCGGAGCCAAGTCCACGCCCTGCATAAAATTTGTCCACAGCTAATCTAGCTATAAGCAGTACCGGTATCGGATATTTACCAAGGCCACTTTTCAGTTTCTCTGGTGCTTCAAGCCAAGACACACTGCCGAAAACCAAAGTATAATAACCAATTATCCTCTCGCCATCTAAAACAACATAAGTGCGAGCACCCTCTTTCTTTTGATTCTGACGAGCATATTGCTGAAGGTATACATTTAGCAACTCAATGCCACAGTCAAATTGACTGCTGTCATGGCCCTTATCTAAATGGGAGGGCCGAATCATCCCAAATTACCCCTTTTTGAACCTGCTTTTTTTGGTCATAAGTTTCCGTAAAGCAGAACCAGGCTCAGGAGGATTATCCAAGGCACCTGAAAATGTCTTCCAGTCAGTCGTAGAAAGAAGAATATTTGATTGATCCCAGAGAAGATTTTGAGCCACTTCACAAGCCGCGTTAAGGATAAAGCTTGTAGCTGAAGTTTTCTTTAGCTGCGCCGCCTGCTCTAATATTACTTTTTGATCGACTGTAGCTTTAAGATCAAAATGGTAGTCTTTACGCCTAGCCGTGGACATGGATAATTACCTCAACTGATTTCATAAATAGTATACTACAACACTCGTTTGCGGCAAACGGCGCAGAAGGCGCGCAGCCCGTGTTGTCTGAAGAATTTAACATCTGTCCATTGACGATTGTGAGCAAGATAAAGACGATCATCGCTGACACCACGATAAGCAACATGCACTAAATTAGAACAACACACACAAGATCTAGATGATCTTTTACTTGAAATTTTTCCAGCCGTTTTTGATTGCAACCCTAACCATTTAGTTAAATAATTGAAAATATCTTTTGTTTTCATGATTTGTGTATGCAGTTGATTCGAATTAAGTTGATATTCAAACGGACGAGGGCATCCGCGCTCCCAATTCATCTTCTTTACTCAATGGTAGAGTGACAGTAAATACAGCACCCTTTCCCAAGGTTGATTCTGCTTCAACGGTGCCGTGATGGCGCGCTAATATTTCAAGAGTAATTGCCAATCCCAAACCACTGCCGCCGCTAGCTCTACTTCTAGCTTTATCGGCTCGATAAAAACGCTCAAATATATGCGGTAAGTCAGCAGGATCAATCCCAGGTCCATTATCTTCAATTTTAATTTGCACATGATCTGAATCCGGCAGCTTAGTAAAAACAGAAACGATGCTGTCAGCCGGCGAAAAGTTAACAGCATTGGTTAAAATATTCACCAATGCGCGTTGCAACTGAATGGCGTTTCCTAAGACCATAAGATGATCCGTATTTGCTTGAATTTCCAGTTCCAAATTCTTCTTTTGCGCTTGTGCTCTTACTTGCTCAACAGCGTCATTGATCAATTGCCCAACACTTACTTTGTCTTGAGAGACCCGCTCTAATGCCGCATCCAGTCGAGTAATATCAAGCAAATCTGAAAGTAAACTTGTTTGTCTTTCAACCAATCTTTCCAATGAACTTAAAAACTGATTGCGCAAAGTCGCATCTTCCCCAGCTCCAGCTTGCAGCGCTGATACAACTGAACCGATAGCCATCGTCGGTGTTTTCAATTCGTGACTAGCGTTAGCAATAAATTCTTGTCTTAGACGCTCTTGTTCTCGCAACCTGCCAATCATTTGATTAAAAGAAAGTCCCAGTTCACCAATTTCATCGCGGCGCAAAACCGGCACAAATTCTGAGATGTCACCAGAGCGAGCAATTTTCTTGGCCATGGCACTCATCTCTTGCATAGGGCGATTAACCCGTTTAGCCAGCCATAAGCTGATCAAAACAGTAACTATGCCTGTTGCCACAATAATCTCTAGAAAAACAATCAAGTCATGCCTGAGCCTTTGTTCGATGTTAGTCAAAGGCACCCCGACACGAATCACTCCCGCTGTCTTACCAGCTGCCCGCACCGGATATGCCACATAAAACCAGTTTGTTTTAGTAGAAGATGATCTGCGCGTATAAATGGCAACTATACCGGCAAGTGCATCATTAATCTCAGACTGATTAGAAATATTTTCCCCTCGTCCAAAAGAAACATTGGCTCCAGAATCAGCCAGCACATGCCCATCGCTGTTCACCACAGTGATAGCCACATTTAATTTAGAGGCGTGCCGATCAACTGCTGCTTTGACGCGATTTTTTGCAGCAAGCGAATCAAGCGCCAGGTCATTATCAATTTCCAGTCCCAGATTGACCGCCTCCACTTCCAATGAATTGCGCAAATCATTGATTGATTCTGATTTGATCATAAAAAGCGCCCACAAGCTCACGGCAAAAAGGGCAATGGTGATCACCAATAAATAAGTGACCAGCAACTGATTAGCTAAGCTGCGGAAGGGCCAGCGGTAAATATTCCTGAATAAATCCATCTAGGTCTTTCCTAAAGACAACTTTGCTTTATTGGGGAACCGGGGAAAGATGGTACTATAATTTGAGAAGTGGTTGCTCGCAGGCGACCAAATACGCGGAGGTTCATTTTAAATGTCTGCTGTTGCTAACGTAACCGATACCAGTTTTGAACAAGAAGTTTTAAAGGCGACAACGCCCGTCCTGGTGGACTTTTGGGCACCATGGTGCGGGCCCTGCAAAGCAGTGGCGCCGGTGGTTGAGGATTTGTCTAAAGAATATGAAGGACGCCTTAAGGTCGTTAAGCTGAATACGGATGAAAATCCTAAAACAGCTCAAGCATATACAATCAGGGGCATCCCTAGTCTTTATATCTTTAAAAGCGGTCAAGTTGTGGAACAAGTTGTGGGTGCTGTCCCTAAGACCACTCTTGCCACAGCCATCAATAAACACGTTTAAAGTATTTAGATATCAAGTAGTTAATTCGATTCCTTATTGCTTCGTTGGACGGCGCAAGCGCCTGCACTACGCTTATGATCCAAAACTAGACTCCTGATCATTTTTAAGGATCCTATGAAAGACATCTTGATCGGCTTTATCATTGCCCTTGTGCTTGGCAGTATTTGGAACAGCATGCAGCAATCTCCTGAAAGTGGAAGCCAAAGCAAAGATGGGTCCGCAGTAAATGATCTATCTGTTCAAGCAATAGTCTCAGTTAACCAATCTAATTTTCAAAACGAAGTACTTAATCAAACTCAGCCAGTACTCGTCGATTTCTATACTCAAAGCTGCCCCCACTGCAAAAAAATGGCGCCTATGCTTGGTCAAATTGCCCAAGAGTATACTGGCAGTTTGAAAGTAGTAAAAATGGACATCATGGAAAATCAGGAGATTGCCCATCAATATAATATTGGTGGCGTGCCTGCTTTTATCTTATTTGAAAATGGTAAACCAGTTGAATCTTTTGTCGGTGAAATGTCTAGACCAAGATTGCTTTCAATTCTCAAACCACATTTGCTCAACACCAAACCCCAGCCCTCCGAAAATCCCCCCGCCACGTAATTGTTCAACTGTAGGGGTGGATGACAATCCACCCGTTGGTCCGAAATAATCCGATACGATCTAAGTGTAGCCGCTTGCGGCGTCCCGCGGAACTAGCATGGATCGGATCCGGTGTTGTGATTTCGGTCGCAGCCGGCGAATCGCTTGCGGCGTAACTGGAATCACATATTAGATCCTGGATTTTATGTTAGCACCACATTCGGTACCATTAAAAATCACAAAAAATGAAAAACGGAAGAAAGAGCAATCCTTTGCTCTTTCTTCCACTACGTTATCTGCTGCCCGTACCGCTAGTCAGCCGGCGGACCGGGATCCTCCGGATCTTTCACTACCCCAACAAAAGCAGGCACGCGAGTCCTAGTGACAAGATCTTTCACATCCAACACGATCAAATGAGGTCTGTCGACCCTCATTTCCCACGGCGGCGGCTCATCATCAATGCACGCGCCTAACGCCATCTCAAAGCCAGTCGCGGCCGCGAATTCAGCACCTTTCTCATCCACCAGGGCAGTGACCTTTTGCCCAACACCACTTATGTAAAATGGGAAATTCGGATCAGGCTGCCCTGAGTACAATCCCCCAAAGTCAGCGCAATCAAGATCAAAGGCATCCGGCATGCCCATGCCTGTCAGAATGCTTTCCAGTGCGTGACGACCTGCAAACTTAATTCGCGGCAGCCAGAGTTTGCCATCCGAATAATGCAGTGCCTGGTAAGCCCTAACGTATTGCCCACTATCAAAGGTCGCCACAAATTGATCAAAGTCTTGCTCAGGTCTAGGCAAGACAGTCATGTAGTTAACAGATGTCCTCCCCGATGATTTGAAAGGCAATGCCACACACTGATATGCACCGGTTTCAGTATATGACATGTCCCTCCAGCAATACATGAGGGGATGTCGCTTGATGGTCCCATCCAACAAGTAGAAGAGTTCATCCTTGGTATCACTCGGCTCAAAAGGATCCTCCCACTTTCCTTTGAAGAAAATGGCGTTGAGCACATGCATGACTGTCTGGCTGTCGAGTGCATCGACAATGTGAGTGATTCTTCCACGCGTTTGCTCGCTTACCCAAGCATTTATTGCCCTAACCACACTTGCGCTCTGGCTGAAGTCAGCAACTTCCACCTTCGCATCAAAAGAAGCACGAGCCACTTGCAGGAACTCAGGATTGATTTCACATCCTTGCCGCACCCAGAGTCCGTTGGCAACATTCAGAATGAGGGACTGATCAAGGCCCTCACCTGTCCACCCACCAGAATCTTGCCCCACAGCTTCTCTCAACTGCGACAGCAACCAGCTCGCATAAGAGACTGAATCTTCCTGCGACGTCAGTCCCAAAAGCTCGAAGATTTGCTCACGCGTTTTTCCGCGCGCAGCCCAGGCAAGCAGAAGCAGGGGCAGCATTACACTTAGTGGCGAAATGATCACATCTTTGCCAGCTGGCGCTGCTGCCACTGTCCTCTGTAGCATCTTGAAGCTGAACCGCGCCACGTTCTCAGCCATACCCTGTGATGTTTTAACTGTCAACGCCTGAGACATGATTACTTCCTTCCTTGCCCCATCGGGCAATTGTGGTGGCACTCGCCTGAACACGCAGGTTAATGCAACACCACATCCAAAGTTGCCGCCGCCACACCTTGTGACAGCATCTCAAATTTCTTTCCTGCCCCACCAACGAGGAGAGAACAACAGGACATTGTTCCCTCCTCCGCCACAATGCCAGTCGAGCATTGTTAGTTGCTTCAGCCGGACTGGACTTCTTTCACGCAGGAGGACCAGGATCCTCAGGATTCATCACCACACCAGCAAAGAGCATCGTCTGTGTGGGATCATCCATGATAACAGCAAGGAAGGGGCGATCTACCCTCATTTCCCAGGGCTCCTCAGGGGCATGACGAGAACCCAAAAAACGCAAGCTTACAACAGTCGCAGCAGCAGCCTCGCCACCTTCCTCATCGAATTTAGCTGTCGCCCTGTGGACTACACCTGAAAGATAGAGTGGTGGCTCACATCGCCCTATGCCCGTGAAGTCTGCACTTGAAACAAAGGCATCTCTCATGCCAAGTCTCATCAGACTGCCCTGAAGGTCGTTCTTGTAGTCCAGCCCGAAGCGTGGCAGCCAGAGCCTCCCCTCAGATTCACACAGTTTCTGACACGCCTCGAAGAATTGCCCATCATCCAAAGTACTAACGGGAGATCGCGCACCCCTCCTTGTCAATGATTGAGTAGGCAGGAAGACATAGAGATTGATCCCCTCAGTCAAACCAAATGGCAATGCCACCAATTGCCCTTCTGCCATCTGAACATACCGCATATCGCCTTGCCTGCACATGAGCGGATGGTTCTTAGTTTCACCCCTTTCCAAATGAAATCTCTCTACCTTGGTTCTCGTTCTGTCGAATCGATTACTCCACCCCCCTTTGAAGTAGATTGCATTGAGAAGACACACTGCCTGAGCCGGATCGAGAGTATCCAGAATGGCACGGATCTTTCCCATGGTCCGGCGCTCAACCCATTCATTGATCTCATTCATAGTAGTTGGATTGGCAAAGTCGACTGCTCTGACAGTCGCCTCGAAGTACCTCTGACTCATGTCGAGAAAAGACCTCTCCAGTTCACAGCCTTCCTGTGCCCACAGTCCATTAGCGAGGGTGAGCTGCACATCCATATCCTCGGTATCTTTAAGCTTCGCCAATTGAGCGTAGTTGAGGTGCCAATCTGAGCTAGCCGGCACACCAAGCACATTCAGCATCTGCCTGCGGGTTTCGTCGCGCGCACCCAGGGCAGCCATGCCCAGAGCAAGAGAAACACTCAGCGGTGATACCCACACATTCTCACCAGGCTTGGCTTGGATTTCTTGCCGAAGCAAGTTGAATCCAAAGGCAGCAGTCGGTACAACCATGAGAGAACTACTCATCTGACACTTCCTTTCATGCCCATCGAGCAATTGTGGTAGCACTCACCTAAACACGCAGGTTAATGCAACACCACATCCAAAGTTGCCGCCGCCACACCTTGTGACAGCAGCTCAAATTTCTTTCATGCCCCACCAACGGGGAGAGCACGGTGATACACAGTTTGAATCGGTCTTTATATTCTTTTGGAGCAAGCACTCCAAACCTATACTTCCCTGCATCATCATTTGCTTGCTGGAAATTTCTTTTTCTTAGGCTCTGGTTTGGTTTGTGCTCTAAATAAAATATAGAACTGAATCTACCTTTACTCTGACAAATTTGAGCTTGTCAATTCAAGTCCTAGCGCCAAATCATAAGTTGGTCATTTATTGCCTGCTGCTTCAGCCTTAAATCCTTGCCCAGCCTGGATTCAAGCATGATACTTAGATCAATAAATCGGTTGAAAAGCAGTCAATTCCTAGTAAATTTTTATATGCTAAATCGATTGTTTACAATTAGCGCGGCTCGCGCTAGGTTTTGCGCCAGAAGTCAATAGATTCACTTTGAACTATTTCCACTTCTTTTTCGTCAATTAATAAGAGTTATCTTTTGCGTGGATATGGTAGCTATCCGGCAATTTTTCTCTCATTGACAAGGTAATACATACGTATTATGCTGTAATACGTAAGAAGGTAATTGTGGTTACGAAATATCTAAAGGATGAATTAGCTAAACATGGCGTTACTCCAAAAGATGCTGACTTTGTACTTAGATCTCAAATATCCATCTGGGAAGATATGGGACCAAGTAAGCATGGCAATGACCGACTCATGTTTGTTGGCTTTAGTGCCGGTGGCAGGCTTCTTGAAGTTGCCGTTGAATATTTCGATGAAGAAGACATTGAACTAGTTTTTCATGCAAATGATGCAACACCAAAGTACAAAAAGTTATTTGAGGGGATCCGTTAATGAGCGACAAACGAACAACTAGATTGAAAGAACGAGCAAAACGGACAAGGTCCGCTGCTCATGAGCGAGTCATAAAAGATGGCACCATTCAATTTCGTCTTGATGCAGCAAATATGGAAAGATTGTTGAAGTTAGCTGATGATCGCAGAATCGGCGCCGGCGTACTCTCTCGTATGTGGGTGCTTGAGCGTCTCAATCACGAATCTGCCACAAAATCCACTACCACATCAATTGTATTTGACGCACCCCTCACTTCAGAAGAAATTCAATTGATGAGAGCTGTAAGTCGAAGTGTTTTAACTCCAGCAAAAGCAAATAAGAAATCCTTCGCCGCTCAGCTAACACAACTCCAAGCACAAATAGGCACCCTCTCACGCCTAATGCAGGACATGCTTGCCAAGCAGGCATGAGTGGCTGCTCTGTTTTAATGTAAAACCGCTGAGAAATAGCTTTGAGACTATGAGATCGACACTTCTGATATAACATACAATGGAATGTATCAGCCCCATATTGTAGTGATAGCATCAAACAGTTCACACCTATTATGAAACCTTATTTGATTGCTTTTATCATTGTGCTCATTATCACCTGCTGGCAAATCGGCCCCGGTGGCGGGCCATATCCTTATCCGGTAAATTTTAGCGGCATTAAAGAAAGCGGCTTGAGCGTTAAGCGTGAAGCTGGCATGCTGCCTGAATTATCTTTTGTCGACAAACCACGTCAGGCGGGCATAATTATTAATATAGATGAGCATTCCGAAGATGAAATTGTTGATTTTCCACTCGATGCCAGAAATTAATGAGGCAAGAACTTAATGAAAACTTGGGCTAAATGGACACTGCTTGTTGTCTGGGTGGTAGTGCTATTGCTTACCTCTCCTTACTGGAACCCATTCACCTCTTTTCCGGCTCTGCTTAAATATTCTGTTGTTTCAGTAATTGCAGCTGCCATTTTCGGCGCTCTAATTATTCTTATTCAATTTTATCTTCTTATTTCAATCATTTTCCCATTGCCACCCCGCGCTGATTCTAAAGCTCCTAAAGGTTTTGGCAGACGTTTCCTACCTTTTTTATATAAGCAGCCGCCCATCAACCCTAAGGCTCCTACTCAACTTGATGAGTTAATTGGCAACGAAAGAGCCAAGGTAGAAATACGTGAAGTGATCGCCATGCTTGCTGATCCTAAAAAGTATGTCGATTCCGGCGCACAAGTGCCTAAAGGCATGCTTTTCATTGGTCCACCAGGAGTTGGTAAAACATTATTTGCCCGCGCTATAGCAAACGAAGTTGGCATACCCTTTTTTGTAGTAGAAGGAAGCAACTTAAGCGGACTTATTTTTGGACTTGGTGTTTTAAAACTTAAAACTCTTTTTGCCAAGTTAAAGAGCTTTGAAAAAGCCATTTTGTTTATAGATGAGATTGATTCTATGGGGGCGCGCCGCTCAAGCGACAAAGGCTTTGGCGCAGTCTCAGATACGAACATGACCCTCAATGCGCTGCTCACTGAAATGGATGGTTTTTATGGCTCAAACATGATGGTTATTGGTGCCACTAATAACGATGGCATATTAGATCCGGCTTTGATGCGAGCTGGGCGCATGGACAGACGCATTTATTTTGAGTCGCCCACACCTGAAGAACGCAAAGCTCTTTTTAAATATTATTTGGAAAAAGTGGCTTGCGATTTGCCGCCTGTCCCGCTCATTCATGACAATGCTGCTCACACATCTGAGAGTGACCCAGTTACAGGTGTTGATTATATTGATCTAGATGAGTTGGTGATGCTCACTGCTAATTATTCACCTGCAGAAATCGCCAATGTCGTCAACGAAGCTGCTCTCATTGCCAATCGCCCAGGCAATCCAGGTAAGGTTACAACTGAAATGGTAATCCAAGCACTAGAGCGCGTTTCAGTTGGATTGGAGCGCACATTAGTGGGCTCCGGCATTCAAATTGCCAATCATGATCCTGGCGTACGCCTCAATGATGTAGTGGGCATTGATGATGTCAAACAAGATGTGCTCGAAATTGTCGATTTCTTAAAGCACGGCGATGATTTAAGACGCATTGGCGCTAAAATCCCCAAAGGTTTATTGTTAATTGGCCCACCTGGTGTTGGCAAGACTATGCTTGCTAAAGCTATCGCCAACGAAGCCGGTGTGCCATTTTATGGGCTTTCTGGAAGTTATTTTGCTAGCGCATTTGCCGGTGAAGGAGCTGAGCGCATCCGTGGGCTTTATGTGCAAGCACGCAAAAATCCAGCTGCCATTGTTTTCATTGATGAAATAGACAGCATTAGTGGCACCGTTGGTGATACTGGCAGTCATAGAACCAGTGCTCTCAATCAATTACTTGTCGAGCTCGATGGTATAGGCAGAAGCAATGTCATTACCATCGGCGCCACCAACATGGAGCAGAATTTAGATCCTGCTTTTATGCGTTCTGGTCGCTTTGATCGCAAAGCATATATTGGCGTGCCTGATGCTGAAGCACGCAAAAAGATCTTCAGTAAATATTTAAGGAACATAAAATTGGCTTCTGAGCCAGATCTGGATAAGTTAGCTAAAATCACTACTAATTTTTCCGGCGCTGATATTGCTGCTTGTGTTAATGAAGCAGCCATTATTGCTGTACGTCATGGCGGCAAGGAAGTGCAAGAAATTGATTTAGAAGAAGCAGCTGAGCGCATTGGTGTTACTGCTGGTCATAAATTAAATATGGGTGGCATGAACTTGTCCAAAGTACCGGATATCGATGTTTCTCTTGATGATGTAAAAGGCATGGACAGCGCCAAAGCCGAAGCAGCTGAAGTAGTGGCGTTGCTTAAAAATGCCGACAAAGTTTTTGCCAGTGGGTTAAAGTCCCCTAAAGGATTGCTTCTTGTTGGACCACCTGGCACTGGCAAAACCATGCTCGCTAAAGCCATTGCTAATGAAGCAGGTGTGCCTTTCTATGCTCTTTCAGGCGGTGATTTCCAATCAATGTGGGCTGGTGTTGGCGCAACACGTGTGCGTGCTGTTTATGAACAAGCGCGTCGCAGCGGCAAGCCTTGTATTGTCTTTATTGATGAAATTGATGCTATTGGCAGCAAGCGCGGTATAGAGATGGGTGGTGGTGCTGTGCAAGATTCCAACAAAACTCTCAACCAGCTTTTGAGTGAGTTAGATGGTTTTGGTAAGCATAAAGTACTTACCATTGGCGCCACTAATAACTCTTCCATACTGGATGCTGCTCTTTTGCGTCCTGGCAGATTCGACCGTCGCATTGATGTGCCTCTGCCAAACTTAGAAGGACGACAAGCAATTTTAGATTCTTATCTTTCAAAAATAACTTGCGATAAAACTGTTAGCAGTTTAGATATTGCCCGTATGACTGTTTTCAAAGCTGGAGCTGAGTTATCAAATATAGTCAATGAAGCTGGTTTGATTGCTATTCGCGACGGACGTACAACCATTTCTCAAACTGACTTAATTCAAGCTATTCAGCGAGTTCTTTTTGGTATAGCCTTTAGTGGGCAGCTCTTAGCTGATGAACTGCTGCATGTTAGCTATCATGAGTCCGGACATGCTCTTGTTTCTTATTATCGCAACAAAAAAGAATTGATTCAGGTATTAACGATTGTACCCAGCGGTTACGCTTTAGGTTATCTTTGGAGCGTCGGCAAAGAGGATTATCACCGCGTCAGTAAAGAAGAATACTTAACCCGTATGGAAGTCTCTTTAGGAGGTTACGCTGCTGAAGAATTGCTCACTGAAAGTGTAAGCTCTGGCCCTGTCGGTGATCTTAAAAATGTTGCTGAAATAGCTCGCAGCATGATTCGTGAGTGGGGCATGGGTTCTTTTAAATTCAATGTTGATCTTGCTTACAATAGCAAAGAGCATGGGCTTTCTGCTCAGACATCGCGTGAAATTGAACAAGAAATAAAAGCAACTGCAGATGGCTGCCTAAATAACGTCCGAGAACTTCTTAAAGCCAATCGAGCAAAGTTAGATCGTCTAGCTCATGCTCTGATGGAAAAAGAAACACTTTATTTCCGCGACATTGCTGCCATCCTTGAACCAGATCGTTCTGAAGTAGACATTGAAAGAGAAGCTCTGGCTTTGGCTGAAAAGCGCATGGTCGGCAAAGCCATCCAGCTAAACTTAGAAGCAATCCGCCGCCTGCCCAGCCCTGGCAGGCGCATTAAAGACCCTACTCCTCCTAAATCAAATGGTGGCGGCAATGGCAAAAAAGACAAAGACAACCATCCTGATGATACCAATAAAGACATCCCAAAAACACCAGAAAATAAAACAGCCGACGATGAATATGGCATCTCCGGAGCGTGACTTTCGAGCAAAAGATATTACAATGATAATTTGGGAATAGGCTGCTTTACTTAAAGGTGAATTATGGATGCAGCACAATTATTAAAAGAAAAACGTCGCGAGATTCTGGCTGTTGCAGCGCGGAATGGTGCTTTTAATGTCCGTGTATTTGGCTCTGTTGCCAGAGGGGAAGCAACTAAAGCAAGTGATATTGATTTGCTTGTCGACTTGGAGCCTGGGCGCTCTTTGCTGGACATTGCCGGCTTGTTGATTGATCTTGAAAAGCTTTTGGGTCAAAAAGTTGACGTCGTTACAACAAAAGGGCTTAAGCAGTCTATAAAAAATGATGTCTTGAGTGAAGCTATTGCCTTATGACACGCCGGAAAGATATTTCCTGGCTTACTGATATTGAGCAAGCCATTGCAAAAATTGAAGGGCATCCAAAATACGCACTTGGGCGACAGGGCTATAATGATGACGAATATTTCCGTGATGTAGTTTATTTGCACATTGAGCGAATTTGCGAAGCAGCAACACATTTATGTCGTGAATTTGGCTATGATGAAAAATATCCCGAAATTCCCTGGGCAAAGATTACTAAAATGAGAATTATTCTTGCTCATCATTATTGGAATATTGAGGATGACATTATCTGGAATGTTGTTGAAGAATACTTGCCAATCCTTAAAACAAAAGTCCAAGACTGGTTATCCACCTGACATCATTTCCTTTTGCTAAACATTTCTGAGTTTGATTTTCACAAGGCTGGTGGCTCTATAATAGTCTTCGCTAAATGATCAGGTCTCAATAATTTTTAAGGACAAAAACATGGAAAGTCAATTGCATTCGGTCACCAACACACTCTGGTTTTTTGCTGGACTGATAGTCTTGCTTTCTTGTGCTTTTACGGTGAGCAACCAGACAGTCAAGCTAATTGAACGCTTCGGTAAATATAACAAAACAGCAAGAGCCGGGCTTAATTTCAAGATTCCTTTTATTGATACTGTGCGAACAGTTTTGAGCATGCAAGTACAGCAACATGTCGTTTCCGTTGATACCATTACCAATGACAAAGTTTCGGTGCGCATTAGTGTGGCAGTTAATTATCAGGTAGTAGAAAACAAAGAGCATGATGCATTTTATTTGCTCTCTAATCCTTCAACCCAGATTGAAACTTTTGTTTTTGATGTTGTTCGTTCGCAAGTCCCCAAGCAAACACTTGATGAAGTTTTTAGCAGCAAAGACAGCATCGCTCAAGCTCTTCAAACCGAATTGACCACTGATATGAATGTTTTTGGTTATCGCATCATCAAAACTCTGGTTACTGAAGTTGAGCCTGATTCTAAAGTTAAAGCAGCAATGAATGATATCAACGCCGCTCAGCGTGAGCGTGAAGCAGCCAATGCTCGTGGTGAAGCCGAGAAGATTTTGCGCGTTAAGCAAGCCGAAGCGCAAAGAGAAACCGATCGCCTCAAAGGTGAAGGGATTGCTCAACAAAGGCTGGCAATCGTGGATGGGATGAAAAGATCTGTCGAAGAACTAAAAGGCGCATATCCAGGGGCTACCAATGACACTATTATCAATATGCTGATGATGACTCAGTATTTTGAGACGCTCTCACAAATTGGCGCCAAATCAAATGCCACCACTGTTTTCATTCCCAACACTCCAGATGCTCTCCTCAATATCCGTCAGCAAATCATGGAAGCCACTGCCAGCACTCTCAAACCCGGACAAGGGATCTCTTAATCGTTAGCAAAGATCGGCTCCGGTGATGTGATTCCGGTCCCAGCTGAAGCGGGCAGGGCTGCCCGCGCTCCCAGGGAGTGTATTGCTCGCACGTGTTATCCAGATACGTTCTAAGTGTAGTGTAGCCGCTTGCGGCGTCCAACGAAGCTAGCAAGAATCGGATCCGGTAATATGCTTCCGGTCCCAGCGGGCAGGCTGCCCGTTCGGCAATTCGCAGGATTGCCTCACCCCAGGGTGTACACTGCTCGCACGTGCTAGATACGTTCTAAGCGTAGTGCAGCCGCTTGCGGCGTAGAGCCAAAGTATTACCTTGATCCAAAGCAAGTTTGTCTAAAAGCGGAGGCAAGAAAAGAGCTGGATCAACAGCAAAATGCGCTGCCAAGCGCAGTATTGCTTTTCTAGTTAGATTTCGCTTACCGGTAAGAAAAGCCGAGATGTTTGACTCATAGTCACCGGCAATTTGAGCAACAGCCGCTTGCGTCAGAGCGTGATCTTCCATAAAAGATCGCAACACTTCTTGAGGCGTCAGATGAGTGAAATTGAAATGTTCGTCTTCATAGTGCTTGATCAACAAACTAAGCACTTCAAAGTATTCCCGTTCACCCTTGCTCATCTGAGCATCTTTAATAGAGAGTTCTTTGAAAACTTTCAAAGCATTCTCGTACTGGGCTTCTTTGTGAATAGTCACCAGCGGTTGATTTTTTACAAGCTCAATATAATCACTACGCATTGTTGTCGTCATTTTGGTCTCCATCTATCATATTCTGCATGAGTCATTACTTTATCTACCGTCACTGTTTTGCTTGTAAAAGTAACAATTGCAATAATCCTGAAGTTATTTCCACCCACATTGAAGACATAAATAGGAGCAACATAATCAACTGAATTGAACGTCATCTTGATGTCTGCAAATGTAGTCCAATGTGCTGCTCTTACCTTAGCAAGCCATCCTGCCAATGGTTTTCGAGAGCTTGGGTGTTTTCTTTGGAATTGAGCAATCACTCCAAGTCCCCTTACTTCCATATGGTTGTCACCGTAGAAGAACTGCCTTAATTATCTTATCAAATTTGATAAGTAATTGTCAACATCAAGAAATGTAACTCGTTTGCGCTAGCCGCGCTAATTGTAAATGTTTGTCTTGCTGGTTAAATCTGACTAAAGCTATCCGTATTTACTGGGTTTCCAGCATTTACAAAGGCTACATACATCTTGCTTTTACTACTGCCAAAATTGCAAAGTGAGGGTGTGTTTCCATATTCATAGATTTAGAAAAACAACCGCCCAGTAAGAAAAGCCGCCCATCAAAAATATTTCTTCCTCACCTTCTTGGTGAGTAGGAGAAAGTTTGCTATCGCTGCTTGACCGCATCAAGTCAAAAGGGCAAGAGTAAAGATGACGACAGTGGTACGGGTCTACTGTCTGATTTGCTCTTGTCCGACGCACATTGCCAAAAGCCTGGGCTGGCAATGTGTTTAATAAACCCTCCAGGCACAGGAGTTCTTTCATGGCATCAGCACAAGCACGATTGGCAGAAATCCGCACAAGGTTTGTCGGGGAGTTGGTCCCCAGACGTTCAGCCTGCCCACTGCTCGAGTTACTGACCCAACACTTCTTAGCACTGAGTTCTGCCTCCGCCAGGTTACTCGCTCACAAACCGCAGGTTGACAGTGCTTTGAACACCGCTTCCCAATTCTGTCATCAGCCAAAGGAAGCAAGAGCCAAATGGCTTATTTATCAGCAAACCCGCCAGTTGTGGGAACTGCTTCAAGACTATTTCTCGGAGGCTCATCATGAATTGTTTGAATTCATCAGAGGGGATGTGTACCAGGGACTTGGATCTCATTCCGAAACAGCTCCTTTACGATTCGGTAACTACCCTGAAAATCACCCATGGAGGATGTTTTTGCACAACCTCGAGTGTACCATCGACCTTGTTGAACTGGGTTTCGACATAATCGACACTTTCCATCACACAAGAAAAAACTGGAGGACGCTCGAAACGCGAATTGAAACTCAAATTGACCAACTACCCTCTGCTCCTGAGCTCGAGGAAAGATTCCAAACAGCTCTGGAAAGAATCCGCATCTGCAATCACCACGAAAGGCGACAAGCAATAACATAACCACACTGCTGCTGCTTGTAGCCTAACACCAAAAGGGCAAGAGTAAAGATGACGACAGTGGTACGGGTCTACTGTCTGATTTGCTCTTGTCCGACGCACATTGCCAAAAGCCGGGTTGGCAGTGTAAGCAACATGACCTTCCGGCACAGGAGTTTTCTCATGAAGACGAAGCTCGCGAAGCAGGGCAAGAGGGCTGGCAAGAAGATTGATCGGTTGAAACAGATCAGGCAAGGGTTTGTTTTTTGCCCTCAAGTTGAAGGGATAGATTCATTGCTGGTGCAACTGTCCATTCTTTTCGAAGCACTGGCAGGCGCCCTCAGTGCACTTCACCTCCAGCGTCAGGTGGTTGGCAATGCACTTGCCACCTGCACGGTTCAACCTCAACGTAGAAGAGAGTTCTTTCAAGCGGTTGCTGACGCTGTAAACAGTGGCACTCGTCTTCTAACAGTATCTCCTCCCCTACTTCCCTGGGCGCCCTATCAACAAGCACGTCGCCGTTGGGAATCACTGCTCTACCTTCTGCACCACCACCACTTCCAGTTATTTGACTGGCTCCGCCAGACTCTTGCCCCAGGTAACATTCAATGTTGGCAGGAATCCCTCCGCCCCGAACAACAGCAATTACTGGCAGATAACTGCAGGGTGGCTCTAGACCTCCTGCATGAAAGCAGGAGGTCTTTGGAAGACAGTCCAGACCACCGGCGGAAATGGAAGAGAGCGGTATCGTCAATCGGTAAAGAACCGCCTGTTCCTGAGCTCAATGTCACACTGGCGCACGTTTATTCCCATTTAGGATCCAACCAGGTAGATCTTTGGCCAAAGTACGCGCCCAAAGAGTAGTCCCATCGCCAACCCTCCGCCCACCCGAATAACCACGCAAAGGGCATGGATGCCCTTGTTCGCCCACACGCTACAAAGTATTCAACGAGCCACCGTCCTTGGTGGCTTTTGATCTTTTTGTAATTACTTCTGGATCATATGTCGCTTACACCGTCCCGCGAAGTAGATCGATTCATTCTCGACGGGTGAGGCTAAAGCCGTCGCCACTACATTACGTCGAAATGGAATTGATTGACACATTCTAAGTGTAGTGCAGCCGCTTGCGGCGTGATAGCGGAGCACTTGGAGCGCGGACGTCCTCGTCCGCCTCGGTTAGCTTGAGATCGAAAATATGCATCAAATAATAGTTCCGGTATGAAATTGCTTTGTATTAGCGACATGCTTAGGCGGGCAGAATGCCCGCGCTCCAAGAAGTACCTTACGGATTAAACGCAAACAAAAACGTCGTAACAAAGTTAAAGCCGGCGTGGCCGATGATTGTTGTTGTTGTGTTTGTATAGCGACGTACTATGCCCATAAAGACAGACCAGAGTGCTACTTGAATAATAAAAATCGGAGCGTGAGCAAACTGCCCATGCAGCATGCCATGCATAAGGGCAGCAGGCAGTATGCCAAAAACAGGCTGTAGAGCCCCTCTTATCAAAGTCTCTTCACCAACGCCAGCACATAAGGCCGTCATCAAAGCCAGCACCACCGATGGTGCAAAGCCGCCGGCAGCTGCAAATGTTCCAGCGTTATAATAAGAAAGTTTGGAAGCTAAATCTTGCCCAAAAAGCTGATGCGTATAAAGCGCCCACAAAGCGTCATACGCAAAGCTAAAGAAAATCAACCCTATACCAATGCCCACTTGCCCCAAGGTAGGTTTCACCCAGCCAAGGCGAGCAAGCACTTCACGAGGCTTGCGACTGACAAAAATGCCCGCCCCACAAAAAGATAGTAAGATCAGCCCCACCCCATTGTAAGAAATGAGTTGGCTAATGGGCATTGGTATGGCAAATGGCAGAGCAGGCAAGTTGAAGCCGCCTGGATCAGTACTAGCCAACAAGCAAGCAGCAGTGATGACAAAAATATACAAAGCCACCATATGTGGAATCGAGGCTGGATTAAAGATTGTTCTAGCTTGCAGAAATTCCTTGATCGTCGTCAATTTACGGAACATCGGCAGCAAGGGCACAAAGAACTGCCCCGAGATTACCAAATCAAAAGCTGTCAAAACCAGAGAAATAAGCTTTCTCACCGGCATAAACAACAGTAAAAGAGTGGCTGCACATGAAGTCAATAAAATCCAGGCTACCCATGGATTAAAAAGCAACTCTGCCGGCACATTCAGACACAAAAGCACCTGAATTAAAAAACTCACGCCAATGATTATCCTCAGCACCCACTCAAGCCACCGCCGCGTGCTTGCAGCATGTGCAGCCAGCCCTAGAGCGCTAACAATAATTACTAATAGAAAGTCAAAGAACAAGTAATTGTCTCCATCAGGGCAAATTTAACCATTTTAAGAAGGGGCTTCGTGATATTATATTGGCAAGACTGCTTGGGCAGACAATCATTATCATAATGGCACAAGGCAAAAGAAATGCCTGGTTAAACAAAGTTCGGAGGTAAATCTGGATGGTTAAATCTAAAAGAGTACTAACGGCTGCTGTCTTTGCAGGGGCATGTGCATTAGGGTTATTTGCCACTGCCAGTCTTGCCAGCGGTCCAATTATGTTGGGGGTACCCTCGGGAGCCACTGTTTCTGTACCCAAGGTATTAGTAACATCCCAAGCGGCTATTATGCTGGAAACTAAGGCCCTGTCAGCCTATCGGCAATTACGGACCTTCTGGTTATCCAGAGCAATCGTCCGGTAATTAATCCCAATTATTTCGCTATCCGGACAATTATTTCGTCCTTTCCGGCTAGATTTAATCTTTCGCGTGCCAATCTTTCGATACCAGCAGAAGAGTGGTAGTTCACTAACCCGTCCCGTAAGTCCTTATTGACTTCTTGGGATTGTTTTTGCCCTGCTTTTAAAGCTACCGCTTGCGAATGCAAGAATATTTGCCGTTCTATGCTGCTCCAAATTGAGCGCCCGGCATAATAAAGTGCCAGGCTAATCAAAACCATAATTGCAAATTCCCGAAATAGGCGTGATTTAGTCATTATTTACGCCGCTGAGATTGGTTGCCGCTCCTGTGCCATTGACTGATTTGTCTGCAAATCTTTTAAGATTACCTCAACTTGTTGCTGGCAATCTGCCAACATCGCATCAGCTAGAGTTGCACTTGGACTTTCAGCATATAGCCTCACCAAAGGCTCGGTGCCACTAGGGCGAATAACAATCCATGTGTCTCCCATCTCATCAAGATAAAGCTTGATCCCATCTTTTAAGCCTACTTTCACCACTTTCTTGCCCGCAAGTGATGTTGGTGGCTTGGCTTTCAGACGCTCTTTTAATTCTTTTTGTTTCCCGGCAGGTAAATGATAGTCAGCTCTTCTGCCCACCAACAAAACTCCTGCTTCATCAATTAAGTCCTGCCAAATTTCTGAAAGTGGCTTGCCTTCATAAGCAAGCATCTCCAGTAAAAGCAAGTTGGCCATGATGCCATCTTTTTCGGGAATATGTCCAATAAATGAGACACCACCTGATTCTTCCCCACCAATTAAAACATCTTGCTTGCGCATTACTTCGCCAATGTATTTAAAGCCAACAGGAGTCTCAACTATCGGTAAATTATATTTTTGTGCCAGGCGATCAAGTAAATGAGTTGTGGCCACAGTGCGCACAATTGCCCCACGCAAATTGCGATTTTTTATAAGATGGCGCGCCAATAAAGTCAGCACCTGATTAGGCATTAGATAGTTGCCTAAATTGTCTACCACTCCCAAACGATCAGCATCTCCATCTGTAGCTAAACCAGCATCAAGTTTGTGTGACTTAACCAACTCAATCAAGTCCCCTAAACATTGTTGCTTTGGCTCCGGCATACCGCCACCAAAATTTGTATCCCGCCAATTATGGATTACTTCAATTTTTACTCCTGCATCGCGCAAGATCAAATCAAGATAATCTCGGCTTGTTCCATAAAGTGGATCAACACCAACTTTCAGTCCAGCAGCCCCAATGCGTTTTAGATCAACCAGCTTGGATAACGCCTCCATATATGGTGGCTTTGGATCAAACTCAGCTATCTTCCCGCCCTCTTGTTTAACATACTTTGCGCCTGTCTCTAAATTGACTGTGATTTCTTCGGTTATCTCATCAGTCGCAGGTCCTGCGTAGTGTGGTATGTATTTTATGCCCAGATATTCTGGCGGGTTATGGCTGGCGGTAAATTGCAAAGCGCCAGCAGTTGGCTCATGCTGAGCAGCATAGGCAATACAGGGGGTAGGCACATCATGCCTGACAATTTTTACAGACAGTCCGAGGTTAGCCAGTACCTCAGCTGCTCGATAAGCAAATCGATCTGCCAGAAAGCGCGTATCATAACCAATTAAAACAGGCAAAGTTTCATCATAATGATTAAGGATATAAAGCCCGATAGCATGCACCACTTTTTCCACATTAGCAAAAGTGAATTGATCAGCAATCACTGCTCGCCAGCCATCTGTGCCAAAAACTATTTCTTCTTTCATTTGCCCTCTAGTTTAGTTACCATCACCACTGAAAGTTTTAACATGCGTCTCAAGCCAGCCACGATTTTGCAAAGATTCAGCCATACGCACACCCTGTGTGCGTTCATCGTACATGGCTACAGCAAACTGTGCCATAGTGATTTTACCTTGAGCAAGCAGATATTCAGCTAATTGCAAAGATTTGAGCTCAAGATCAGTTACATAACCAGCATTTAAGATGAGCTCTTGCACAGGAATCTCAGGCGCTGCATTCATTTGATTGATCAAAGCCTGCACTTCAGCTGCCCCAATAATTTGCCCTGCTTGCAGTAGATTAACCAAGCTCGGTAAAGTAGACGGAGGCACTGGTTGAGCTGGTTGCTTAGCAGCAGCATAAACCGGTTGAATGAAATCGAGGGTGCCGTCTGCTGGTATTGCTTTTTTACTGAGAAGCCAATCTCTTGCTACAGTTAAATCATGACTCAAACGTAATCTGGGTTTTCTTAGAATATAACCGCAATTGAGCAGTCGACAATAATCATCTTTTTTCTCTTTAACGTTTCCTACCTTGAGATATTTTCTAACTGACCTCAAGTAATTGGCTATTACAGAAGTTTGAGGGGCGTTGCAGTCTATATTCAATATTTCGTAAAGATTGAGACCAGGCTGATTGGTGGTAGTAGTAGTAAGTGGCGGCAAAAGATCAGGAAAGAGTTGATACAGTTGCTTGGCTACTTTAATTACTCCTTGCGCATCACCTGCCTCCCAGCTCTGGCGCAAGGAAGAGCAAAGAATTTGGCTTTCAAGTTCAATGCGATTTGGATTCGCGGTCATGTTTCAAAAGTTAGCTCGGTGTGACCCACTCTCCGGGACAAAGCTGTTGTCTTTTTACTACCGGATTGCCATTTAGCAGAGTGCCATTAGTTGAGCCTAGATCTTCCAACCAGAACCCCCCTTCCTCAAAAGTAATCCAAGCATGGTGTCTTGAAATAAAGGTGTCATCAGTAATTACTACTTGATTGGCAAGATCTCGACCAATTTTGACCTTAGGGTTGGTCAAAGGTACTTTTTCTCCTGTTTTACTCATTACCACTACCGCAGACGGTAGCGGTGTTGCCTCTTCCTCCTTCGCTTCAGCCAACTGCAGATAGTCAGCCTGCAAGTTTTTTAAGTCCATGTCGGCAATGGTAATGCAATAGCCGCAACGAGTATTAACCGGCGTCTGCCGCCCGCAACTTGGACAAGGTTCTGTTTTTTCAGACATATTTGTTTCGTCCCAAACTGATGTTTGGCCGCCTTAGCCGCCCACATAGCTATTATAATATACGTGAATCTAAGCACTCAGGTAATGAACAGTGGTTGTTGCTCCAAAAAAACCAGATTGTTCGTTTGTTGCCTGGACAGGCCGGTTACTGACAGCCGGTTATCTTATGCTTATTATTCTTTTTGGCACCTTCGCATCTCAACTCTGCCTGCGCGACCCAGACACATGCTGGCTGCTTGCCATCGGACGCTGGCTTGTGCAGCATCGTGCTTTTCCTCACCTTGACCCCTTTTCATCAAACCTTACCTACACCTTTGTTGGTGCCGGTGTTCCTTTAGTCAATTACCACTGGCTGCCTGCTATTTTCTTTTATTTGAGCTACGCCGCTTATCAACTTAAGGGGGTTTGCATTGCCACTGCATTTCTATTAACAATAAGTTTTATTCTCATTCCCCTGAAATTATCTGAGCGG
>Ga0206986_1005_pt1 | contig 73725 bp, 70 predicted proteins | sample Alteio_BWMinCont_14_FD_153277 | JGI IMG/M metagenome (GOLD analysis project Ga0206986, IMG submission 153277) | Enriched cells from forest soil in Barre Woods Harvard Forest LTER site, Petersham, Massachusetts, United States -... | ecosystem: Environmental > Terrestrial > Soil > Temperate forest >... | reverse complement strand
CGAAAATTTTCAAGTTATAGATTTACCAATGAAGGATCAGGAGTATATTGCCGATGTTCTTGGTTCTCTTGAAGACAAAATAGATCTAAATTACAAGATAAATAAGTGTCTAGAGGAAATTGCCAAAGCAATTTTCAAATCTTGGTTTATAGATTTCGATCCTGTTCGTGCCAAAAACGAGAGAAAATCGCCTACTGAAATATCTGTCGAAATCGCCAATTTATTCCCTGATAGTTTTAATGAAAGCGAGCATGGCTCTTTGCCTCGAGGGTGGTCTATTACAACACTTGGGAATAGTTTTGATATTAATCCATCATATTCGTTAAAGAAAGGAACACTAGCTCCATATGTAAGAATGGCAGCATTACCAACTGATGGACACCAGGCATCGGAATGGTATTATCGGCATTTTTCGTCAGGAAGCAAATTTCGGAACGGTGATACGCTCTTGGCACGAATTACTCCTTGCCTTGAAAATGGTAAGACTGGTTACGTTGATTTCCTTTCTAATGATGAAATTGGTTGGGGTTCTACAGAATTTATTGTATTGCGGCCGAAATTATCAATGCCTACATATTTTGGGTATCTGCTCGCTAGAAGACCAGAATTTAGAGCATTTGCTATACAGTCTATGTCAGGAACCAGTGGACGCCAAAGGGTTCAAGTAGATCGACTAGCTCAGTATACAATTATACTTCCCGATGATGTAAGAATTTTGCAAGCTTTCGGAAGAGGCATTGAACCACTATTAACGAGAATTTCTCTCAATTGGCATGAGACAAAGGCTTTATCACAATTACGTGACACTTTGCTTCCTAAACTACTGTCCGGTGAAATCAGAATAAAAGACGCTGAAAAGATGATCGAGAAGGATGTGGTATGAAAATAATTGCCGAGACTCATGTTGAAGAAGCTGCTTTAGAGTGGCTTTCAGCATTGGGCTATAAGATTGGTCATGCATTCTCGCCAGACGACAATACACCAGAGAGAGCAAGTTATCGTGAAGTCATATTAGAGGAACGGTTATGTTTGGCGTTAAAGAGATTAAATCCGGAATTGATGGAAGAAAGTCTCAATACTGCTATTAAAGCCCTTATCGCTACAGAAAAACCATCGCTAATTGAAGAAAATAGGCGATTACACAAACTTCTCATTGAAGGCGTAGATGTAGAAGTGGCAAGAGAAGATGGAAGCATTGGCACTGAAAAAGTGCATTTGCTCAATTTTGATAATCCTGAAGCTAACGAATGGCTGGCGGTAAATCAATTTACAGTAATAGAAGGAAATCATAATCGCAGACCAGATATTGTTATTTTCGTTAACGGATTGCCGTTAGCGGTGTTGGAACTGAAGAATCCAACCATTGAAGACGCTAGTATTGAAGCTGGCTATAATCAGTTGCAGACATATAAGATGCAAGTTCCATCTTTGTTTAGGACAAATGGCGTCCTTGTTACTTCTGATGGCATACTAGCCAGAATCGGCTCTCTTACTGCAGATTTTGAGCGATTTATGCCATGGCGAACTACTGATGGAAGCGGTGTTGCACCAAAAGGACATCCAGAGCTGAATACACTGATTGAAGGAGTGTTTGAAAAAAGGCGATTCTTAGACTTATTGCGAGATTTTACAGTGTTCGCGGACAAAGGCGATGGGGTGAGTAAAATTATCGCCGGTTATCATCAATTCCATGCTGTCCACCATGCGGTTAAAAGCACTATTGCGGCATCACAACCTCAAGGTAATAGAAAAGTAGGCGTGATCTGGCATACGCAGGGATCCGGCAAAAGCTTGTTGATGGCTTTTTATGCCGGTCAACTGGTACGCAATCCTGATCTTGCCAATCCTACAATTGTAGTCATAACTGATAGAAACGATCTGGATGATCAACTATTTGGAACATTCTCTGCCTGCCGTGATTTAATTCGGCAAACGCCAATTCAAGCAACAGATAGAGATGATTTGAAAAATATTCTAAATAGAGCATCTGGCGGGGTAGTATTTACCACCATTCAGAAATTTACTCCTGCTAATACTGAATCGACATATTCTGCTCTAACGGATAGGCGAAACGTGGTGGTTATTGCAGATGAAGCACATCGAAGCCAGTATGGTTTCAAGGCAAAAGTAGATACTAAAACTGGTGAAATTGATTATGGCTTTGCAAAATATCTGCGTGATGCACTTCCTAATGCATCATTTATTGGCTTTACCGGTACACCAATTGAGAAAGGCGATATAAATACGCCAGCAGTGTTTGGTGAGTATATTGATATCTATGATATAAGCCGAGCAGTGGAAGATAAAGCAACAGTGCTGCTCTATTACGAAAGTCGCTTGGCCAGAATTCAACTAAATGAAGAAGAAAAACCAAAAATTGATGCTGAGATTGCCGACTTAACGGAAGACGAAGCAGCAACTGAGCAGGAACGCCTAAAACGTAAGTGGTCAACAGTGGAAGCTTTAGTTGGTGCGGAAAAGCGTTTGGCTATGGTGGCAAAAGACCTGATACAACATTTTGAAGACCGCATAGCTGCTCTGGACGGCAAAGCTATGATTGTATGCATGAGCCGAAGAATTTGTGTTGCTCTCTATAATGAAATCGTTAAGCTCCGTCCAGAATGGCATTCTAAGGTTGATAACTCTGGCACTATAAAAATTGTGATGACAGGTTCAGCAGCAGATCAGCCAGAATGGCAACAGCATATTGGCAATAAGTCACGCCGTGATCTACTTGCCAATCGTGCTAAGGATGCCAAAGATCCTTTGAAGCTGGTTATAGTGTGTGATATGTGGCTCACTGGCTTTGATTCACCTCCTATGCATACCATGTATATTGACAAACCCATGAAGGGTCACGGTTTGATGCAAGCTATTGCACGCATTAACCGAGTCTTCCGCGGTAAAGAAGCTGGCTTGATAGTTGATTATATTGGCATTGCTCAGAATTTGAAAAATGCTTTGAGTCAATATTCACCACAGGATCAAAAACAAACCGGTATTGATGAAGAGACCGCTATTGCTGAAATGTGTAGGCGGTATGAAATTGTGCGTGACATGTTCCATGGCTATGATTACAAGCAAGCATTAACAGGCACAGCTCAGGAACGGCTAATGATTATGGGTGGGGCAATTGAATGGATACTTAATCAGCAAAACATAGGTGCTGCCTCAGAAACAACTAAAGAGGGTAAGAAGTTAGCTAATCGTAGATATCAGGATGCCGCTCTAGGTTTATCTCAGGTATTCGCCCTTGCTTCAGCAAGTGATGCTGCTAGAGAAATTCGCGATGAAGTTGGCTTCTTTCAAGCTATACGATCCGCACTTATAAAAACTGGTGTTAGTGATGGCACAAGGTTAAGCAGCAGTCAGCGAGAACTAGCTATTCAGCAAATTGTGAGCCGTGCTGTTGTGTCCACAGATATAGTGGACATAATGAAAGCGGCAGGTCTTAAAAGTCCAAACATCTCAATTTTTTCAGACGAATTTCTTGCTGAGTTACAGCAGATGGGAAAAAAGAATCTGGCGCTTGAGGCGTTAAAAAAACTACTAAATGATGAGATTACCTCCCGTAGCCGCAACAATATAGTGGAGGGCAAAGCTTTTTCCAAACGTCTAGAAGAAGCTATAGCAAGATATCACAGCAATGCAATTACTACTGTTGAAGTGCTACAGGAACTAATTGAACTTTCAAAAGACATCAGGGTTTCTCGGCAACGTGGTGAAGAGCAAGGATTGAGTGAAGATGAAATAGCTTTTTATGATGCCCTTGCAGAGAATGAAAGCGCTGTTCAGGTACTTGGCAATGATCAGTTGAAGCTGATTGCGCATGAATTGCTCAAGAGTTTACAAGAAAATATTAGTGTTGATTGGGCACACCGTGAGCCAGCCCGAGCCAGGTTGAGAATATTAGTAAAGCGGATTCTAAAAAAATATGGCTATCCACCAGATCTTCAAGATGCCGCTGTACAAACAGTATTGCAACAAGCAGAAGTATGGTCAGCTAATTGGAATGAACCGGTAAGGTTACAAGATTATGCAATTAACCGTTACCAAAAAAATCTTTTGGTAGCAGAAGGACCAGCCAATGATGATCCTGCATAAAACAGCATCATAAAACTAATAGAAATCAGTCCATACAGAGTCAATGTGTTCATTTTATTCCAATGCGCATTGTCCAACTGAAGATATTATCTATTAGAAACTGATAAAGATAAAGGCAGCTTGCGCTGCCTTACCTGTTAAATCTGTTGCCGACAACTTGCTGTTTGAGTTAAGCAACTTTTGCTCTGCGGCGAGTTAAATATGCCACCAGGTCTTTCACTGGTTTGGGCAAATCAGACCCTTCATCGGATATTGTTTGGAATTTGACAGTCGTTCCATTAACAGAAATGGAAAATGTAAAACAATCTCTTATGTGTGTACGAGTTTCTCTTTCGGTCATTGCTGCTTTTACCAGAGACTCCATTTTAGACGAATCAAATTTGTCGGAATCGAAAAGAATTTTCCTGATTCCAGCAAAACCGCCTGTTCTTGTTATTTGTATGTGCATAAATATTTTTCCTATAAATTTACTTGTATCAATTAAAACCCTGAGAACGGTAGATCGACCTTGCTTACTGCTCTCAGGGGTCATTATGTGTTTCAAGGAAAGCTAACTCTAATTACTCAAAGAAGAATAAAAATTGTCGCTGTTTCCATAATAATTATGTCTCAGGCTGTATAAAATGCAATACCCGGATTCATTTCCCAAGTTTTCTCTAAATTGACGGATGGAGTTTAGGAGATAAAAGCGGCAAAAACCGCTGCACCGAATGTGGTATCAAATACAATCGCAATGACATAAGAGTTCTTGAATGTCATTTGGTGAGTTTTGGTTATGGACCGGTCTTTCTCAAGCTTGATTATTATGCCTGTCTAAGGGGCCAATTGGGGGTCAAGAAACTGTATTTGCTACCCCAATAATAATTTGTTAATGCCTTAAAACTTGCTTGCAGACTGGGTTTCGGGTTCACGCCCAGTAGGATTCGAACCTACGACCTCCTGGTTCGAAGCCAGGCACTCTATCCAGCTGAGCTATGGGCGCATGTGAGGATAGATCGTAGCCGTAAGCAAGCACTGCCGTCAAGTCAAAGGAAAAGGGCGGGGCTAAAGCCCAGCCCCTACGGTAGTTTAGAATCTAGCAGTTCTGGATCAATTGGATCCTTTCCTCGGTTATTACCAACCGCGGCGGCGGCCGTTGAGACCATAGCCATAACCACCGCCTATGCCATAACCACCAGTGCTGTTAAAGGTGCCATCTGTTGGCGGTCTGCCCCAAGAAGCAGCGTCCATTTCGCTTTGCAATTCATTGAAGTGGTTAATTTGCATTTGTTGCTGAAATTTACGATCCTCAGCAGTTGCCTGCGAGTCTCCCCGCATACCATTAATATCAGCATTTAAATTCTTAAGAGTTTCGTTTTGTGATTGCTGCAAATTAGCAATGGCTTGATCAAGCTGTTTTACTCGTGCTTGCTCTTCAGTTCGTGCTTGAGCATCAGCTGCTAGCCATTTTTCTAAAGCATAAAGTTCACCATTCTTTTGCGTTGCTAGGCTACGCGAAGGGGAACCTCCAGCAGCTTTCAACTTAGATAATTCTGCCACTCTTTTTTCAGCATATTCTCTATATGGTTCTGTTTTCTGTTCTTCTTTATTAATTTCAAGCTGATAACTTTGTTTTTCGCCTTCTAATTGCTTCTCTTGATTTTGATCCATTTGCATCAATTGTTTTTCTTCCTGGAAAACCGCTCGATCACTTGAAGCTTGAGCCCAGCCAGCTTGTGCGCTAAATGTGCCAAATATTAAAGCACTAATTAAAAAGCTCATAGCTGTAAGATTAATCTTTCTCAAAACCATTGGCCAGCCCCTCCGTACACCTGTTTTAGTACAGTAGCCATTATTTAGGTTTTGTACCCGGTGTCAGTGCCAACATAACTTAGAAACGGAATTAAATAGGGTAGGGCTAAAGCCCAGCCCCTACAGGTTCCACAACATGCTTCTGTTCCAAACGCCGCAAGCGGCTACACTACACTTAGAATGTAATCTATTAACACGTACCAGCAGAACACTACTTGGGCGCTGCACATTTGTTATTTAAGAACGGTTAGCTGGGTTTGGATGTGATTAATTTGTTGTTCTAGATCTTCCAATTGAGTTTGTAAATTTTCAACTTTATCTGGCGGGGCTTTGGTTTTGAAGTCATCGTTACTAAATATTTGTTTGACACGTAGCAATTCTTTTTCTACGGATTGCTTACGCTGATTGAGTTTGTCTTTTGTTTTTTCAATATCAATTAAATTATCGAGTGGAACACGGATAGTTGTGCTGGCAATAGTATCGTTAGCACAATGAGTTGATGCAAGATTACCGCTTACCTCAAGATCTTGATCAAGAGTAAGAATTGCCTTGGCTAATTTTTCTATGTATTGCTTGTTTGGTAGAATAAGTTTTAGCTCTTTTGGATTATTTGAGACAAGATTAACCGCTACCTCTGCTGAAGCTGGCACATTATAAGTCTGGCGAATATTGCGAATGGCGCGAATAATTTTGATCAATAGGTCCATGTCTTCCTCTGCAACTGGATCCAGAAAGGAGGTAGTAGCATGAGGGTAAGGAGCAAACATAATAGAGCGAGGCTTGGCTTGATCTGGTAATTTAGTTATCTGACTCCATAATTCTTCAGTAACAAAAGGCATCACCGGATGCAGGGCTCTCAGTAGTCCTTCAAAAATAGTCAGGAGAATTTGTTTTGTTTGATTACTTTCTTGTTGAATTTGGATTTTAGCAATCTCTAAATACCAGTCACAAAAATAATCCCAAATAAACTCATATAGGTCTTTGGCTACTAAATGAAAATCATAGGCTTTATAAGAATCTGCGAGACTCTTGAGCAGTGTGTGGTACCTATGAAGAATCCATCTGTCTGCCAAAGTCAAATTGGCTGTTTGTAGATCATTTGTAGACATTTCGGCTGTTTGACTTAAGACAAAGCGTCCTGCATTCCAGAGTTTATTGACAAAGCGTTTGTACTCTTCTAATTTTTGCTCGCGGAATCGAACATCTTGATCACCTTTAACACCAAGTGAGAGAAACCAAAAGCGATTGGCATCGGCACCATATTTATCGATCATTTGTAGAGGATCAATGGCATTACCTTTTGATTTGGACATGCGCTTGCCATCAGCAGTTTGAATTACCGGATGAATAAGCACTTCTTTGTAAGGAATCTTATGCACAAGTTTCAAACTCATAAAGATCATGCGTGAAACCCAAAGATTGATAATATCTCTGGCTGTGCATAGAATGCTGGTTGGGTAAAAGACCTGCATTTCTTTAGTTTGAACAGGCCAACCTAAGGTTACAAATGGCCAGAGAGCAGCACTGAACCAGGTGTCCAGCACATCTGGATCTTGCTCTAACTCCTTAGCACCACATTTAGTGCAAGCTGTTGGCGGCTCTTCAAAAGCTGCTACTGCATTACATTTTTTGCATGTCCAGACAGGAATGCGATGCCCCCACCATAATTGGCGGCTAATATTCCAGTCGCGTATCTTGCGCATCCAATCAAGATAAGTAGCTGTGTAACGATCTGGTATAAAAACAATTTCACCCTGCTCTACGCATTTAATAGCTGGCTTAGCCAGTTCTTCCATGCTCATGTACCATTGATCTGACAGTTGCGGCTCAATTACTGTATGACAGCGATCACACAAACCAATACCAGTAGTGTAGTCACGCACTTCTATCAATAGTTCTTGTGCTTGTAAGTCTTCTCTAATTATTTCGCGCACAGCAAATCTATCTTTGCCTTGATATTTCTCCGGGACCAATTCATTGCGTACTAATTTGCCTTCAGTGTCAATCACAACGGGAGATGATAGTTTATGCCGTTGTCCAACTTCCCAATCATTGGTATCGTGCCCTGGAGTAATTTTTAATGCTCCGGTGCCAAATTCGCGATCTACATAAGCGTCAGCAATAATAGGAATTTTTCTGTCAGTCAAAGGCAAACTCACTTCTTTACCTATTAATTTTTTATATCGCTCATCACTTGGATGTACAGCTATAGCTACATCACCAAAGAGTGACTCGGGACGCGCAGTTGCTATTGTGATGCCATTTTGGGGATCTTCAACAAATGGATATTTTATGCAATACAAATCATTTTTTCTTTCTTCATGCAAGACTTCTAGATCAGAAAGACTGGTGAGGCAACGCGGACACCAGTTGGTGACACGTGTTCCGCGATAAATAAAACCCTCGTTAAATAGCAAAACAAAAGTTTTATAAATTGCTTTTACGTAAGCATCATCCATAGTGAAAACTAGTCGATCCCAATTAAAACTAACACCAAGGCGTTTATATTGAGTCATAATCTGGTTGCCATATTGTTCACGCCACTTCCAGACTTCTGCAATAAAAGCTTCTCGCCCAAGCTCACGCCGTAATTTGCCTTGCTTCTTCAACTCTCTTTCCACCACCATTTGAGCAGAAATGCCAGCATGATCAGTGCCAGGCTGCCACAATACATTAAAGCCCTGCATGCGTTTCAATCTGGTCAACACATCTTGCAATGTGCCATTTAAGGCATGCCCCATATGCAAATTGCCAGTTATATTGGGTAACGGTAAAGCTGCTGAAAAGGCCGGCTTATCAGACTGAATATCCAGATTAAAAACTTCGTGTTTAAACCAATAATCTGTCCACTTTGCCTCAATCTCTGCTGGAATATAAGCAGATTTGTTCGCCTCACTAGCTTTAGTCAAAAATTCCGTTTCTGTCATTGGCTCACTGTCTAATGTAATGTTAAAATGCTGGCTTGTCCTAGAAGGCTACTTCTTGGCTACTCTTCTAATTGAGCGCAATGGCAGCGAGCAGGCAAGATTAGCAAGTCAAGATTATCAGATTATATATAACGATTGGATTGATTAATGATATCGAGTAACGATTTTCGCCCAGGTGTAACAATTGCTTGGAATAATGGCGTGTGGCAAATTGTTGAGGCTATGCATGTTAAGCCAGGGAAAGGCTCTGCTTTTGTGCGCACCAAGCTTAAAAATGTAGAAACAGGCAATGTGCTTGAAACAACCTTCAGGGCCGGCGAAAAGGTGGCTTCGGCGGTGGTTGAAAAGTCTGCCATGCAATATCTTTACAAGGCTGGCGAGAAATATGCCATGATGTGTGCTGAAACCTATGAGCAAATAGAGCTGGAGAAAGGGCAAATTGGGCCGGCGGCAGAGTTTCTTATTGAAGGGTTGGAAAATATTACAGTTTTAAAATATGATGGGCGGATAATTGGTGTGGAATTGCCTAACACGGTTGAACTTGTCGTTGCAGAAGCCGCCCCAGATGAACGTGGTGACACTAGTTCTGGTGGCGGCAAACCTGCTACCCTGGAAACAGGCGCAGTAATTACGGTGCCATTTCACGTTAAAGTCGGGGACAAGATTCGCGTAGACACTCGGTCAAGAAAATATATAACCAGAGTTTGAGTTGATTTGAGGTTAAAGTGAAAATAGATCTAGATCAAATTCGCGATTTGCTTGAGATTGTCAGTGAAAATGACATCACTGAGTTGACTGTTCAATCAGGCGAAGAGAAAGTAACAATCAGAAAATCTTCTGGTTCTTCATCAAATGCCACAGCCGATCTGTCAGTTGAAACGGTGTCTGTTGCACAGCCAGCTGCTAGTAGTGAGATATCTTTTGAGCCAAAGTCGACCGCTTCCGAAGTAGCTGTCGAACCAGAAGAATCAGCTACTGGACTGCTTTCAGTAACTTCACCAATGGTTGGCACTTTCTATCGTGCTGCTTCACCCACTACTCCTCCTTATGTTGAAGTAGGCGACAGAATTACTGTTGGACAAACAATTTGTATTATTGAGGCAATGAAATTAATGAATGATATGCCTTCTGAAGTTGCCGGTCGAGTGGTCAAAATTTGTGTAGAAAACGGCTCAACTATTGAGTACGGACAACATCTGTTCTTGGTTGATCCTAATGGCTAAACCATTATTTGAAAAAGTGCTCATTGCTAATCGCGGCGAGATTGCTTTAAGAGTAATCCGAGCTTGCCGCGAGTTAGGTATTCACACAGTAGCAGTTTATTCACAAGCTGATGTTGATTCTCTGCATGTCAAATTAGCTGATGAAGCTTATTGCATTGGTCCACCACCAGGGAAAAGAAGTTACTTGCACATTCCTGCAATAATTAGCACAGCTGTCGTGACAGGAGCAGACGCTATTCATCCTGGTTATGGATTTCTTTCAGAGAATTCTAATTTTGCTGAGATTTGTACCGATCATCGCATTAAGTTTATTGGACCAAGTGCTAAGGCAATTGAAACTATGGGTGATAAGTCCTCTGCCCGCGCATGCATGAGAAAAGCTGGAGTGCCGATTGTTCCTGGCAGTGACGGATTAATTGAGGATGAAGCTGAGGCTTTTCAATTAGCCCAAAAGATTGGTTATCCTGTGATTATTAAGGCCACTGCTGGCGGTGGCGGACGTGGCATGCGTGTTGCGGTGGACGATGGACAATTAGCAGCTGCTCTATCATCAGCAAGAAGTGAAGCTGCCGCAGCTTTTGGTAATGGGGGCGTTTATATTGAAAAATATCTCAGTCCCATTCGTCATGTTGAAATTCAAGTTATGTCCGACAGTAAAGGTAATTGCATTCACTTAGGCGAACGTGATTGCTCAGTACAGCGCCGTCATCAAAAGTTAATTGAAGAATCCCCCAGTCCAGCTTTAACTCCTAAGCTGCGTGCGAAAATGGGAGAAGCAGCTGTACGAGCAGCAAAAGAGATCAAATATGAGGGAGCTGGCACTGTAGAGTTTATTCTAGCTAACGATCACTTTTATTTCATGGAGATGAACACTCGCATTCAAGTAGAACATCCAGTGACAGAGTTTATTACTGGTGTTGATTTGATCAAAGAACAAATACGCGTGGCTGCTGGATTGCCTCTTTCCATCAAACAAGGAGATGTCAGCTTCAAAGGACATTCTATTGAGTGCCGCATTAATGCTGAAGATCCAGATCGCAATTTTTTACCTTGCGCTGGCCGCATAGATGCTTATATTGCTCCTGGAGGACCTGGTGTGCGAGTGGACAGCCATGCTTATCCTGGCTACACCATTCCACCTTTTTATGATTCGTTGATAAGTAAACTAGTTGTCTGGGGTCGCGATCGCCATGAAGCAATTGAACGCATGCAGCGTGCTCTTGACGAGTATGCAATCACCGGTATCAAAACAACTATTCCTTTCCATCAAAAAGTTCTGGCTCATCCAAGTTTTCAGGCGGGAGATGTTTCGACAAATTTCATTGAAAAACACATGACAGCAACGCCAACGCCAGTCGATAGCTTAAAATAGTTGTTCATATTTGGCTCCGTAGCTCAATGGTGGAGCAAGCGACTCATAATCGCCAGGTTACAGGTTCGAATCCTGTCGGAGCCAATTTATAACCCCTATTTGCTTATGCTACTGTCTCATTAATAATCATATTCTGGATCTAGAGGGGACATGTGTATTTCCTCTACCCGGGACATTTTTCTGGTGATGGCAAATAAAACTGCTTCAACAATATCTGAAAGAAGAATACGGCTTTCACCAAGTTCAGCGCGCACTTTTTCTATTGGATCATCAATTTGCCAAACTGGCTCTGTCCAGTCTTTATCAAAGCTTGCTACATCACCTGGATAAAGTGTGGTGATTGAAATTCCTGCGTGAGCAAACTCACGGCGAATTGTATGAGCTAAATGTCCTATTGCTGCTTTAGCTGCAGAGAACACCGGTGGGCCATGCGAGCCGCGCATTGCCCAATCACTGGCAATCAAAACAACATTGGCAGGACTTGCTGCCGATAAAAAAGGTTTCATTTCTTTGAGCAAATGCATTGTGCCACTAATTGTGGTGCCAACAATTTGGTCTATGGTCTCTGTTTCCGTATTTTCCAAAGTAGCATCGGTTTCTGGATTGGTGCTGGCAGAAGCACAGTGAATTAAGGTTTTTAGCTTGCCACCATGTTTTTTAACATAACCAACAAGTTCAGCACGTCCGCGAGCAGAAGAAAGATCGCCTGACACAACAAAAGCACTGCCCTCATTAGCTTCAACGCGCTTGGCAGTTTCTTCAAGTTCGTCTTGACTGCGCGCAGTAAGCATTACTTTGTATCCTGCCCGACCAAGTCCTATAGCTATGGCGCGACCAATACCATGGCTGGCTCCGGTTACCAGTGACAAATTAGTTAGCGACTTTGCGCGTTCTTTAGTGCTTTGCTTATTCATTGATTTAACTTCAACCATTGCTTTGCAACCGCAGTTGCCTCCTTATATTGGCATTGTCGCTAGATACTACATCTCTTTATTTAAATTTAGTATCAGTTATTAAGGTTTCTTCGATTGAGCTTTTTAGCTCAACGTATGCTTCTTTCAATTGGACTTGCAGCTCATCAGCTGTTTGTCTAGCTAAAGTGATCTTAAGACAAACATTTTCCAGATAGCGGCTGTCTGGTTTATGCCTTGATTGAGCATAAGTTTTATCAACTTCCATTACTTGATTGAAAGCACGGTCTAAATCATGACTCATTTCGCGAGACGTGCGGCAAGAGTTAATTAGATAGTAGCCAGCTGACATGGGTGCACTTTTCAGATTTATCAACATGCTTTGATTGCGATCAAACTTTGGTTGAGAATCTGATAAGCTGAAAAGCTTGTGTGAATATGCATTAGGTAAGCTTGTTATTGCTGTCAGGAGGATTAAGAAGGCAAGGGTCTTGTTTTGCTTGTTGAACATTGTTGAAAATTGTCTCCAGTAATTATCATCTTGATTAATCGAATCCATAGATAATACAGTACCTCTAAAAGACGTAAAATAATGGATAGCACCAGCCCAAAATTTGATTTACATACAACCCTTGAAGCAATTGGGCAGGCAGGAGTAGCAGTTGTCTGTCATATGTTTTTTAAGTTTGCTTTACATGGTCTTTTTATGGCCACTTTGCTTGCATTAATTGGCACAGTATTGTTTAAAAGAAACCATGCATATGGACAACCTTTGCTGGTCGTGGCAAAGCGAATTGCTATTTTCTGTTTGTTGCTTGCTGTACCGGGAGGGTGTTCATTGTTATTTTATGGAAAATTGCCTGATGCTGGTGTGTTCAATGTTAATTCAATTGGTTTTATTTGCTTGTGGAGCTTGATTTGTCTGCATTTTTCAGCAGAAGAAATCTTGCATAGACAATCAAGTATCAAGGGAGGATCACAATAATGCGCATTCGTATTTTTGCTCTCATGCTCTTTCTTATCAGTCAATTTTCAGGCACTGTTGCCCTAGCTGGATCACCTGGGGTACCTGCTGCAGGCGGTTATCCAGTACCATCAGCAGGAGGATATTATGCTCCTAGTGGTGCGCCTCCAGGCTGGGTAGCTCCATATGCCGGCACGCCTTATATTTACCAGCCTGCCACACCTTATTCTTATTACCGTTCGCCTTATAATTATGTCAGCCCCTATAACTATTACGGCGGCATCCCAGCAGCTCCATTGCAACCATATGGTGGCGGCTTATATAACTTGAGTTTTAATGGTAGAGCTTTGAGACTCTGGCGCTCCACCTCTGGTTATTATTATCCCTGGGTGGGCGGCTATAACTACACTGGTGGCTATCCTATTTTTATTGTGCCTTCTGGGCAAGAAAATCCTGCACCAACTTTGCCACCAATGCGTGTTTTATTTTCTGATCTAAACGATTATTTGGATCAAGCTAAAGAAAAGGGCAAGATATCTGAATCTAACTATGAGAGCTTAAAACGTAGAGCTAATGATCTTTTGAGCAAAGAAAAATCTCTTGCTTATGAAGAAGGTGGTAGCATAGATCCAGATCAAGAAGCTGATATTCGTCGTGATGTAGAAGAACTAAGCGGCGAAGTGGCACGCCACGTGCAGCCATAAATAAACGTTTCAGTCTAAACTAATGCCCAGTTTTTCTCCTACTATTTTGCGGAATTCATCCTGCACCGCTGTTAGTGGCTTAGCAGCATCAAGCACGCGCCACCGCTCAGGTTGAGACTTGGCTAATTGTCTAAAGCCGTCTGCAACCCGTTGATGAAATTCAAGCGCCTCTTGTTCTACACGATCATGACTGCCTGGATGCAGACGGGCTAATCCCTCCTCACTCGGCAGATCAAAGAGTATGGTTAATTCCGGCATAAGCCCGTCTGTGGCAACCATGTTCAACTGCTCAATGAGATCAAGGGCAATTCCTCGTCCATAACCTTGATAAGCCAGAGTTGAGTCAACATAACGATCACAAATAACAAGCAAGCCTTTGTCTAACGCTGGCTTGATTACTTCTGCTATATTTTGTGCACGATCAGCTTGATAAAGCAAAAGCTCAGCAACTTTGCCAATTTGATTTTCAGGGCTGAGTAAAATGCGGCGAATCTGCCTGCCTAAAGCTGTGCCCCCAGGATCACGCGTGACAATGTGAGGGTAATTGGCTGCTTCTAATTGCTTGACCAAAAGTTTAAGTTGAGTTGATTTGCCAGCACCTTCAGGACCTTCTAAAGTAATGAAGATTCCGCAATGCGTTTTGGTCATATGAATGAAAGCAACCTCACAAGTTATTTGACATAATTGCCCGCGCAAATTTTCATCTGCTAATTAAAGCAGGCTCTACTTATTAGCAATCGTAAGCCAAATTAACTAAATCAAAGCAGTTGCATATGAAGTCGATATCTTGTTTATTATCTTCTTGGCATGAGCAATAAGCATGCTAAAATCTTGAGCTGGCAAGGATGTTTCCTAAATGCAAGATCAATTATTTTCTTACTACTCAACTAAGGGGCGCTGCCTTCCATTGGTGCGTCGCCTAGCTTCTTGGTTTGCCTTAATCCTTATTAATCAACCTTTCCTGATTGCTGCTAGCAGCGCTGAAACTACAAGCTCTGACTTGACAACCGAGAAGGCTTCTTTAGATTCAGCCTCAGTCAACAACGATACAAACAAACAAGCAACATTTTCAGAAACCGTCAACGACAATGTTCAAACAGGCAGTAGAGATGCCGAAAAGAACCAGCTTGCTATGCAGACCAAAGATTCTATGTCGGCTGGAATATCTGGGGCTGTCAGTGAAAATGGTTTGACTATTGATGACGTCAAAATCGAAGGCAATCGCCTGGTGTCCACCGAAGATATTATGGGTGTGGTGAAAACCAAGCGCGGTGATAAATTTGATCGCGATCAAGTCATGCAAGATTTAAAAGCAATCAACAACATGGGTTATTTTGACGATCGCAATTTGCAAGTGGTGCCTGAACTCACTACCGGTGGTGTCTTACTAAAAATTCGTGTTCAAGAAAATGCACCAATCACCGAATTTTCTTTCCAGGGCAACAAAGTGTTGCCTACCGAAGATATCTCTAAGGTCTTCGCCCAGCAGCTCGGCAAGCCCCAAAATCTTAATCAGTTGTCTGCAGCTATAGATAAAGTGGAACAAGCCTATCATGAGAAAGGCTTTGTTTTAGCACGGGTTACTGATGTTAAGGATGATCCCGACGGCAGTGTCGGACTGAATATCAATGAAGGGGAAATCGACAAAATTGTCATTAGTGGCAACAAAAAGACAAAAGACTTCATTGTCCGCAACGCTATTAAAACCAAGCCTGGCATGGTCTATAACGAAAAAGAATTAACTGCTGATTTGCGTAAACTTTATGGCAATGGCTACTTTCAAGACATCCGTCGCAGCCTAGGACCTTCGCCTGATAATCCTGATAAATACACGCTCAAAGTGGAAGTAGAAGAAAAGCGTTCAGGATCAGTTGGATTAGGGGGCGGGCTGGATACTATGACTGGTCCGTTTGGCTCCTTTACTGTTGGCGATAATAACTTTAGAGGCAGAGGTGAAATTTTGTCTCTCACTGCCATGGCTGGCACAGGCATGGCAGGCAATATTAACAGCACCTTGAGCAGTGGAGCTGGTCAATTTATTCCTAATGTACCTAATTATCAGGTTCAAGCAACCTTTGTTAAACCAAACCTTGGTGGCTCAGATGCATCCATGTCTGTATCAGGCTTTGGACGTATGTTGCCTAGTTTGATGATCATGGATGCGCAACAACGTACCTTAGGAGCCGGCGTCACTTTCACTAAACCGCTAGGCAATAATTTCAATGCTAATTTGGGCTTCACTGGAGAGAACACCTCCATGCAGGATGTTTCTAATTTAGACACTTCTCAGAATCTGCTCTCAAGTATGGCTACTAGAGCAATTCAAACAGGTATGGCCAACAACGCTGCAACTGCAACCGCCTTAGCTCAATCCAATCGCAACTCGCAGCTAAAAGGAGGAACTTTCGTATCAGTCAGTCCTTCCCTTACTTATGACACGCGCGATTCCATGATTGACCCAACCAAAGGCACTTTGCTCAGACTTTCAACTACCCCTTCTTTAGGGCTTAGCGGTGCTAGTTTTGCTAAATTAGGAGCAAGCGCCACTAAATATATTAAAGTCACTGAAAACACCACTATTGCCACAAATATTCAGGCAGGAACATCTTTTGGCGGTTTACCTCAATTTGCTGGGTACAACTTAGGTGGCTGGAACGGTCTGAGAGGTTATCGGGCTTTTACAGATCTTGGCAGCGGCGCTTCTATGTTAATGACTACAGCTGAGCTTAGAACTAGAATACCTTTCCTCGGTCAAGCGGATAACAAGATTGCCAAGACCATAAACAAACATGTTCGTGCAGTTGCCTTTTTTGATGCTGGAGAAATTACCGGCAACGGGACGACTAACTCTTTGTTGTCTAGAGCAACAATAGGCGCATCAGTGGGTATTGGACTTAGAGTCAGCTTTCCAATGATTGGTGTGATTAGAATTGACTATGGCATGCCACTCATTAGCACTCTACTTGGAGGGATGACCCCTCGATTTACAATTGGATTTGGAGAGAAGTTTTACTAAAGCTTGATGGCTGTGGTGTACATAGCGGCTGAATTATGTTGTAAACTGAATCTTCGACTAACTGTTGTTACTCTAAAAATATTGGAGAAGAGGATGCTTAACTCTATTAAGAGCGGTTCACTTGCTGTTGTTGTTTTATTGGTTGCTGGTCAGCCCCTGCTTGCCCAGGTACCGGCAAAAATAAATATTGGCTTGGTTGATCGCGATAAAGTTGTGACAAATTACCCAAAAGCTCAACAAGCTGCAGAGGAGCTGAAAAGACAAGAGGAAAAAGTACATAAGCTGATTGAAGAAAGCAATAAACAGTACGAAGAATCAAAAGCAGCTCACAAACCGCCGGCTGAATTGGAAGGATTACAACGTCGCCTGCAAAATCAAATAGATGAAGAAGTACGCAGGGTGCAAGCAAAAGCACAAGGGCTGGAAGGACAATTAGAAAGCGATATTGACACCGCCATCAAAGCTGAAGCTGCCACTCGCAAAGTTGATGCGGTTTTCATGAAGCAAGCTGTGCTCATGGGTGGAACTGATATAACAGAAGGCGTGGTCAAGAGATTAGCTCCGGCTTCAGCCAATGCTAATACCAGCACAAGCACTGCAAGTACTGCCAGCGCCAGCAAAACCCAGACTAAATAGCAAGCACAGCTTCTATCAATTAACTATGAAGCTGCCAAAACCAATGAGCTTGAAAGAAATTGCCGCCATTATCGGCGGTCAGTTGCATGGGCCCAATGATTTGATTGTGGAGAATATCGCCACTTCCCCTTTTGAAGCTTGCGAATCTGATCTGGCTTTTGCTTTTGATAAAAAGCTTCTCAAAGAAATTGAAAACTGCAAGGCAAAGGCGTTGATTGTTCCTGTCGGATTTAAGTTAGATCGTCCTTTTATTGCTGTTGAGCGCCCCAATCTGGCTATTTATAAAGTTCTTTCAGTGCTTCAACCCAAAAGGTATTACCCGGCTCTGGGCATACATGCGACTGCTGTTGTCGATTCTAGTGCAGAAATTCACCCGGAAGCTGCCATTGGCCCATATGTAGTGATCGGTGCAAAAACTAAAATTGGAGCCAGAACAAAAATTATGGCTGGCACTGTAATTGGTGGCGAAGTAACAATTGGACAAGATTGCTTATTTTATCCAAACTGCAACGTGTCCGATTATGTCAAAATCGGCAACCGCGTGATCTTACAGCAAGGAGCTTCTCTTGGGGCTGATGGATTTGGCTATGTTACTGAAAAACTATCAAATATGGAGCGCCGCATGGCTGGCATGAAGGAGCTTTCGTTAGAATCAAATCCGATGTTGAAAATTCCTCAGATTGGCACAGTAATTATTGAGGATGATGTCGAAATTGGCTCAAATACTACAATTGATCGAGCCACCATTGGTGCTACGACAATAGGTCGTGGCACTAAAATCGATAATCAGGTAATGATTGCCCATAACTGCAAAATCGGAGAGGAAGCAATCATCATCGCTCAAGTAGCTATTGCTGGGTCTTGTTCTATTGGAGAACGAGTGATTTTAGCAGGACAAGCCGGTATTAAGGACCATATCACAATTGGCAGAGATGCCATCATTGAAGGACAAGCAGGTGTAATGAGAGACGTCGAGCCTGAAGACATACAAGTAGGTGCTCCTGCTAGACCTGTTAGAGATTTTATGTCTCAGGTAGCTGCTGCTAAAAAATTGCCTAAGTTATTGGATGAATTCAGAGCCCTGAGCAAAAGAGTATATGAACTTGAAGCTCAACTGGCAGAAAATTCAGCTGGAGGTGTTTGTGTCGGCAGCCCCAACTCCTGATTGCCAATTATCCAACTTGAGCGAGAGTCTGCTTTTTTCATTCACCGGTGATGGTATCACATCACGCCAACCAGTAAGTATTGCTGTTTATGCAGGTAAGCCAGGCAGTGGCATCAGTTTTCTTTCGAACAAAGCAAGCAGCATTTCCTCTCAATCATCAACTTGCGAAGTTATTATTCCAGCTCGCTCAGATTTTGTTGTTAACACAGTACGTAATGTTGTTTTAGGCGCTCAAGGAGTGAGACTTTGTTTTGTCGAACATTTGCTGGCTGCAGCAGCTCTTTGGGGCGCAGATGATTTGCTCATTTATGTGGATGGTCCGGAAATTCCACTAGAAGATGGGAGCGCCTCTTTTTGGATAAAACTATTTGAACAATCTGAATTACCTAAAAGATTACCCCAACCCGCGTTTGCACTCAAAGAATCCATAGTTATTGCCAAAGGCAACAAGCAAATAATTGCCAACCCTGCTGATCAATTCTCAATTACCTACTTAATGGATTGGCAACATCCAGCTATTGGTAAACGTTGGGCTAGTTGGAACGCTCAAGAACCTATTGATGCTATAGCTTCAGCTCGTACTTTTGGTTTACAAAGCGAGCAAGAAATGCTTGGCTTAGACGACAATTTTGTCAGCTTAACCGAGAGTGGCTTCAGTAAACCTTTGCGTCATGAGGATGAGCCTGTCCGTCATAAGCTTTTAGACTTATTAGGCGATCTTAGTTTATGTGGGGTCAATCCACTCTCAATCAAGGCCCAATTTATCAGCATTAGGGCCGGGCATGAGCTTGATGTGCAAATGGCCGCTCGTCTGCAAAATATCCTACGTCCTGTTAAAAGCTAATGCCCCCACCTAAGATATACAATATTCTTAATAGCGATCTATAAACAAGGTTCTAAACAGAAATGCGATCAAGGACAATTTGAGCAGCGCCAATCATACCGGCCAAATCGCCAAGCTTTGACATATAAATTTTAAGATTTGCAGCTATATGAGGTTGAGTCCTATCTTTTAACAATTCATGCAGCAAATCAAAATCAACAAATTTACTTAAGCCACCTGTTAAGATGAAGCAGTCTGGATCTAGAGTTTGCGCTATGGATGCAATACCAGCACAGAGATGCTCATGCCATATGTGCATTATCTTGCGCGCCAGAAGATCACCTTTACCAGCTGCTGAAATAATTGTTTGAGTGGTCAGTTCATTAAGAGCATGAACAAGAGGGGATTGTTCTTTTGTTTTTTCAGACAGTACTTCTTTAGCAGTAGCTAAAAGTCCTCGTCCGGAAGCGTAAGCTTCCCAACAATCAAATAAACCACAAGTACATAACCGCTGATTATTCAAGGCTATTCTTATGTGTCCACATTCACCAGCAGCAAAGTGTTCTCCGCGATAAAGTTGTCCCTTCATTAAGATACCGCCACCAATACCAGTGCCAATAGTGATTAGAACTACTCCTTCTTTATCACTTAAGTCACGAACACTGGCTTCGGCATAAGCAGCAGAATTAGCATCATTTTCAACATGCACTGGCAAGAGTGTCTTGCTTTCTAGAATTTGTTTTAAGTGTGTGCCTGTCCAACCAGGCAAATTGCCGGTAGAGCCTAAGATCTCACCTGTATCAGGATTAACAATACCGGCTGTAGAGATGCCCACTCCAGCTAAAATATAATCTTTTTGAAATCGTTCAATTAGCTCTAATAATTTAGCAATGATACTTTGAGGGCCACCACATGGAGTCGGCTCCTTAATTGGTTCAGTTAGAGGCCGCCCTTCGTTTACAGGAGCAGCTAATATTTTAGTACCGCCTAAATCAATACCTAAAGCAGGCATTTTGCCCTTTAATATGGAATCCAGATTTCCATCTGTAGCTGACTTGCTTGCCGATTGCATCAGCTAATTATATTCCACCCAATTGACCTTGATCGGGACTACCTTTGAGAACCAGCTTATCAAACTGGACAGGAGCGCCATGAAGTAGATTAAAGCCAATTCTGTAATTGTTGAGGACAAAATCTTTCGCCACAACCAATTTAAAATCTCCCGGACCAATGGCTGCTTGCAACTGTTTTGCATAAGCAAGCTTTTGAGATAAATTGTAGCCAATCAGTGTGCCTAAAGTTAGGTATTTGCTCACTTTAACATCACCCATAACATAAGCTGATTGCGAGCCTTGAATATATTGGTCAAAAACAAAGGGGGAATTACCGTTAACAGAAGCAGCAATGTAGCCGGTTTGCAATCTCAAGCGATCAAGATGCAAATCTAGAATAGGACCTGCCTGACTAATCAGGTCGGAATCACCAGTGGAGTAACCTCGCGCTGCCAGTCCACCATATAGAAAGCTCTTAGCACCCCACTTATCATCTCCAATGCTGAAGATAGGGTGGCTCTGCACAGTAATTTGTTCCTGAAGTCGATAGCCGGTCTTCATCACAGTAGAGGTAGGACTGCCGTGCAGTTGAGAATAAAGGGAACTGACATTAACAAGTTGGGGATTGTCTTGAGCCCAACCAGCAGAACTTCTAAATTGCAGCAAAGCAATGTATGGAATGTTGAAATACTGATGAGTATCTTTAACTTCCGCCAGCAATCGAGCTCTTGTCAGTCCCATCATGCCATCATCAAGGAATCGGTTTATACCTCCTTGAAATCTAATACTGCGCCAAACTTTTGCTTTAACATCCCCAACAAGAAAATTAGTACTAGAGCCATAGGCTAAATGAGCCTGATAATCCTTACTATCAATGCCTACTCTGGCAGCTAAGCCCAGGGTGTTGGTATTGCTGTTGGTGCCTAAATCACGCCCGCCAATCTGCACCATAGGAGACCAGGAAAGAACAGTGTCCTTGCCTATGCCTGTATTGAACTGCGGACCAATGTTCATACCACCCACCATCAAATTATTACCTATGTAAGGTGTGACTGGCATGACCACTTTAGTTTCAGTTTGACCGACAGTGGAAACAAAATTACCTACAGGAATACTGAAGTCCCCCATCTCTATCCTGCCGCCAAATACAGTTAAGTTGCCATCCTGTTTATAACGCTCGTAAACAATTTTCTTGGCCTTAAATCTGAAGCTTGGGTGATCCGGCAGATAACCATCTGGGTGAACTCTCATTTGTTGAGTATCTTCTCTATAGCTTAGAGGACCGCTGTTGAAATTCTTGGTAAAGAAAAACGGCACAGGCAGGCTCATCGTGCCTTCTTTAAAGGCTAAACCTTCTTTTGAACCATGAGCATGCCTGGCAATAATTTGCGAGCCCTGAAGTTCAGTATCAGGCTTGGTAATTAGATATTCATCTGATGTAACCTTGAATTTAAAAGCACTACCGGTGGTGAGTTGACCATTTCTTAAGATGCGTACATTGCCCCGCGCATCCATAGTTTGATCATTTTGATCATAAAGGATGGTGTCAGCCTCCAGTTTGGAGTTTTGCCCGTCGATTATGGCAATGGCATTACCAGTACCTAGAAAAGTATTTTTGTCTTGGTCAAATTCAGTATCATCAGCAACTATTTGGATTGTCCCTTTCAAAGTAGTGTCTTCATGAATGGTTTCATTATCAGCATCATCTTCAATTTTGCCTTTTTCTACCGCCATTGTCGCAAGTTGAGGCGGCAGATCATCGTTGTCTTGAGCGTCTTGCGGTGGTTCGGATTGATCTAGATTGGCTGTCTTATTTTGATCTGGTTTACCTAGATCGAGCTTAGGACTGAGTGGTAAAAGAAGCGTACCAGCTGGCGCTGCTACAGTGCTTTCTTGCTTGGATGAATCTGCATTCAATGAAACTGCAGCAAGGGATGGTAAGCATGCCAAAAATGGCTGCACCAGAATAGTTGCAGCAAACAAGCTAGCTAACACTTGTTTATTAGCTGCCTGTTGCCAAGAAAAATATGTGCCGCGCTCCATTTTCCACCTCTTAATTAAGCAACCACTCTATTTTAGGGGCTTCAATGGTTTTCAAACCCTTCTTCAGCCTAATGTAAAGATTAGATGTCAACATTAACTCGAACTATAGTATAGATAAAGAAACCATCAGTCAAGCAGAAGTCTAGTCTAAGGGCTTGTCATTCTATAGCTTCAACAGCCTTACAGATGAGCTCCCAAAGTAGTGAAATATTTGTTATCTTAGGATTAGGATGAACAATATAAGCCCTTTTATTTTTTATTGCCCAACCAGAATTGAGTTTGGAGAGAATCTCTCTATCTCAGCGGCAGAATGCTTGCAAACCTCAGGCGGTAGTAAAGTTTTGATTATCTGTGATGAGGGTCTGATAAAAACAGGTGTGGTTGCACCAATTCTCAATTCTTTTCAAGAACAAGGCATGATTGCCCATACTTTTAGTGATGTTCCTTCCGATTCTGATCTAAGTTGTGTCAATCAAGCAGTTGCGCTTGGACAAGCTGCGAACTGCAACGCCGTTTTAGCAGTAGGTGGCGGCTCTGTTTTGGACACAGCCAAGGTAGTAAATATTTGCTTATCCCTAGGCGGCAATCCTTTGGAACATCAAGGAATGAACAATCTCACTCGGCGTTTGCTTCCCAGCCTCGCTATACCTACTACAGCTGGCACTGGTTCTGAAGTTTCGCAAGTAGCCATGATTAAAGATGCCAAAGAAGGGAGAAAATTACTCTTCGGCAGTCGCTTTCTTGCTTATGACACAGCTATTTTAGATCCTCTTTTGCTTGTATCTTTGCCGGCTAAGTTAACAGCAGCAACTGGCTTAGATGCAGTAACTCACGGCATAGAGGCATATTCAGCAGAAGCAATTAGATCCCCAATTACAGATGCTTTATGTTTGGAATCATTGCGCCTTTTGTTTAACTTCTTGCCTCAAGCCACTAAATGCGGTGACGATTTAGCCGCTCGAGCAAATACTTTAGTGGCAGCTTCAATGGCCGGCATGGCTTTTACTAATGCCGGTGTTGGCATTGTACATGCTCTAACTCATACAATTGGGGGGCAATTCAGCACTCACCATGGAGCAACGAATGCTGTTTTCTTGCCGCATGGTATGCGCTTCAATTTTGATGTAGTAGCTCATCGTTATGCCTCAGTTGCTAGATATTTAAAGTTTTCAGACAATCAAAATGATCAAACTGCCGCCAAAATATTCATAACCAAAGTAGAGGAACTAATTGCTGCAGTTGGACTTCCTACTAGATTGCGTGACCTAGGGGTACCAAACCTAGCTGAGAATCAAATTGCCGAGCTAGCTTATCTGGCTACCCTTGACTCTGCCATAATGTTTAACCCAAAAGAGGCAAGCAGCCAAGATATGGTTAACATATACAAGAGGGCTTATTGATGCCGGTTTTTGCTAGCAGTGAAGAATTAATCGAGGTTATGGAAAATCTATGGAAGCGGATCAAAGCAGATCCATCTATTTCTCAAAAACTCTTGCAATCAAAGCTGTGCGTTCGCTTCCACTATCGACATCCTACCGGACAACTGACAGTTGACGGAACTGACGGACTGGAACTGAAAATAAGTACTCAAGAAAGCAAGATAAAGCCGACTATAGAAATGTTTATGCAATCGGATCTAGCTCATGATTTCTGGATAGGCAAACTTAATCTTGCTGTAGCTGTTATGTCCGGAAAAATTATTTCGCGCGGACCAATCAATCAAGTTTTGGCCTTGCTACCTGTGATCAAACCTGCTCATTCTATGTATATAGAAGTATTTCAATCAGTAAAAAATAAAATGTAGTGTGGAGGTGGTGAGCTTCGAACCACCGGAGCACATAAGATGATGCGGAGTCGCGCATGCGACGGAGCCAGCCGGTGAAGCCGGCGCTTGCAGCGGGTATTTTAAGGACAGATGATTTTTTGTGCGGCAAACAAATATTCACAAATGACAAACATATTGGTGATCTGAGGCAAAGGAATATCTTCTTTCAAGCCATAGAAATCAACACAAAGACCGCAAGCCAAAACTTCTACTCCGGCTGCTTGAAAATCATTTAAAACCTTTAAAAAGGGAGAGCCTTTAGCCATCAGCTTGACACCTGTATTTGCTAAAAGAATGACCTGAGGTTTATGACCAGATTGCAAAACTGTTTGCAAGAACATATTGAGAAGGTTAGTGCTGAACTCCGGTTCACCTTCGCCAAATCTATCCTTACTAATGAGTATCACCGTTTGAGCTTGTAAGTTGCTTTTTGCTGCTGCTTTTGCAGATTGTTTTGGATCGACAAATACAGGCAAGTCAGCCTTAAGTTTTCCAGTTGTTGATTTGGCAGTGCGACTCATCAATACAATGAAATGATCTCCTTCAGTTGTCTTACTGAAGGTACATCCTTGTGATTGGGACAGCCGTTCTAAGTTCTGAACATTGATCTCATCATCAACTAGTGCTTGCAAGGAGCTAATGCTAGGGTTATCGAGAGCGCGTTTACAGCTCAGCACTGGATGCGGGCAAGTTAATCCACGCAAATCAAGATTTAGATCACTGGCAGAAGGATTCGGGTTTTTCATTAAGCAAGTACCTCAATTATGCCTTTTGCGCCAGAGCTAAATTCACCAATACAACTAGCTCCAATACCAGTAGCCTGCAATGAGTTAAGAAGAGGTTGACAATCTTTGGGGGCAACCGCCAAAAGCAACCCACCTGATGTTTGAGGATCAAAAAGCAAGTCGACCATTGCCTGCTCAAGGTTTTTATCTACAGTAGCAAAATCAGCAAAGGATTGCCGATTAGCGTAAGCTGCCGCTGGCACAAAACCCTGACTAGCTAATTCAAGCACTTGGGGTAAAAGAGGCACTTGTCTAGCTTTAAGAGAAAATTTGAGATTGGCGCCGGCAGCCATCTCATGAAGATGCCCAATCAAACCAAAGCCGGTTACATCAGTGGCTGCATGAATAGGAAAAGAACTGGCACAAGCTAAAGCTTTTTCGCTCAAAGTGGTTAGATTGCTAAACAAAGCTTGACTGGCTTGTAAAGTTAGAATTTCTCCTTTGTGCCCAAGCAGCCCGATACCAGTACCGATCGGCTTAGTTAAAATCAGATTGTCGCCAACTTGAGCTCCACTATTAGTTAGAATTGCCTCAGGTTTGATCAATCCTGTGACAGCCAGCCCATAAATCACCTCAGCACTTTGAATGGAGTGCCCGCCGGCAACCACAGCACCTGCAGCCTCTACTTGGCTAGCTCCCCCTTGCAAAATTTGCCCTGCTACACTCAATGGAAAGTCGCAAACAGGGAAGCAAAGCAAATTCAAGGCCAGTATTGGTTTTGCACCCATAGCATAGAGGTCGGACAGGGCATTTGTAGCAGCAATCCGACCAAATAAAACCGGGTCATCAACCATAGGTGGGAAAAAGTCGATTGTCTGGACAATGGCTACATCTTGCGTGATTTTATAAACAGCAGCATCTTCCCAGTTGTCGAGGCCTGCAAGCAGTTGAGGACAAATGGGTTTTGACAAATTAGCCAGAACCGCCTGCAAGTCAGCTGAGCTTATCTTTGCTGCACAACCAGCTGATTTGACATGCTCTGTTAATTTAAGGGGTATCGCTGAATGGTCATTTGTCATAAATTTATCTGTTCAAATTGGTTGCAGTTTCGATCTCTTTAGTAGCTTTCTAATTATTCTCCTCTTTTTAAAACTTTAATTCTAAAACTTTGATCGAAGCAAAGAAGTAGAAATTTTTTGCATTCACTCAAGGTTGGCTTTTCATGCGGTTTTTCGCAATAATCTGATTTTCGCCAAGAAAGTTTTTAGAAAGCAATTTCTTTATATGAGTATTTCAGCTCTTTAAAAACATCAGTGAGAGGTGTAGATTATTTGGATAATTAGTAGCAGACCACTTGCACAGATATTAGAGATATATCTTGAGACTTGCGAACGTCTTGCGTCAAAAATCTGGCAATGGTTTGATTCTTTTCTCACTGGTTTCCCTTCGTTAGAGTTAAATATAAGGAACTAAGATGCCGAAGAAAGTACTTGTGGCACTGCCTCCCGGGCTGCTGGAGCAAATTGATTTTGTAGCGCAGGTTGAGCACCGTAGCCGATCTGATTTGATTCGTGAAGCTTTGCGGCGTTATGCCGATAGTTTCAAGCGCTCCCAGAGCCCCAAAATGTCAGTCAGCACAGTGGGCAATCAAAAAGTAGCACTTTTAACAGAATCTGATTAGTAAAAGTCCCATTAAACCATTGACTTCGCATTGGAATCAACATAGCATTTTGGGGTGGCCTGCCTTAAAGTCAGGTAATTCTAAATATTAAGCAGATGAGGTTCCAAAGCCCATGAATTGGGGAAATATACTCATTGCCGAGCTGGTTGGTGTGATAGCTGTTCTGGTTGGCTTTGGCTTTGTTAAAACACCACGGTTTCTGCTGCGCAAGAAGCTTTCCCCTCGTTTTCCCTGGGGCTATTATGCCGATCAGATCCCTCAGACTGATCCTGGTTATTTACAAAGGAACAGCCAGGACTTTATGCATGACATGACTACTGAATTTGGCGGCATAGAAGGTTTTGGCGATATGGGTGAATTTAGCGGCTTTGGTGAGCTTGGTGAGTTTGGCGGCAGCTTCTTTGGCGCTGGCGAATAAGCTTGATTTCGTTGAATTGGCGGCAAGCTCAATTTGGGGCGCCGGCGAATAAGCCGGATGTGTGAATTAGTTGATTTCTGAGAAAAAGAAAATAAATAGCGCTATTAAAATGAGCTTGCTGATTTTGGCAGCTCTTTTTTGTGGGCAAACTCTTGTACAGAAGGTCATGACAGGTCGAGCAGTGACCAAGTCAGCTGCTGCTATTGAGATTGATCGAGCTGAGTTAATCCTACGTTTAAACGATAGTTTACTAGCTGTAAGCAACACTACATTTAGTCATAAGTCTTCTTTTTTCGAGGGAGCAGCAAGCAAAAAATTAGAACATGAAGCACTTGCCATTCTGAAAGAGACAATAAAAGAAACACCCGATAATCCAGTTATTTTGGCTAAAGCTTTTATTGCCTCTCAGTATTCAGGAGTAAACGCTGGTGAGTGTCTACAGCGCCTAAAGACCCTCCCCACTGATAAAGCTCATAAATTAGCTGGTTTGCTTACCACTATTTATCAGGGAAATCCTCTTTCTTTGCCAGTCGCCCGCGAAGCCCAACAAGTACTGGAAACAATTTTGCCTGCCGGTTGGTATCAAGACCAAGCCAAGATCAAGCTCTATAGCAATGTACTTGACAAACATATATATGAGGAGTTGAAGCATGGGCTGATTGTACGAGAGCTTGCCTTTTTCACCAGACTGATTTTTTTAGTTGCTTTCGGAACCGCCCTCATCTTTGTTGGCACAATTGTTTTGATTGGTCAATTTCTTTTCTTAAAACGCCCCACAAAAGCTGATCAAGAACAAATAAAAGCGCCTGCTGATTATGGTTGGTTCAAAGTGTTGGCTGTTTTTACTGCTTGGCTGGCTACCCAGTTGATTGTTAGCCTGTTTGCTCAATCTATGATCAAGCCTTTGATCACCCAGCCACCAAACATGCTTTTGATTGCCTCTGTTACCACTTGTGTCTATCTCATAAGCAATGGTCCGACCTTGCTTTATATATACTTTTTTGCTCTCAAACCATCCGGGCTCAAGTTTCGTGAAGCGTTGAAATTAAAATGGGGGAAAGGTTCAGCTGGTTTAGGAGCCTTAATTGGGGCAGGTGTTCTGACCTGGCTGGCAGCTATACCAATGATGCTGATTGTTTACTACCTAGCCAATGAATATTTCGGTTGTCGTGGTTCAAGTAATCCTATTATTGCCATAGTCACAGAAGCAGCTCGTCATGAGAACTGGCCGGCTGCCATTTTGTTTTATCTCACCTTAGGTGGACTAGCACCCATTTGCGAAGAAACTTTGTTTAGAGGCTTTCTCTATACATATTTGCGTAGGCGTTTTGGAGTTTTGCCATCTGCATGTCTGAGCGCTGCTTTATTTTCTATTGCCCACCTGGACCCTGGCGCTATTGCCCCACTATTTTGTTTGGGCTGTGCCTTTGCCTTTGTCCTTGAGAGAACCAAGAGTCTTGTGCCAGCAATTGTTGCGCATGGTCTATGGAACAGTTGTACTTTCACTTTAGTCTTATTATTGTTTGGCAACTAGATGAAGATCAATGCCCAACTATAGACTCACTGCTATTAACGTCGGCAGTTTTCCTTTAGGGGAATCAGACAAAGTCTTGACTTTGTTTTCTGCTGAACGTGGGCTTACAAGAGCAGTGGCTAAAGGAGCAAGAAAACCAGGTGCCAAGATTGCCGGCCGGGCAGAGGTGTTGAAGGTCAATAGACTCTTGTTGGCTACTGGACGATCTTTAGATATCATTACTCAAGCAGAGGAACTGGTAGGTTTTTCTCAGTTAAGACAAGATCTAAACAAGCTCTCTTATGCCCTTTATTACGCCGAGCTGACCGCTCAATTTGGTCAGGGATTGGCTGATGAATCAGAGACATTTTTTCATTATTTCTGCAATGCCTTAAAGTTGCTCTTGCAAATTGAAGCAGATCCTATTTTGCTTTGCTTGCAGTTTGAGCTTTATTTATTGGCTACTTTAGGCTACAAGCCAGAGCTGGATTCTTGTGTTGTTTGCAGACAAACTCTTACTGATTATAACGTCAGGGCTTTTGATCATGATTTAGGTGGAATTATCTGTCAATCTTGCCCAACAAATAAGCGCATAGACTCATCCAATCGGGTTGCCGAAGGATCATTTTCATATGAAAGTGATTACAGTGGATCTGTTTCTTTAAAGACCTATGTCACACCCTTGGTCTGGAAAAGTTTAATTCTTTCAAGCCGCCAATCAGATCAAGCCATGCCACAAAGCATTCCTTTAAATAATAATCTTATCCGAGCTAATCAAGCTGGGCATAAACTAATCCAAACATATATAGAGCACAAAGCCGGACGCAAAATGAAAGCGCTTGAGTTGATAAGCTCAATACCGCTAAAATAACAATATTGGCGTGAGTATCGCAATCATTTGTAGGAGCGGTATATATACCGCCCTTTGCAAGAATTTTATGAGAGATAAATAGTGAGTAATTTAAAACAAGTTGACCCTGAAATTTTCAATCTAATCGCTTCAGAACTCAAGCGAGAACAAGAAGGATTGGAGCTAATTCCTAGCGAAAATTTTGTAAGCGTTGCTGTCCTTGAAGCTGCCGGTTCGGTCTTGACTAATAAATACGCTGAAGGACTGCCTGGCAAACGTTACTATGGGGGCTGCGAATTTGTTGATGGGGTTGAGCAACTGGCTATTGATCGTTGCAAACAACTCTTTAACGCCCCACATGTCAATGTTCAACCACACAGTGGTGCTAACGCTAACACCGCTGTTTACTTTGCTATGCTCAATCCTGGTGACACCATTTTAGGGATGAGATTAGATCATGGCGGACACCTAACCCATGGCTCACCTGTCAATATCTCAGGCAAATGGTTCAATATTGCCGCTTACGGAGTTGATCCCAAGACCGGCTTGCTTGATTATGAAAAAGTGTTAGAAGAAGCAGTCAAGCATAAGCCCAAATTGATCATCGCCGGCGCCACTTGTTATTCTCGCTTAATTGACTTTGCTAAATTCCGCGCCATAGCAGACAAAGTGCAAGCCTATCTTATGGCTGACATTGCTCACATTGCTGGCTTGATAGTTGCTGGCTTGCATCCTCATCCCTTCCCGCACGCTCATTTTGTCACTACTACTACTCACAAAACCTTACGTGGTCCGCGCGCTGGTGTGATCATGTGTCAGGAAGAATTTGCAACCATCATCGACAAGGCAGTTTTTCCTGGCATTCAAGGTGGCCCGCTCATGCACATAATTGCTGCTAAAGCAGTTTGTTTTAAAGAAGCCTTGCAACCAGAATTTATTACTTATCAAAAACGAATTCAAGAAAACGCTAGGGCTTTAGCTGCCTCTTTAATCAGCGAGGGACTTGCTATTATATCTGGTGGCACTGATAATCATTTAATGACTGTTGATGTGCGCCCTTTTGGCATGACTGGCAAAAAAGCCAGTGCTCTTTTGCAAAAAGCAAACATAACCACAAATAAAAACACCATTCCTGATGATCCTGAAAAACCATTTGTGACCAGTGGGATTCGCCTTGGCAGTCCGGCTGTCACCACCCGTGGCATGGGGGTGACAGAGATGCAAATAATTGGCAGTTGCATAGGCGACATTTTAAAACACCCTGACGATCAGTCAGCCTACAGCCGTACAACTAGCCGAGTAGCTGAGTTGTGCAAAAAGTTTCCCCTTTATGCCGGTTTACAAGATCGCCTCGTGAGAACAAGGTAAATCCATCTTAGAGGCTGCAGGTTATGGCAATTAGATTTTTCCAAATACTGCTCTTAAGTGTTGGTGTAATCTGGGCTTTTTTCTTTTCAGATGGTCACTTTGATGAAACTCAGGTACCCGGCTTTCTTATTGCTTTAGCTATCAGCTGGTGGTTGACTCCTGAAATTAGAGCACGGGCAATTAAGCTTGGACTAGTGGATAAGCCTGGCGATGAAAGACGCATTCACAAAGTACCTGTTCCAAGATTAGGCGGTGTCGCCATTTACATAAGCGTTATGCTCACTATCACCCTCCTTATTGCTTTAACTGGAAGATTTCCCAAAGATGCACGAGCTGGAGAAGGCGGCTTAATTGGTATTGCTGTTGGTGGCACACTGATTTTTGTATTGGGCTTGCTTGATGATCTTGAATCACTGCCTGCAAAATTAAAATTACTTGTCCAAGTTTTAGCCGGGAGCGCAGCTTATTCTCTTGGAGTAAGGATTAAGGCTATTCCCATGCCTACTAATTTTAATTTGGACTTAGGTTTCTTTCACTTGCATGGTGGTGCACCGATTGATCTTGGTATTTTAAGCGGCCCTCTTACTGTTCTATGGTTGGTAGGCATATCTAACGCTGTTAATTTAATCGATGGTATGGATGGCTTAGCTGCCGGTGTATCAGCCATATCATCTTTAACCATTTGGTCAGTAGCTCTGGCAGAAAGCATTGACAGACCTTATGCTGCCTTGATTGCTGCAGTATTGGCCGGCGCTTTGCTTGGCTTTTTGCGCTGGAATTTCAATCCGGCTCGTATTTTTATTGGAGATTCGGGCGCTTATTTAACAGGTTTTATATTAGGCGCAGTTTCAATTACTGGTGTGATCAAAGGGGCTGCAGCAGCCACATTAATTGTGCCGACATTTTTATTAGTGCTCTTGATTTTGTTTTTTCCTATTCTGGACACAGCCTGGGCAATTATCCGGCGCGTGGCTAAAGGAAAATCAATCTTCACGCCTGATGCTGGACATATCCACCACCGCCTCCTGCAAACTGGTTTGTCTCAGAAGAAAGTGGCCTATTTACTCTATGGAGTAACAGCTCTGCTTGGTTTGGTGGCAGCTTTTGTAGTTCATCAACAAGGTTATTTTCTCAAGCTCGGCGCCTGCGTCTTGATTTTGGCTCTTTTCTTTTCTGAAGTCTTAAACCGGCATCGCCAACACAAACACACATCTCCACCTAAGAGTACTGATCAAGCAAATTAATTAATTGATCCAACAACATCTATTGATTTTTTCCTTTTTGTTTTTCCATCCACTTCTCAGCCCAATAGCGTTTCGCCTGATCATGATCTTTCTTTCGTTGTTGCTTTTCATATTTAAGACGGCGTTCTAATCTTTCTTGTTTTTCTTTAGCTATTGCTCGCGCCTCTCTTTTACGACGCGCCATATCATAATCTGGCATGATCGGCTCCTAATTGTAAAAATTGTCACCAGTTTGATGATCAGTAAGAATATTCCAATGGTCAGCCCTTCATTATCTTACCCGGGAAATATATTACTGAACCATTTGCTAAGCTTCAACCAGTGGTTCTGCTTCACGGGCATCATCCCAGTAATGTGAGATATCCAATCCAATTTCTTGCTCTTTGGAGCTGACTGTAAAGCCAACGCTCCAATCAACCAATTTGGCAATGGCATAAGTAACAATAAAGCTAAAAAGCCAGACAGCCACTATGGCAACAATCTGAGCATAAAGAAGATGCCAGTTGCCATGAATTAAACCATCAGCCCCGTCCGGGTTAACTAATTTGCTGGCAAAAAGCCCGACAGCCAATGCACCCCAGGTACCAGCCATGCCATGGCAAGCACAAACATCAAGAGAATCATCAAGCCCAATAGTTTGTGCCAACTTAATCGAAAAGAAAGACACAACTGCAGCAAGTGCACCAATGACAATTGCCGATAGCGTATCAACATAGCCGCATGCCGGAGTAATTGCCACCAGCCCAACCACTGCTCCAGTGGCGGCACCAACAGCACTGGGCTTGCCTTTATATAAACTGAGCACCATCCAGGTTAAAGCTGCTGCTGCTGCTGCCACATTGGTAGTCACTAGAGCTTGTACAGCAATAGCGTTAGCGCCAAGTGCGCTGCCACCATTAAAGCCAAACCAACCAAACCAGAGTAAGACCGCTCCAAAGAGAGTAAGGGGCACACTAAAAGGTGTGAAGCGTCCATCAATTAAACGTTTTTTCTTATGCAAAGCAATTGAAGTAGCTAAGGCAGCCACACCAGAAGTAATATGCACAACAGTGCCGCCGGCAAAATCGAGGCATCCCATTGATCTAAGCCACCCGCCATTGCCCCAGACCCAATGGGCTACTGGATCATAAACAAAAACTGCCCATAAAAGCGTAAAGAGAATAAAGGCTGGAAAACGTACGCGCTCGACAAAAGCACCAGTGATTAAGGCCGGTGTGATAATGGCAAACTTCATCTGAAAGAGCATGTAGGCCGCTTGAGGAATTGTGGGTGCATAAGCACAAGCCTGGCTCAAGCTAGTCGCAGACAATCCAAGCCAGGTGAGCCCACCAATCAGATGAAAGTGATCCGGACCAAAGGCCAGAGAATAGCCAAAAATTACCCATTGAATAGTGACCACAAGTAAAGTAATAAAGCTCAACATGATGGTGGAGAGCAGGTTTTTCTTTTGCACCATGCCGCCGTAAAACAAACCAATTGCTGGCGTCATCAACATAACCAGTGAGGACGAGACCAGTACCCAAGCTGTATCTCCACTGTTTATTGACATATAAGCTCCCTTATTTAAGATGTTAAGGAGTGACCAACCTTCTGTTTAGTGCTGGTCGAAAGTGACCAGTTGCCTGAAGATCTGATAAAAACTTGATCTTAATGGTATCAAGCTTTGCTGTAATAACAAACTTTAAATTGTTTCAGGATCAGGAATTTTCGAGCTGCCCTGCTTGCGAATAACACCTGTCTTAATTGCTGCTTCAGCTGTTGCTTTAGCTACTAATTCTGCCACTTTTGGATTGAACACCCCTGGAATAATATAGTCTTCATTTAACTCATTGTCGGCAATAACAGAAGCAATAGCATAAGCTGCTGCCAACTTCATTTCTTCATTGATGTCGGTGGCATGACAATCTAATGCGCCGCGAAAGATACCCGGGAAACAAAGAACATTGTTGATTTGATTAGGATAATCTGAGCGTCCCGTAGCCATAATTCTTACATAAGGGGCAGCCTGCTCAGGCATTACTTCAGGAGTTGGATTAGCCATGGCAAAAACAATGGCATCCTTGTTCATATGCTTAAGATCAGTGGCTTCGATTGTTCCAGGTCCTGATAAGCCTAAATATAGATCTGCCCCTTTAAGGGCTTCTGCCAACTTACCTTGAAAGCCGGCAGGATTTGTATTTTCGCCAAACCAGTCCTTCATATAATTCATGTTTTCAGACCGGCCTTTATAAATGGCTCCTTTGCGATCAAAGCCAATGATATTTTTCACCCCAGCATGCATCAATATTTTGGAACAAGCAACACCAGCAGCACCAACACCGCTGACGATTACTTTTATGTCACTCATTTTTTTCTTGACTATTTTTAAAGCGTTAATTAAAGCAGCCAGCACCACCACCGCTGTGCCATGCTGATCATCATGAAAGACAGGAATGTCCAGTTCATTCTTTAAGCGAGATTCAATTTCAAAACAACGTGGAGCAGCAATGTCTTCTAAATTGATGCCACCAAATACAGGGGCAATATTTTTAACTGCTTTGATAATTTCTTCGGTATCTTGAGTAGCCAAACAAATTGGAAAAGCATTGAGTTTGCCAAATTCTTTAAATAACATGGCTTTGCCTTCCATGACAGGCAGTGCCGCTTCTGGTCCAATATTGCCTAAACCAAGTACTGCCGATCCATCTGTCACTACTGCCACTGTATTGCGCTTGATGGTTAGCTTATAAACATTTTCAGGCTCATCATGAATAGCCATACAAACCCTGGCTACACCAGGAGTGTAGGCCATTGAAAGATCATCGCGCGTAGTAAGCGGTACTTTGTTGGTTACCCGGATTTTGCCACCTAAATGCATAAGGAAAGTGCGATCCGAAACATGGACTACCTGACAATCAGGCAGGCTGTTAAGGGTTTCAACAAGTTGTTCGCCATGCTGAGAATCGCGCACTTTAACTGTGATATCTCGTACAAGATGATCTTTTTCAAAGCCATGAATGTCAATAGCCCCGATGTCACCACCAATTTCCCCAATTAAAGAAGTAACTTTGCCAAGCATGCCCGGCACATTTTTGATCTTAAGCCGCAAGGTGAGACTGTAGCTAGCACTTGGCTTGGTCACTAAGTTTGTAATGCTATTCACAGAATTGGGCACAACTTTATGAGCAGAAACGTCCTTATCTGAGTCAGCTTTTGGTTTGATAGTAGTCATATCTATTTCCTGAACTGGGAATTGTGGCAAAATCAAAACTATGATCTGCCAGCTGATTTTCAGTATCTAGCATTTAAGTATAGTTTGATGTCAAAGAAGGATGATTTTTAATTCAAGGAAGATTTCAAGCTGATCATAATAAATCAAGCACAAAACTCTGAGGAGATGACTATGAGATCAAAAAATAGCGAACTGATTGGAAATTATGAAGTAACAAAGTCCGGGATCTTAAGCCGCAGAGAAGTGCTACTTATGAGCGCCATTGCTGCCACAGGAGCTGTTGCTAGTGTTGGAACTGCCGGCACGGCTGCCGAAGTAGCTGCTGTCAGCCCCTCAACAACCGCCGGCGGTGTCGAGCCTTATCAAGCCAAAGACTTCAGTGCTTTGTTGCACAAAAAAATGGAAGGACTTTCTACCAGCCAGATCGACCAGCATCTCAAGCTATATCAAGGCTATGTCAAGAAAGCCAATGAGATATATAACAAACTCAAAGATGTTGATCTTACTTCAGCGAACGCTACCTATGCACCATTAAGAGAGCTGCTTTTAGAACAAAGTTATGCTGTTAATGGAGTGATTTATCACGAGTTTTACTTTGGCAATCTTGGCGGCACTGGAGGAGATCCAACCGGCGAACTGAAATCAGCACTGGAAGAACGTTGGGGCACAACCTCCAAATTTATGGATTACTTAAAAGCAGCCGGTAAGAGTATGCGCGGCTGGGTAGTGATTGGCTACAACACCAGAGCCGGACATCTGGATGCTTTTGGGCTTGATTTGCACAATATGTGGTCGCCGGCTAACACTGTGCCTATCCTAGTTTTAGATGTCTATGAACATGCTTACATGATTGATTATGGCATTGAACGGCCAAAATATTTAGACGCCTTTGCCAAAAATCTAGACTGGCAAGTTGTAGAAAAACGTTTTAGTGCTGCCAAAGTACATCCTTGTGGTCCAGGTACAACCGCTTAATTATCTGGAGATTAGCTAGTGGATCTCAATCCAGCGATTCGAGTTGTTTTGCTTCCAAAGGACACAAATAAATATGGCACCATATTTGGTGGCATCATATTAAGTTACATAGATTTAGCCGGTACAGTAGAAGCAAGCAAAGTAACCAGTCAACGCTTGGTCACTATAGCTATGAAAGAGGTGGTTTTTAAAGCCCCGGTGCATGTGGAGGATGTTGTAAGCTTTTATACTTCCCTGATAAAAATCGGACGCACTTCAATTACTGTGCATGTCGATGTCGAAGTTCTCAGAGACGACGGAGGGCAGGGACAAGAAGTACAAGTGACAGAAGCAGATGTCACCTATGTCTGCATAAATGACAATGGCAAGCCAACGCCAGTTATCCGCAGGAAAACGTAGTTAATCCTAGCCTCGTCTGGCAGGCAAAAGTCTAGCTGAATTCATAATGAAAAGCAGCTCTGAACTTACGTGAATAAAAGCAGCTAAGAGCGGATTCAAGAAACCGAAAGCTGCTAGTAGAACACCCACGCCATCAACACTAAGCGTACCGATAAAGTTGGTCATGATGATTCGCCTGCATCGACGGGCAATGGCTACTGTTTCAACAAAACGGCTTAAGTCATTGCCAATCAGGACAATATCAGCAGATTCACGAGCAACGTCAGTGCCAGAACCTACTGCCACTCCTACAGTGGCTTGCATTAAGGCTGGCGCATCATTGATGCCATCACCAATCATAGCAACACATTTGCCTGAGGCTCTAAGTTTCTTGATGAACTCCTGCTTGTCTGCCGGCAAAACTTCGTAGGCAACTTCTGTAATATTTAGTTTGTGAGCAATTGCCTCAGCCACCGACTTGCCATCACCGGTCAACAAATATGATGTGATACCCATAACTTTAAGATCAGCTACGACTTGTTTAGACTGAGGGCGCAACACATCTGCTATGTGGACTACTCCAAGCAGCTTTCCAGATTTGCCAACTATTACTTCTGAATCTCCTGATTCATTTGTTACTAATCTATCTAATGAAACATGCTTTTGGATAAATAAATTACGGCTGCCGACATAAATCTCTTCTCCGTTAAGCCAGCATGTTATGCCGGCTCCAGGAACATAATTGAATTGCTCTGGCTGAGTTAGATCCAAATTGTTAGATTTAGCTTTGTCCATAATTGCTTTGCCCAAGGGGTGTTCTGAAACAGATTCGGCGCTCGCTGCTAATTGCAATACTTCTTGTGTAGTCGCCCCATTGAAGCTTTCCACATTTACTACTTGCGGCGTTCCTTCAGTCAGTGTGCCTGTTTTATCAAAGACAACTGTGTCCACTGCACTTAAGAGTTCAAGATAAAGCCCACCTTTTATAATCGCTCCAGAGCGAGCCGCTCTGCCTACCCCACCAAGAATAGCCAAAGGAGTACCTGCTGCTATCCCACAAGCACCAGCAACGATTACAACTGAGATTGTGGAGGTCATATTGTGAGTGATCAAAAATGTGAGCACTGCACAACCTAAGGCAAAATAAACCAGATAGCCCGCTAGTCGATCAGCAATTTTTTCTACTGGAGCCTGAAACTTCTCAATATTTTCAACTGCCTGGATGATTTTGCCAAACGCTGTATCAGCGCCAATACCTGTTGTCTTAACGTCAACTACACCCGATTGGTTCATTGTTCCGGCATAAACAAGATTGCCAGCCACTTTTTCTACCGGCAAAGATTCACCGGTAATATTCGCCTGGTCAACATAAGAGTGCCCTGAAAGAACGATGCCATCAACAGGAATATGAGCACCAGGCTTAATAACGACTATGTCGCCAATGCGCACATCATTAAGCTGATGTTCTTCAATGTTATTGCCCTTGCGAATAAAAGCATGTTGCGGCAACAAACTGAGTAAATCTTTTATGGCACTTCTGCCACGACTCATGGTCAACTTTTCTAATACTTCTGCAATCAGTACAAACAAGGTAATCACAAGGGCAGTAAAAACCTCAGAGATTGCAAGTGCTGCAAGCAGTGCAATACTCATTGATAATTCCATGGTCATGCGCCGTTCTTTAAGATTTAAAACGGCTTCTTTAAAAATCGGGTATCCACCTATCAATGTCGCCCCAAATCCAACCACGTCAAAGTGTGGTATCGGCTCATAAACGCGCAACCAAGTGAGTATTGCTACAATGCCAACCAAAGCAATGCGTAATATATCTATTTTTTCAAGCTGGTGCTCTTCGGCTCCAGTTACTGGAACTTCAACCGGAAGATCAGCACGTTCGGGCAATTTTACAGCTTCGGTCATATATGATTATCCTTATTATTTTAGATAGGATTTGACCAGCTCAATCAAATCTTGAGCTGCCTTCGATCGCTCTGATTTGCTGCTTGTGCCTGCAAGGTGCGATTGAATATGACCTTCAACAACTTCAGTCATTAATCCATTCATGGCACCGCGACAGCCGGCTATTTGGTGCAATATTGCCGAGCAATCCTTCTCGTCCGTCAGAGCCTTTTCTAAAGCGTCTACTTGACCCTTTATCCGCCGCACTCGATCAAGGAGTTTCTTTTTGTCGGCAACCGTGTGTCCCATAAAATTACCTGGATGGATCTTCCAATTCCATAATAACACAGATTATAGGGTAGGGGGGTATACTATAATTTCGAGTTATTTAATTTACCTACTGTTTTGGACAAAGCTTAACTAAACAGTAGTATCACCAAGTGCACGTCTAATGGCGTAAATTATTTTCCAACTATAGCTGATATGAATTGCTTCGCCAAGCGGTCCTTTTACCAAAAATCGTTTGTCCAAAGTTGTTACTTGCTCACACCGGGCAATAGAATCTTTTGGTAAGCCACCTTGACCTTTTGGAATTTGCACATGTAAATCAGGGTGAGGAATGATTTTTACCGATGTTGTTGGTACCACAATCACATCTGTTGCACCTTGATTGCGCCCATTGGTTGAAACAACTATAGCAGTGCGAGGTTGATGAGGATCTGCCGGTTGATTCGGCAAATTCACATACCAGATTTCACCCAATTTCGGATAAGCAGGTGTACTCATTTGAAGATTTCTTTTGCCGCTTCAACAGAAATTGCCGACCATGACTGGTTATCTGCTTTCAGTGCTTTAGCATTTTTAGTAAAGTAATCCAAATCACGCTTGTCGCGAAGGGTCTGCAGCCACATGCGCACACCTTCTTCAATGACTGAGCTGCGCGAAATGCCTTCTTTCTTATGCGCAGCAACATATTGGTCAACAACCGTCATCAGGTCAGACGGCAGCGTAATCGTAGCCGGCTGCGCCTTTATAGATTTTGCCAATGCTTTCATATAAACCTTGTCCTATGATAATCTATCATAGAATTTATCATATTATTGATAATTTGCCAAGCTGACTCATTTTGCGCACAAACTGGGTAGAGACAAACAGCTTGTTGCAAAGCTCAGGGGTTCTTTTTTTAGCGTATTAGTCCACCAGCATAATCAAGGCGATAAACAAGTGTGCCACTTCGGGTTATGCGCTCTGTGCCATGAAATGCAGTAACATTGCCTTCGCTTTCGTCAAAATAATGTAATTCCCCGGACTTAAATGTCGATGGTCCACGGAATGGACGATCAGGTGATACAAGACGTAGTGCTTGTCGCAAAAACTCAAAAACAGTGATAGCTTCTTGGTCACTGATGGCATCGGTTGATCCACCTGCATAGACCATTGTCCAGATCGGCAACTCATTCCGACTAACCACCTCTTGTCCGGCAAAACGAAACATTCCAAAATAGATATCGCGATAAGTAAGTTCACCTACACAATGCTCGAGCTGCTTGGATCCCGCTAGCACAGCTGCAACAGATGCTTTGTCACCATGAGTAGCATAAGTGCTCCGCTTGGCTTCAACGAGAAAATGTGCCAGCTCATTATCGGTAAGTTGTGCTATATCATTTGTCATTTTGATCTTTGCTCGCAACTACCTACGACTGAGTCTGAAATTATACAATATTAGTTTAAGTAATTGATTTCCTCGACCTGTTTACTATCTTGACTAATTCGTCCTAAAAGCTTCTGCAATTTTTACAAGTTGTTCGAATTGCTCAAAAGTAAATTTTTTCTGCAGGACAAGCTGCAGGGTTTGTGTCCAACCGTAGAGAAAACGCAACCATCCATCATGTATGTATAATTCTCGGCTATGTTCTTGGGATTTGGCTTGCTTAAGAAAAAGTCTTTCGCCACGATAATTCAATTCCCATATTACTGATTGAAGCGGGAAGTATGCCGCATCAGTGAGCGGGGATCCAGGTCGATCTTTGCCCATGCCTGTGGCATTTATTATCAATGATCCAATCGGCCTGCCTGCCAATAATTGATCATTGAGCTCAGCTTTAGATTGACAAATGTATTCAATTTCTACGCCATCGCGCAAAGGTTCAAGCAGGTCATGTGTTGATTGCAGTCGTTCTTGATTGATATCTACCAAAAATATTTTTTGTGGTTTATATATCTGCTTTGTGGTCAGCGGTGAACTTGATTCGAAGTCGCATAACAAACTAAGAACAATTGACAGAGCTGCGCCTCCTGCACCAAAGCAGAGTACATCACTTTTGTGCTGGTGCCAGAAATTTGCATCAAGCATACTCTTTAGACTATCAACATTGGCCATACAATCAGGCATTGCAGATCCAAACAAACGATGCCCTTGCATTTTAATTGCGCATACTTCTTTTGTATATTTGGCCAAAGCATCAAACTCGTCAAAAAGATTAGCAGCATGCTCATAAAGTTTTAGTTTGTGGGTGGTAATCAAAGCACCAAGCGCCTTGGAATCGTTTTTTATATCCAAAACGGCTTTTTGATATTGTGCTGAGCTGGCATCAAGTGGCAAATCGACCCCAACCAAATCTAGTTCAATAGCCAGTGCCTCAGCCCATAAGGGCAGTATGCGCGCCATGGCAGATTGCCTAGTTGTGACACCGATAAAATAGAAATGCATAATGGCAGACGCTAGCATGAGCAAATTTGGTCAGAACAAACTTCATCGGTCGTTAAACTAGAATTGTCAACATTGCCTGATCCAAAAATCACGATTTTGCTCACCATTGCAGTACTTTAAAAGGTTAAATTTCGGTCGATATTAGCACATTTGATAATATACTGAATACGTTGGAGTGAATTTATGAAATCGAGAGTTTCTAAAAAGGCAACTGGAGAAGTTCTGATTATGGAAGAATCAGGATTTGTGGCTTCATTAGTAGATGGTAAATGGTCACCTAAAATTCTGTTTGATGCCTATCAACTGCATGATTTTAAGCGCATCAATAATTCCAAGGAAGCCGCTGCTCTAATGCAGCAAGCTCATGCCGCATTAGCAGGCAAGAAGCTGATTAAGGCGTCTTCTTAGTTTAGGCTTTTAATATTTGGGCTATTTCCTCAAGAACTGCTTCAATATAGGTTTTGGATTGACTGGTGCGCTTAAGATAAGCGTTCCACGCCTTAGAATATAGAGCATAACTTAATTCAGTATCGTTGAAATATTCCATTTCCTCAGCCTTCGTAAAGTCAACGGGATTTCGATCGCGCCATTTTTCATAAAGTTTGTGACCTTTAGTCAATTTTGTTGCCTCTACTTCCTTTACTGGTAAGTAATATTCAACAAGCTGTCCATTCGGAAGACGTAAATCAATAATGACAGCACGCCACCCCCATTGACCAGGATCTAAAACTTTATCTATGTCTGCTTTCACAATTTCAAAGCCTTCAACTTTCAACTCTTGGGCTAACTGCGGCAAAATTTCCATGTCTTTCAAGACAGTTTTAAACCGATAGGCATCTCTTATATGTTCAACGTCAAACCAAGGCTTGTTCTGTCTAATTGATGGTCTTGATGCCTTTTCAATAATTCTTTCGGGTTTCTTAAAGTTGTCTTGCGACTTTGTGCCATATTTTGCATCTATTCTGTCCATAAACTTTCTGACATATACTTGGCTTTGCTGAGAAAGTTCTTGGAGTTGCTGGAGTTTTTCATCTGCCGGCAAAGATGTATTTATTGGATTAACAATATCTTGTGCACCAACTATAATTGATATAGATATTCCTTCTTCGCCTTGCATTTTGCTTGCCTGCTAAGAATTTCTATTAGACAAATCTTTGCAAGTCTATCAGATATTTTTTATTTAGCAATTTAAAGATTGAAGCACGTGCAGCAGAAGCAATTGCAGAAGAAATGACATTAAAAGAACTCCTCAAAGCCAAGAAGCTCTCTCAAGATACTATTGGCAAGAATCTGGTCATTTCTTGAGGGTTTTTGTAAGTCCAATCATTCCGAGGCCATCAGTCAACGTAATCGTCTCTATTCCAGTGGCTCCACATTCTACCTCTTTCCATTTCCGAATGGATAACCTACCGGTAAATTTTGAGCCGCTGAAATCAGTTTCTGTGCCATACACAGTTTCTTGAGCGGTGATTCTTCCATTTGATATCGAACCTTTCAGTGATATTTGGACATCCTTGCCGGAGTCTTTCCAAAATAGTTTGGCACTGAATTGTCCATCCTTGATGATGACCTCTGCGTCTCCTTGGCACACATCCCACGCATGATCAAAATTATTTCCAACTTTGATCCAGTGCCAGCCAGAACTGTCCGCAGCAAACATTGCGGGGCATAAATACAAAAGACAGGACAAACAGAAAATGCGAATAAATATTCGATGCATTGAAGCCTTTAATTCTTTACTGTTTGAGCGGCTGAAGCAGTAGTGTTTATGTTGCCTTTTTTGTTGACTTCGGCTTTTAACACTTCAAGGGCTTTGTTAAGCTGAACATCTCTGCCATCGGTAGGAGAATGTTTGAAATTGGCATAGCTAAGATCAATCCACCAGGGTCCTTTGCCTTTGGTGTAGTCTTCATCCTTCAAAGTGATTTCATAATCAGGGACGATGCCGATTTTGTGGATGTCTGTATCATTTGGGGTAAGGTAGCGGGCAATGGTGACATTGATACCAGAGTTATCATCCAGCTTGTTAATCGCTTGTACTAAGCCCTTACCAAAAGATTTTTCCCCAATCAGCTTAGCGCGTCCATTATCACGCAATGCCCCACTTAAAATTTCACTAGCGCTGGCACTCCCTCGATTAATCAAAACAACCATTGGCTTTTTGCAGAGTGGGTTGCCGGAAGTATTTTGGGAACTCTTATAGCCATCAGCATCAATTGTGCTGACAATGATGCCATCATTGAGGAACATGCTGGCAATATCAATAGCATTAGCAAGCAGTCCACCAGGATTGTTGCGCAAGTCAACGATTAAGCCATCAGTATTAGCTACTTTTTTCAAGGAAGCACGCATTTCGCTGTTTGCTTTTGAAGAAATAAAACTATCCAGGCGTACATAACCAATATTGCCGGGTAAAATTTCGCAATCAGCAACTGCTCGAATCGGTATTTCAGCACGATTCATGCTGACTTTTCTTTTGTCAGTCTTGCGCATAAAGGTAATGGAAACTTTTGTGCTGATAGGTCCGCGAATTTGCTTAACTACTTGATCAAGAGACTGACCTTTGACGGGTCTGCTGTCCACCTCAACAATTTCATCACCTGGATGAATTCCAGCACGTGAAGCTGGTGTTCCTTCAATGGGAGCAATGACCACAACTCTGTGTTCTTTGTTCATGCCTAATTGCATGCCCACTCCAAACAGATGTGCGTCGATTTGGGATTTTTCTTCATCAAAAGCATCGCGATCCAGAAAACGCGTGTAAGGATCTCCCAAACTAGCCAGCATGGTTTCAATTGCCTTATGCGAATCTTCCAGGGTCTTAAGCTTATTGTCGTAGTGATGTTCCCAATAATCCCAGTTGGCACCACCAAATTTTTGGTCATAAAATGACTCTTTAATTAAATGCCAGGCACGGTCATACAAGACTTGAGGGGAAACGACAACCCTGGAAGTCTGAGCTAGAGCATAAGGGGTATTTTGGTAAGAAGTATCAAGGCTTAGAAGCGTCCCTTGATTGTGCTTCTCGCCAAAAATTAACCAGCTTTGCAAGCTAAAAAAGAGCAAACAAAATAAAAGAGGAATGCCAACTTTGCCAATTAATTTGCGTTCAAACAACCTTGCCACCTCATAACTTAATTACGCTTGACCAGCGCGCTCAACATATAGTTATTATTGCCTGAGTTTGCGCTTCTCACTCAATAACCTAATCCAATCTTAAAACATAAAGAGGGGTGATTGGCAAATTTTGCTTCTCCATCATCGCAGTTTTAATCTCTGGTCTAATTTGGAGCATGAAAGCAAGCCTGAGCTTAAGAATATTAATCTTATTGCCTGAGAATATTTTATTTTAACCCAACATTCTTTTCAAGGGAAGCACGGCCCTAAAAGTCTGATTATTTTTCTTAATCAGGCAGCTTTATTGCCATTTTTAGTTAATTCTTTTAGCTTTCTTAGGAGGGCTGGGGCTATTTACGATGGTCGGGTACACTTGATGGTTCTTCATTGATAATAGAGGTAGCTTTGTTAAACATATCTAGTTGTGACGGGAATGGCGAAAATGGAGCTACCGCCAGGCATCTTCCTCATTCTGAAACAACCATACCTGAGTCGTCCCATGCCTTTGCTAGCGAGAATCAAGCTGATCAGAATCAAGGAGGAATAGCCCTTATTCGTCAATTTATTGCCAAGTTAAGAGGATTATCCGATTCCACCAAGTTGAAAATCAAACTAGGTATCAGTTTGGTTTTGTTTAGTAGCCTCTTTTTGTTGGGAAAAGTAGATCTATCCAAAAGCTGGCAGGCGGCAGCTACTGCCGATTCTCGCTTTCTGGTGCTAGCGGTTTGTCTTTATATCTCAAGCACCTTTCTTAATGCCTGGCGCTGGAAAATCTTAGCTGGTGCCGTTGGTCTTAACCGTTCCTTTCTCAAACTTACCCAGTATTGTTTTGTCGGGCTCTTTTTCAACTTGTTTTTCCCCTCTACCGTGGGAGGCGACTTCAGTCGTTGTTACTATCTTTATAAAGGGAGCAACAACTATAGAGGAGCTTTTTACTCAGTCTTGGCTGACCGAGCAGTAGGAATAAGTGTGCTTTTTCTATTTGCCTCAGCCGGGCTTTTATTTGGACCAGGCGGGGCTCAGTTGCCATGGCCGCTCAAAGCGCCAATCTTTGCTGGAACTGCCATTATCTTTGGCATTGTGCCATTTTTACCCGCTCTGACCCGGATGTTTTTAGGGAAGGACAACTGGTTGACAAGACAGTTTAATAATTCGGCTGCTCAGATTTACTGGCAGGATAAAAACCTCATCTTTGTCTCTTTGCTCCTATCAATTTTTATGCAGATTATTATGGTTGGCTGCCACATTGCCATTGGCTTGGCGCTTAAATTGCACAATATCCCTTTGTGGTACTACTTTGTCTTTTATCCTTCTGTGGCTGTGCTTGGCTTCGTGACGCCTAGCTTTAATGGGATTGGCATCAGAGAGTGGGCTTATACATATTTTTTGATGCTCATGGGGGTGGAACGGTCATGTGCTCTCACTTTCGCCATTATGCTTTTAGGGCTGACCACTTTAGGCAGCCTGATTGGCGGGTTTGTTTATCTAGCCGGGCACTTCACATTTTCAAAAGTCGAAGCAGAAGAGTTGCAGCATCAGGCTCTTTAGTTAGCAACCTGGAATACAATGGATAGCATCAGGAATGGATCATCTGGTCCATTAACGGATATTTGATCGATATTAAGGAGTAGCACCATTCAATTTCCAGCAGATACTCATCCTCTTAATTACGCTCTCAATAAACACGTCCTTGACTTTGCTCAATCTCAAGGACGACAGTTGTATCTTGTAGGCGGCTATATAAGAGATGTGCTTTTAGCTAAGTGCGATCACCAAGCGCCAAAGGATTTTGATTATGCAGTCTCAGGCGGGAGTGGCTTTTCATTTGCTCAAGCTTTGGCATTAGAACTTCAAGGTCATTTTGTACCTTTAGATCAAGAGAATGACACAGCTAGAGTCGTTGTAGAGGATGGTACCACTTTCGATTTTGCTGGCTGCGTTGGTGGCAATATTGAAGCTGATATCTGGCGGCGTGATTTTTCTATCAATGCTTTATTTTGGGATCCAAACCATCCCGAAATTATTGTCGATATAGTTGGTGCAGCCGCCGATTTAAAAAAGGGGGTCGTGCGCGCATTGAGTGAAACTGTGCTTGTGGATGATCCTTTAAGGATGCTTAGAGCATATAGATTTGCTGCCAAACTAAATTTCCAAATAGATAAAGCCACCACTAGTTGGATTGCCAAACATCATATGCAGCTGGCTCAGGTTGCCTCCGAGCGGGTTAACTACGAATTCTTCACAGCAATGGCAGCACCACAGATGGGGTCGCACTTGTTGGATATGGCTCAAAGCGGGCTGCTTGAGACAATATTCCCTGAGTTGACTGCAACCCGTTCAGTGACGAGCAATACTTTCCATCATTTAGCTCTCTTTGAACACAGCTTAGAAACAGTTCTACAAGCAGAGAAGGTGTTTGCTCAATATCGGCAATGGAGTTTAACTGATGAGCTATCTCATCAGGTAACTAGATTTGCTGCCACCAAAGTTGCATGCTTGTTGCACGATATTGGTAAACCAAAAACCTGGGTGATTACACCAGAAGGCAAGCATACTTTTATTGGGCATGAACGCTTGGGAGAAGAAATGGTGGCAGATATTGCTGAGCGTCAAAAATGGTCGCGTCCGGTTGAGCGCTTCATAGCTCATCTAGTCAAATGGCACCTAAGACCTGGGCAATTATTTCATCAGACACTGCCTACTCAAAAAGCAATCTATCGCTTTTATCGCCAAGCAGGCAGTGACGTGCCTGAGCTTATCCTTTTAGCTTTAGCGGATCTAGGGGCAACTCAGGGTCCAGCCATGCAAGGTAGCAAAAGTGAAATATTGCATGATCAGTTATTTGAACTTTTTAAAGGTTTTGACGTCTATATAAAAGAGAGCGAAAAAATACCGAAATTACTTGATGGGAATGATGTTATGCAGCTCTTAAAGATAAAACCTGGCCAAGAGGTTGGCGAAATTCTATTAGCTTTAAGCGAAGCACAAGAATGCAAAGAGGTATCAAATCGCGCCGAAGCAGAGAATTTTGTCCTTGAGCTAGCCAAAAAAACCAAAAGAAATAACTAAATCTGCACTTGGCAATTTTATTTCTCGTGTTAAAAATTTCTTTTTCGGGCATAAAGGAGACAGAGGGGAACGTTGAATAAATAAGGCTTTTCTTCTTGTCATCGTCATCGCAAACTACCTCAGAAAGAGGGCACTATCATGAACGCCAAGGTTGAACAGCTTCGCAATTACTCTGTAATTTCTCGCTTAGATGATGCCATTCCACTCAGTACAGAAGAGTGGATTAGCGCCGAGCATCTACTTAACCAGGTCAGCGAATTTGTTCCTTTGAGTATGCTCAATAATTTGACTGAAGCAATCATCACATATGCTGATGATCAAGCTCGCCGTGGTTATCTTCTTGGTCAAGAAGATTTAGTGCACGAATGGAAAGCCCGCAATAAGCATTAATGCAAATAATTCAACGGATTATTTGGCTTGCCGTTTACACGCACTTCAAAATGCAGATGTGGTCCTGTGGAAAAACCAGTGGTGCCTTCGTAGCCAACTACATCTCCTTTAGCAACATTATCTCCAGAAGATACAGCTATTTTGCATAAATGTGCATAAAGAGTAGCCATGCCTCTGCCGTGGCTGACAATCACAACTTTGCCATAACCACCGTACCAGCCAGTATAAAGAACAGTGCCACTATCAGCAGCCTTGATGGCAGAGTGATTGGGTCCGGCTAAATCAACGCCTGTGTGAAACCGTCTCACACCAAAAATTGGGTGGATGCGCCAGCCAAATGGTGAAGTGACTTGAGCAATAATGGGCATAGACATCTTTCCACTACCCATTAACATACCTTTTCTATCTCGACGATTATCCATTTCGACAATTTGTGTTTCCAGACGGTGCGATTCTTCAGCTAACTGGTGCTCGGCCTGCTCATAGAAAGCACGTTGGGTTTTAAGCCGATTAGCCATTTGTTCTTGGTCAAATTTTTCGCGAGCAATAGCCATGGCTTTTCTAGCAAACTCTGAAACTATGTCTCCTAATTTATTTTTTTGCTGTCCTAACTGTTCTTTGTTTTGAGCAAGAGCTGCTGCTTGAGCACGCAAATGCTGCAGTAGATCATGATCAAGCTCGGCAACACGCTCTTGAAAATAACATCTATCCAAAAAGGATTGTAGTGAATCTACCTGAAAAAGCATTTCCAGAAAATCAATGTGCTGCCCTTCATAGATTTCACGCAATCGGAAAGCAGCACTAGCAGTTAAATTGGTTTCATCGGAATGAGCTTTACTAATATTTTGTTGTACTTGATCAATTTTATTTTCTGTTTTTTTAAGCTCATGCTTTTTGCTGTTCAAAGCACCAGTTGTGACATTCAGTTTGGTTTCTATTGTTTTGATATGAGAGCGAATAATTAGCTCTTTCTCTTTAGCTTGAAGAGCGCGTTCATGCAATTCTTTCATACGTTTTTCAATCTGACTCAGACGCGCTTGCGTATCAGGTGTGACTAAAACATTTTCTGTCACCAACGCTGAGGCGGTTGGTTGCACAGCTTTAGCACAAACAGAACAAGTTGATAGTTGGAGCGCCATTCCAAACAAGAAAAGCGCAATAATAATTCTCATATTAATAAAAGATCTGCTCAGAACAAATTTCATCAGTTGTGATTCTAGATATTGTCAACATACCTGAGGAAAGAAGTTTACCACCATCTAGATAGTTCTTCAGCTATAATTTTGTTATGGCGCACGTTGTAAAGTGCTCATTAGACCTTGTCGGCTGGATATATTGACCAATTATCAAGATGATTAGATAATGCTTAGATTCGATTAAATAATGTACAAGCACTTTATACAGCAAAGATATCTAATATGCCTCTGAATACAACTAAGCAAGTTGAATACCCAATTATCCTCCAACTTAAGGATGCTCTGATTGTTTCCTGCCAAGCAAGCGATGGCGAGCCGCTATGCGCACCTGAGCATATTAAAGCACTTTCTCTTTGCGCTATCACCGGTGGTGCCAAAGGTTTGCGCCTGGAGGGAACAGAAAATATTCAAGCGGTACGGGACATTACCAAACTACCTATTATTGGTCTAGCTAAAACCAAGGGTTTAAGTGAAAAAGAACGGCTTAAGCAAGTTTATATTACTGCTACTTTTGCTGAAGCAAGCGAATTAGCAACTGCAGGTGCTGACATTATTGCCCTTGATGCTACTGATAGACCAAGACCGGATGGCAATACAGCAAGCGAATTAATTGCTCAGATACATAAAGAACTAAAATTGCCGGTTATGGCTGACATCAGTACAGAAAATGAAGCTCTTGCTGCAGCTGCCGCCGGAGCTGATTTGATCTCTACTACATTATTCGGTTATACGAATGAAACATTTGTGCCAGCAGATCATGGACCAGCTCTTGATTTGCTTAAGAAGGTGTGTGGTGTGGTACAAGCACCAGTGATCCTTGAAGGACGGATATGGCATCCTGAAGAAGTGACTCAAGCATTTAAATTAGGGGCTTATGCTGTTGTTGTTGGTTCTGCCATCACCAGACCTCACCTAATTACTGCTAGATTTGTCAAAGCCATTTTAAACAACTAAGATAATGTTTGAATCTCCAACCGAGTAAAAACCTATGCATGATTGCCCTGCCTGCCAAGTACCCTTACACGGACATGAGCAATTTTGTCCTTCTTGTGGCACCAAACAACCTGTTCGCCCAGAGTACAGCTCTCTTTTCAATAAACCCAAAAGTCCTTCTAACCCTCTGCCAATGATCATAGTCCTTGTTTTACTTGGCATTGTTGTAATCATAGCTGTTCAAAATAGTTGGATCGGACAAATGATTACTCGCGGTCCAGTACAAACAGACCCATTGCAATCACTTAGCCCTCAAGCAGCGCGCCAACAATTGGAAGATAAAATCACTGCTAATCTTGCTGCAGTTGGTGCTACAGGTAAATTTAGCTGGATGTCTGGTGACAAACCAACTGATCTCAATTGCCCAGATGTAGTTAATTTGACAATTGATACAGATTTGAAAGATGCACAAATGCGCCGGCAGGTTATAGATCCAGTCAAGCAATTAATGGAACCTGGCAAAATTTCCACTATCACCATGAACGATGGGCGCCTGCACGCCACCTGGACTTACACCATGACCCCTGCAACAGTTCATGATGAACCTGCCCTGGACACATCTGCCCCAGACAACCCAGATACTAGTAGCAATCAATGAAATATTTAGGGACATTGCCTGATAAGTGTAGTGCAGCCGCTTGCGGCGTCCAACGGAATAAATGGGATCCAACGTACTCTAGGGGCAATGCTTTAGCATTGCCCTAATGCATGCAATCTTGCAAATGGGCAGGGCTAAAGCCCAGCCCCTACAATACAATTAATAGAATCAAACCATTGTTTTATCTTTTTTGCCGAAAATTTTCTTTAAGAAGATAGCGACTGGATCATAGAAATCATCCACTACTCGCTCTTTAAGAGGAATGATGGCATTATCAGTTATGCGGATGTCTTCAGGACAAACCTCAGTACAGCATTTGGTGATGTTGCAAAAACCAATGCCACCTTCTTCTTTTAAGTATTTTGTCCGATTGAGAGTATCCTTCGGGTGCATTTCTAAGCCAGCTGTGCGCACTAAAAAGCGTGGTCCCATAAAAGCATCTTTGCGTTCATGGTCACGCAAGACGTGACAAACATCCTGGCACAAAAAGCATTCAATACATTTACGGAATTCTTGTACTCGTTCTATGTCTTCTTGATAAATGACCCAATCACCATTGTCTTTTGGTGTGAAGGGCGGAATTTGTTTGTTTACTTCGTAGTTCCAAGAAACATCTGTGACAAGATCTTTGATAATAGGGAAAGTTTTGACCGGCTGCACCATAATTTCAGCGCCGGCAGGAAATTTATCCATTCTAGATTTGCACATCAAGCTTGGCTTGCCATTTACTTCAGCACTGCATGAGCCGCATTTGGCTGCCTTACAATTCCAGCGCACAGCAAGATCAGGCTCATAATTGGCCTGAATATAATGAATTGCATCAAGGACAACCATGCCTTCTTCAATTGGCACTTTGTATGTTTTATACTCACCACCATTTTTGTTGCCACGAAATACTTTCAGGATTGCTTCAAGCATGCTGAGCCTCCTTTTTTGCAAAGAGTTCTTTTAATTCAGCTGGCATTTCTGGTAATGGCGTTTCTATCAGCTTCATCTCTCCTTTATCATCATAAATAAAAGTGTTGACTGATCCAAATCTGGTGTCTAAATTGGGGAAATCAATGCGGCAGTGGGCCCCTCGACTTTCTTTTCTGGATAAGGCGCTCCGCGTAATGGCTTCTGAGGCAATTAACATGTTTTTTAAATCATGGCAAAGGTGCCAGCCTGGATTATAGTGTTTATCGCCAATGGCTACTACTTGTTTCAATTTGGCTTTTAATTCTTGCAGTTTCTTCAGTCCAATGAGCAAATCACTTTCTTCACGATAAATTCCCACATAAGTGCTCATTATCTGGTTCAGTTGCTTTTGCAGATCATAAGGATTGATTCCGTCTTTTCTAGAAAATGGTTCTTCCATTTCTTTAATTGCCATTTGCACCTGATCATCATCAACATTAGGTGCAGTTGATAATTGTTTGGCGTATTGAGCCGCTCCTAATCCAGCTCTGCGACCAAAAACAACAAGATCTGAAAGAGAATTGCCACCCAATCGATTAGCACCATGCATACCGCCAGTCACTTCACCAGCTGCATACAATCCAAGCACTCGGCTTTCCGCAGTATCCGCCCCTACTTTCACACCACCCATGATGTAATGCATGGTTGGACCTACTTCCATAGGTTGAGCGGTAATATCGACATCAGCTAAATCTTTAAATTGATGATACATCGATGGAAGTTTCTTTTTAACGCGCTCTGGATCTTGATAGCTTATATCAAGAAAAACACCACCATGTGGCGAGCCACGTCCTGCTTTTACTTCTGTGTATATAGCTCGAGAAACATTATCGCGCGTTGATAATTCTGGTGGACGGCGAGCATCTGTTTTCAAGCTGGCAACTGCTGCATTGACCCAGCGTTCTGCTTCTTCATCATTAGCGGCAAAATCATTTTTGCTTGCTTCTGGTAAATACTTAAACATAAAGCGTTCGCCATCTTTATTTCTTAGAATTCCACCTTCACCACGTACCCCTTCAGTTACCAAAAGTCCTCTTACTCCAGGGGGCCAGACCATGCCGGTTGGATGGAATTGCACAAACTCCATATCAATTAGGTCAGCTCCTGCTTCATAGGCTAATGCATGACCATCTGCAGTATATTCCCAGGAATTAGAAGTAACTTCAAAAGCTTTACCAACCCCGCCAGTGGCCAGCACTACTGCTTTTGCTTTAAAGAGAACATAGCGACCATCTTCACGGTAATAACCAAAGGCGCCAGCAATTTTGTCGCCATCTTTAAGCAATTTGATAATGGCACATTCCATATATACATCTATGCCTTGATGAACACCACGATCTTGCAAAGTACGAATCATTTCAAGACCAGTGCGATCACCAACATGACAAAGGCGTTTGTTCGTGTGACCTCCAAAAGCTCTTTGCAGGATTTTGCCATCGCGGGTTCGATCAAAAACGGCTCCCCAATGTTCAAGCTCTGTCACTCTGGCTGGTGCCTCTTGAGCATGCAGTTGAGCCATGCGCCAGTTGTTGAGCATTTTGCCACCAAGCATAGTGTCACAAAAATGAGTTTGCCAACTATCTTGTTGATCAACGTTTGCTAGAGCTGCCGCAATACCACCTTCAGCCATAACAGTGTGGGCTTTGCCAAGCAATGATTTGCACACCAAGCCAACTGAAACACCTTGCGCTGAAGCTTCTATGGCTGCTCTTAAGCCGGCTCCGCCTGCCCCAACCACTAAAACATCGTATTCGTGAACTTCGTATCTTTCCACTTTAGAAAAACCTTACTTCAGGATATGCACCTGAGGCTACTTGGCGAATATAAAAATCGCAAAAGCCGACAGAAAAAAGACTCACCCATGCCCAGAACATATGGTGTTCATTTAATTTAGTAACAAAATTCCAAAGTTTGAATTGAGTCTTTGTTTCACAACTTTGAGAAAAGCAGTCTAGCCGTCCGCCTACTAAATGCCTGCAAGCATGGCAGCCAAAAGAATATGCCGACAAAAAGAGAACATTGGCCAGCATGATTAGGCTAACCAGACTGATACCAAACTTGCCGTCAAAGATAAAAGCTTTCACAGTGTCATACCAGAGAATCGCTAAAACTATGGTTGCTAGATAAAAGAAATAGCGATGCAAATTCTGTAGAACAAGTGGGAAAGCATTTTCGCCACAATATTTATTGCCCCCTAGATGACCTACAGCGCAAGCCGGTGGATCGGCAAAATAAGCTCGATAATATGCTTTTCGATAGTAATAACAAGTAGCTCGAAATAAACCTGGAATCCAGAGAATTAAAAAAGCTGGCGAAAATTTCCACCAGGAGAAATTTAAATATGGCGAATAAAAAGGTGAAAGGTATGGTCCAAATGCAAAAAAATTATTTTCTAAAGCACGGTAAGTTCCATAAATAATAAAAGCAGTGAAGCCCAGGGCTACTAAAGCCGGCTCAAACCACCAGATATCTTTGCGGGCAGTTAACTCCGAATGGGCAGTTTGCTGGATAGTTTGAGTTTGATTCATTGCTAGTCCTAAAGTATAGCGACACGCAGGTTATACGAGTCGAGCATCATTATATCAATGATAAAACAAGGCAGTACAACAAGTCCAATACCATTTAGATAATCTGTGCATATTCATTGAGTCATAATGACAGCCTGCATTTGTTAAGTACATTTTGCTTTTGCATCAGCTAAGTATTCTTATGGTAATATCATACCGCTTGGTATGAATAGGATTTGCGTGCTGCTGACAAGGTGCCAATGTAAGTAAGTGCGCCAGGGAGATACCACAGTGAGGCTGCTAAGCAAAACACTGACAATAGCAACGGCATTCTCTTTGGTTGCCGGCAGCATTAATTGGCAAATTCCTGCCCAGGCAGCAGATGCATTATCAGAAGAAGAGCTGGTGTCGAGCATCAATAGTGGTACCAATCTCGGTCCGGGCGCAGAAGAATTACGTCCTGCCATCACTACTAATGATAATCAAGCAACCTCAGTATCTTCAAGTCCTGAAGATAGATCATCTCAATCATTATTAGATTCCAGAACTAATTTGCATAAGAAGAACTATCTGCCTAAACAAGCACCAACTGGAGCTAGTGCTAAAGTCATTCATTTACAAGCGATCGGCACTTCTTCTGAATCCAATATAAGTGGACCAGGAGCTGCTGTTACACAAGCCGTCCAAAAAGAAAACATCCCTCTTGAGCATCCTCAAATAAAAGCTCTCATTTCTATTAATGATTATTTGAGTCCATTTAGTCTTGATGCTAATTCTGCTCAAAAGATCAAATTACGTGATGTGCTACTGACTGGCATGGATCAAAATCTAGATTTAGCAATCTCTCAAACAAATAGCAAAGTGCAGCAATGGAATTATTTAAGTGCTCTTGGTAAATTTTTGCCTGATATTACAATGAGCTATCTAGAAAATTTTGCCAAAGGAACAATTGTTTTTCCCTTTAACTCATTTGCCGGCTCACTTCCAGGTACAGGCACTGTCACCAGCCATACTATTGGGAAAGTAAACACAAAAGCAAGAATAGACAATCCATTTATTATCATGAGCCCTGGTTTTCGCTTTTATGGTTATCGTGGTGGCAGGATTTTATTTGGCGCCCTGCAAGCAAAACATAATTATAAAGCAGCGCGCGCCGGTCAAAATGCTACTCTTAGCGACACACTTTTAACACTGACGAAAGATTATTACAACTTGATGTTGGCTGAAACAATTTTGCAAATACGCATTGAGGCTGTGCATACTTCCGAAGAACAGTTGCGTAACAATACAAATTTGTATCATTCTGGTTTGGCTACAAATCTCGATGTTCTGCAATCACAAACACAATTGGCTCGCGACAGACAAAGTCTTGTTGATCAACAAGTAGTCAGGCGCAATGGTGCCATTACTCTTGCAGAAGCATTGAATGTAGATCTTGGTGCTGATTTGTTGCCAGTCGATAGAATTGTACGTAAAATTCGCCTGATTGATCCTAGACTTACTGTTAGCGATTTGCTTAGAATCTCAATCGACAACAGACCAGAACTAAAACAATATGAGGAATTACGGTTGGCGGCAAAGCGAGCCATTGTTGTTGCCGGTGCACCACTGCAACCAACCTTTGCACTGACTGGCAATATTTATGGCATTGGGCCGCCAAGTCAAATAGGCACGCTTTATGCTCTGGGGCTTAATGTAAATTGGCAGATGGGAGGTTTGGGTACTGTCGACTTAGCTAACGTCCAGGCGTCTCGTTGGCAAGCTAGAGTTGCACAAATACAAGCGAATAAAGAACTAGTAACTGTCTTAGGTCAAGTGCGTTCGTCATTCTTGCAAAGTCTTGATACTGAACATAATATTGAAGAAGCTAGCAATGAAGTAATGTCTTCTGCTGAAGAATTACGTTTGGCTCAATTAAGATTCAGCAGCGGCTTAGGCACAAATTTGGATATCATTACCTCTCAACGCGATTACACTCAAGCATTAATTGATAAAGCGCAAACAATCATCAATTTTGACATCGCTCAAGCTCAACTGCTGCACGACACCGGCTTGATTTCAGTCGATTCATTAACATCTGGCCGGCTATTGACACAATAAAGTTTGCAAAACATGGATCCAATTTGCTCCGTGGGACGCCGCAAGCGGCTACACTACATTTAGATCGTATCGGTGAATTTCGTTACTATCCCAACTGGGTACGGAATCGCCTGGCGCTTAGTGTAGTGCAGCCGCTTGCGGCGTCCCACAATGCAAGTCAGATATGGAGCATTACCCCAACTGGGTACGGAATCGTCTGGCGCTTAGGGTAAGCAATACCACGGCAAAAATTGCCAACATAAGAACATTTGGCCAGATAACATCTAAGCCAACTCCTCTTAAAAGAATGCTCCTAATACAAACAATATAATATCGCAAAGGATTAATCAAAGAAATGTATTGAAAGAATTTTGGCATGCTTTGTAATGGCGCTACAGCACCTGAAAGTTGAATTACAGGCAAGTTAATAAAAAAGGAAGTCAGAATTGCTTGTCTTTGATTTTGAGAAATAGAAGCAAGAGTCAGTCCAATAGAAATAGCTACAAAAACATAGAGAGCAGATACTAAAAAAAACAAAAATGGATTGCCACGAAAAGGTATGTTGAAAACAAATTTTCCAACAGCGAGAGCAAGACAAACATTGCCCATCAACAAAATAAATAAAGGTAAAATTTTGGCAATTAATACCTCAACTGAGCTGGCTGGGGTCATAACTAATTGTTCTAAAGTACCTGATTCTTTCTCTTTTATTAAAGCAGAAGAAGAAACAAGAGATCCAGCAAGATTCAGCACAAGTCCCATCACACCAGGAACAAAGAACCAGGAGCTTATCAAGCCTGGATTATAAAGAAAGGTAATTTGGGGTTGAATTGTTCCTAATAGAGCCGGCGGTGGCTTAAGTAAAAGATTATAACTATTGATAATTTGCTGCAAATAACCGTCAGCAATACCAGCAGTGTTAGCATCAACTCCATCAAGTAAAATTTGGACTTTTGCAGTCAATCCTTCTTTTATTTTACGATTAAATTCAGGTGGCACAATTAGTGCAGCTTCTGCTTTGCCTTCTTTGATGGCTTTGATGGCAGAAGTTGGTGTATAGCCAGTTTTAATCACATCAAAAACATGATTTTCAACAATCGCGGAAACAAGTTCTCGACTGGTTGGTGAACTGGAAAGATCAGATACAGCAATTCTTAAATCTTGAACCATAGGGTTTAAAGCAAAGCCATAAAGTAAAAGCTGAAAAGTAGGAGGAATAACAAGAAGAAACAAAAGTTGTTTATCACGTAGGATTTGTCTAACTTCTTTTTGAAATAAGGCAAAAAGACGTCCTGCAGATATTTTTTGGAGAAATGTAACTACTGTCATAATCAGCTCTTTACCTGCATTGTGCCGATACGCTTTCTGCATATAAATAAATATATAAACATGAATATAATAAGCAAAATAGGAATGTACCAAACATTGGCCCAACCGCTGCCTCTGACAAAAGCGTCACGAGCAAGAATATTGTAATAGCGAGCTGGTACAAGATAAGAAACATAGTTGAAAGGAAATTGGATGTTGCGCAAAGGATAAAGAAAACCAGACAGAAGCAAAGCTGTCGTAAATCCACCAAACGCTACACCTTGCACAGCCGCACTTTGAGTGTTGACTCCAGCAGCAATCATTATGCCAAAAAGAACGCTGTCTAAAATAAACAAGACACTGCCGAGCAAAAATGGTATGGGGTCACCAGCAAATCTCAAAGAAAAGAAAATTGACGCCAACCCAATAATTAAACCCGCTTCCAAAAGGCCAATAATGAGATAAGCCAGTGTTTTCCCAGCCAATAATTCAAGAGCAGAAATGCTTGATGCATAAACTTGTAATATGGTCCCTTGCTCTTTTTCTCTTACAAAAGCAAGAGCTGCCAGTAAAGAAGGATAAATCCAGAGAATTAGCCCTAGAGTACCGGGCACTACATATAGTGACTCTTTGCGTCCGGGATTAAACCATAAACGTGTTTCGGCTTGAATCAATCTTGGTTTTGTACCATATTTTAAAGTATCTTGAAAAAAACCACATGTTGCCAAAATGCTATTTTTAATTACTCGTGCGTTGTTCACATCCGTACCATCAATAAGCACTTCAATCGGGGAAGGCAATCCTGCTTTGAATTTTCTGGAAAATTCAGGAGGGATGATTACAGCAGCCTCAGCTAAACCAGTATCAATGGCGTTTCGTATTACTTCATGACCAGAAAAACTTACAGGGTTTAGTTGATCGGTCGCAAAAAGTCTTTCTGTCAATCCTCGACTTAGGGGGCTATTATCAAAATCTTGAACAGTAATAGGAATGTCTTTTTCTTCAAGCCGGATAGCATAACCTAAAATAAGTAATGTCAGTGTGGGCAGTACAAAAGCAAGGGCTACTGTCAATTTATCTCGTCTAAATTGCCTGATTTCTTTTTGAGTTTGAGCTAGGATTCTTTTCATATATCGCGTTATATATTTTGAGTGCCTAATTAACAGAGTTGCTTGCTCGTTGTACTATACCTATAAAAGCATCTTCAAGGGAAAAGGGAATGGGTTTCTGAGATCTAATTTCAATTCCTTGTTGGGTAATTGAATTGAGAACATCCGGTAATTGCTTATCAGGATTATCTAATACAACATGCAAGCGATCGGCAAATATTGATATACGCCAGGGTTCTATTATTTTTTTGAGTACGCTAGATGCTTGTTGGTTATTGTTTGTTGTAATTTCAATAAGCTTGCCAGGCTGGCTGGCTTTGATTTCACTTGGAGAGCCTTGGGCCACTAATTCTCCAGCTGCCATAAATCCAAGATGTTGACAATGTTCTGCTTCTTCTAAAAAGTGCGTGGTCACTAAAATTGCAGTGCCATGTTTAGCAAAATCAGAAATCATCGCCCAAAGCTGTCTTCGAGCAAAAGGATCAACGCCACTGGTTGGTTCATCTAAGAATAATATTTCCGGCTCATGCATCACACAAGCGCCAAATGCCAGACGTTGTTTCCATCCACCAGGTAATTTAGCTGTAAGCATATTTCCTTGACCATCAAGTTCAGCAGTTTTCAGCACCCATTTGATTTTATCGGCACGGAGGGTTGATGGCACTTCATAAACACCGCAGTAAAATTGCAGATTTTCAATCAAAGAAAGATCATCATAGAGAGTAAATTTTTGGCTCATATAACCAATGCGCTCACGAATCTTTGGATCTCTTAAAGCACGTGTTTGCCCAGCAAGCATCATATGTCCGCTGCTTGGATCAAGCAATCCACAAAGCATTTTAATTGTGGTTGTTTTTCCTGCACCATTGGCACCAAGTAAGCCATAAATTTGTCCATAATTAACATTGAGACTAACTGCTTTTACTGCTTGGAAATTGCCGAAAGTTTTTGAGATGTGATCAGCTTGAATTGCCGAAGTTCTCAAATTGGATGCGTGCTCTGTTGTAAAAGTAAACGGTATATCCTCCTGACCAGCGTGCTCTTGTTTTAAGCTATTGACAAAAACATTTTCTAAAGTGGGCTGCTCACGAATTATGGATAAATCATCCATATTAAATTGCTGCGCCACTTTCTGAACAACTTGCTCACCTTCTTCTATATTGGGAACAAGTACATCTAACCTATCTCCAAATGTTTGCACATCAGCAATAGCAGGCTTGCTATCGCTAAGTGCACGGACAAAACTTGTTTCTATGCATTCAAGCTTGCTAGATCGAATTTCAAGCCGGCTTAAGTGAAGATTTTTCTTTAATTCAGAAACTGTGCCGACTTGATAAATAGAACCTGCATACATAAGAGCAACACGATTACAACGTTCGGCCTCATCTAAGTAGGGCGTAGCAACAGCAATGGTTACCCCATCAGCTGCAACCTCAGCCAATAAGTCCCAAAATTCACGGCGTGACACTGGATCAACCCCAGTAGTTGGTTCGTCAAGCAACAATACTTGAGGTCTGGCAATCAGAGCACAGCAAAGAGCTAGTTTTTGTTTCATGCCACCAGATAACTGTCCTGCCAGGCGATCTCTAAATCTGGCCAAGTTCATTTGCTTAAGAGATTTTTCTTTGCGCTCTTGAAACTCTTGTTCTGGCACTTCTTTTAGTCCAGCCATGTAACGCATATTTTCTTCTATGCTCATATCAAGATAAAGAGAAAATTGTTGGGTCAAATAACCAATGCCAAGACGAGCATTCCTGGGTAATTGTCCAATTACCAGAACTTCTCCACTGCTTGGTTCCATAACTCCACCAAGAATATGAAAAGTGCTGGTTTTGCCCGCTCCATCAGGACCGATTAAACCAAAGACTTCGCCTTGTTGCACAGACAGATCAATGCCTTTAATGGCTTCCAAACTATCGTAGTTTTTGCGCAGTGCCTGCGTATATATAACCGGCGGCTTACTTGCCTGATCAGAAAATGGTGGCGACTGCAAAACAGTGGTCATTGTTTTGAATCAAGGATTATGTCTGCGTCAGCCGGCATCCCTGGTTTTGGGAAGCCTTGTGGATTGGTAATGGCAATTTTTATGCCGAAGACTTGTTTCACTCGATCATCTCTGAAGTAAATATTTTCAGGAGTGAAGGAAGCTTCTGGATCAATTTCAATCAATGTGCCAGGACATCCTTTATTGGGTGCTGAGTCCAAGTAAACAAGCGCCTTTTGCCCAACCCTTATTTTGCCAACTTCACCTTCTGGAACATAGGCGCGCAAATAAACAGTTTGCAAATTAATTATAGAAAGCACTGTTTGGCCGGCCACCACAACAGCGCCTGGCTCTACTGCTCGAGCTGTGACTACAGCATCAATTGGACTGAGAATATTTAAATAAGCAATGTTGGCTTGAATTTCATCAACTGCGGCTTTGGCATTTTTAATTTCATCATTGGCTGCTTTAAGTTGTGATTGAGCCTGAATAAGCTGGCGCTGCGATGAAAGCAATTCGGCCGTGCGAATAGGCGGATTTAGCCTAGTAGTGCCTGCTTGTGTGAGATTGCCTCGGGCTGCAATCAGTTGCTTTTGTGCTGCTTGCTCAGCTGATTGACGAGCTTTGACAGTTGCTTGCGCTGTTTGAAAAGTTGTATTTGCTTGATCTGCTTGATCTTGCATAACAGCCCCTTGCTTAGCCAGTGTGTCATAACGCACTTTTCTAAGTCTAGCCAACTCAAGATCAGCTACTGATTCAGTAAGTTGTGCTGAAGCTTCACTTAAACTTGCTTGCGCAGAAGCTACTTGTGCCGCTGCTTGAGTAATTTTGCCACTTGCATCTTCAATGGATTGTTGTTTATTAAGTTTTGCTTGAACAACCAGGCTATTGATTACATCAATTTGCTGCAAAGCTTGATCACGAGATTCGATTGCTTTACTCAATCTGGCTTTAGCACCACGCAGTTGTGCTTGAATATCGTCATCATTTAAACGAACTATGAGTTGACCTACTTTGACAAGATCGCCTTCGCGCACGGCAATAAAATCAACCCTTCCTGGAATTTTTGCACCAACGTTAGTCTCATAGCCCTCGACCCGTCCACTAACTTTCAGCTTGCCAGCTTCTGCTAAAGTGAGAAAAAAGTTCCAACCAGCATAAGCAAGCAAAGCTAAAATAACAAGCGAACCAACTGCCAGCAGCTTCTTCTTCAAAGATCCATTTTGATGCCCAGGCTGATTACCTGCTACCTGTCCCTGCTTAGTAGGAGTAGCTCCGGATTGATTGGATGATGAAGTGCCAAAAGTTTGCATAATATCAGCCCAGATTATGTATTGATCAACAATATGTTATTATCATACCGAATGGTATGAATTGTCAAATCATCTTCCCAGATAAATATAACGAGTATAGCTTTAGTAGATATGCCTTTAACTCAATCACCGCCTAAAGAAGAATTGTCGGCTTATTCAAAATCCAAGCGAGATCAGATTGTCAAAGCCGCTCTTGAGACTTTTTTGCAGTATGGCTACCAGGGCACAAGCATGAATCGTGTGGCAGAAAAAGCCGATGTTATCAAGCAAACAATTTATAGTCACTTTAAAGATAAAGAGGGACTTTTCACAGCAATTATTGAAAGCCTCACCCTTGAGCACTTCAAAGCACAGTTTGGAGAAAAAATAGCTTGCCAGGAGGCACCTGAGCAAGTCTTGAGAAAAATTGCCAAAATGTTGGACAGTAGGCAAAATGATCCTTCATATATTGCCTTGATGCGCACTATCATCGGCGAGTCAAGCAGATTTCCTAAACTAGCTAAACTGTATGTGAGTACTGTTATTAAGCCTGCTATGAAAATACTTTGCGATTACTTCAAGGAAAACCCCAAATTGAAAATTAAAGACCCTGAAGCAATGGCTCGCATCTATTGCGGATCTCTCGTTAGTTATATAATTACTCAGGAAATTTTATATGGCAAGGACATTCTGCCTTTCCGTATGGAGCGCTTGGCTGACAATCTTATTGACCTAATACTCAAGTGAACCACTCTTATCCAAAAGATCTTGCCAAATTTGTCCACCAGAGGTGGGATCAGGCATCTTCTGTCAGTGGCGATCCAGCAATAACGGTTGAGACACCTGTAGGTGGATTGCCACCACTGCCGGTGCTAGAGGAAATAATCTCGACCTGCTACCAGGCAAGTTTAATGCGCGACGAGCAACGGCAAGTAATGCTCAGATTGATTGTCAGTAATCCAGAGCAATTTGCCGTTGATGACGGACCACCAAATGGATTACAGCCTCTGATATTCAATGAATATCGACTTTTTTCTGCCAATGAACTTAGAAGACTTTCTCCAGCTGCTGGATTTTACCGCTCACTGGTTGGCATTAATCTTGATTCCAACCACAACCCTTCTATTTGGGGCATTATTCAATCTGGACCTCATTGGCTAAGGGCTCTTAGAGGCGGGCGTGGCACCCCCAGCACTTTACCACCACATCTAGTGCTTTATATCACCGGACCTGGACGCATTGAGGTCAATAAAGGTTCAACTACTGTAGGACAACTACGCGATGGCATGGTGTTTGGACCGTCTATGAATGTTCTTGATTCAAAGTGGTTATCGCTTGCCTTTGCCTCAACTCGTCAGGAATTAATGGATTTGCACACTGCTGAGCGCAAAATGCACGGGCAAAATTGGGCTATTCTTGATCCAGAAGTAACTCGCATAATAGGACAACATACGCTCAAGCGCATCATTGCTTCAATGCGCAATTTTGAACATGGAGGCACATTATTAATAGTACCGTCTGAAATGTCCAATCAATTCAATAGTAAAAATCCCTATCTTTCTTTTAAGTATAGGTTCACCGAGGGATACGCGCGTCTGAGATTTCATTCTCTTATGTTGAAAATAATGAATACCCTGGCTTCAACCCATTGTCTCGACTCTAAGAGCAAGCAAGAACTCCCTCAAGTTGGTTGGCATGAGTATGCCGCCTCGCAAGATGAGTCATTAATAGAGCTGGATGAGGGTATATTTGAAATGGCTCACTTGATTGCCGGGCTTTCTACTGTAGATGGTGCTGTAGTCATGACAAAACGATTTGAGCTACTTGGTTTTGCTGGCGAAATTGGTTGCAGCGCAGCTGATGTTAATCAAGTGGCTAGAGCAGGTGATCTTGAAGCAGATATTTTTGTCTTAGAGTCAACAGAAAGAGTAGGGACCAGGCATCGCTCTGTTTATAGATTTTGCAATGAAGTGCATGACGCCATTGGCATTGTTGTTTCGCAAGACGGGGGTGTTCGGATTATCAGCTGGAAAAATGATCGTGTTACTTACTGGGATCATCAAGCTACCACAAGTTCGCTTGATTTTTAATGGATGAATTTCTATAAAACCTAATGACTGATTTTTGGATAGCATTATTTTTTGTTTTTATGGCTGAAATGGGTGACAAAACCCAGTTCATGACCCTGACTTTTGCCACACGCTATAAGGCATTCATCGTTTTTTGGGGTGTGTGCATAGCCACCATTTTAATCAATTTTGTTGCAGTAGCATTGGGAGAAGGTTTTGGCAAGTTGCTTCCTGTATTCTGGGTGAATCTGATTGCTGGATGTGCTTTTATCATCTTCGGACTCTGGACATTGCGCAGCGAGCACCTCGAGGAAGAACAGAAACAAAACATTGGTCATCATGGTCCGCTTATGACCGTGATTATTGCTTTCCTTCTGGCTGAACTGGGGGATAAAACAATGTTGACAGCAGCGGCAGTAGCCAGCCGTCACCATAATTTTCTGCAAGTTTGGCTGGGAAGTACAATTGGCATGGTAGCTTCCAATTCACTGGCAATCATAGCTGGCAAAGCCATAGGAGATCGCTTTTCCAGCAAGTCAATCAAATTTGCCATAGCAGCTGTATATATAATTTCAGGTTTAGTGGCTATTGGCGAGGCTTTTTGGCATCATTAATCTCATAACGATTGAAGGGATGCTCTTCTTATCACATATATGACGTAAAATAAAGGTAGGTTTGGTTAAAAGAGATCTTCAATCGCTAAATATGCAAAGCTTCTATCTAATTGTCATCCTAATCCTGTTGTTGAGTACATCTTCATTTTCAGCAACTGATGCTCAGACAGGCAATGATTCATCAGAATCTAGTAGTCAAAATCGATCAGATGAACATGATGTGAAAGCATGGTTTGATCAGTACGACAGAATTAGACGGAGGGCAAAAATGACCCTCGTGGATAAGTTTCAGTCAAGGCATCTGCTTTCCTTAACCATTAATCCATTAGCTATTTTCAGTAGTGAAGCTGCACCATTGTTAAAAAGATTGATTGATAAATATACTATTGCTATTGAAGAGCTAGATCAGTTGCCTGCCATACCCGAAACCAAAGAGCTGCAAAATGGCTATTTGCAGTATTTTAAAGACGCAAAAAAGCTTTTTATTGAAACCTTAGAAGTACAAAAAGAAGATTCAGATCGTCGATCCGAGATGCTGAAACCATTAATTGAAAGAAAGAAGAAATTAGAACATCTAGACATAGCTAACAAAGAGCTTGATGCTGACTTGCGTGGGAAGTACCATATTTTCCCATTGTGGTGATTGAGGCGAAAGATGGGAGGGTAAACGGGAGGCTGGCAGCCTCCCCTCCAGCCCGCGCCCCTACATTGCATTACAGATGCGCCGTTACTTTTGCTGGTTCTGGCATGTGCCCCATCATCCAACCGGTAACACCAGAAACCACTGCCGGTCCAAATTGTCCTTCTTCAAAGATCAAATGTTCTGAAGAACCTATTAAAACAAGGTCTTTATCTTTGGCGGGAATTTCTTTAAAGATTTGCATGGTTCCATCTGCTTTGACAAGTTTGTCTTGTCCACCTTGGAAAAAGATTACCGGTGTATCTGTGATCTTGGCAGCGGCACCCTTGTTCTGATTCATAAAAGCCTGAAACTCAATCAACTCAACAGGAGAAAGTTTCATGCGATTAAAAGGATCATTTTCCCAAGCTGTTCTAAGGCTTGCTTTATTAGTAGCTTGATCGATAATTTGTTTGCCGATATCAAATGGTTGGTGCTTATTTTTAATCAGACGCACCGCCACTTCCATATTTGTTTTCTTTGATTTATAACGGCTGCCCCCTGGAACAGAGCAAATCAAACCATTTACCAGGTCTTGATGTTGAGCAGTAAATTGAAGAGCAATAGCGCCACCCATTGATTCTCCTAAAATAAAGATTGGGGTTGTCGGCCTGGTGCTATGCATGCCTGTTAAAACAGTTGCTAGATCATCAAAGCTGCCTTCAAAATCTATTTTTTCTTTTCCTTTAGAAGCTGTATAAGTACCAAAGCCTCTAACATCGAGTGCCACTATGGCAAAACCTTTAGGGGTAATCTTTTGGGCAAAGGATTCGAAAGTGCGGGCATTTAATCCTAGCCCATGCACACAAATAACAACTGCTCTTGGTGAGGTGTGTGGATCCATCCACATCCAGACTGGTGGATCAATTTGATCTGTCGTAGCCAAATCCCATGGACCTGGCTTAGCCATGCTTCTTTCAGAAGGCAGACATTGCATTATGCCAATGGTTTTGTGATGTTTTTCAAAGTCTTCATCTATTGCTGCTTGTTTCTTAGCATCAGATGCTCCATATACAAATTCATAGGCAGCAGTTTTTGCTGTTTCTGTAAGTGTGCCTTTACTTTTTTCTTCAGCAAGAATTCTATCTAAATTAACTTTGCGAAAAATATGAACGCACATATCATAATTGTGTTTTGCTTCTTTAAGGTCACCAATTTTTCTATAAACATCCGATAGATTCATAAGAGCCCATCCATAACGCACATCCTTGCTCCCATGCATGGCGCACTCGATATCAGTTATGCGTTGTAATATCGGTGCTGCTTGTTTATAGTCTTTATCGTGGTAGTAACCAGCAGCTTCTCCTTCTAGTGCGATTAGAAGCGGTTCAATTACATTGCCCTTTGATTGATCGTATAGCTGAACGGCTCGTCCATAGCTTTTCGACGCGTTTTCATAATTTGCTTGAGTGTAATAAATTTGACCAAGCTCCAAACAAACTTCTGCAACTGTGTCTGGATTGGCAGATTGTTCTTTGTCTAGAATGCGCAAAGCTTTTTCACAAAGCATTTGCGCTTTTTTATACTTTTGTTGGTAATAATAACAAGCGGCAAGATCGCTCAGATTTGTAGCAATCTCCAATGATTCAACTCCATAACGATTAGAACGTGAATCTAGAATTTGCTCATACAAACTTTGTGCCTTATCATATTGCTCTAACTTGCAATAACAATCTGCTAGATTAGCTAAGCGATGCAGGTTTTCTGGGCTTTCACAAACTGTCTTAGATTGTTTGGTATTGGCAAGCTGCGCATACAATGGAAGAGCGTCTTGATATTTGCCTTGCCAATAAAATGAATCAGCTTGGGTTAGAATTTGTACATCAGAGTCAGAATTTGATGCAGTTGATGATTGTTCTGTTTTGCTGCTTTCAGAGTCTGCTGCATTTGATCTGGATCCTATAAATAACAAGATGAGCGCGAAAACCAGCATGAATTTACGCATGGTTTGACATAAAACTGTTCCATCATTTGAGAACATAACTCACCTTTATTCGATCGCCTTTGGTTTTGATCTTTGTAATTTCTAAAGCACCTAGATCTTTTAGCTCTTTTACATGTGTACCACCACATGGACAACCTGAATTATTGCCAATGCTAACCACTCGTACTGGTCTTGATTTATCTACATATTCGGGCAGCTCACCACCACATAATTGTTTTGCTTCATTACTCTCAGAAACAACTGCTTTGACAGGCAAGTTTTCGCTGATAAAAGATTGGGCTTTGGCTTCAATTTCTTTGGGAAACTTTTCTTTATCTTCGGCAGATTCAATAGCACCGACATATTCAACATAAGGTCCATCAGGAAAATGATAGCCCTTGCTAGGTTGCCATCTTAAGCCAAGATTTTGCACAGCAATATCAATTACATGCCCAGCTGAATGTAAACGAGCATTGAGTATGCGCCGCTCAGAAGAAATCATCAATTTGACCTGGTCTCTCAGAGCAAAACTGCCTGTGCTAAAAGTGCCGTAGTGATAAACTTGCCCATTCACCATGCGCACATCATTGACTTGAAACTTAGCTGTTTCAGATTGGATTACACCAGTGTCAGCAGGTTGCCCGCCTCCTTGAGGATAGAAGATTGTCTTATCCGTGAGCACAGCCGTGCGCCCATCTTCGCAAGTAACAACAGCTTTAACCTGCGAATCATCCTCAAATTTGTAGGTATTATCTAAACAAGCTAAATAGGTTTCAGTTTCGGTTTTCATAGTTTCAATTATTTATAGCTATTAAAGAGCAATAATAACCTTCAGCAAAATCTTGAGTTGTATATGGAGAACTTTTTAGACTTTTACTAATTGATCCGAGTTAGCCGAAGAGTGTGATTTAAGCCCAAGTGTTTCAAACATTTTGTGATCTTCACTGACGCCAAAGCTTGGAGTGGTGAGTAGTTTTTCTCCGGTATGAATAGAATTGGCACCAGCAAAAAAACAAAAGGCTTGTTCGGCAACTGACAAACTGATCCGTCCCGCAGAAAGTCTTACCATAGCTTTTGGCATCAATATTCTGGCCGTGCCAACCATTCTTACCAATTCAATGGGCGAAACTGGTGGTTGATCCTGAAGCGGTGTTCCTTCCACACGCACAAGAGTGTTAATAGGTACTGACTCCGGGTGCTCAGGCAATGTAGCAAGTGTATGTAAAAGATCAATGCGATCTTGCTCAGTCTCACCCATGCCAAGAATGCCACCACAACAAATAGTGATGCCAGCTTTTCTGACATTTTTCAGGGTGTCTAATCTGTCTTTATATGTGCGGGTTGTGATGATTTGGTTGTAAAAATTTTCACCTGTATCAAGATTATGGTTGTAGGCATATAAACCTGCTTCTTTCAAACGCTCAGCTTGGTTTAAAGTGAGCATGCCAAGCGTGCAACAAACTTCAAGTCCCATGGCGTTGACTTTCTCAACCATATCCAATACTTTTTCAAATTCTTCGTTGTCTTTCACTTCTCGCCAGGCAGCGCCCATACAAAAGCGAGTACTGCCAGCCTCTTTGGCTATTTGTGCTGCAGTGACAACCGTATCAACATTGATCAATGCCTCTGGTTTTACAGATGTTTTGTATCTAGCTGATTGAGAGCAGTAAGCACAATCTTCCGGACAAGCCCCTGTTTTAATTGAAAGCAGAGTGCACTGCTGCACATCAGTAGGATTATGATAAAGACGATGCACTGAAGCAGATCTATAAACAAGATCCAACAAAGATGTGTGATAGATCTGAGCCACATCATCGTTAGTCCAATCATGACGAATTGGAGCATCAGCAATAGCAGTCGGTGATTGAGAAGTACGGGTGTCAGTCATTAGCCGTCTCCATAATGCATACCAGGCCAGCTTTTCAAGCCCAGTGCTTTAAGTAATGAATAGAAAATTATACACCAGCACCTTGCAACATATATTAGACCGGGATAGCACAATTTAAAGGTGCAATAACGGCAGCAATCACTTTACTAATTGCTTCGTAGGCGGACTCAAGTTCAGCTTCAGTAATACAGTATGGAGGTAGCAAATAAATGCTATTGCCAAGAGGTCTGATTAGAAAGCCAAGTTCTAGAAATTTATGTCGCATGGGCAAACTAACTGCATTGAAATAATTAGTTTGATCTTTGGTAACAACATCAAAAGCAACTGCTGTACCACATACTCGGAATTTTTCTAAAAACGGATTATCTTTCAACCATTTCTCTAAAAATTTTCGATGTAGATTTTCCATTTGAGAAAATTTTGCTGGATTGTCTTCCAGAAGTTTTAGTGAAGCATTAGCTGCAGTACACGCTAAAGGATTACCCATATATGAATGGCTATGAAATAGTGCTTTTTGCAAATCATCATCATAAAAAGCTTGATAAATCTCATCTGTAGCTACATTAAGGGCAAGAGGCATAAAGCCACCTGTTAATCCCTTAGCCAAACAAACTATATCTGGAGTCGTACCTGCTTTTGTGCAAGCAAACCAGTCACCTGTGCGGCCAAAACCTGTCATTGCTTCATCATAAATAACCAATAAATTAGCTTGTCGAGCAATTTTTTCTAGTGCCTGCATAAAATTAATTCGACACATTTTCATACCGCTTACAGCTTGAATCAATGGCTCCACAATAATGCCTGCATACTGATTTGGGTTAGCCTCCAGCAGTTTTTGAAGGCAAGATAAAGCCGCTTGTTCCTTTTCTTCTACTTTTTTATCACCATCCCATGTCTCAGGAAATGGCACCAAATCAATGTCAAAGAGCAGAGCTTGAAAGCGTTTAAAAAATGGCGAGGTTTTACCAAGTGACATTGCACCCACTGTTTCACCATGGTAGCCCTGATCAAAGGCAATAAATTTATTGCGCTCAGGCGTGTTTTTATTTTGCCAATATTGATAAGCCATTTTCATAGCAATTTCTACTGCAGTAGTACCGTTGTCAGAGAAAAAAACATATTGCAAATTCTTAGGCAAATGTCTTAATACTCCTGCAGCTAAGTTTTCTGCTGGTTCATGAATAAAACCAGGCAACATAACGTGTTCTAAAGTCTGAGCTTGTTCATAAATTGCCTTGGCAATTTCTGGATGACTGTGCCCATGTAAATTCACCCACCAGCTTGAGATGCAATCAATTATTTGACGTCCGTCTTCAAGCTCTAGAGTAACGCCATAACCTTTGCGAACTTTTAATGGCAGTGGTGCTGTTTTAGCTTGTGTGAACGGATGCCACACTGGAGAAGTTTTTAAATTTGTCCTTACTGTCATCATTACTCCCAAAATATTTATCAAAGGCTGCTCTTAAAGCAGTTGGTGTGATTGTCACCATTGGTTCGACTTCGGCAAGAACAGGAACTTTTGCATAATGCTCTATGGCTTGGCGATTAGCTGTGTGTTTAGGACCATTCATTACTACTCCCAAAATTGGCACAGAATGTTGACGCAATTTATCTACAGTCAAAGTAGTGTGGTTGATTGTACCAAGTCCGCTGCGTGCAACAATCAAAACAGGCAGTTGCAAATGTAAGATAACATCAAGTATTGTTTCTTTTTCATTGATAGGCACCAGTAAACCACCAGCTCCTTCAACTATCAAGTGGGGAAGTGGATGATACTTAGGCATGGTGATGTTGGCAAGGTTAATTACCACACCTTCCATTCGTGCTGCTTCATGCGGTGAGATGTGCGGAGCAAAAAGATATGATTCTTTGAAAAAATGACTGTCGTCTAAGCCAGTATGATCACGCACGTAGTCTGTATCACTATAAGGTAACCCTGTGCGAATTGGCTTCCAATAACCAGCACCAAGCCCTAGCATTAACATTGATGAGATGAATGTTTTGCCTATCTCTGTATCAGTGCCAGTGACAAAAAATGCTGGTGGAAACAATGTGCTCATTGTACTTTTGTGATTTCTCCGAAAAGAACATTGTAAGTGATTGAAAAACTACTAGGACTGTAATTATTTGAGTAATTAATCAAATGTAAAAGACGTTTAATGCCAAGAGAAGTTTTGTGTACTGATGTTGTCCCTCCAAGCGCTTTAATATCCCGAAGAAAGTGCAGAATAGAAGAATATTTGTGAACGTATGAATCTTCCTGCATTGTCCAAAGATATTGATAAGAATTTGCTTGATTAGCAAATACTGCAGAAGATGGCAGTGGATTTGCTGTAAATGGCACCCCTGTTTCCTGACATAATTTTTGCCACTCTGGAAAACATTTATCTGAGGGGACTGAAAAGAATAATTTGCCGCCCACTTTAAGAGAGCACAATAGTGATGTAACCGCTGGTTCTAGATTGGTTAACCAATGAAGTGTAAAAGATGAGCCAATCAAAGCAAATGTGCCAGTTTGTTCAAAACTTTCGCCATCAATGATCTTAAATTTGACATTTTGAGGAATAGCTCCAAAATGATTTGCAACACGCTCACGGCATTTATCCAGCATTTGTGGAGAAAGATCACTGACTATGATTTCACGATTTGAAAAACATTCAATCAACTGAATGGTGAAAAATCCTGTTCCACAGCCTATTTCAAGAATTGGACCATCAACTAGTTCCCGACATGAAGATCTCAAACTTTCTGCAAGGCGATTTACCGCGGCAAATTGTACGTGAGCGTAATCATCATAAGTGGACGCCCGTAAAGAGAAATTAGTAATTACTTGTTCTTTGACTTGCATTAATACTGACATCTCTTGGATTTAGCTCTTTGAGGCTGCACGCCATTGCTTCAGAGCCTTAATTAACTTCTCAATATGAGCCTCTGTGTGCTGTGCCGACAAAGAAAGACGCAACCGTGCCGTACCATCCGGTACTGTGGGCGGGCGAATTGCTGATACAAATATATTACTATCTGCCAGATATTGAGCAAGAGAAGTAACCTGTAAATCTTTACCAATTATTACTGGAATAATCTGACTTGCCGATAAACCAACATCAAACCCTAATGATTTTATTTCAGTCTGGGCATGTTCAGCTAAAGCAAGAAGGTGTTTGCGTTCTTTTGACATAGTTGGAACAATTTCAAGGGCTGCATCAATTGCTCCTAATACAGGTGGCGGCAAGGCTGTCGTATAGATAAAGCCAGAGCAGAAATTAATCAGATAATCTCTCATTTGTTTAGAGCATGCGATATAAGCGCCAAAAGATCCAAGCCCTTTGCCAAAAGTGCCCATGATTAAGTCAATGCCTTTGTGCTGACTGGCAAGCCCCATGCCATTTTCGCCAAATACACCAGTGGCATGAGCTTCATCAACAAATAGTTTAGTGCCAACTCTTTGGCTTAAGCTTACTAGTCTCGCTAAATCAGCAAAATCACCATCCATGCCAAACAGAGATTCAGTCAAAATCCATCCAGTTGTTGCTTTAGTCCGAAAACTGGCAAGCTTCTCCTCAAGATCTGCTAAATCATTGTGCTTAAAACGAGCAAATTTTGCTTGACTAAAGCTGACACCGGTAAGAATACTATTGTGGCTCAAGCGATCGCAGAAGAAAGAAACTTCAAGTTCTGCCAGTGCTATCAATACAGTGAGGTTGAGCTGATAGCCTGTGGAAAACACCAGAGCTGCTTCGGTGCCCTTCAGTTTAGCCAGCTTGTCTTCAATCACATCGTATGCTTCATTATTACCTGACACCAGTCGTGATGCTCCTGAACCAACACCGTAGCGATTGATAAACTCAATTGCCCGTTCTTTTAATAAAGGGTGTTGCGAGAGTCCTAAATAATCATTTGAGCTAAAATTTAGGTAAGTCTTCCCGTCCCAAGAGATTTCCACAGCATTAACTGGGGCAACATTTTTGAGCTGGCGGAATCTCTCATGTTGCTTACGTTCGGCAATGGCTGCTGTTAAATCGGTAGTTAAGTCAAGCATAAAAGGACTTTAGCGCTGCTAGGTTGAAATTACCTTAGCAACCTCTAACTCGTCCTAAGCGTAGTGCCGAATGGTCACTCATTTAGTGGTTAAATCAGCCAGTGAGTGGTACTCTTAAACAAGAAAGTTTAATAGGGGGCAATTGCCATGGGTAAAGAACAAAACGAGAAACGCGAGACTAAGAAAAAGCCAGCCAAGACAAAAGCTGAGAAAAGAGCTGCCAAGATTGCTAAGAAAGCGAATAAATAGAAATCTTGTTGGGTTAAATCCTTGACTTAAAAAACCTGGTGAACTTACAAAAGTAATGTTGACCAGGTTTTGAGTTAGCAAGCAAGACTGATCGTAAGAGGTGCAGCCAAAATGTTTTTTGAACGAACAGTACCGT
>Ga0206986_1004_pt1 | contig 80475 bp, 108 predicted proteins | sample Alteio_BWMinCont_14_FD_153277 | JGI IMG/M metagenome (GOLD analysis project Ga0206986, IMG submission 153277) | Enriched cells from forest soil in Barre Woods Harvard Forest LTER site, Petersham, Massachusetts, United States -... | ecosystem: Environmental > Terrestrial > Soil > Temperate forest >... | reverse complement strand
GAATGCGGGCAGGCGGGTTGTCATAGAGATAACGATTGAGGTGGGATTCATCGTGCCAGACAGCAGTGATTCCGTTTTTGGAGTCGCGATCTACCGCCTCGCGTATCGTGCCCGCCATGGCTAAGAATGCGCTGCTAGTCCCGCCGTTGAAACCGCCGCAAAAGTAATTACGCGCCTTCGGCAGATAAGCCGCCGAGAATGGGTTCTGTTCCGTTGATCCCGGCAGACCCACGAATCCGGGGTGCAGAGTTGCCGTGATGCCATTCGAGAAGATGTCGCTCGGTTCGACGCGATCCATAAAGAGCATATCCACATCCGAGTAGAAGATGTAGTCGTAGTTCTTCAGGCGTTCACTGGCCGCGTGAAACATGTGGTACCGCAGCAATGTCGCTTGCGGGTAGCCTAGAGTTGGAATCTTCAGGGGCTTATAGAGAAATGGAAAATTATCCGGCTCGTCTGTGAACATCACCACGTCATATGGCGGTACGAAGAACTTGTGAACGGATTCAAGGAAGCGTATCGCGTGCTTGCGATACGTCTCGCCAGACGCCACCAACACCAACGCCGTAGTCATAACCTTAACCATCTTTCCGGAACAATGTCCTGATCGTCCTGCATTTCGGGCGCGGCGTACCATCGCTTCGGTGCAACAACGATGCGCTGCGGGTCACCGTCTCCAAGCCACGCGCCCCACCACGAAAACGATGAATTCGAAATTACGGCGTGTTCGCATACAGAAATAATCTGCATGTCATGATACTTATCAATCCCGCCCACAACGTGCCAGTGCATTGGGAGATTATCAAGGCACCACTGACTGTCATCAGACACGACGTATATCGTCTTGTCGTTGCCGCGTTTATTAAGCACGGTGTCTACTGCCCGAATGTACCAATCGCGCTCAGGTATACCATGAAAGTGCTGAAGGTTGACATAATCTCCGCGACGGACGTGGACAGCGATTGTGCCCTTGGAACGAAGTGCGTAGCGTCGAAAAATAAATGCTCGTCTGACTTCGTTGGCAATATGGGAAAAGTATTTTTCCGACTGCCAGTAGCCAACCATCACGCTGCCGTCAGGCGGGGCCAGTAAGTCGGCCTGAAATCGAATGCCTTGTTCTTCTATTGCAGGCTGTTTTTTAGTTGAGAGAGGCAGCCAGCCAAATTCGCTGAGTGCGTACCCGCGATCCGGTTGGGTCAAAGCGGCTGAATTAAATGCTACTTGATACCCGGCCTTTGCCAGAGTGAGGCCGTATGCCCGTTGAAACATCTGATTTCCGAGACCGCCCATCAGTTTAATAGTAATCAATGACCACCTCCATAAATTTGTGTCAGTGCCACTACGTTGTCGAGCGATGCTGCGGTTGCCAGAGAAATTTCTCCCGGCTGGTTGTCCTGCCCCACGATGTAGTAGTTCAGTGCAGACATCAACTGAACGCCCGCCATGCCCAAAACCTTTCCGACCCATCGATCTTCTGCCCAATCAGAAACAGAAGCATCGGCCACCAACTGCATGGACTTCTCGCCCAACCAATAACACCCTCCACTAGCGTAGTTGAACTTCGGGCCATTGTTGGGGAGAGGCGGTATCCCAGCCTCGGGCAATCCGAAATTGTTCCAGCGCATCGGTATGCCCGCGTAGTCGTCTTCGATTGTTTGCAAATTTGATGCGTAAATGTGCGTGTCGTCATCTACCTTACACAAATGCTTGTATCCATAGCGCAGCGCGAGTGCGCTCAGGGCTTTGGTTTTGTTGGGCAGACTAACGTACGTGTCTGGCACGCCCAAGCGGAAGCCGTCAAAAACCTCGACGTTGAATCCGGCGTTTCGTACTGCTTTGATCCAATTAGTTTTTTGTGCCCGTACTCGCGAGGCGTACTTGGGACAAGTTATTACTGCTATCAACGACTCTTCCTTCACAAGCTGAAGGCGTGCGCTGTTTGCACGGAGTGTGTCGATGAATTTTTCAGCCTCGGCATTTGTCTTGCGTGCCCAGTCCAAAACCTGTTTTCGTCCCTCTAACGGTTGCATCCATGTTTCGAAGGACGGGCACAGTGCTACCTTGTCCGTCTCGGCGCAAGCGTTGACCAGTGTAGTCCAGTCTACGTATGGTTGACGTTCATAGGTACTAAGCGCATTCCACTTACTGAAGGGGATTGGGCAGGCGCATCCGTAGATTGCACAAGCACCCAACAACCTGCCGTGCGAGGTACGTTCTTTTGGCGCGGTCCACAAATCCTCGGCTGACCAGTTGAACGGCATGATGGATCGAATATTGCCCGTGCTATGTAGCTTGCGCATACTCTCCGGGTTCATAGGGTTCACAACAATGAACGCCGTGTTGTACACGCCGACTTCAGGATCGATCAGATTGGGCAGGAATACATACCGCCCATCGCCGTAGAGTTTTATTTTGTTGTTCAGGCTCTTATTACCCCACACAAGCAATTTACGAAGAACGTGCGAGTCCTCAGCCCAACTCAGTTTTCGGGCGTTGCCGTCTACAACCACATTCATAGCCAGTTTGGACAAAACGTAGCCAAGACCCCAACCGCGCCCGGTGTAATCCCAGTCTCTGAAGTCCGAGTCCAGAAGATTCTTGACGTTGACGTACGAATCGACATCCACCTTCATTACGAAATCATAATCCTGAGCCAATGCCCAGCGAAACATTGCTGTTACCTTTTCGATCAAACCATCGTACGAATCGTCCGCATCGAGAAAGACTTCATCCGCAAGTGGTTCTCTTGTTGCTCCTCGTCCATAGAAGAATCGAACATCTATGCCAGCGGCCTTCGCATCCCTGATCCAAGTGGCACGGGAGGCGTCGGGGCATAAAGCGTTGTTGGGAGGAGCATGGCGCTCCATGGCGTCCGGGTACACGGCACTGTGACAACTCGTTATCCCAATGAGAATTTTCATTCTTCGCATTCTCTCAAAAGCCGATTCGCATCAGCCAGCGCGTTGCGTAGTTCAAATATTTTGCCGCATGAACAGCCACGTGAGTTGAACATGCACCGCTTCGGTCCCGCCGACTCGTGCCCGGTCGCGGCGACCAGCTTGCGTAGCGCGTCGATCAACTCTGTGCGTCCGATGCCGCCTGTCACAATCCCGGCCCTCCCGAGAAGTAGTGCAGCACATCTCCGCAGTCGTCGGTTACGGTGCCCAGATGCCGCGTGACTCCGTACACAGTGTCGCCCGTCAGGAACCGCATGATTTTGTATAGCCTCTTAGGGCTGTCAGGGTGCACCAGCGCCCATAGAACGGGTATACCGTCCTGCATCTGAAGATCAATGAACTGCACAATGTGCGGCCACATGTAGCGCTGTTCGACCAGTGATGTTTGAACAAGTGAGAACTTCCAGAGTTTTGTTTCGAGTCCGCCGTTCATTCACCCTCCGTAATACTTCACGTCGCACTGAGGCAGATTGCCCGTGCCGTTGATGGCCTTGGGCCGGTTCAGCCATTCGAAGTATGCCTTCAAAACAACCTCAGCATCGGCTTTGGTTGAATAAGGCCCGTTCCAATCGTAGCTCTCGTCCGTAAACCAAAAACCGTTCGCGTTCTCCCAGATATTTGGCTTATCGGTTGGCATTGCGCCGTCATAAGGTTCACTCATTTGCCCTCCAGCCATTTAATCACGAACGCCAATAAAAGAATGGGCCACATGAGTGCAGCCCTTGGATCGTTCACCGTGTCGAAGCCGTTCTTCAGGGTCGTCATCGTTATCGAGACGCCCATTGTGTAGATCAAAAGTACCCAGATCATGCTACATAGTGTAGCAGAATCCGTCCAAGAAGTCCAGAGAATAGTCAGGCTTCAGGTACTCGTCCAGCCGGGTTGAGGCAGGTACGCCCAAAGACGCAACTACTATACGCAACCAAGGTTGCCATCGTTGCGCATAGATTCGGGATGTTGCGCTTAGGGTCATAGACGCAACATAGCGCCTCGACCGACCCTCGACAATTTTCGTCAGATATTCTCGCAGTGCCGTCCAGCCAGCTTCGTCGTCACGGAAGACCACATGGCCTGCTTTTCCTATCCGCACTTGTCCCGGCAACGGAGCCAATCCGGGCCGCGACTTCAAATCTCCGGGGTTGTGGTAGCGTGTCGGAATAGCGCCTTTCTTTCCGAAGCCCTCAGCGTGAGCGATTGCGTGACACAATGTGTCCAGTTTCTGAGCGTCTACTTGCGCCCATCCTGCCGAACCAAACAACAGCACGAACACGATAGTCAGAAGTTGTTTTCTCATTCAACTATGAGAACACAATCCACTGACTCGTGTCAAGTAGGGCGAAGGATTAGCGAACCTGCTCCCCTTTGTTCTTTCTCTGCTCTCTTCTTGCCTGCTCATCGGTTAGACCGATTGTCTTGCCCATGGCGCGGGCTTTCTTAAGACTCGCTGGCTCCCATACAGTAGCATCTGGTTTGAATGGTGACTGCGGTCGCCCGCCGTCCCGTGGATTGCGTTGCTCAGTCATTGGATCACCTTCAGCTTTCTGTCGCCCGATCCCACGGTCGGGGTTTCGTCTTGCTGGACGATGTGAACTATGCCGTCCGAATGCTTGTGCGCTTTAGCCCATTCCAGTTCTTCGATCAGCCGAGTCTCGTTGAACATGCTGTCGAACTCAAACATTTTTGAGGCTTGGCATTTCTCGCAGTACAGGCGTACCGTGTCAGTGACGCCATCCGGGTCCATGGGGTGTGGATAGTTCTTGGTCTGGATAGTGACATTGCCATCGGCGTACATAATCAGCGCCCGCATCACGGTTTGCGATGCGAGGATGGTGCTGGCTTTGTAGCCAGCGCGAGTGCTCATGAGCGCCATTACACGCACCGTCCGTTGATGTTGAGCGGTGACCACTTCGCACCAGTCTCAGCCTCAAAGGCTACGCGGGCTTCTTCGATAGCGTCCCACGCAGCATCTGGAATCTTGGGCACCTCCAGCAATGGGTACGGTGCTTGTGCGCCCTCGGCCTTGTTCCACGGATTAGCCGCAATCTCGGCCTCCATCTCGTCCTTTGCGCCAGCGGCCTTCTTGGCCTTCATCTTAGCATCGACTTCTTCTTCGGACCACGGCGCGTAATCAGGGCGCGAGTCAACGCCGCAATCGAACGATAATGTGTTTGCCTCGGGCAACGCCGCGTGCGAGTGGCCGTAGAGATGGTACGATCCTTTGTGGGAGTCGCGCCACACGCGGCATGCGTAGTGATGCAGGTACATGCCCTTGTGCAGCTTGGTATGGGGCACCCATAGCGCGTCCGCGACTTCAGCAAAGCATGCACGCAGTTCGGGGCTCCCGTCCATCAATTGATCATGGTTCCCGTACACGAACTTGTGGTAACCATTGAGCCGACTCATGACGTACCGCGCCTCGACGATAGACATAGTGCGCCAGAACATGTCGCCAATGTGATACGTGGTGTCGCCGCGCTTCACCCGGTCGTTGTGCGCCTTAATAAGGAACTCCCTCATCTCAAAAATGTCTTTGAAAGGGCGCTTGCAGAACTTGATAATGTTGGCGTGACCCAGATGCCAGTCAGCAGTGTAGAATTTCACTTGCACCTTTCAGTACATTGACTAAGGCGATGGTTCGTGCCGTTACCTTCATCATGCCACGGATCGTATTTACCGTTGACGTAATCCTCTCCGACACCCAGTACCGCGAAGTGAATGTGTGGATCGGCCACGCGCATATCGCGACCCGCTAAACTTATGAGCAGGGTACGAATTGAAATGTTAACTAGCGCCAGCAGTTCGGCAAGGTATTCCGGGTTGCTTTGATAGGCCGCGCGAACGCGGTCATCGATTGTGACGAAATCGGTGTGCATTACAACTCCATCATCGCTTCGCGGATAATCATCCGCGCGTCGGATTTGCTGGGTACGTCGTGAACCTTGCGTAGCTGCTCTATCAGATTCTGGAGTACGACGATTGTGTCTACCTTGGCTTGCTCTCGGTTGTACTCGGACATGATTACGCTCCTATGCTTAACTGCCATCGTGGAGTATTTGCCCGCTGTGCTGTTCGCCTAGTGTGGCAATTAGCACAAGTGACTTCACACTTCTCGATTTCCTTCAACACGCGTTCTCGTGAGTTCTGCGCCATACCCGATACATCACGATTATGCCCGTCGTCAACTATGTGATCGAACTCAAGCACTAGAGGATCGGCTTCTCCGCAGACCACACAAGAGTGGTCTTTGAGATACAACCAAATCCATAAGCAGTGTGCAGCTTGATTGCTGCGTTTACGTTGCGCGTCTAATTTTCTATGGTCTGGGTGCGTCTTCCAGTAATCTCGTTGATAGGCTGCCCATTGAATCGCGTTATCGTACACTGCCATAAAATGTGTTGCCGAGGATTCTGTTGCCAAGTTCCTCGGCGGACTCCGTCAACGGATGCGATTAAGCAGCCGCTGCCATTGCAAGAGGTTTAGTCGTTGCAATTAGGGTTCGCTCTCTTTAAGGATTGAAGCCATCCTGCACAGTCCAGAACTTGCTCATCGTCGCAATCGAAACCATGACGAGCCCACTAAGACACTCATTCATCGAGACACCTGTTTATGCAGACAGGCCCGCTGCTGAAGGTAGGATGAACTACATCAGCGTCATCATGAATGTCTTGGTGGACTCGGCGGGAATCGAACCCGCGTCTTACAACGGAGCCTGCACCTTCATACTATGCGTATCTACTCGGGCGGGTTGCTCCGGTGCTGCAACCGCACAGATTAAATTGGTCTCAGACTTCGAGACCCGTCCGATATCGTTTACAGCTTGGAAATCTTCTCAACCAGTTCCGCTTCCAGCGCCTTGGTCTTCGTTTCAGCTTCAACAAAGATGGCTTTGACATCTGCCTCTGCCTTCACAGTGATGCGCAGGGCCGCTGCTTTAGCTTCCGCCACCAGTCCGCGAATTTCTGACACCAACGCGCTGACCTTTTTCGCGATTGCCGCGAAAATAACTCCGTATACACTCATGTTTCCTCCTAAGAAACGGGGGACGCTTTGGCCCCTCCACCATCCGGTTGTACTTGGTCCGGAAACCTTCCTTGCGGCCCCCAGTGGGCCTTCCTCTCATCGGTTCTAAGTTTAACAAATTCAGCGATGGTTGTCAAGCACGAACTGTCGTACCATGTGTCCCATCCAGTTACAGGCTTGTACGTATATCGCCGCCAGCCCGATTTCCAAACGACCCAACCCAGAACGGTGCCGTCCTGAACACTGGATACTTCGTATCGATGCGTCACCCCGCCGTCTATCTTGCCCAAGTCGCGGAACTCAAGAAAACCAAACTGCCAAGTTGTCACTTGTACCATGACGCAACGACCTTTCCGATTTCCGCTATGTCCGCGAAGGAATCGAAGCGGGTTACCTTTTATCCAGCCCCGTTTTGGACTTGTTCTGGATGCTACATTTGTTGTCTTGCCACAACCACATTCACACAATGCCATATCATTTGCACCAAAAAACTTCTATATGGTACTCTGATTCCATTGTAACACGTTTGAGGTGCGTAGCTGCCGCGCGTCTTATAGCATCCGCAGTTAACAGCGCAACTTCATCCGCATTGCTTTTTAGGCACCTGACAACTAGCTCGTCATGCACCATTTTGATGAGTTTCGCGCCGTACTTTGGAAAGACGTGCCAGAGAAACTCTTTTCCCTTTTCGTCGCTGCCGCTGCCCATAGCTAATTTAATCACGGAAGCGTTACAGCTTTGTATTGGCATATTCTTGCCCGCTCGTTCGATTATACCATAGAGCGCCCGCATCGCCTGTTTTACGTCTGGCGGCTTCTCATCGTCCTTGTGCTCGAAGACGAACTTCAAAGCGTCATCATAGGATGGCTCCTTGAACAATTCGCGGCGTCCGAAAAGATCACGCGCCTTCAGGTTGTCGATAGCCCTCTGGCCGGAAAGGTCGATGAATGACCAGAGCACGGGCAATGCGCCACGGTGAGCCTTAAGAACCTCTTTGCAGAAGTCCTCGGGCTTCTTGATCTGTACCGACAGCGCCTTCGGACCCAGACCGTACGCGATGCCGAAGTTTACAGGCTTGAAGTCGTTGCGGTACTCGTTGTGTTTCGGGCATTCGCATTTGAACTTCTTGTACTCGCCTTGTTCATCCAGCGCGTAGAAGGCGCAAGGCGGTACCGGGACCATCTCGCCTTTCTTGTTCTTCATCGTGTCGCCGGGGCGGGCAGTCATCGACTCCCACTTCTCGGCATCCACGAGTTCGCAACAGATGCTGTGAACGTCCTGACCCTTGTTGAAGGCATCAATCCAAATCTTCTCGTTCGCCATCTCCGCGATTATGCGGAGTTCAGCGCCCGACATATCGATGGTCAGTAAGACGTAAGACTCATCCTCGACTTCCGTGTGCGTGCAAGTCTTGCCGCACTTCGTGCACTTGTACGTTTCGATGGCGAGGTGCGCTTCGTTGCGCGTGGCGCGTTTGCCGCAGCACTTCGAGTTCTTGAGCCCGATGATGTCTTCGTCGGGTGGACCTGCGACGAAGCAGGCGCGAGTCTCCTTATCATGAGGAAGATTCTGGCCATTAGGCCCGCTACTAGAACTGCGGCCTGTGTCAGCGTCGTATTGGTTGTACTGCGGGTGCAGCCTGTGATCGTGCGGGTTGATCCAACCCTCTTCGTCGTTGTCTTTTGCCGGGGCATCGTCTTTCCATTCTGTCACCCACGTCATGCCGTAGGTGCCGATTTCCTTCGCGATCTTGCGGTACTCTGATAACGCTTTGCAGATCGGAATGTGCTCGTACTTCTCCAGCACCTCAGAAGCCGTAGACTTCATCTTCTCCAGCCCATCGACTTGATGCAGGACATCCTTGATCTGCGTCGGAGAGTTGTAGTTGATGAACGCCTCACCTTGACAGGTCTCGGACTTCGTCCTGCGCGACGTGTTGGCTTTCTTCATGTCGCTGTGCGCAGTCTTCAGCGCCGTGCGGTTGTCTACGATTAGCTTGTCGGCGTCTGTGTATACAGAATGCTTCTTGCCGTCCTCGCCCACGACTTCGCCGATAGCCTTCGGCAGCTTGATCGATTTCCATCGCTCCTCAGCGTCTGTGATCTGCTTCTCTGAATAGGCTAGACCACCCTTCTTGCCAACGTAGTGGATGAACTCCTGATCCAATTCGGCCAGCGAGACGACTAAGTCCAACTTACGTTTCTCGACCTTCGCGGTCCAGCGCGGGATGTCGATACAGTCGCCATGAACGGTCATGTCTTGGAATGATCCGATAGCATCATTCTCAATCTGGCAAATTTCTTTCAGGTTGTCGCCACAGCACTGCGCAGGGATGTTAATCCAGCGCGGGAGCCGGTTATGGATCATGCCACGTGTGACCATGTCCTGCGCCGACTTGATAACGAATGGATACCGTACGTCACCGCAAGCGTAGAAGATTTGCTCGTCGCTCAACGGGTCTGTCATGTTGAATGATGCCTGATATTCTTTGTCGATGTCTTTGCGGAGCCAGCGACGGATGACCGACCGCATACTGAACATGTCGTACCGCTTGAGCGGCAGCCTGCCCGCGTAAATGGCTTTCTCGACCATCATACAATCGTAGAAATTCTGCGACCGCAGACCGAACAACCAGTAGTGCGAGAGATATTCGAAGCCCAGATTGAAGCCGACCTTCTTGTGCTTGCGCTCACACAAATACGGACGCAGTGTGTCAACCAGCTTCTTGAGCCGCCAGTCCATGTGCTTGCCGTAGTGGCCTTGGCTGTCCCGCAGGATGGCCGAGTCATTGCCGACGATACCAAGCAGGTCGATCAGGAACTGCTTCTCCACGTTACCGAACTGCATGGTGCGTGCCCTGCGCCAATAGAAGTCGCGCAACGGCGTTGTTTCAATGTCCCAACCGAACTCAGGATGAGCGTCCAGCCATGTGGTCAACTCGTCAAGCTGATCGATGTCGGTGATTACCGTGATGTCTGGAGGAGTCTTGAGTTCGAGCATCGGAAGATACTCTTCCTCAACCTCCGATTTCGCTTTGGCTGTAGCCATCTAATCCTCGTCGTCTTCGTCCAGTTCTTCCAGTATTTCTCGGTCGTATTCGTGCACGAACATCGCTTGAATCTTCTGCCAGTGGTGCTCGTACTCTTCTTCGCTCATTCTTTTCAGAACTTCCGTAGTCGGATAGGTGTCACCCCTCTGATACGGTTGTATTCGTTTGGCTGCCACTGAATTCTCCTTCCGACTCTCTTACCCACTTCCACGTATTGCCCGCTTTGAACGCACGGATATTCAGTGTCGTTCGTCCGCGACTAATCTGATTGATGGATATGCCTCTCGCCCCAGCCTGCTCGATGAGCGGAGCAGCATCCAGCGTTTGGCCCACAGCAATCACCGACTTCAGGAAGTTGATGGCGGGCTGTGTGACCTTGTCTTTGAAATCCTCTCCCTGACTGATTATGTTCTCGGCTGTGGCCTGACTTGCGCCCAAGTATTCAATGCCCGCAACGCCGACATCTTTCCCACGAAGTGGGATGGTCACCGTCTTGGTGGTATACTTGATACCGGGGAACTTACCCAAGTTCTCTTTCATCTGGAGCATCAACTTGTGATCCGGATTCTCAGGGTCACGCATGAACGTCCAGCCCATACGAGCGACACCAGCGTTGCCCACGGCTCCAATCGTCTTGTGCATCGCGCTTCGTCCTTGCGCCTTACTGTTGTGCATGACAGTGACGATTGACACGTTGAACTCTTGCGCCAGCTTGCTAAGAGGCATCAGGATGCTACGCACTTCCTGTTCGCTATTGCCGTTCTTTGCGCCGTAATAGTTGCTCAATGGATCGATGATGATGAGCCTTACGTTCGGACACTGCTCCAAGCGCTCCCGCAAGATGAGCAAATCCTTGTCCAACCGGAACGACCGTTCTTGATCGTTCTTCTCCGCGACCATTTCCAGCACATGAATCTTACTGCGGTCGGCGTGCATTCCAATTAAACGCGGACCGATGATGGTGCGAGGGTCATCTTCATCCGAGAATACGATGGTCTCGAATACACCGTTGTCGTTGACGCATCCATCCACGAAGTTGTCGCCAATGCTACCGCGTGCAGCAAGGTCGAACAGGATGAGGGTCTTTCCAAGCGACGGGTCGCCAGCGAAAATCGTGTTCGCTCCAAGCGGCAAGCGCTCAGGCCACAACCATTGTAACTCCTCGGGCTCAATCTCTTCGAACGTCTTCCACTTCTGGATGACAGGCGTTAATACTTCGGCCTGCGGTACTCCGATGATAAGAGAGCGCGGGCTGAAATAGAACTTCTCCTTGCCCGATTCTTTCTCGACCTTGGCACGGAACTCTTTCCAGCCGTTGTTCGAACAACTCTCATGGAAGCAATGGAACCCGGCGATGCCGTTATCAGGCAAGAACACTGCCGCGATCCGGTCGCCTGTAGCGATGTGATCGGGATTGAATGGACAGCCATCCGTCAGAATCCACTTGCTGCCGATGCAAGGGCCGTGCGCTACGCCGTGGTGTTCCAAGAACGCTTCGATTTTCTCAGGTGTGAATACGGTGCTCGTGCTTGTGCCCGTGAACGCGGGAGCCGTGGAAGGCGTTGCTGCCGCGATCTGCGTGCCAGCCAACGCCTGCAACTGCGCGAGGGTCACCAGTCCTTCGGGGTAGCTCATGACTTCGGCAACGCGATGAGGACGATCTTCTGTGTCGTCGCCCTTCGCAGATAGCGTGCCGTACGCCTTGACGATTCTAGCAGCGTTGAACACACTCGTATCGACCTTGGCAAACTCGGTGTTGAACTGCGTGGCCAGTGCTTTGAGCACAGTCTTGATTAGTTCCATCGACTCGACATCGTTTGGCAGGTCGATGTTGTAAATCAGATGGAACCCGTTGCCGCTCTTGGCAGTCAAGGGCATGGCCCATCCTAAAGCCTTCAGGTGTTTGAACACGGCAGCGGTAACTTCCCGCGCTTGCTTAATCTCGTCATCGGTAGCTGACACGCCAGCGGGCCGAACAGGATCGATGTCAATCAGCAAGTGGATACGGCGTAAGATGTCGTGATCGGACGTTGTAACCTGCGCCCGGTATTCGAGACGGTCTGCCGCACGGGCGTAGAGTGCTTCCTTGCATGGATTGAGGGTGACGTAGATGCCGTCGTACTGCCCGGACAGCTTCTGAAGCGCCTCGGCCAGCAACTTACCGTCGCCTACACGAAAGTAACCACTGATTGTCTTGTACTTCCCAGCCTTCGGCACTCGCACTTCCACGATGTCTGTCTCGACGAACATCGCTGCGATGCCTTGCATGATTAAATCCAGAGTGTCGGTCATTGGTTACCAGCGTAACATACTTGAAACCGACCTGTCAAGTTCACGCTTGGCAGGCCGGGAGTTGTAACGTCATCCTAGAAAGGAATGTCTTCGTCACTGATTGGTGCGGTGGCTGGGGCTTCCTCAGCTTCGGCTGCGGCAAGCTGCGCACGGAGCGCGGCGAGTTTCGCGGCCTTGAGGTCCACGGTCGGGGCAGCGGCGGGAGCAGCGGCGGGAGCAGCGGCGGGAGCAGGAGTCACGGTCCGTGCCTGACGGATGGTGCCTGCGCGATTCGCCGGGGCTGCGGCCTTGGGCGCTGCGACTGGAGCGGCAACCTGCGCCTGTTCTTCAACGGGCTGGATTTCTTCCACTTCAGGTTCCGCAACGGGAGCAGGAGCGGTAACCTTGGGCGCGGTCTTCTTCAACTGCGCTGCGGCTTTCTTCTGCGTTCCGCCCTGAGTCTTGCCCTGCTTCTGCTTCTGCTTTTCAGAGTAGCGGACGAAGTCATCAGGGATGGCCAGACGCTGTGTGCCCTTCGGCACTTTCAGGATGGCCACGATGTTGGTGTACGTCTTCTCGCCAGACTCGGTGGTCTCGACGACAAGCTGATTGTTGATGCCCAGCAGTTCTTCCAAATCGAACTGTCCGGACACGTCTGCGCCGAGAATGCTCTTGAGAGCCTTGCGCAGATTTGCCTTCTCGTGAAGGCTGGCAGTGTAGAACGCAGAGACGAAGTAGGGTTCGCCTTCGGAGTTCAACGTGTCGAGCATCCACTTGATTTGTACTTTGGGCTTCACGCCGAATCCGGTCTGGACTTCGCCCAGATCGATTACGTCAACGATGACGCCAATGTACTGCCCGTCCTCCGGGCGTTCCCAGTCTTTCTGGGTTGGTTCTGAAACAACTATTGCCATGGTGCAACTCCATTTCCGGAACCTGTCATCGGTTCCTATCGAGACTGAGATTACCAAAGTAATCGCAATCTGTCAAGCACAAAGTTAACGAAGTTTATACAAGAAATCATACCCTGCCTACAAGAAATCATATCTTAGGGTATGATTTGTTGAAGGTTGTTTGTTTTCAAGGGGCTGGCGGGAAGAAATCAAGAAATCAAGAAATCAGCGTTTTTATTCAAAAGGTCAGGCGTAGGCATAATGTAGAGGCTAAGTGTATTCTTATGTATATAGTACATTACATAGTAGTCCTTAATTCTTACAGGTGAGTTAAGCTGACCCTTACAAGTGAACGAAGCAATTCAGGTGATTTCTTGATTTCTTGATTTCTTGATTTCTTGATTTGAGACAAAAATAAAATAGAGCTTGACAGGTCACTATTACTTTAGTACCATGGTAACCATGTCGAAGAAGAAACCTCGCCCACTGGCGATTTTGGAGGGCAATAAATCACCGAAGTATTGGGACAAAGTTCTTTCCAGTGAAGGGCTTAGCATGGATGCAGGGATACATAGGTTCCGCGATCTGTCGGGTGTTCGCAGGTACAGGCTGTCGTTCGTAGGAGGGTCCGGGGAAGTGGACTCGATCTACGAGATGCTGGTAGGAGACAACGGCAAAGTCAAGCCGAAGGGCGCAGGCCCGGACATGGAGGGTAACGGTGAGGGCCGCTCCTAAAATATATTTTACAAACGTCAGCATTTGTTTTCAATAAGCTGCGGGTATAGGCACAACAATTATCGCCAAGTTGTCCCATTCTACTAGAGAGGGGTGCAGCAATACTGCGGTCTACCCTTATTGACGCGGACACAAGCTCCCTCACACATCGAACAAACGCCGTATAAGAATCACCCCGGCTTGCAGGAAGCCGTGAACAGGTTATAAAGAAACGGACGGGCTCCTCCACCAGCAGCAATGCTGGTCCCGTTCCGACATCAGCCGCGATTACGCTTGCCGGACACGCTAGAAGTTACCCGGAGGTAGTCGCGGCAATATTTTTGCTCTGGAGGAGACCATGGCATATACACCCGACTCTGCGCTCGAAGAGTCCCGACTTTACAACGCCAAGTTGGTGATTCAGACGTTGGCCAATTTGCCGGGCACGGATGTATTACCTGCCAACTTCGACACATTCGCGAACAAGGTTTCCAAAAAGATTGGGCTCGAATTTCTGTATCTCGGGCGCGGGCGCTATCGAGTGATACTCGACATCGTGCATCCTGAAATAGACTTGGGTCTTGTACTCAAGATTGGCAATCAGCAAAGCATCTCGCGGGACATCGCATTGTCCATGAAGTTTCCGGAAGACCGCCCCAAGTTGTACGCGGCTTTTGGATACGGCTTAGTGGCAGAGCGCGTCAGTACGGTGACCGGAGTTGACGACGGACGGCTGAAGACACCTGAGTTTGCGGCACGCATCGCGAAGTTGAACGAGCGTTATATAGGCCTTTTGAACGAAGACATCGGGTTCGCAGATGACAGGATTGTAGTCATCGGCAGTAGCACGCGGCTTGTGAACAACGGCAGACGGTAACATTCTCTGGGAGGAGAAAATGGAAAATAACAACGACTTTGAAAAGGCGCTCGAATTGAATGAGCGTATACACGAATCGGTGGTAGCACAGGATCATTCGCCTGAACGGGCGGTTGAGCTACCGACCGATGAGGTCAATATCGAGGCAGCGGTCAAGACGTTCACGCACGGCCCAATCACGGATTCCGTGACGGTTTCAACAAACGTTGAAATCAACGAGAAGTTGAACGATTTGATGACCGAGATTGATCCATTTGCCAGCGAAGACGAGAATGAAGTCGTCGCTTGTGCTTGTTCGGACTGCGTCGAATCGAGCACGGATACAGACTTGGAATTAATCGTCGCCGATATGTCGGAGCGGTTGGCCAGTTTGGAAGCGAGAGTTGCCGCGTATAACGCGAAAGCATCGCATAAGATTTAGTCATGTTTGAAAGTTTGCAAACGCGGTCACAGTTTGAAAGGCGATAACGTCTTGGAACAGATACGCGATGGAAGTATTCGCCGATCTTGTAAGAAATGTCAACTAGCACGGAACAAGGTCTGGCAACGAAAGAGGGTATCATAGTGGCTCAACTCACAGCACAGACAGTCGCGAAAAGACTGACCTACATGGCGGACGCGAAGAACAACATTCAAGAAGCACCCGGAACCGCCCACGTCACACCCGCCGATGGTAGCAACCCCGGTAACGGGTTGACCCCCGGCAAGAACGTTAGCATTTTCCGCATTCCAAAACCGGGAGACGGATTCCCGACCGGAAAAAGCGCGACACATTCCGCAGGCACGTACAAGCCGTTGGTGACTGCTATCCTTCAGCAAAGCAACAACACCGTTGCTGGTCAAGGAACCGCAACACCTGTGGGTTTGGCTGTTGTGGCCGATCCGCACACAGGCGGAAGATTGCAGAACAGTCTCCAGAACGATGTTTCCGTGATGTCCGCAGCCGCGCAAGCCGCTGGCACGGGCAAGAGCACTCCTACCGTTATCGCGGGCGGGGCAGCGGGAGACGGTCTGTCGCAAGGCGCAGAAACAATCAACTAACGATCTTCCATCAACATTCGGTGACAGCAAAGCGATTCGCTACTGCTAGTCCGAATGCCTCAAAGGCGGATGCCCTAACATCCGCCTACTTTCTTTAGGGAGAAAGCAAATGAGTTTAGAAACACAACGAGCCGCAAAGCGTCGTTGGAAAGCCAAACACCCAGAATGGCAAAAGCGTTGGAATGCGGAACATTCGGAGTTAGTTGCTCAAATGTCTCGCCGACAAGCTGCACACTGGAACGCTGCTCATCCCGAACAAAGAAAAGCGCAGCAGCGTAAAGATAGTAGAAAACGCAAGGCACATAAGCGCAATGCATCGGGAACTTTCACGGAGCAAGAGTTCAACATTCTCAAAACGTTTTACGGTAACAAGTGCCTTTGCTGTTTGCGTCCCGAAAGGTTGCTTAACGCTCTCGGTATACAGATTGTGCCTGACCACGTTGTGGCTTTGGCAAAAGGCGGGACTAACGATATCGGAAACATTCAACCGCTTTGTCACGGTAAAGGCGGCTGTAATAACCGCAAAGGCGTAAAGCACGAAGACTACCGAGGATAGCCATGCAATCGACTGTACGCGTGAAAAGAACACAGGCAGCGTACTTTAGAAAGCTGGCCCTCGCGGAAGCAAGGAAGTCGGGCAAAGAAATTCAAGCGTACTTGGTGGGACATGTTGTCTCACCGCAACTCGTTGTTGTGGACTCGTTCCATTACACGAAGAAGTATGCCGACCAGACCACGTGTTTCGTGCGCTGGTTCGAAGACGATTATCAAGTCATCAAAGCTGCCGCAGAGGCAGCAGGCAAGCATATCATCGGTGACGCCCACAGCCATCCCGAGTGGGACGCGGTATTAAGTCCGACCGATTATATTTCGCACATTCAGGAAGGTTACCGCATCGCGGGAATCTGCTCGACGAACAAGGGCCGCACGCGGCTCCGATTCTGGGTAGCAGAGAGCGCCCTCCCCCTGAAAATAGAGTATAATTAGCCATGCTCTGGGAGGAGACATGAAGCGCCACACACGCGATACCATCATCGCGCAGATTAACAAAAAGATAGCCAGCGGCAAAGCGAACAACGCTGAAGTCGTGTTGGTGTGGATGCGCCTCATGTTGACCGAGCCCGAAGTTTGGGGACCACGGTTCGATAAGTGGTGCACCAAATCGAACAACATCACGCCTGCCGATCAGATACCGGACAACGATCCGTATGCTGGAAACGGAGGCAGATGATGGGCGTCACGACCAAGTATGAAATCACTCGCACCGAAGTCGATAGACTCGCGCTGGAGTGGTGCAAGGCGAAGCACGTTGTCGTCATGCTAGACGATGTTGCGAGAAACTTCGCAAGAGACATCGCGAATAAAGTTCTCCGCGACTTTGTACAGAGTATTGCAGAGATACAAGCAGCGAAAAAAGCAGCAGCTACGGGCGAACCTGCCCCGGCTGCCGCTCCCGCAGCGACCCCGACGAAACCTTCCATCATCCTGACAGATTGACGCGGAGCCTTAATCTAAACCTGCTCCGCATTCAAAGCGCGGGCAGTGAGTGAGATTAAGCCTGCCCGCGCTGTAGGGATTCTTATGAAGGGTTAAGTTAGAACATAAATCTGTGGATTCGCTATCTACAGACGGAGGATGTCTTTCCGGCATCCTCCAAATTCTCACCGGAAGGAGAATAATATGAACGCACGCTGCATTGATTTGGCAGGTTCAAGGATTGCCAATGGAGAGGTCGAGGTACTTAGAAAAGTACCCAATCCAAACAGCAATACTAGCACGCAGGCATTTTGGGAATGTCTTTGCTCGTGCGGCAATGTGTTTACGACCGCAGGACAAGCAGCGCGAAGATTGAAGACTGGATGCAGACGATGCTTCGCCGCCAGAAGCAGGATTATGGGAGCAGCCCTAAGTTTCCTATTTTCGCAGTATCGCAATGAGGCGCGGCAGGCTGATAGGGCGTTTGAGTTGACGCTTGAAGAGTTCCGAAAGCTGGTCAGCAGCAATTGTGCTTATTGTGGCTTGCAGCCGCAGCAGGTTATTAAGACTGCACACGATGTGCTCTTGTATAACGGCATCGACCGAATTGACAGCCGAAAGGGTTATGTTATAGGCAACTGCAATCCCTGTTGCAAAATTTGCAATTACGCCAAGCACAACAAGTCCAAAGAAGAGTTCTTGATTTGGCTAAAGCGCGCCTACGAGTTCAATTTCGGGAGTACCCTATGAAAGGCGTTCTCGACGGAGCGGATGGAAAGCCCGTGCTTTACGTAGGAGATGACTCTGATGACGAAGAAGCCCAGAAGCGTGGCTACGCTATACTTTCGGCCTGTAAGGATGGTGCCTACGGGCATCGTCATTTTCTAGGTTACAAAGAACGCGGAGCGCCGAAAGGCGATCACTACTTCCACGCAACGCGAGGAAAGAGGATGGTCTTAAACCTCCTCGACTTAGAAGACCCAGAGTTCATCAAGGAAGACGTTATCTTCCCGGCATTGAAGTTCATCAACAAACATCTGAAGGCTGGCGACAAAGTCCTTGTGCACTGTAATGCCGGACACAGTCGCGGCCCGACAATCGGGATGATGTTCCTCTGTACAATCGGGGAACTCCCCGGAGGCTTTCTGACATCGGAGAAGGTGTTCAGGGCGCTGTACCCGAAGTACAATCCCAAAGCAGGTATGAGGACGTTCGCACGGGATCACTGGCAGCAACTAAAGGACAACTTCTATTATGGAACTGACGAACCTCGCTGATCTTGCTGCGAAGTCCAGTATCGCAGCGCCTGACAAAGGCACCGCAGGCGAACTCGGAGCAAAGCAACAGAACGTGGACGAGTACAACAACGCAACCAAGCCGACGCCTACGGCAGAACCAGCGAAAGATACAACTCCCTCCCCCAAAGATCGAGTTGCCCCAAAGGCGCGATATGGAGCGCGGCCCGGAGAGAAGCGAATCGACACAACGTCGATGACGAAACCTCTCGGCAGTTTTGAGAAGGGGACATCACATGTTCCCAAGACCGGAATCTACAAACTGCACGAAGGCGAAGCAGTGATTCCAAAGGACAAGAACATGGATAGCATGAAAGACAAGATGATGGATTCTCTCGGCGGCGAGAAAAAGCCGAAGAAAGAAATCAAAGAGATGCACATCCGCAAGACTGCGAATGGCAAACACATCGTCACCCACAAGCATCATCATCCCGAGCATCACCCCGACGAGGAGCACTCCATGGAAGACATGGGCGCTCTGCATCAGCACATGGAAGACCACGCTGGTACGCCGAATGACGGTGAAGGCGCAGAGAGCGCACCGCCCGCAGGCGCAGCGCAGATGACAGCAGCCCCGTCACCCGCAGCCGCACCCGCCGCTGGTGCATCGCCGACAGGCATGTAAGGAGATTTAATATGGCTGAGCACAGTCCAGAGGAAAAGGCCCATTTTGCCCGTTCGATGCATAAATTGCACGGGGGCGCACTTCACAGACATTTCGGAATACCAGAGGGAGAAACCATCCCTGAAGAAAAGAAAGAAGAAGCCGCCAATAGTTCCAATCCTCACGTAGCGGCCATGGGACGCATGGCGAAAGCTATGGCAGGATGGCATCACGGCAGTAAATAAGCCATCGCATCGGAGGATGTATGGCTGGTGAACTGGAGATTCTACAGGCTGAGTTTGTAGCAGCCTTCCAGAACAAGAACTATCAACACAAAGGAATGCCAGAAGATGAGTACGACACTCTGGCATTGACGGCATTTGGTCACTACACGAATAAGCAGCAGTTCGATGCGATGCAGTCGTGGGTGATTTTCAATGGCGGAAAGCGCAAGGCTGGACTCCCGGCTCCCGGCAGTTGTGAATACGATCATCTGCGGCTAACGGTTGCGCGTTATCGCTTCATGTGCCAGACGAACCTGTTCTTCCTTTGCAAGATGTTGGGTTACTCCAAAGTCACCGACAGAGAGTACAACTGGTTCAATCCCCAGACAAAGGGTTGGGAGACGCACAACACGCACGAGGAAATCTGTAACGAGTTCTTTGTGCCGAAAGACCCGGCGCACTTCGCCACCTTCGAAGCGTTCGCGACCGACGCGACCGCGAAGAGAATGTACAAGCAGCGATTGCTGCTCGTTCCTCGTGGCGGATTCAAATCGTCCATCAACATGGCCGACTGCGTTCAGTGGATTCTGTGTTTCCCTGAAGTCACCATCGGCATCTTGACTGGAAAGTTAGGATTGGCTGAAGACTTCGTCGGAGAAGTCAAGGCGCACTTCACCCTTGATGAGAACTTCGAGAAGGACAGCGAGTACAAGGGCTTCCGCCCGCGACTCCTGACAAACAAGTTCACAGGCGCTCAAACCGTATCTATGCTTCAGGTGTTGTTTCCCGAGCATTGCGTAAAGCCTCAAGAAGGCAAAGCCACTGAGTTCCAGACACCCGCCGTCACGGCTGGTGACAAAGAGCCAACGATTCGCGCTACAGGTATTGAGCAGTCATTGGCTGGATCACACTTCTGCTTACTGAAGCTGGACGACGTGGTCACCGAAGAGAACGTTGAGACCGTAACCCGCATTGAGGGCATCAATCACCGCATCGGTGTTGACAAAGCCTTGATGCACGCATTCGGTTTCTTCGACGTAATCGGTACGTGGTACGATGAGAGAGACTACTACGGTAAGCAAATCGCTTACGACGACAAGTTGTTCTTGGCTTCACAGCGCAACCCGGCGATGAAGATTTACCGCCGCGCTGTATGGTGGCCAACCGCCGAATGCTTGGCGGCTGGTAAGATTGAGTCCGAGTGGACTGAACAAGACGTACATCTCTGGTTCCCCGCAGTTCTAACGTTCGACTTGATGAAAGCGTCGGCGATGACGGAGCCCGATGTATTTGCCATCAAGTATCTGAACGATCCTCGTCAGATCAACAAGATTAAGTTCCCGCGCGAACTCTTGATTCGCCGCACGATTAACCATAATCTGTGCCCGCATCAAGGCATGATCGTTACGACCGTGGATACGGCCTACTCGACGCAGAGTTGGGCAGACTATACCGTCATCATGACGGCAATCATCCATGGCGGGAGATTCTACATCATCAACATGGTGCGCGGAAGGTTCAACGAGTACGAACTTCCAGCGGTCATCGCGACTGTCGGGTATAAGTGGAAGCCGAAGCAGATCATCATCGAGGAGGTGATGGGCACTGCATTCGTCAAACGCGAAATCCGGCGCGAGATGGAAAAGCTGAAGATTAGTATTCCGCTCCGTAGCGCAGGTCTGGGTCAAGGCAACAAAGCCAGATCGAAATCCATGAAAGCCAAGCCAGTCCTGAGACTGCTTGGCGACCAACGCATGTTCTTCGTCAACTCTTGTGAAAGTCTCGAAGAAATTTATACCGAGATGTCTCAGTTCACTGGGACAGCGGACGACAAGCATGACGACATCATCTCAGCAATTTCTCTGCTGGCTGAGGTCTTCGCGCCGTACGCGGACATGCACTCACAAATTAACGCGGTTGAAACTTCGTACGCGGCGGACGCGCAGTCTTACGAGCATCACCAGATGATTTACGGTCTGGGTAAGTACGCTCAACAGAATCCGGCCTTCGCAACGGATGACAACCCGAACACGCAGTTTCAGTTAGAGCAGGCCGCGCAGGCCGTTGAGCAGTCCGACGATAATCCGTTGGATGACTTGTTCGGCGGTGACCGTGCGCTGAAGACGGTGATCTGATGAGCGATATAGAAATCATACCCGCGAATCCGCCGATCAACTCGGCGCGTATCAACCAATCGCGAGTCATCAACACTACGCTGTCTCTACGGGACCGCAGACAAGAACCAGTAGTCATCCCGCCTCCTCCGGTTGACGAGAAAGTAGAAGTGCTGAAGGTACAACGACGGCACTTCGTAGCACCAGAGATAAGCGCACCGGAGCAAGTATTCCGGCGCACCCGGCGCTAACTTAGGGAAAGGGGGCGTATGGCTCAGTTACCAATCGATGGAAATCCAAATCGCGCCCTCACTGAACAGGACTATAAGGTCTCTGGAGAGTTGAAGTCCGACGCGGCAGCGGTAGCCCTAGTCAACGGTTGCGCAACCGCAGCCGAGCAGTTTATTTCGAACAAGCAGTGGAACCTGCTGTGGCGCGATAGCGATCTTTTGTATCAATCGCCGCGTCCTATGTCGGTGTACGAGAACACGTACATCTTGGAACCGAACGTTCAGCGGTTCACGGTGGCGAAGGTTGTGAACGCAATCGTCCCTCAGCTTTACAAGGGACTGTTCTACGACGATCCACCGATGTTAATGCGGCCTATGCCGGGAACTGAGCAAGCTGAAGTTGACGCCAAGACGGCGGTCTTCTCCTACTTGCTGAACGCTTGTAACTTCAAGCGCAATACCAAGTGGGGACTTGAACAGATGGCCCACCTTGGAACGGGCGTCTGGAAGTGGGGAATCCGCTATGAGAAAATAGTCGTCAAGACTCGTAAGCCAACCGTCTATAAGGACGGCGACAATCCGGCAGTGCCAACGTTCGATAAACCGGACATTGAGAGAAAGATTCGAGTTGTGCCGCGACCGTTCTTCGAGTGGCGTCCGCTCGACAAAGTATTCTTTGATCCAAACACGCGAGTGGGCGATGCCCGCGAAGCGCGATGGGCAATCGACATCCGCAACCTCGACTTCTATGAAGTCCTTGCGATTAAGAGAGCCATCGAAGGTCTACCCGACGATGCGGAAGAACGCAAGGGTTGGATGTGGCCGGGAGATGGTTCCGACAGGGCTCTACAGCAATTGTGGATGCCGCCAGTCGAACAAGGTGCGATTGAGTTGATGTCTGACTCATCCACCCATGTCACAGAGATTGTCCACCATTCATTGGACGATTCACAAAATTCCACGCCGGATATTCTCCGACGCAAGATGGAGTTGCTGGAGTATTGGGACAAGGGTCGCAAGATCATCGTCCTCGACCGCAAGAAAGCGATTTACACTGGCAAGAATCCGTTCGCCGAAATCGGTATCGAGAACTGCATTCCGTTCCTTTCCGCCAACTGGTGGAACCGCCCGAAGGCGTTTTACGGAATGGGCCTCGGTCTAATCGTTGGTCAGAACCAGCGCGTAGATCAGGGTACGATCAACTCGATCCTGAAGATATTGTCATTTGGTGTCAACCCAATCTATCTGCGCCGACGCGATTCCAATACGCCAACACAGATGATTCGAACAGGTATCGGGCGAATCCTCACCGTTGATGTTAAAGAAGGTCGGCCAGTCGGCGATGCTTACGGCATCCTCGAACAGCCGAAGGTGCCATCCGAAGTCTGGGCAGCACTCAGTGAATCTGAAAAGAACACTGAGTCTACATCAGGCGCAGATGCGCAGTTGGTGCAAGGTAGCAGCGCTGGTCCCCGCAGTTCGATGGGCCGCACTGCAACAGGAGCCTCGCAACTCGGCGCAGCAAGCGCAACTCGGTTGGACGGTCCTCTCGATAACTTCATCGAGCAGGTGTTCACGCCATTCTTGTACATCTTGGACGACTTGGTTGAAGAGTACCTTTCCGATGGTGAGATTCACTTCATCTGCGGAGAAGAGTTGGGCAAGGCATACATGCTCAACTTGGCACGGTACCACGAAGCCAAGATGGAGTTTGAAGTGCTGGCGGGCGCAAGCCTTTCCGCCAAGCGCATCATGGCTCAGTCCCTGACGCTCATCACGCAAATATTTGAGAACCCGCAGATTCAACAGAACCTCGCGGAAATCAACGGAGAGTACATCGACTTCAAGCCGATACTCTCGATGTGGATGGAAGCGTCGGAGTGGAAGAACCGCAACGACATCATCAAGAAACTTACGCCGGAAATGAAGCAGGCTCAACAGGCAAAGTCAGCGCAGGCACAGGCAAACAGCAAGCTGCAAGCGCAACAGTCTTTGAACACGCAGAAGTTCCAGCAGAAACAGCAGTTAGAGGACCAAGCGAACCAGAACCGCGTACAGCGGGACATTGTTCGTGAGTCTTTCCGCAACTCGGCCATGAGCGAAGCAGTTACAGGACAGCCAAGCGCAGGCGGCTTGGAAGGTTCCGCTGAGACAGGCTCAGTTGTGTAAGACAGGAGGGGCAGGGATTCGCCGACGTGGCGAGTCCTCCTAGCCATCTTTCAAATAGGTGACTAGGTCCGCCCCGTTATATCTCTGGGAGGAGACGATTATGGTTGACCCCGATCTGGAGTTGACACCAACCGAGCGATCCGATCTTGCGATGATGTTCCAAAGTAAAGGATGGCAGGTTGTACTGAAGTTGTTCCGCATCATTGTCGAGCAGTTCCGAGTGGACTTAGACAATGCCGATCACGCGAATCCCAAAGATGTGCTTGCAAAGCACGCGCTCTCCCGAGCGGCTGGTACCGTGGTCACAATCATCATTCACCGTATCGCTCAGGAAGTCGCATCTCTCCAAGAGGCGCGAAGCCGCCAAGGCAGCCCTGAGAACCCACAAGAATCTGCTCCCGGCCTAGAAATGGACGCGATTGAGCACGCAGTAGAAGGACTACCCAACCTGCTGGGCGATGTAACCTACATCTCCGAAGAGGACGATGACGAGCGTTGAGGAGCGCTAAGACAATGAGTAAGTATTCCAAAGCTGTCGTCGATGCAATGACGAGCGAACAGTACCGTGAGAACTTTAACAACGATCCGGAGTTCCGGACGTACATCGATGGTGAATACAGCAACAACGCTCCCACGGAAGCCGTTGCCGCACCCCCGCAAGTCGGGAGACGTGGCCCCCGCGACCGCAAGGAAGTAGCCGCAGTATCCCCCGTCGCAGCGCCGACACGCGTATTTGATCCGTCATTCGACGACGATCCGAACGGTGCACCGCCAGCCGCAGCAGCGGCAGTTGAAGTGCCCGTAGAACCGCCTGTTGCGCCCGTGCCCGCCGCAGTTGTTCCCCCGGTCGTTGAGACCCCGGCTGAACTGCCCGAGAAACGCCATGAGTATGATATCGTGGACAAGAAGGGCCGCAAGATCGGCGGACGACAAGTATTCAAGCACAAGACCGATGCTGAGTTGATCGAACAGTTGACCAAGTCGAACATCAACCTGCGCGTCATGGTGCAAGAGATTCGCGAAAAGCAGTTGCTCGAAGGCACAGAACTGCCGGAAGAAACCACAGCGGTTCAACCGTTGTCGCTTCGCCCGGTTCTGACTGCCGAAGAACGCGCTGCGACCGAAGCCAAGCTGCAAGACCCGGCAGAATCGGCCCGCGCCCAGTACGTACTGGATCAAGACGACAACCGTCGCGTCCAGAACGATCTGTTGACCAGTAATTTTGAGAGCCGCGTGTTACTGGCTCTTGAGAGTTTCAAGAATCGCAACCGTGATTATGTCCCGACCCAAGATAATGCCGCCAAGTTGGTGGGCTTTATTGAACGTCGCGGCCTTGATCCAACGAATGCAAAGAACTACCAAAGAGCGTTCGACGTGCTCCGTGATAACGGCAGCCTCGACGGCGCTTCTGAGAATCAGGTGACTGAGCCCGTATTGGCCTCAGCACCTCCTATAGTGCGTGAGGAAAAGACGGCACCCGTTGCGACGGTGCCCGTGGTTGAACCCACTCGGATTAGTGAGGTAACGCCACCGCCAGCTAGGGTTGCAGCCCAAGTTCCAACAGGGCTATCGAGTGCCGATCAGACATCCGATATCGACAACCCCTTGCCACAAGCACCTTGGTTAACAATCAGGGTTCACTTGAAAGACGCAAAGGGTCAGCCGACCAGCCAGTACCAAGAGTTCAATAACCTCGACGCAATCGACCACTGCGACGACAAAACGTTGAAGCACATCATCGCCGATCAGTCACCCAGAGGCAAGGCATTACGAGCCGCGTGGGATAACGCTGAAGCGGAGAAGCAGCAACGTTTGGCCGACCAGCGGCGTAAGCGTGGGTATTAAAGAACTCCCGTTGTATCTCTCTGGGAGGAGAGTGAACAACAGAAAGATTGGATAATTTATGACGGGTTATAGTCCCGCAATTAACAATCAGTCGAACCTCCCGCAATCGACTGTGAAGTATTCATAGTACTTCTCCCTAGCATTCGATTGCGTAGTAAATGTATGACAAGAAGTTCAGGGAAAACTTGAAGGCCCAGACTCCCTTCGTGGCTTGTTCAGAACGTTTGGATTTGCCGATGAAGTCTGGTAACCAGTATGAGATTTCAGAAACATGATAGTCCCATACAGTTTAAAATCTTGCTAAATCGGTGAAGGTCTGTTAAAATCAGATAATACCGAGGAAACTTGTGAAACGAAAGACAGCACAGTACATGGCGGGACTTATGGACGCGGAAGGAATGTTCGACATCGAACGTGCCTTCAGAAGCGATGATAGGAACTGCTACAACTATACCGTAAAGATTGTGCTTACCAATACAAATATTGCCCTGATGAAGTGGGCCGTTAAGTACTTTGGGGGCGTTTACAAAAAGCGCAAACCTGAGGTTGGTAAGAAACAAGCTTATGATTGGATAATCTCTAATCAGAAGCACGGGCTGTCGTTCATCTCCCAAATATTTCCGTTCCTTGTGGTCAAAAGAGCAGAAGCACAAACGTTAGTTGACTACTATGCCATGTATGGCAAAGAGTTTCCAGAACGACGTGAACAACTGTTCTTCAAAAACAAAGAATTGAAATGGGACAAAAGTTCCGTAACGACTGACATGCAAGATATCTCTAATGCTTATGCGGCAGGGTTTGTAGATGGCGACGGGAGTATAGACACTCCGCACCGTTTAGCAGTATCCAACGCATGCAAAGTCTTGATTGATTTGTTCAAAGCAACGTATGGCGGGTCGTATTATTTGGATGTCCGTGAGGAACCAAATCAAAACGATTCTCACGTGTGGTATCTTTCTAATCCTACAAAGGTTGAAAAGATAGTGCTTTCGTGGCTGCCATACTTGATTGATAAACATCATCGAGGCGAACAGGTGCTAAAACGCCTGCGAGATAAAGATACAGTCTGAACTAACGGGCGACCGTTAGAGTGAACCTGACGGAAGTCAGGGTTACGAAGCCGTTCTGGTTTCGTATTCATCCAAAACACAGTTGGTTCATGTACGTTCCGTTGGCAGCCAACACTTCGACCACCGTTGAAGGAACCGTTGGGACTTCCATTCCGGTCAGCGTGCTGAACACCACCGCTGTCATCGGCGAATACGCCGACTACGCTAACTTCTCCTCGCTGTCTTTGGCCACTGCCATCGACAACACCGTCGAGAACGTCGCGAAGGAACTGTCGTACCGCTTGGGCGAGTCTTTGAGCGCTCTGGTTCGTGCGACCGCAGACGGCGCGTCCGCCATCGACTCCAGCGTGCTTGTTGAACTGGGTGCTACCAGCACTTCCAGCTTCACCGCTCTGTCTTTGAGCCAAATCCGTAACTCTGTCCAGTCTCTGGCAGGTCGTTCGGTTCGGCCCTTCGATGAAGCAAGCAAAGCATTCTGCGGTGTCATCCATCCGTTCGCCCTTGGCGACGTTCTGGCTGACAACAGCAACGATTCGCCGCTCGACATGTTGAAGCACACCCCCGTGGGTATGGCCAAGATGGAAGAGTTGGTGAGCGTTGATCTGACCGAGGTCATTGAATTGCCCGCTTCTGGCGTGCATTTCTTCCAGACCAACCAGATCACCACGACTTCGAACTATCAGACTGTCACTGGTCTGACGGCTCTCCGCACCTACATCTTCGGGCGCGATGGTATCTACTCCATCAACCTTGGAGCACAGGGCGACACCGGGTTCGGCGACGGTGAATGGCAGAACATTAAGTGCAACATCAAGCAGAACGTTGAACCCAGCGTTGCTGACCCCGAAGGACTCATCCCCGGATGGACTTCGTATCGTGTGCACTTCACCACGTCTCTCGGACCTGACACGACCATTCGCCAGCGCCAGATCGACGCGGCTAGCGCCATTTCCTAAAGGAATCTATGGCACTAAAAAACGTACCCAAGTCTCCTGAGCACCGCGCCAAGCTTATTCAAGTTTTGGAGCGTACTTGGGAGAATAGACCTAACAAGCACAAGATTCAAGCGATTGATAAAGTCGCAATGACTGGCTGCTGTGTCACCTGTGGTCAAGTTCCTTTGAAAGTAGTACGTCATCGGAACAACAAGCAGGGATATGTTAGAGACCAGTATCTATGCTGGGTCGGTTCGCTACGAAGCGGCGAAGCACAAGTTTCCTATGCGGGTCAGGCACTAGAAATGCTTGACTCGCAGAAGGGTAACTGCGCTTTGTGCGAACAGCCTCTTGACCGTTTTGACATGGTTTTAGATCACGACCATGAAACGAAACTCATTCGCGGGTTTCTTCATCAAAACTGTAACAAAGGGCTAGGCATGCTTGGAGATAATCCGAGCATTCTCAAACGAGCCATCGACTACCTAACAAAGAAATAGACAACGAAAGGACATCAACATGGCAGATACACAAGAATCGTATCCTACCCCGACTACGGGGAAAAACCTGCCTCTCTTCATGGAACTGTCGGGTCAGGGCGTAACGAACGCCAACCCTCAGACGGGTTCGGGCGCTTTGGTCGGTGGAAACAACACCTACAAAGTCACCCTGTCCGTTGCCAATTCCCAGAAGGCGAATGTGTCGGCGACCGTTGTTGTGACGGTGAACTTGTTTGACCTTGCGGGAACTGCGCAAGGCATCAAGAGTTCCGTTACCGCAGTGTCGTACAATGCCGCTCCGACCAGTTCGAGCGGGACGCAGGAATCGTACCCGGCCCCTCTCACCACCATTGGCGAGATTGCGACCGTGGGAACGGTGTCGTACTCAGCTTCGGCTGGCACGGCCACCATTACCCCCATCACTCCGGGGCAAGCAGTTGTGGAGTTCGAGTATCCGTTCGGTCTGAATGCGAACAACACCGCAGCCGTCGAACCGGGGCCGCAACCCGGTGGCGCTCTCGGGTTCCAGCAGAACGACATGGTGTACTCCCAAATCCTAGTCCAAGTTATCCCTTGAGGATTTGGGATTCACAAGATTCACAGACGTTATAAACCTGTGGAGAGGGGCTGTTCGAGCAGTCCCTCACTTCTTCTCGAAAGGAAGTACATGAAACACGAAACAGAAGCAGAACGTTTGGCGTATAACGCCTATTACCGAAACTATCGCAAGCAGTGGTCTCCTGAGATGAAGGAGAAAGAACGGCAGCGTAAGCGAGATTGGATTGCAGCACATCCAGAGCAGCATCGTACAAACACTCGTCGTGCTGCGCGAAAGCGCCGGATTATAATTCAAGCGCATCCCGAGTTTCAAAAAGCAGCACAGGTTCAGTTCAACCATTCAATAAGTCTGGAAGAATATGAATGTAGGCTGCGCGACCAAGGCGGCATTTGCCGTCTTTGTAATAAGCCGTTCACGGACGATAATCCTCCCGTGCTCGACCACAATCACGACACTGCGCAGTTGCGAGATTTTATCCATCGGCAATGTAATGCGGCTCTTGGATTATTTAAAGACAGTGTTGAGGTTTGCAAGTTGGCCGCTGAATATTTAGAGCGGCACAGTAGAGGATGAATCTCTGGGAGGAGAAGATCATGGACGGTGAGGAGTACGTCATGGCGCAGCAGATTATTGCTGGCCAAAAAAGTTTGGTTGTACAGGCGTTAGAAGAAACGGTCGAAGAGTTGCGCGGCGAGATTGAGTTTCTTAAAGAGGAAAACAAGCGGCTGCGAAATGTTTCCAAAGCAACGCGCATGACCAACCGCAAGGTTAGAGCCGACGTGAAGGCTTTGGTCGATCAAGTCGAAGAGATGGGACAACATATCATGGACATCGCCGTCGAAGAGGCGGCACAAGAGGATTTGGGCAGCACGTCCGCTTCGGAACCGACGACTTAGCCATCATACGAATCGTCAGTTCATGGTTGGACACAAGGACACGTACACGAAGGCCAAGGGTACGGCGTCGGTCGGCACCTGTTGTGGGAAGTCATGAGCCCCGGAGGACCGATTCTCAAATAATGGCGTAAGGCTCTAATTCTTAAGAGCCTGCTTAGGAAGAGGAGCCTAATGCCATCAAACAAAGATTTATTGGCGCAACGCGCCGAAGAACAAGCAGAGTTCAACAAGCAGGTTGACCTACTGCCGATGCCCGAATTGACAGATGAACAAATTGCTCGTACCCAAGGGACGAGAAAGTCAGAAAAAGCCCCGTGGGAGACTTATAACGAGCAGATGACAGAGACGCTTGACCCGGAGCTAGAAGCGGCCATCGCAGAGTTCGCTTCGCATGACCCGCACGGGCACACCGATTCCCAGACGCAAGAAGAACTCTGTCGAATCAAAGAAGAGAACGACAACCTCGCACGGGACTACCAATGGTTGAGTCCGGACGAGTACGAAGATGAGAAGGCCCGCATAGGCCGCATCATGCACTCCTCGGAGCTAATCAAAAAGCTGACCGAAGAATGCCGTTTGAACGCACGGTACAAGTCCCACCCACAGCCAAAGCGTATCACGCTTCTGGTTGATATTACCCAAGGCATAAAAGGCATGGAAGTTGCCTGTTGGGTACAGTTCGGGTACATGCCAGAGTTCAGCATCTGCAATTTCGATGACCACGGAGTTGTATTGCAGGAGGCATATCGCGGCTGGCGCACAGTGTTGCTCCAGTTGCTGGTCAAACGCATGATTGACGAGGAAACAATCAATCGCGTGTTCGGAGAAGCGGTTGGTCCGGCATCAAGGAAATATAACCAACTCGTGCAAGGATTTAGAAAGGGCTGAGGAGACCCCATATGAGCAACGTCAACAATCAAGAAGATATCAACGAAGTACACAAAGTAGTCGCAAAAGTCATCAAAGAACAGACCCCGGCACAAGCCGAGCGCGTCGAAATCGTCCGAGCCATATCCGAGATGTCCACGGAGGAAATCAACCGGGAACTGGCGGCGAAAGAACTGCAACTGAAGCGCCTCGAATTGATGGAGCGCGAAGCCAACTTGGAAGACATCCGAGAACGTCTCGCGGACCGCAAGCTGAAGCGTAAGAGCCAAGGCGATGTGTTCCGTGGCCACGGTCAGAACCTGAAGCAGGGTGCGATTAACCGCGTAGCGAAGCAGACGATCTGTAACCACCGCAAAGGTGGAGACGGCGCGAATGGCGTCATCGGCGGACAAGGCGATGACATGCAGTACGCGATTCTGCGGCACATCATGGGCAATGGCGACATTTGGATTCGCTGCCTGCGCTGCGGCAAGACTTGGAAGCGACCGCTTCTGAACGGAAGAACCGAAGCCGAAATGAAGGCTTCAGCGGAATGGGCCGAGTACGATTTGATGCTACGCGCTCAGACCCGAAACCACACGTCAGGCACGCATACGTTCCAATGGGGCGTAGTGCAAAATGCCGAGACAGGCAAGTTGGAAGGCGGGCCAGAGTTCTACAGAGAGAAAATGAAATCTGTGACTTTGGAGTAATCGCCCACGAAGTAAAGAGGGATGGGCACAAACGCTCGTCCCTCTATTTTTTATTGGAGACAACATGACAGGTCAAAATTCCACCATCACGCTACAAGATATTTCGGACCAAGCGAGTTCCTTTGGAGACATAGCTCCCGCACTGGCAACAGGCGGTTACTCGACGCAGCCCGCCCAAAGCATCGCGAACGACGTGATGACGGCATTCCTGCAAGGTACAGGGGACGGCAACCCGTTCAACTGGAAGTTCAACAGCTTCAACGTCACACCGTTCTACACGATTAGTCTTCAGCAGGACTATTTCGTACCCGGCGTCGTGAACTTGGGCTGGCTCGAATCCTCGTATGCGATCAACATCAACCAGACGAGCAATCCGAAGCAGAAGTTGTATCAGGAAGTTCACCGTGCGGAGGAAGTCACCTTCGACCAGACAGGATACCCCGGCAAGATTTGTTGGATGCAGAATGATACGATGCAGTCAGGTACATGGGGACAAACGCAGTTGGCGTCACCCAGCGGCCTGCTGAACCCCGGCGTAGGAGTTGAGTATATCAACCCGGCTGGCGCTCCGCAGAACCCGACCAACCCGACAACCTGCATCACGGACCCTTACGGCAACCTCTGGGCTGTGACGTTCGGTGTCAATCAGGCAACCGCGACATGCGGAACCTTCAATCCGTTCAAACCTATTGTGACGGCGACTTCGGTCACCAGCAATGTAATTACGGTCACGGCGCAGCACAGTTTGTCTGTCGGTACGCAGGTCAAGCTGCAAGGCACCGCCGAGTCTGGCGTCAACGGCCAACTGTTGACCATCGCTACTGTCATCGGAAGCGCTCCTAACTACACAGGCTTTACGGCAGCGCTGACCATCGGCAACTACAGCAACGCTTCAGATACGGGCAATGTTCAGATCGTGCCCGCATACCCGGTGTATCAGGCCGGGAATCCTTCAGTCTCTAGCACCGTGGCGACCACGGTTGCTGATGGCACTGTTGTTTGGACAGCGGTCAACCCAAAGGGTCAAGGATTCAGATTGAGTCCCATCCCTCCCAACAGCGGAGTCGTTTGGCAGGTCAACCCGGTCGCGCAGATGCGCGTACCGCGCTTCAGTTCGATGCAGCAGACTCTCGAACCGATTCCTGATGACTGGGAGATGTTCTTCAAGAACGGCTTCTACGCACAATGCTATCGGCACAGTCCGGACCCGAAGGTTCGTCTGAAGTTCAAAGACGAATGGGCGCTGTTTATGCAGTCGCTCGACAACGCAGTCAAGCAAGGACAGCGTGAGACAGACGATTTTGGATTTTACCCCGGATCACCGGGCGTTATGGACACTGGGTTTTGCATCAATCCTGTTAATCCCGCGTGGCCGTACGGCCCTTATTGGGGCTAGTGTGGTATAATATTATCGCAGTGTCGCACATTGCGGTAGGGAGCACGACTTTCAACGTGCTCCCGTTCTTTTGAAAGGGAACAAATGACTGAAAGATTCATAGGTCCGCACCGTAAATCGGGGCGTAGACCGAGACTACAGTGCAAGCACGGGCACGCGATGACGGCAGACAATCTATACGTCTACAATTCTCCGCAAGGATATGTTGTACGAGAGTGCAAAATCTGTGTCACCGATAAGAACCATACACGCCATCAGCAGCTTCGCGAAAATCATTTGAATCGCAACTTCAATATCACGCAAACACGATACGATGCTTTGCTCTCGGAGCAGGGCGGCAAGTGTAAGATTTGTGGAACGACGGAGCCCGGTGGTATGGGAGCGTTTCATATCGACCATGCCCACTCATGTTGTCCCGGCAAGAAGTGTTGCGGCAAGTGCATACGCGGACTGCTTTGTCGTAGATGCAACGACATGCTTGGTAAAGTTGCGGATAGTATAGAAGTGCTGAAGGCAATGATTGCCTACTTGGAGAGTTTCAAATGCAACACAACATCTTCGCTTTCACCGACATTGGTCTAGCCCCGCAGTTTCTCTCAATAAATCACAACGGAGAAGGCCGCTTTGAGGTAATAGCACGGTCCGCTCCCATGGGCGATGAGGCGTATGGCGCGACGGCAGCCGTTGTGTTGAATGCCAAACAACTTCGTGAACTGGCTGAGACGCTGTTCTCCTTCGCATGCACGAGCGGAGCCTGACATGACGCAATTCAACAAACCGTTATATGAGCAATCGTGTCCGATTTGCGGGGACAATTGCTCGGGTAAGAAGCAAACAGCCGCAGACCACTGCCACGCCACATTGAGGTTTCGAGCAATCATTTGTCAAGCCTGCAATGTTGCACTTGGTGCGGCACGGGAGCGTGCCGAGTTGCTTGGAGACGGCGCATTGGGGAAGTATGTTCGGCAGCATAGTCTGCCAAGGGAGAACGCATATGCCGTTGGGCAAGGTTAATTCTGGAGACTATCGTAACGGAAATCCTGTGACGTGGACTCCATCACCAACGCACTTTGGCACCCCGGTTTCAAATCCCGAGCCGCAAGGCAACGTGATTCCGCAATCGAATGCTACGCTAGACGGCAATCCAGTGACGTGGACGCCAAGTCCTAAGCACTTCGGCAATACGGTTGAATTTTCACTGCAACCGGTGCCACCCATCGTTATCGTTGAGGCTGGCGGGTCTGGGTCAGTCAACATAAACTTGACCCAACTTTTGGACTCTCCCACGGCCACACTAACGTACACGGGAGCACCTGTCGGTGTTACAATTTCTTTCGCGCCCAATCCTGACACTGGAACAAGTGTTGCGGAGATTACGGTCGCGGCTTCCGTCCCTGTCGGAAAATACACCATCGAGGTAGACGGAGCAGGAGCGCAAGAAACAAACCACACAAACATTCACCTTGTTGTTGTGGGCACAAGTGTTCCGGGCGAAGCCTTTGGCTTCTTGCTTGAAAATGGATCGGGTGTGCTTCTGTTGGAAGACGGCACCATACTCTTGCTGGAAAATCAGAGTTAAGGAGAATTTATGGCAAATACAAAAATTAGTGCGCTGCCCTCGGGTAATCCAGCGCAGGCGGGAGACATCATTCCGATTGACCGAGCAGGAGCAAATTTTGGCATCACTGCGGGCAGCGTCGGAACGTTGTTTAGCGGTATCGGGTCGGCAGTGATTTTGGCTGACGATATGGTGGGAGCCGACTGGGGCGCGAAAGTTCAAGCAGCCGATACGCAACTCGGCGTCACTGCCGGGGAGATTTGGATCACGCAAGCAGCAGGAACATCTGCGCCTGCGGCAAACATCACTTTGAACAACGGCCACGTTCTGCGGTTCTTGCAAGGCGGGACATGGGCATTGGGTGCGCATAGCATCATCATTCCTGCTGGAGTTCTCGGTGCCGCTATTATCGGCTCAGGCGGAATCGAGACCACCGGACTGACTTATACCGGAACCGGGTTCGCCATTGTGGTTGGAGCAGCAGGGGCAACGCTAACTGAAGGCGTAACCCTACAAGATTTGTTCATTCAATGTCAGAGCGCATCAGATAACGCCGGATGCGTGCAACTTTTGGTCACGCTGTTTGTTAACCTCGTGCGATGCTCATTAGCCTGTAACACGGCGCATGCTCAATACGGCGTTCTGTCAGATGGAACAGGTAACTTTTCATCCTACACGACGCTCCAATTCTGCACAATCAACCTCGCTAAGTTCGCTGTTAAGTTCACAGGATCAAGCAACGCCAACATTCTTATTGGGGGCAGCGCTACGGGAAACTTATCGGTTGTTGCTGGGTCGATTGGCGTGGATATCGACAACGGCGACAGTTGCAACTTGATGAATTTTGACATTGAGAGTTATGCAATTGGGCTGCGCTTAAATTCATCCCACACATTGGTGAATGCTCTACGTTCCGAAGCCAATACAACGGATGTGAACTTCACAGCCTCGGCCACTTCCAACAAAGTTTTTACGATTGATGCATCGGGAACTCTGACCGTCGTTAATTCTGGAGGAGCGACTAACCAGATTTTGTATTCGGACCAAGCGCTTGCTTTAGCGATAGCCGACATCAACACATCGGGGCAAGTAACCGCCACGCACCTTGCAGCGGCATTGCCAGTGAATCAGGGAGGGACTTCTCAGACGCAAGCAGGCCAGTACGGCCTGATGATTGCCCGTAGCGCCGTTAACGTATTGCAATCCACTCAAGCCGAGGCTGTGGTCTTTACCGCTACTATTCCAGCGGGATTTCTTACCGCTAATGGAGTGGTTGATATTGCACTTGCTGTGCGCAATTTGACGGTTACGGGTTCGAATACGTATCGCATTCGTGTAGGCGCTCACGGAAGCGGTCTGACCGGAGCAATCATTGCGAGTACCGCATCGGCTAGTTCAAATATTCAGATGACTTTTCGAGGGACACTGGCCAATCGAGGAGCAACCAATTCTCAACTTGGGGCCTTCCTCATTCAGTCAGCCAACACCGTGGATGGTTCCTCGCAGCACAGTACCGCATCGGTTGACACCACCGCTGCATGGGACATAGTCGTCACAATGCAGCAAACAAATGCAGACGCCAGTGGCGCAGATTTTCAAAGCGCGTGCGTCATCGTTTATCCATAAGATTCACCGTGGCGCGCCGACCAACGCAATTGGGACGGCTGTTTTCGCGGTTGATTTTATCGTAGAATGTTTAGGTAATTAAGCAAGACGTGGAACAGAGGACTTCTAAAGAAGGCCACGTAAATATGTGCTCTGGAGGAAAAGGAAACGACAATGAAGAATCTGTTACTAGCCGCAGTTCTGGCCCTGAGCACATTGTGCGTCGGCCAAGAAGCCACCACGATTTCAACCACGCCCGCTCCCACACAGGCGACCCAGTCACTCGCGAGTAGCGTCTACAAAGCTGTGACGCTGCTCTACAGTCAGGACGAAAACGGCGGGATGCACATGCACTGTACGGCCACCGCGTACAAGAAGACGGAAAAGGGATATCGGTTCGTGACCGCGTCCCATTGCGTACCGGGCGAGTCTCCCGAGGAGCAAGCAGACACCAAGTATTTCATCACGGCGGACGCCGAAGGTGAGAAGACGTACATCAAGGCGACACTCGTTGCGGCCAGCGACAAGACTAGCGGCGAAGACTTCGCGATCTTCCAAGTGGACACGAAGGCGAACTTCGAAGTCATCCCACTGGGAGACAATGCTAAGCTGCATCTGGGATCGCAAGTCATCGACGTAGCCGGGCCTCTTGGTCTAGGCAAGCAGTTCTTCCAAGGATACGTCAGCAACCTGAAGTTGGATCGTCCCAAGCTGGACGCTGGCGAGATTCAATGGAAAGACGTGATGCTCGTTGTGATCGGTGGCGGACCCGGTTCTAGCGGATCGTCCATCGTCTCCGAAGAACAGAAAGCAATCGTCGGTTTCCTCGTCGGTAGCTTCAGCGCGAACATCGGCGTCATTTGCGTTCCTGTCGATGATTTCAAAGTGTTCGAAAGCAAAGTTGATGCCGGATCGTACGGCGACAAATCGGCCCTCGAACGGATGATTAAGAAAGTCATCAACGAGAAGAAATAGGAGTTACCGTGGCACTCGCAACGAATACAATACTGGGCTCGATGGAGTGGGCGAAGCGATTTAACTTCAACCGACCATCGGGCATCGGCAGCCGTCTGGAGCCTGCAAAGACCAGCGCAAACATCGTGATGCAGACGATCCTCAGTCCGCCATTCAAATGGTGGTGGAATAATGAGGAGTGGACGTTCACATGTTCGCCCACGCCTCTCACTGCTACACCCACAGGTAACGTTAGCATCACTGCTGGCATCCTCACCATGACGGTGACGACCACAATTGGCGTGCAGCAGATCATTCTGTTGAGCGGCTTCACGGCAGCAACTGTGCTGAACGGCCAGTCGGCAGTCATGCTGACGAACAACGGAACCACGATTACGGCGCAGATCAACCTGCCCAATCTGACTCCTACTGCGGCAACAGGCGGGCTAATCACTGCCGGGAGCACGCAGGATTATTCGCTATTGATTCCCGAGTTCAGCCACATTGAGCACGCCAGCGTTCTCGACATATCTAAGACCCCGAACAAGTGGATCGAACTGACCGTGAAGGACAGTCTGGCACTCGATAGCAACACCGGGCGTCCTGAGTTCATCGAACCGCACATACAGGACGCGGCAGGCAATGTCACGTTCCGTCTCATGAAGGCTCCGAACTTGGCGTACCCTGTGTCGATACACATCCAAAAGACGGCAGTGCAGGTCACTAGCCTCAACCAAACGTGGGCTCCGATTCCGGACTTCATGGAGTACATCTACAATCAAGGATTCTTGGCTGCCATGTACGCCTTCTCCGACGATCCTCGTCGCGCCGAAGCAAGTCAGAAGTTCGTCACCCATCTGTTGGGACGACAATCTGGCATCTCGGCCACCGACCGCAATATCTTCTTGAACAACTGGAATGACCTGACCGAACTGGAAAAAATGACCATGAGCCAAGGAGTTCAGGCGCGAGGAAATGGATAACCATGCAGTGTATCATCTGCCACGGTGAGTTTGAGCAAACACGGTCCAATCGAGTCTGTTGCTCACACAAGTGTGCGCAGGCGAAGTGGTTTCGCGACCAAGGGGCTAACTACTTCGCAGATAGATATGCAGCAAACCCAGAAGCTGCAAAGGCTGCGGTAAAGAGGCACACCGCAAAATTAAAAGATATTGTCTATCTGGCTACTGTAATAGACCCAAAGTTTCTAACGCTCGACCACGTCAATAACGACGGGCACGAGCATCGCAAAGTTTTGAAGCATCGCAATCCTGCAACGCTATATCGCTGGATTATAGAGAACAACTTCCCACCGATGTTTCAGGTACTCTGCTTTAACTGCAACTGTGGCAAGAATGTAAATGGCGGCATCTGTCCGCATTTCGGAGATAAATTATGAGTGCTCCTACAAAGGTGCAATTGGTTGGTGGGCATTTCCAAGACACGATGGGCAACATTCTCGCAGAAGGCTCCTTGGTGATGGAGTTGGTGCAGGATGAGCAACTCTCCAACAGCACTGGGCAGGTTTGCGGCGGCATAAAAATTACCGTACCACTGGACGAGGAAGGTAACGTGTTCGGTACCTCTGGTGATGAGTCGGAGCCTAACCAGTACGTATGGCCCACTGACGTGATGACGCCTTCGGGCGCTTCTTATACTGTGTGGGGATATGCGGCAGATGGGCAGCTTGCTTGGGGTCCGAATTACAATCTTCTGGTTCCCAGTGGCGCAACGTTTGATGTTGATAACTGGATTCCTAATTCGACGGGGAACAATGGTGCCGGAAATACAGGCGGCATCACTCTTCAAACAAACGGAACCAATAACGGCAGTCAGCAGTTACTTGATTTACAACAAGGTGCGAACATTACTTTGACCGACAACGGTTCTGGGCAGATTACAATTTCGTCTGCCGGGTCGAGTGGTCCGAGAAACCGAAGCTGGCATGGTTGGACTACGGATGGTTCGGATGCAGTCATTTCTCCAGTAGACGGTTTTGGTTGTACACCTTCGGGTTCAAGTTCCTCCGGTCTTGGTGTCGCACCAACTGCTGCACTACCAGCGATGGTAAACATCAACACAGGTGCCGCGTCAAGCGTTCAGTACGTAGCTGCGAATGGGTCTCCTCACACAGTTGGCAAAACTGTTACATTAGGCATTTTGGGGTTGGTTGAGTTAAAAGCGCAGCAACCCGCGACAACTACGAAGCGCGTATGGATTGGTTTGTTGGGCGGTATGCCAAACAATGCGACATTTTATGCATCGGATACTCCAGTCGAACCGACGTGCGCATTCAGGTACTCGACCCATGCAAGCGATACCGCGTGGGAATGTGTTGTCACGGACGGTACGACCCAGTTGACCGTTAGTTCGAGCGTTGCTATTGACACCGCACTGCACACATTCGCGATTCAATTCACGACTCCAAATGTTTTGTTTTTCATTGACGGAGTATTGGTCGCAACTGTAGCAATTACGACTACAACCCTGACCACGGCTACGGGGTTCTGTCCGTGCATGACGGTGGATAACGTTGGGTCAAGTAACAATGTGTCGTCGAATCTCAGTTACATTTATTGGGACACAAACGTCTAAGGAGCACTAAATGCCAGCACAGATTCCAGCAAATGGCGGACAGCCACAGAAACCTACGAAGTCGGCGTCCCTGTACACTGGACGATTTTTCCAAGGTCTTAATACAAACAGAAGCCCGCTGCGTATGGGCGGGATGACTTGGATTTACGAGAAGTTCTACGGCGGGCAGAACGATGCTTTGATCGGCGGACTTAACACAGAAATCAGCAATCGTCTGACCCTGTGCCGTCGTCCCGGCAACCCTGTCTACACCAATCCCACGAGTGGTGTAGTCAGCGCCACGTTTGACGACGTGGATCGTTTTGAGTCGTTCCACTTGCTTGGTCCCACGACCGAGGACATTGATGTTATGATCGACACCGTTGGAACCTCTGGTGGCGATCAGCCTAGCATCTGGACAGGTCTGGATGCTACTGGCGTACGCGGAACCTTTCCGGGCGGAAGCAAAAAACAACTTGTGTTCCAGAAGTCTGTGGCGCAGCAAGCGTACATGGAATCGGTCGGCAACACTCTGTTCTTTGGTGATGGCGCTGAACAGCGTAAATGGCTGGAGACGGTCATTACGTGGGCAAGCATTCCTTCGGGCGTGCTCTCAGCCGGACAGTACCCGTACTACACGACGTACCTTGTCGATTCGAATTTTAACATCCAACAATTGATCGGCACGATTCTAAACAACTCGGGCAGTTCCAACCACGTCACTATCGCCTCCGATGGCGTCACGGTGACGTTGAACTTTGCGTCTGCTGGCGTTGTCACGAACTCAGGGCTGGTATCTGGTACCACGGCACTGCCGCAATCTGGCAGCCCGGTTACCTTCATCGACTTTACAACCGTCACACAGTTGAACGGCCAGCTTGGGTACGTCACCAATATCGCGGGAGCCGTTGTGACCGTGGTTCTGACTACCGCAGTTGCGCCTCACTCTGTTGTGTCCGATCCCGGCAACATGATTATCGTGAATGGCGGAACACCGACCAAAGGTAACAGCGAACCGACATGGGCAACTGTCGCGCTGGCACCCGCAGCCGTGTGGCCTTTCCCTGATAACGTTCTCACCATCGACGGCACCGCGCTGTGGATCAATCGCAGCCTAGTCACGTCTACACAAGCCGCAGGTATTTTCAACTGGGGTATCAAGGGACCGACAGGGCAATTGGCCAAGGTCTCGCCGAATATTGGCAGCGGAACATGGCAGCCGAACACGTACTACTCGCTCGATGGCGTACTGATCGATAGCAACGGAAACCTTCAACAGGTCTCCACGGTTGGCACTGGCGGAGCAGTAACCCCGACTTGGCAGACGAGTGTTGGTCTGGTCACCAGCGCAACAGGCGGAACCGCAAAATGGACGATGATCCAGACTGCGGCTTCTCTGACGTACGCAAGCGGCACCGTGTACTGTCCAGAGCACGTCGATCCTATTTCCGGGCAACCTGTGAATGGGACCGGACAGTACATCAAGCAGAACGCTGCTGGCGTACCTTGCTTGTTTCAGCTTCAACCGAACATCCAGCCGCAAATCATTCAGCAAGCGGCAACACCGTCGAACACTAACATGAGTGCGGGCGACTATGTTGATCTGTGGTACTACGCTGGAGACGGCAATTCCGGATTATTCAAACCCGTGCCAGCCACAACTGGTGGCGCAACGGCGACCGCAAAAGTCAACAGTTTGATTTTCAATCCCGGTCCGGACCCGAACGAACAACCCATGGTTAATGCTACGCTGAACCAAGCGGGCGAAATCACGGGTGTCACGACTCCGTGGGCAAGCGCGACCGCGAATTACAGCATGGTGGCTTTGTTCTCTGTCCTCATCACGCCAGAGTTCATGTTGGCTACTGGCGGACAATGCCAGTTGCTCATAAGCCACGATGACGGAATGGTCATCGGCTGCGCTCAGTCGAACGTGACATGGGCAGGCCCGCAGAACCTCAACGGTCAGTCAGTGTCAGCCCTGAACAGCTTCGCTCTGATTGGCGGAAACAACGTCAATGGCGATGTTGAAGATACCGGAATCATCACCTTCCCGAACGCGGGCGTGTATGATTTCGAAATCAACTACTTTCAAAACATTAACGAACAAACACTTGTCGTGCAGATGAACGGCTTCACGCCTCCTCCTGCTGTCGGTCCTTACACCGTCACATCCTGCGCTAATGCATCGGCAGGAAGCACTGTGTACGCCGGGACGTTCCCGGTTGGTGTTGCAAGTCCAGTCGGACAGACGTTCGACGTTACGGGCTTCGTCACGAATCCGGGCAACAATGGGTACTGGCCTTGCACAGCAGCGACGACCACGCACTTGACGTTGACCAACCCGAACGGTGTTGCAGAGACGGCAACCGCTGTGGCGACGTGTAAGAGCATTCGTACGATGGCAGCAGCATCGGCACCTTCTTGGCCCTCATGGGGCGTAGGAAGTGCGCCGGGCTATCCTTCTGTCACAGAGCAAGGCAGCTATCCCGGTAATGGGCACGGTGTGTACGCCCCCACGGGCGGAACCGCGACATGGAACAACCATGGGCCTGCGGCAGACTTTGTGTTCAAAGCGAACCAGAGTTTTACGCTGGCTGACACCATCACTACGGATGTCAACCAGAATCAAGAAGCGCCCTATCGAACGGGCTACACTTCTACGGTTCAACCGACTTGGCAGAAGGCGCTCAACGCGCTGACCACCGATAACCCGAATCTGGTATGGATCAATCAAGGTCCACAGGCTTCGACCGCAAATCCGACGACACTGACCGCAGCTTCTGGTTGGAAGTACGGAGTCGCGCTTGTCAACTCTCTTGACGACACCGTATCCAATATGTCTCAGTTCTCACCGACTACAGGGCCAGTGACGAATGCGTCATACATCAACATCCCAGCAGGGTACGGCTTGCCGCCGATTGCGCAGATCGACCCGCAAGCAGACTATGTCAACATCTACCGTACGACAGATGGTGGAGCAATCCCTCTTCTGATCCCCGGCGTTGACAACAGCGGTTACACGATCCCCCTGAACGAGTACCTGAAGAACGGATTTCAAGACACAACTCAGGACACCGGGTTGAACACTGAAATAACAGGAGCACAGGCTGGAGAGAACACCCCTCCCGCTCTCGGCGCGATAAACTTGGTCTATCACCTGAATCGTCTCTGGTACAGCATCGGAAACGTAGTTTATTATACGACCGGCCCGGCAACCCCGGATGGTAACGGGTTGAACGGAACGGCCCCACTGAACTTTGACCAGATGCCTTCACTCGTCAAGAGAATGTTCCCGACTTCAATCGGTCTTCTCGTGTTCACCATTTCCGATGTGTACATCATTGCGGGACAAGGAACCACGACCAACCCGATTCAGCCCGGCGAACCTTATCTGCCGGGAGTCGGACTACTGAGCTACAACGCGCTAGACAACTGTGGCACCATCATCGGCCTTCTGACAACAGACGGAACTCAGATGATGATCGACCCCGGTGGAGGTTTCATTGACTCCGGTCAGCCCATTGGTAACAACTTTGCGCTCCGGAAGAACGACGTTCTCGGTCAGAACTGGAACCCGTCCGATGCATACGTCGCATGGTACGTGAACGGCGAAGATCAAGCATGGTATATCGCGGATGGACAGACGGGATGGTACAGACTGTGTGCCACGCCTGCTCCTGAAACGGGATATAGTTGGTCACCCTTTGCTCAGATCGCTGGCGGAACTAATGATTCGCCTTCGATACAAGCTGTGCAGAGTATTGAAGTTCAGCCCGGCATCAAGAGACTTTTGAGCGGACCCTTTGGGACTGGTCAGATTCTGCGGCGTGCATCTCTGGCAACCCCATCCTTCACAGATGGAGCGGCAGCGTATCGTGCGTATGCAGACATAGGCTCCTTGGTACTGGTTGACCCCGGCCAAGCAGCAGGCGTGAACTTCGTGACCACAGAGTGTGTGAAGGTAGGAACTCCACTCACCCTCGGCATGTTGTTCGACGAAGCCGAACCGTACACCAACGTGCCGTTCTCCATTCTACGGAACTGGGAGAATGATCCACCTAACCGTCCCAAGTCCCGCAGTCTTCTGTCACAGCGTTTCTATGTGTCAGACGACGAAGACATCGACGCAATTTGTCGGAACATTCAGTTGCGGGTAGACTGGGGCACCGATACAGTACAGAACGAATTGCTCACTTATAGTGTGTTCGGTTCGTACTATGCTGAAAACTAGGAGCAACTATGCCCTCAGTCCAAGACGCAATCAACGCAGATCGTTCGAAGCTGACACCTATCAGTGACGCGCAGCAGATGGATCAAAAACCACCTGCTGCGCAAAGCGATTCGCGCCTCAATAGTTTGTTGAAGTCGCCCTACGCACGCTGTCCACTGCCTGCGTCGAACAACTCAGCCGACTCGTTGCGTCAATGGGGACAAGGCACGGATGTTCCAGTGTTTCGAACATCGGCACCTCCACTCAATTCCAACAATGGGGGCGGCAGCACCATAATCAATAGTAGTGCCACATCTTCAAGTAGCTCCGGTGGCACTACACCAGCTACTCTGCCGAGTTCGCAGAACGCCAGCGTAACAACGCCGACGTTAGCACCCGGCCAAACATGGACAGGCACGTTGCAGATGGCGAAGTCCTTCATCGTAGTTCAGGTGACTGGTAGTGCATTCTGCCGCGTCGAACTGTATGGCACCAAGATCGCGCAGACGCTCGATATAGGCCGTCCGGTTACGCAGGGTCCATCGAACACCACGACGGGTCTCATCTTAGATGTAGCGTTGCTAACCGCCAAGACATGGCAGGTTCTGGACTGTGTAGGATCGAACGATGATTCGACGCGGTCGGCAACGATCTACATCACGGTCACAAATCTTTCAACGGGCGCAGGAGCAATCACGGCCTCGTTGTTGTTTGTACCAGAGGAAAGTTAGAGGGTATTTATACGTCGGGAACCGCACAAATATTTCCGGTTGTAGGTTCGAATCTAAACATCCCCAACCCTCTGCCCACTAACGTTACTGAATGGGACAGTACCACATTGACCGGGGCACCTACCAATTGGGGAACCGCGCCATCTGGACTCGTCATCGGCGGGAACGTAGAACTATTTGCAGGCAATTCGGCTCTTGTGTGCGATGGGTCGAGCCGCCTGCTTGTTAACATTGGAGCAGGCTCTGTCGGCATTGCAGGCTCAGTCGTCGCTACAGTCTCGGGCAATGTTACGGTGAATCAAGGAACGTCCCCGTGGGCTAGTAAAGATGCGGCGGATATGTCAGGGACGGTGCCCGGAACGGCACCATCTTCAACAGTAATTGTCGGAGAAATTTACAACAGCGCGGCCCCGGTCCCTATGGCAGGGCAGACGTTGCCAATACAGGCCGATGCTTACGGCAATGCATTTACACGAACCTCGCGACGGAGCCTTACAGTTGCACAGGCTACAACCATCGCAAGTTCGACAGCAGTAACTACGGTTTTGGCAGCGCAAGCTGCTAATGTGTTTGCCGATATCACTGATTTGGTTATAACCGTGACGCCGCAGTCCGTTACAGGCGTGACAGGCACGGCAACGCTTTCGGATGGTACCAATAGTTATGTGTTTGATATCGTGGACGCCACTCTTACGGGTACGGTGAGCGCGCTCGTGATGAATTTCACTACACCCTTGGCCGCAGCGACGGCAGCGACAGCATGGACAATTGCCCTTAGTAATGGTACAATGACAGTGCACGTCGTAATTAATGCTGTTTTGCAGAAAGTTTCATAGAGGACACATGCCGCAACTAACTACCAATAGTACGCCCGTCGTTGTGGAGGGTTTTGAATCACCTCTGTTAGAAATTCTCGGAGCGATTCTTTTAGAACTTCGCGCCCTTAGACTCGCCACGGTCGCACTTGCAACCGAGGGCGGATTGGCAAAAGAGGCAGATTTTGACCCAGCTTTGTTAAAGACGGAGTTGGATGTATTGACGCAGCCATAGGCTGAGAAACGAGAAATTTATGGCTTTAATGCAAGGTAATCAAGGTCAGGCTGGAAAACAGACTGGCCAGAATTTGACAGCAGGACTCGGAGAATATTCCGAGATATTGGCATCAGAGTTGATGCCTCGGTACTACGAGCAGAACTATCGTGGCAACGTCTTCAACGCCTCGAATCAGGCCGCTGTCACTGCGCCTGCCGCTTTAACCGCTTCGAGTGTCAACTTCACTCTGTATAACCCGCTTGGTTCTGGAGTCAACGCGGTTTTGAATTTTGTTGACATCACGGTTGCTCAGTTGACCGAAACGACTGCGGGCTCGTATCAAGTGTTGTTGGTAGCGAACACCGTCCCCGGCCAAGCTGCGCCTTCAACGACCACCTCGCTGACGGCACAATCTTCGTTACTTGGTAGTTCCGCCACACCAAAATGTAAAGCCTACAGTACCGCCACGCTGGCGGCTGTACCCACTGTTGTCAAGCCGCTTTTTTCTATAACTTCAGCAGCGACAATTAGCGGAGCAATTGCAAACGGTTCGTCTGACAATATCGGAGGGTCACTCATCCTCACTCCCGGTTCTTACATAAGTGTGCAAGGAATCGGAACTTCAGAAACAACGTCGCCCGGACTAATTGTAGGAATGTCGTGGATGGAAGTCCCGGTCTAACTTCTAGGAGCCCCATGATAACCAGCCGAAGAATAAGTGAAGAAGATCGGGCAGGCATCGAACAGGCACTCGCCCGAGACTTCTTTCATCCCGGCACGCAGTCATCTGTGTTCTTCGAGCCGGGCACGGTCACAAATATCTATGAGGAAGATCACCAACCAGTTCTTCTTGTAAAGGTGTACAAGTGCTTGCACCTAGATTTGATGTGCTACGACAATGCCGACACCGTAAGAAACAGAGCGGTGCTTCAAGCAGGCTGGATCAGGCTAATCGCTGACGCAAAAGCGAATGGCTTCAAAGAGATTGTAACTTCCGTGAATGGACCCGCTCTACTTAAGTTCCTGACCAAGAAGGTCGAGGATGGCGGCTTCGGGTTCGAGGAAGTGAACGTCGATGGTCAAATCGCCCTGAGACGGGCGCTGTAGGAAGGACACATGGCTGGAAAGATAAACACAAGTTTGATCGGGCCGCGTTTGAAGCATCGAGGCTTCTTCAGTCAGCGCGTGTACACGGCACGCTATTTTGAGAAGCTGGGGCGGGCAAGAGTATTTACGCCCGAACAACGGGAAGCAATGCGAATCACCACCAAAGAATGGTGCCGTGTCCAGTATCGTACGAGTGAAGAGTACCGCTTCTCGAAGCGGGTAGCCAAGTTAAAACTGGTTCATGAGTTCACCTTGGCACAGTACAAACAAATGCTTGTTGAACAAGGCAACGCTTGTTGGATTTGCCATCGTAAGTTTTCAGCGGAAATGCCTCCGTGTATCGACCACGATCACGAAGCGCGCATTGTGCGGCATTTACTATGCGACCCGTGTAACATCGGTATCGGCACCTTTCAGGAATCTATTGAGTGGTTGCGGAGAGCGGCGTTATATCTTGAGACGCATCGGAAAGGAATATAATATGTGTCTCGGAGTGGGAGCAAGTTCAGGCTCTAAAGCAATCAACAACGAAGCGGGGGCCGTCTATGGAACGGCCATTACACAGGCCAAAGCTGAGTTCGGAGACGCCAACACGGTGTTTAACGATCTAGTCAAAAGCACGGCCCCGATTGTTGCTGCGGGTCCGGAACAAACAGGATTCTCGGCACAGCAAGAATCCGCTATCAACGCGGCTACCATCGACCAAACTGCGGCTCAGTACAAGAACGCAGCCACAGCCGTCAAGAGTGACATCGCTGGTCAAGGTGGAGGCAATATTGCCCTGCCGTCCGGCGTAAACATCGCCACGGAAGAAGCGCTGGCGGAAGCTGGCGCACAACAGACCGCGTCAGGTTTGCGCTCGAACCTACAGGCTGATTACGCTGCGGGCAACCAGAATTGGGAATTTGCTACAGGCGCGCTCACCAAAGCGCCCGGCGTATTCTCGGACGCTAACACAGCGACCGCCGATACAGCCAAGCTGGGCGATACTGCACTTCAGTCCCAAAGCGTTATCAACGCGGCTCCATCATGGCAGAAGATTGCGATGGGTGCACTGGGTTCAGGTATTGAAGCTGCCTCGAATTTTATCCCCGGCGCAGGCCCGGTGCTGGGAGCCGTTTCAAATGTTGCCGGGAATGCCGTTTCGGGTGCTGTAGACAGTTCCGGACAGAGCAGCTAATCAGGAGATTATTATGGCAGACCCACAAACTAACACCGCAGACATCGGCATGGCCACCGGGCCCGCTCCCACTCCCGCAGCCCCGAGCGCAATTCAGCCCAATCCTGCTGCACAGCCGGACACCGCTCAGCCGGGCGATAATTCCAACAAGCCTGATGCGCAGACGCCCGCAGCGAAAAGTATGCCGTCCAATTTGGTGAACAATCCTCAAGTTGAGTCGCAGAAGCTGGCCACGCAGACCGATGCCAACAAGAACAGTCCCGCGCCATTCCACACCATGTTGCGCCACGCAGCCATGGAGATGTTAGGTGGGCAGCAATACAAGACCGACTACAAGCCCGATGGCACCGCAGTACGCACCCCCATTGAGCCGTCGTTGGCTCATCTCGGACTTGCGCTTGCGGCAGAAGTTTTGAAGGGCGGCATCGCTGGCGGCAACGCCAAGGATTCCGTAGCAGCCGCGCAGGCCGGACAAGCGTCCGCCGCGAAAGCTGCGGCAGCGCGCAAGCAGGCATCAATCGACCAAGACGCTCAAGTGAAGGCCGATCAAAATCACAAGCTGGCTGTGACCAAGAACAACTTGGAACTTCACCAGTTGGCGCTCAATGTCGGCAAGCAAGACTTGGACATGAACAATGCCATGGTCAAGAGCTACGAGCCCGTAGCCAGCATGCTTGAGAACCATCCGGACATAATTAAGGAAGACATTACTGAAGATCAGATTCCTGCCGCGATGAAGAAATACAACATCACGAAGGATATGTTCATTCCCCACGGCGATCCAGTTCCTGTAATGGACCCGACGACTGGACAACAGAAAGAAGTCAACGGCGTCCCGGTTTGGAGTCACAACTACTATGTCATCGACGGCGCAGCCAAGGGTCAACTGACCAAAGAGATTCAGGACATGGGCTACAAGGTTGGTAAATTCCGTGGCCCGGACGGCGAACGTGTGAACGTTCCGACCAACTCTGAATATCCAATGGCGACGATTGGCAAGTACGCAACCGATTTCGCTCAGATTCAGACCGCCGAAGAACAGCTTGAAAATCACAAGAACGATCTTCTTGGCGACAAGGCAGGTCCACGTCAAAGCATGGCGGACCAAGTTGCCCACGACCCGAACATGATGCAGGCCGTGAAGGACTACTCGCGGTTTCTAGGCGCTGGAGACATCGACGACGTTTTCGCCGCAATGATGGCGAACGGAAAAGGCGACTCTGCCGCACGGCTCATGAATTTCATGGGCGTAACGCCGGACGACGTTCGCGATTTCGAGAACCAGAAAGCCAAGGAAGCCAAGGAAGCGACCACGGTTGCAAAGCCTCTGACTCAAGAACAGAAGGACGAAATTGGAGCACGCACCGATCTTCTCAAGGCCGAAAAAGAAACGCAGGGAACGGTTCAGAGCAAGAATCGTGAGGACGTTGCGAAGCTGTCAGCAGAAAAGCGGCATCTCGATGCCGAGACCGATAAACTGTTGACTGACAAGAATGGCACCGATGCTCTCATCGACGCCATGGGTAAGGGAAGCGTTTCTGCCGAACGTATCGGCTACATTCTGGCTAAGAAGCCAGAGTTGATCGACGCGGTCGCCAAGAAGTATCCTGACTTCTCAACGTCTCGTGCAGAAGCGTATCCGAAAGTTTACGCTGAGTTCACGAGTACGAAGCCCAAGACTGCTGGAGCGCAAATCAATAACGGCGCAACGGCATTCCGTCACTTGAACGATTTGTTGGCATTAAACACCAACACCAGCCACATCCCCGGCACGCCCGCTTATAAGGCTTATAAGAGTCAGATGAACACGGTCGTGGACGAGTTGGGTCAGTTCTACGGAACCTCAACCATCCCCGGATTGGAAGGCTTCAAAGAGACTCTGGATTCGACGCTCCCCGGTAACAGGGAATCGGCCATCCGAACTCAGGCTCACTCCATGGGTGTCAAGATGGATTCGTTCGTCCAGCAATGGAAGAACGCGGCCCCGAGTAAAGCGTACGAAGGTCCGATGCCCTTCTACAGTGACGAGGCTCAGGCAGCACGTCAGCATTTGACAGGCGAGACAGGAACCAACATTCCTACGTTGACGACTGAGCAGAATGCTAACGCTCCTAAGACCTTCAAGTCGGCGGACGGAACGTCTTACAACCTTGACGCAAACGGAACCTTTTCGGCCCACGGCGCGCAGTATAAAGTCGGACCAGACGGCAAGGCTCACAAGGTAGTGACACCAGCACCAGCGACAAAGTAAAGGACATCCAATGGCACAGATCGACTCGCAGACCGCAAACCCGGCGCAACCACAAGGCGCGCCGGACACAATTGATGCGGCCCCTGACACAATCGACGCCGCTGCCGCACCCGACACACTGGATGCAGCCGCTCCTCCTGATCCCAACAAGGTGTTGGCTAGCACCAAGTACGCTGGCGCGCCGTCCACAGAGCAGCCGGGGTTCGTTCAAAGAACCATGGAAAACTCTGGGGCAGCAGGAATCGGCAATCTCATCGGTCAGACTGGTGGATACGTCGGCACTATGCCCGGACGCACGTTCAATCGTGTAAAGGGTATTCAGGCTGCGTATGAGGCTTTGAAACAGGGCGACCTGAAGAAGGCTTCGATGATCGCGCACACTCTGGCGACCGGGCCTGACGATCCTGTTACCGAGATGGCGAAGAACATCATCAAGATGCCTTTCGAGGAAGCCGCAGAAGCCTACAAATCTTTGCGCGACAATCCTGACAAGGTATCCGCAGTTCTTGAAGCGGCCCAGCACGGCATTCGTTCAATCCCAGTGATTGGAGCGGGCGCTGAACAAGTCGGCAATAACATCGCTGAAGACTTTCACAACAATAACTGGACTGGATTGTCCGGCGACATCGTCGGCATCCTGCCTGCGTTACTGTTCGGTGGAGAAAATCGTGCAGCCGCAGCCGCAGAAACCTCTGGCGCAGAAGGCGCAGCAGAAGCTGCCATGGAAGCCAAGAAGAACGCGATTCGGCCAAGTCAGCGCATGATTGGGAAAACGCCAGTCCCTGTGACGGCTTTACAAGAAGCTGATCCCACACTACGCGCCCGCATGTTAAAGACGGTCGCCAATGATCCTGCTGCTGCTCAGTCGCGATTCATCGCAGAGCACACGCAGCCCGCAGCGGCCACCGCAGCCGTAACCACTCTCGAAGATGTCGCCCGCAAGCACATTCAGATGGTGCGTGAAGAACTTGGAAACCATGCGCCGTTTGAAGGCGACATGGGAACCATCGGCAAACAAGCCAATGCCATGCGTGAGTCGGCATCGGACATCTATCAGAAATTTGACAAGGCTTCTGACGCCGAGCAGGAAGCGTACAAGACCCAGACGGCTCTCGACAAAGAACAGTTCGAGAACGCTCAGGTCGAAAAGGAAAAAGCATTCGACGAGGCGCAAGCAGCCAAGAAAGAAGATTTCGAGAAGACTGAACAAGCCAAGGTCAAGGCTGGCGCAGGGAAAGCAACTCCCTACAAGGCCAAGCCCTTCAAGGCCGAAAAGTTTGAAGGCGAAAACTTCGAGCCTGAAGAACGTCCTCTTACATTCGATGAGTTGCAACATCAACGTGCACAGATCACAAAGGCGATGCAGCGTAACGCTGTGCCGTTCTCTGACGGTCAGGACGCTCTCCAAGCAGTCGAACAGAAGATGGATGACTTCGCTGAACGTCACGCAGACGTTGTATCTCCCGAAGAGTATAAGCTGGCGAATGAGACCTACAAGGCCGCAACGAAGCATGACTTCATAGCAGACCGCTTGAAGATCGCACTCGGTACCGACGAGATACCGACCAAGATCAGCAAGGGTAGTCTGAGTTCGATTCAGCAAGCATTCGATTCCAACAAGAAGTTTGGACCCGGCGCGTTCGAGCAGTATCTCGGACCCGAGGGAATGAAGAACTTCCAATCCATCCGAGACGTTCTTGAGAACCCTGTGCAGAGCAGCCCGTTCTTAAGACTGGCGAAGATGTTGATGGGCGAAGCCGCTGGCGCTGGCGTTGGAGTTTTGTCAGGCACAGGCACTGAAGGTGCGATAGCAGGCATGGCTGCAAAGTACGGCATCGGTCATATAGCAGAGAACCTGCTGTTCAACCCCGAGTACGGTCAGACAATGTTGGCCGCTTGGAAGAGACTTCACACACTGCCGAACTCGCAAGTTGGTAGACTAGGTGTTGGGGCTGGTCAAATAGCTCCCGTAGCACCGCGACCGAGCGAAGCAACACACGTCTGGTCACCAGAGCAAGGCGTAACACCGATACAATAACTGAAGGGAATCATGGACGCTCCCGAGACGATTCAACCGGAACAAACACAGGCACCAGCGATCATCGACCCGCAAATGGACACGAATAAAGTCTATGAGCAGGAGCATGAACGCCAGCATGCAATCTCTGACGATCAGCCGACACAGTTGGCACAGAACGATGTGCCGACGTACACGCTAGGGAGTCCAGCAGGACTTCTTGAGCCCGGCAACATTGACTTGAATAACCGCCCGCTTGTTCACAATGCTGACGGTTCGCACAGTACCGAGTATTCAACATCGTTTGGAGATGAGAAGGGTCGAGAGGTTCTTGTTCCCACCGTGGTCAACGGTAAGTTCTTGACGCCGGATGGCAGGAAGCCTGCCGAACGAAGTCCAGCCGAGAAAGCTATGTTCAGGCGTGCACAAGCGCACTATGAACAGACGCATGAGCATATGGGCATTTTTGATTCCCCAGAGAACTCTGACGCGTACGCCAACATCGTACACAATCGGCAAGATGCTCGTGTGCCTACGAGCGATACGCATAACATTGTTCAGGCTCCAGATGGGGCAAAGGTGGCGTTCCCCAAGGGCACGTCCCCTGAGACGATGCACGCAGAGATGACGAAGTGGTGGCAGCCTCGTGTTCAGCAAGCAATGCAAGCATGGGACGCAGTACGCAACGCGGCATCGAACGCAGCGCAGGCAATCGGCCTCCCCAGCGACATGCCTGAGTTGCAACTACAGACCGACGAGTTCATGCGTGATCCAGTCGGAAAGACTGGAGACGTTGTAGGCGCAGTCGTAGGCGGGCTTGCACACGGATTCAATGCTATCATTCCGAATACTACCGAGAACCGAGCTATGGTTCAGCGCGCCCAAGCAGAGCACGCGCAGGGAAACAACATTGCCGCAGCTACCACGCTTGTGCCGTTAGTCGGAGACGGTCTGGCCAAGGCCGTGAAGCAGGCGCAGGACAAAGATTTCTCAGGATCAATCGGAACCACTCTTGGTGTCGCTGCACCATTCCTTACCGAAACATTCAAGGCCGAACCGGAACTTCCGGTCAGTCGTGAGCAGGCATACGCTGGCGCAGAACGACGCGCAGCCGCAGCCTCCGAAGCCCCTGCTTATGCAGGTGCAGAACGCCGTGGCGCTTTGATGAGCCCGACTGAGATTGAGAACAACCTCAAGACTGGACGACCAGTCTATACGCCGTTCGACAGTACCGAAGGCGCAATGGATACGATTAACCGCGATCTGGCAACGCGCTTGGAGAAGCAGCCAGAACCTGTAGCAGTTAATGCTTCGGGCGAATCCGCCGCTTCGCAGGAAGCGATCAATCGTACGGCCAGTCAGAAGGTACAAGGCATCAAGACGTTCCGTGTGGATAGCCGCACGGGCAACGCAACGCCTGTTCTGGGTGTTGACGCCGCAGACGCTACAGCGCATCCGTATGAGCACGTCGTTCAAGTCAAAGACGGGCAAGTCACGGTGCAAGATTCAGGCAAAGGAGCACGCCCGCTCGACGAGCAGAAGTTGCTCAAACAGACAGGTGGCGAACTTCCCAAGCAGATCGTAGGTACCGCAGAGGGCGCAGTCCGAGATTCAGAACTGTTCGCGCAGGCGAAACAGAAGCTGGGTCCAGACGCATCCTTCTCGCAGATTGCGACCGAAGCACAGCGCATGAAGACTGCGGGCGAAGACGTTCCGATTCAGGTTCGTCATTGGTCGAAACAGCGCGTTCCTCTAACCGAAACCAATCCTGAGATGTTCGGCACAGGCCGAGCGGGTGCGGAACGGTCACGGGCGAATGAGCCCGGATTCTTGCCGCGTACTTATTTCGGCATGGACGGTTACCGCGAACCCGAAGTCCAGTCCGGCCTCGAACACACGGCCACGCTGGACCGCAGCAAGTATTACGACATCAATGCAGACAAGGACGGCATCTGGCAGAAGGGCTTCCAAGAAGGTGGCGCAACCGCCGCAGAGAAAGCTGTGAAGGATGCGGGATACTCAGGGTACTATTCTCCTGAGCAGCAAGTCGCCGCATCGTTCGACAAGGTTCCGGTCAAGGTCCGTAAGGGTCCAGTCGCCGAAGCCGCAGACAGCTTCAACGCAGAACATGGCCGTCCTCCGGTCGAACATAAAATAGTCAGTGCTCCGGAACACGCGAAAGCGATTGCCGACGAGTATGAGCACATGGCTCACGATCCTAACAATCCTGCCGTTCAACGCGCCTACGGCGCAATGAAAAACGACATCGACGAGCAATGGGATTACGCAACCAAGAAGATGGGCATCACTATGGAGCCATGGACTGGAGAAGGCCAGCCCTATAAGAACTCCAAGGAGATGACCGCAGATGTAAAGAACAACAAACATCTGTATTTCTTTACAGGTGGTGACATGCCTGTCGATCATCCGTTAGCAGAGGATGCTGGCGAAGGATTGAATTACAATGACAAGTTGCGGGCAGTTCATGATTTGTTCGGTCATGCAGCCAACGACAACCAGTTCGGCCCCCAAGGCGAAGAACGTGCATGGCAAGAACATCGTCAAATGTTCAGCCCTGAAGCAATCCCCGCCGTCACTACAGAAACTCGTGGACAGAATAGTTGGGTAAACTTTGGACCGCACCTGAGAGACGCCGAAGGCAACATCCCCGGCAAAGGTGAGCCCGGAGCAATCCCGCCCGCCAAGCGTCCGTTCGCCGAACAAAAAGCTGGCTTACTGCCGGAATGGGCAACCCGCCCCGAAGGCGTGCCAACCGATGCTGCGACTGCGCAGAAAACTTTAGAACACATCAAGTCGGGGAAGCCATTCGCTATCTTGACGGCAGAGAACCCGCTCAATACCCGCATCGGAGACGCCGAGAACGCGGCACGGAATGCTGCGCTCGAAGACGATCTTAAAGCCCGTGGGTACGAGCCTACGCACGTAATCGGCAACAACCGAGATGTGGCAGGCGAGAAAGAGCACTCTTTGTTTGTACCCGGCATCTCTCCCGAAGAGGCTGCGGAACTTGGCCGTAAGCACGGCCAGCAAGCCGTTCTGACGAACGAGGGTCTACATGACCTTCAGTCGAACACGATTATGCCGTCTGACAACACGAACGTGATGTTGGATGACGCAGCCCGTAAGCAGCCGTACTACTCGACTGTAGGCGGGCAGGATTTCAGCGTTCCTTTGGGTGAGTCTGAGCCTAAGCAGTTCAGCAATCTCAAAGAAGCCGCAAAAAATTTGTGGACGGACGAGACGGGCACGTATACGTCTGGTCAGTTCATGAAGTACCTTGCCAAGAATAAACTTATGAGCAAGGCTGGGCAAGACACACTGGAAACCGCCTCGAAAGAGAAGGTAGTTCCGGGTTGGGCCGAAGTCTCGAAGTTTCTGACCCCCGAAGATCGGGCACAAGCTAGTGCCTCAGTTCAGCGTAACGTTGTTGATCTGGTGAACAAGTTCAATCCCAAATGGGTTGAGGACGCCGCGAAAGCGGGCTCCGCAGCTAAGGGATGGTACTCGCGGGCAACCGCTCTAATCGATCACATGTTCGGTGATGAGGCACACCGCTTCACGAATTTCGTGGCGTCATTGTCTCCGCAGAAGGACGTTGAACAGAATCTTACAGATGCACTCAATTTCTACAACCTCTGGCAAGAAGCGGGAAAGCCGCTTGGCCCGGAGAACGAGAAGGTCATTCGCGACCTTACTGAGCGTGCCGAAGTTGGCATGTCTGGTCAGGTGGCCCGCAATCAGTTGTACGAAAATCTCGTCAACGACGTGCAGCCTACAGGTCCGAAAGTTTCCAACTTCGCCCGCAACCTCAAAGGCAATATGGATGCCGTCACCAAAGATCGGTGGATGGCGTACCTGTTCGGCAACAACGACCGTATGTTCCGCTGGTTCAAGGAGGGCTCACCAAAGCCCGCCGTACACATGGCGGCAGATGCGCTTGTTCGCGCAGTCGGCCAGAACATCGGAATGCTTCCCGCAGAGGTACAAGAAACCGCTTGGAGTTTCTTGCGAACTGTGGTAAACTTAACCGAGAAACAAGGTATCAGTACGAAAGCAGCCGTTGGCAGCATCAACGACGCGCTGATACGGGAAGGTGCCAGTGATCTTACAAGACTCATCGCAGACAGCCCCAAAGTCCAGTCTGCCCTCAACCGACTCGCAACAGCAACCGGAGACGAGCGCTTTAGAGCAGTCAATCTCCAAAACTCTCCAAAGTTTAAGCAACTCCTCGCAGAGCACCAAACCCAAGCGCCTACCGCAGGCGGTATTGGAGCCACTAATCGTGCGGGTCTTGAACGGGGTGTCAACAAAGCTATCGAAGCCCGGTCCTCGTTAAGCAAAGAGAAGACCGCCAAGGCCAAGAAGGCAGCCGCTAAATCCCAAGCGCCGAAGGTAGATAAGGACACCGAGTTCAACCCCGATGACCTTAGCAACAACTTCACCCCTTCACTCAGCAACAAGATGAGGGAAGCGCTTTCATAGGAGGAAGATTTGCTTCGTCAAGATGACTACGTAAAAGCCCTTGTCGTCACTGAATGTTGGCGACAAGGGAAAGATTTTGGGAATCACCAGATTCCTACAATCATCGCTGGATGTTTGTCGAACCGTGTTCGCCTCGGTTGGGGCTCATGGCTTGATATGCTGAAGAAGATTCCAAACTATTCAGCAGTTCTCGTTCAACCAAATCGTGGGGAACTGCCAGACCTTTGGTCTCCCGACTTTATAAAATTGCTTCACAACATCGACGGCATCTACGATGGCAGCATCGCAGACCCAGCCATGGGTGGCATCTATTGGGCCGACCTGAGCAAGGGCCGTAACGGTGTCACGAACCCGTGGTTCCAAGAGAAGATCATAGATTCGGCAGCACATTTGCCCTGTGCTAATCAGGGGCCATTTACTATATTCAGGTAGAAAGGATGTTATGAACTTTTGTGCAATCTGGGCACGTCTGACGAACGACGCCCATGTGCCTATTGCGCTGACAGTGTTTGCCGTCACAAGCGCCATGCACTTCTGGCATCACATTGATTTGGGTGCTAACTACACCAATTCGATTTACGCACTCTATGGATTTCTGAGCGCACACGCGGCCTCACAGCAAGTTTGGCCGGATAAGGCACAAGGAGGTTCCAATGGAGGCCAGTAGCATTCCAGTTTGGGTTGAACAGATAAAATGGTTTGCCTCAGTAGGTGGAGGATTTTGGGCAGCGTTCACGGCGTACAATTACGTTAAGAATGCTCTTGCCAGTACGCAAGAAGGTGTTGTCGGCATCAAAGCCGAACTGACATCTCAAACACAAGCCATCGTAAAAGCCACTGATACACAAACCAGTGAACTAAGAGAACTTCGAACCGATGTGGGACGGTTAGTGCAGTCTATGATGACCCCTCCACCCCGAGCCCGCGCAGCCAGAGCATCCGGTCGCCGCAAGAAATAACGCTTGACAGGGAGTGGGTACTTTGGTAACATGCTCCCTAGAGTAAGAAAGGAATCATGGCAAAGTCGAAGGTAACCAAGGCGCAACTGATTGCCGACATTAAGGCAGTTGCTGGCAAGAAACCCGCTATTACTCGTGCCGAGTACATCCTCGGTGGACAGTTCAAGAAGGCGTACGAGACGTACTTCGAGACGTTCGATCAATTCCGTGCAGCCGCGAAGCTAGTCGCGCCGAAGGATTTGGTGGACGGCAAAGAGCGAGTCGCTGAACGTAAGGAGCCGTTACCGGAAGCAGGCAAGGTCAGTCGCTACATCCTGACTTCTGCACAGAACAACACCAAGGTGCACAAAGAGTTTTGGGCAAACCTCAAAGCCTTCGCAGATCACTACAGCGCGAAGATTATGATCGGGACGTTCTCATACAACCAGAACCAGTACGGTAAGCTGTCCGTCAAGCGCGGTAAAGAGAATCCGACAGGCAATCAGTTGTGGTTCGACGCAGACATCGAGCAGTACCTGAACGACGAGCGCGTTGAACTGGCACCCGGCCTTGTTTGGTGCGGTGATCAGAACATCATGCCGACCGAAGAGAACCCGTTGTCCGGCCTCGAATCGTTCGCCCACGGCAAGAGCGCGATCTTCCCACATACCAAGATCGAGATGCGTTCAATCGCAGTTCCCGAAGGTATGCCAGTGAAGATGAACTTCACCACAGGCGCAGTCACTCAACTGAACTACATTCAGAAGAAAGCTGGTCTGAAGGCAGAGCATCATCACCGCTATTCATTTTTGATTGTCGAAGTGGACGACAAAGGAAACTGGTTCGTGCGCCAAGTATCGGCCCGCAAGAATGGCTGCAACATTCAAGACCTGAACATCGAAGTCGAAGACGGCGTTGTCGTATCGACGGACGCCAAGGTCGAAGCAATCACATGGGGAGATTTGCACGCAACCAACTCCCAGCCGGAAGTTGTCGATGCATCACAAGAGATGCTCGACGAGTTGCACCCGAAGTACCAGTTTATTCACGACGTGATGGAAGGTGTCAGCATCAACCGACACTACATCAAAGCCGCTCCGTTGCCACATCTGTATTTCCATCGTTGGTTGCGTGGTCTGCATCGCGTCGAAGACGAGTTGAAGCGTACCCGCGCCATCGCAGAACGTTATCTGCGCCCGTGGTGTACGACCGTCGCGCCGGACGCCAACCATGACGCATGGTGGCTCCAGTCATGGCTCAATCGTTACGACTACCGTTTCGATCCAGCCAACGCAGAAATCTTCCTGCGCCTGCAACTGTTCATGTACGAACAGATCAGAGCGGGCAAGCTGCCCAAGAACGTTAACATCATGCAGCGTGTGATGGAGACGGAAGCGGGCATGAAGCCCGGTAGCATGAAGTTCCTCCTACCCGATGAGTCATTTGTGGTAGGGGAAATCGAGTGTGGTCAGCACGGCCACCTCGGACCGAATGGTAACTTCGGCAACCCTGCCAATCTCTCGAAGATCGGCAAGAAGATGACTACCGCACACACGCACTCAGCGGGCATCTATCACGGCCTGTTCGTAGCAGGCACTTCTTCAAAACTGACGGCGGGTTGGGATTACACAACCGGACCATCAAGCTGGGGCTGGAGTCACGTCGTCCAGTACGACAACGGCCAGCGCGCCATAGTCACCATGAAGATGGTTGACGGCAAGGCACGCTGGAGAGCGTAGAATTATGAACTGGCTTGAGCGTTTCTGGAATCGCGTTGAGTTTGACGGCCCGATTCCAGAAGCCTGTCCCGAACTAGGAAATTGCTGGCTTTGGGCAGGCGCGAAGTCGAGAGACTACGGTCACGTTCGTAGCGGTTCAAAAATGTTGGCGGTGCATAGAACCGCCTTCGAAATTCAGAACCATGTTGCGGTTCCAGAAGACTTGGATGTTTGTCATCGTTGCGATAACCCATCCTGTGTTAGAGGTACGCACCTGTTTGCAGGTAACGGATTTCAAAACCTGCAAGATGCCGTGCGAAAAGGTAGAGCAAGGTTTCACAAAGTAACTCCAGCGCAAGCACGGGAGATTCGTCAGAGATACAAGAACGGAGAAAGTCAAACGGCACTCGCGGTAGAGTTTGGTGTTTGTCAATCAAACATATCAAAGATAGTGCATAACGTCACATACAAAGAGGAGGTATTGTGCGCGTCTATATAGCTTCAAATTTTGCCGACAAAGACCGCGTGAAAGCACGGGGAGAAGAACTCGCTGCCATGGGCATTGAGTGTACTTCCCGTTGGGCTCTGGAAACAGTGCCACATAACTGCAAGATTACAGACAAGCCCGCGCAGTACATGCGGGAGACTGCCGTGTTCGATGTCCAAGACATCCTATCGGCGGACAAAGTCGTTCTGACCGTACCTACGCCAGAGCAGTTGATGAACCTGACACCACATCAGATGTCACGTGGCGGACGGACATTCGAGTCCGGCTTGATGTACGGCTTGATTCTGGCCCAGTGGCTGGCAATCGGCGGCGAACTGTATACGCAGTACGCCAAAGAGATGCGTGGCTGTTCATCCGAACTGATTGTGATGGGCGAAAAAGAGAACGTGTTCCACTTCCTTGACGGCACCGAGACGGCGAAAGACCTTCCGGTGGTCGTTGTGATCCCAACATGGGAAGGCGTCAAGGAATACCTCGCCTCCCAACTACCCAAATAGGAGCAAGTCAATGTCGAGTAACAACGTATCAATCGCGCCCACATCGAAGGCGCTTGGAAGTAATCCCAAGGATTTGCTGGGGGCAAAGAAACCTGACGCCTCAAAGATTCCCGCCGTAGCAATTGCATGGGAGTCTCTGGCGATGATGGACGGTGCAGGGAAATACAACGCTTACAACTGGCGTGCGAACAAGGTCATCGCGTCGATCTACGTCGCGGCCTGCAAGCGCCATCTCGATATGTGGTTTGAAGGACAACGCAAGGCGGAAGATTCGGGATGTCATCATCTCGGACACGCACGCGCGTGCCTAGGCATACTGCTCGACGCCGAAGCCACGGGCAACTTGATTGACGACCGTCCGGTATCCGAAGGCTCATTGGAAGCCTACAGGGCTGTGATGGCAGAGATTGAGTCATTGATCCCTTTGATGTACGAGCGGCACAAGAAGTTCAAAGCCGAACAGGCTGCGAAGAAGGCCGCACAGCAAGGCGCTGTCGATGAAGTTCGGTGCGAACGTGGCCTTTCGGCTTACGCTTGGGCGGTCAACAGCGTCGATAAGCAGCTTCCATCCATGCCGTCAGGCAACGGATTAAGCGATTGACATGGACTGGTACTGGGTGGTAGTATTTGTCTTGGTGATTATCCTAATGCCCCGGAGAGTACGATGAATCCTATTTACATTTTTCTTGCCGCTCTTGTGGGCGGCATCGTTGGAGGCTGGGTAACGAGCTACTTTCAACGTACCCGCGATCCCCGTCCTTACGATGTTGAGAAGTAGCCAAGCTGGTAAGGCAGCGCACTGTTAATGCGCCTACCGTAGGTTCGAATCCTACCTTCTCAGCCATATCAAATGTGGGTCGTTCGTCTAGTGGGAGGACACCTGCCTTGCACGCAGGGAACAGGGGTTCGAATCCCTTACGATCCACCAAAGCCAGAGCGTCTACGCTGCGGATGCGGGTAACCAGAATCCGCCGAAGTCGTATACCCCGTACCTCGGGGGTCCGTCCTTGACCACTGCCATAAGACGGGTAAAATAGGGAAGATGTTATGCCGTGGTTGTAATCTTGGTTTAGGGCAGTTCGAAGATGTAATTGAACGTCTTCAGAGCGCCATTGAGTATTTGCGAGTGAATCGCTGAAAGGTACTTTATGTGTGATGGATGTGGACAGGCGGGATGCAAGTGTGCTCCTTATCCCAATAAGCCGATGACGGAGCACCAAACGATTCGCTCACGTACAACCGGGCGCAAGATTGAAATCTCAATGGGCATGCACGGAGGCGGGTTGGTTAGTAAGAACCCCTTCGCCTCGCTTGCGCAGGCGGGCTACATGCACAGCCATCCAGAAATTCTCGGCAGCAAACTCAAGGAATGGGATGCAGCAACCAAGGGCAAACATCTGCCCAAGAGGGTGAAGTAATGTATCAAGAAACGATCAAAGGCAAACCGGAGCGAGTCGGAAAGATTCCCGTCCCGCCGATCAAAGAGACGCAGGAACTGATGTCCTCGGCCAACCGAGCAATCGAGGACTACACTGCGAGGCCGACACAGGTCCGTCACCCCCTTGGTCACGGCATACCTAAAACCAGCGAATTGTTGGGAGGAGAGTGACAATGAGTACCCCAAACATACTGACCCCGCCCACAGGACAAATCTGGACTGTGGCTAAAAACGATTTAACATGGCTTCAAAAACACGAACGAGTGGCAATCGTTGCCCTTGTGCTGCTTGTTGGAGGTTTCTTGGGAAACAAGGCGTTGAATTATGACGCATCCCTTAAAGACGCCAAAGTGGCCGCACTGACGCAAGTCGTAGCTCAAGATAAGCAGAATACCGCCGCACTTGCGCTGGCGTCGGCTACAGCGCAGCAACAGTATCAGATGACGCTAGACGCCGTTACCAAGCAAAATGTCGCGCTGGAGGCTTCCGTAGCGCAAATGGCGGCTAATTTGGGAAAGCAGCAAGCCGTGGATAAACAAATGCCTTTGCCTCAATTGGGACAGCGGCTCCAAGCCCTAGTCCCTGCCGCGACGGGCGTAACGGCTACATCAACAGGATTGACTTTAGATTCAGTGAGTTCCGTGGCTGTCGTGCAGTCGCTCGAACAAGTCCCCGTCCTAAAGGACGAACTGACGAACGAGACGCAAGTTGCTGCAAACAATGCTGCTTTGCTATCGGACGCGGACAAAGTTATCGACGCGGACGGTAAAGAGATCACAGGGCTCAACAAGGAACTGACCGATCAGCAGGCCGACACGAAGGCAATTATCGCGGCGGACAAGGTCAAGATCAAGAAGGCATGGCGCAGCGGATTCAAGTGGGGCTTCGGCCTCGGGTTCGCCACTGGCGCTTACGTGATGCACGCGTTATAAAAGGAGACTTATGATCCTCACACCGCTGACTGCCGCAGAAACGGCAACCGAGGAAGCACGAGTGCTGGCAGAAGGATGGATCAAACGCAGCCTCGTAGCGTTCGACCAGTTCATTAACGTTACACTGTTTCGCGGGCGCAACGACGAGACGATCAGCGCTCACGCTGGCCGTGCATGTATCGAAGGCAGGTTGTGGGGCGAGACTCTTGCGACCTTCCTGAATATTTTTCAAGTCAACCATTGTGTCAAGGCGATGGTCGGTGATGCGGTACGTGCTAAAGCAATTTTACAGACTGAGCAACAGTCTGGTGAAATTGCCAAGGTGTAAAAAAGTTCGCCACTGTTCGTCTAGAAAAGGAGTAACACATGTTGTTCGATCCACTAAGTATTGGAGTAGGCGTTATCGGAGGGGCTTTCATGCCTGCGATAGGCCGCAAAATCAAGGCGCTGTTTGTGAAGGAAACTATCGCTGCGAAAGCAGTCGTACAAGCAGACGCATCAAAAATTACTAGCGCAGTCGAAACGGCTGCCGTCAGTAAGCTGTAACAAAGAACGGGTGAGCATTACCGCTCACCCCGTTTCTTTAGGGTGGTCAGTTTGGCAACTGCCAAACGTTTTAGAACTGCCTTCCGCTGAGTGCGCGTGTTTAACTGCGGATAAACACCCCGAGAGAAAACGGGCTATTGGGCGAGATGCGCTCGTACCAGCACAGAGACAAAACAAAAACGCAGAGCAGCATAGCAACAGGCCAACAATAGGCTGGCAGCTAGTACCTACGTTATTCTTTTGCCCGTAAGGCCGGACCCGCCATAGAGGCGGACTGGTTGGAGGAGAGAAAGAGTAGCTTAACAATGAGTAATGAAATTGTTTTACAGTGGAACCCGAGCTCAACTCCGGTTTCAGGTTACAACGTTTATCGTGGCAGTTTGCCCGGTAACGAAGGCGCGGCTCCCATTAACGCGAGTCTCGTCACAGTGTTCCCAACTTTGAACTTGTCGTCCGTTGCAGCGTCGGTTGGCGGTTCAGCAGTTTATTCCGGGTCGTTGCCCGGTGGAGCCGGAAATGCGTACGCGGGGTTTAGCTTCCTCGTCGCAGGATTCGGCGGCAGCAACAACAACGGAATGTTTGCTTGCACGGCTTCAACCACCTCAAGCATGACGCTGTCGAACGCAAATGCTACTGCGGAAACTCACGTCGCGCTTGCGAACCAGATTCCGCAATACACCGACACGGCTGTGTTCCCCGGCAAGTCGTACTCCTATGAAATTACCGCTGTCAGCGGTGGTGTAGAGAGTGCCGACTCTGTTGGAATCGAATCGGCTCCGGTGCCGTATGGACCGACCCCGGTCATCCCAGTTGTTAATGGGTTTGACAACTTCATGGTGCTGGCAGGTTCTACCATCACCAGCACAGGTGAAACTCAAGTGTCTGGCGATATCGGCACTTATCCCGGTACGTCCATCACGGGGTTCCCTCCCGGCGTTATCAGCGGCGTGTTCCATTATGCCGACTTTGTTTCTGCCGCAGGCGAGGCCGCAGCGCAACAGTTGTACAATGCGTTGATGTTGATGACCAGCACGGCGACCATTTCTGGCGACTTGGGCGGACAGACGCTCACGCCCGGCGTGTACACGTCTTCGTCCACCATCGGAATCACGGGCATCCTCACGTTGGATGCGCAAGGTGACCCGAACGCGGCATGGGTTTTCCAAATCGGAAGTGCCCTGACCACTGCGGCTTCGAACAGCGCAATTGTCCTGCTCAACGGTGCGCAAGCATCGAACGTGTATTGGCAGGTCGGCAGTTCCGCAACTCTTGGCGTTGGTACGTCCTTCGCCGGTACGATTGTGGCACAGACCAGCATTACCGCTAACACTGGCGCGAACATCGCGGGTCGCTTGTTTGCGATCACAGGGGCTGTTACTATGGACGACAATAGCGTCGTTCTGTTCCTCCAGTTCCCGTTCACAGGTGCTTGGCAAGCCAACCATGCTTATGCTTTGGGGCAGTTGATTTTTGACTGTCAGAGCAATAGCTACCAAGAAGTCCTTGTTGCTGGAATCAGTGGGGCTACCAAGCCCACGTTCTCTGGCACTCCAAATGACCTAACCACGGACAATACCGTTACGTGGGCAGCAGTTTCTCCTGCAAGTTCATTCGTATTGATTGACTTGCCGCCATCACCGCCCAACATGGCTCCTGCGCCACCCGCAGCACCGACCGGGCTGATTATCAGTTTTGAAGACTAAAGGAAGGTGACCTATGTCGGTTCTTAACGGAAAAGGCTCAGGCTCAAACCCTCTTGCAGCCACGGCAGACTGGAATCTCGCGATCCAGCCTGCTGGGGTTGTTTTAGTCTCAGACGGGTATGGCAACGTAGCAGGCTCGGGAGTATTACTCTCGACCCTCGAAACGCAAAGTTTCGCAACCGACACTGATTGCGGAACTTTCTAGGAGAAATTTAAATGTTAAATGTAAAAATTCAGACCTATCGTGGAACGTTGTCTGATTTGTCTACGCTGGCGACTACGGGATTCCCCGGAGTGCTTGCATGGACAACGGACAGCAACCAACTATTTGTTGACCTTGGCAGCGGTGCTGCGGGCTACGGCCCCGGCAAAGCATGGCAGCCAGTCAACGCGGCTCATAACGTGTTCACCGTATCTTCGACGGCAGGGCTAACAGCCTTGGCGGCGAACGTCGGCGATTTGGCAATTGACACTGGCAACGGAGTCACGTACATATTGACTTCGTTTCCCGCATCGTCGTTGCCGAACTGGACGGCTATTACCACGCCCGATGTTACACCTCTCGGAGCCCCTGTGGCTCATGAATGGGTGACGTACATCGACGCGTCTGGCGTTCAACACCTTTCTCAACCCGCCTTCACCGACATTTCTGGACTGCTTGCGCAAACGCAACTGCCCGCAACCATCGGCGCAGGTAGCAGTCTCACGAACATCGACTGCGGAACATTCTAAGGTTACCATGGCACGTAACGTAGGCTTTCAAATTCTACGCGGCGTGAAGGCTAACGCTCCCGTGCTTGAAGCGGGGGAAAGTTACCTTGCGACGGACACCAACGAAATAGTTATCGGCACAACCGGGGGCAACTTTGTCCTCGGTCGTCCGGTATTTAACGCAGCAGGCGTGCGTCAAATGACCGCGCATATTGTGGCAGACCGCGTCACGCTTAGTGGCGGGGCTGCAACCGTAACGTTAGTCGGAAGCGCGGCCTTTACGAACGCGACCAGTTACTCCACCGTCTTGTGTGATAGCACGGCCAATCATTCGGCCAAAATCACACAAAACAGTGGGAGCAGCTTTACGATTGCAGGCACAGGCAGCGATGTAATTGAGTTCATATGCATCGGAACTTAAGAAAGGATTTATGAGCACAAGTGATCGATATACCAAGTTGATTGCTCCCCCGGCACCTTTGCCAGAGCCCACACCACTGGAACCTCTGCCTATTGTCGCCGTCATAGAGCAGCAGCCAGAACAGATTGAAGCGCCCGCCGTAGCAGTGACCCTGCCGCGCATGTGGCGTGTACGAACGAGTTAAGTTCTAAAGCGGTTACTGCTATAGCCCATCTTAATTGATGGGCTTCTTTTTCTGTGCTTCAATCGCGGCCCGAACGTCACCCTCAATGCAGCCAATCCAGCCGCACGTCGCCGTGCATTATGTCTTTGACCTCTGGTCATGTTGTCACTCATTCGAACTACCCCGTGAGATGCGGAATCTGACGAGAGTAGACCGTGTAGATCAGTTCGTCGATCCATGCACTGTCCGCGCTTTCTCTCAATGTCGAGGATAGAGAGGCACTCTCAACCGCCACGAGAAGCCCCTCGATTTCCTCGGCAACCTGTTTGTAGTCCAACTTGCCCTGCTTGATTTCCAGAATGTGTGCAGCATTCGGTAACGGGAATGTGATCCACCTGTACTTCAGCAACTCCAGCGCCTCATGGCCAACGCGCACAGCGTGCGACAGCGCCTTCCAGTCTACGCCTTCATTCGACTCAGCCATCCGGGCGCGCGCTCCGTAGTTCTCATGGATGCGCGTAAAGATGGACGCAGCCTCTTTGAGCGTGTTCTTGAAGCCAACCATGCGGTCGCAGCAGACGTAGTAGGTCTCGAAGTTCCCGCCCGTGGTTTCTTTCGTCACGACGGATGTGTGTGGCGCAATCTCGCGGTCGCCCGGAGCTATGTAATCGCCAACTTTCGCCGTGCTGCCAAACGATTGAATGAGTGCTTCGAACATATCCAAAGATTTCTTAGCTGCGGCAACCCGACTCCCTTTGATGCCGTACTTGTTCGCCTGCGTCCGACAGTAGCTCACGAAGGCCGCACTCTTCTTGGTCAGCAGCCGTTCGCGGTTCATGCGCAGATGATCCCACAGCAGCGTTGATTCCTCTGGGTTCGGAGCGAACAACATGTCCACCGCGCCCGTCTGGCCCTCCCGCAGAAGCTGGAGGTAATAGTGCAGCGAGTAGCACTCGTTGTCCACGTCGGTCGTGAGGTTTCGTTCGCCCTCTTCTTTCTTGCGCCCAGTGCCCATGGACATCGTCCTCGGACAGCACTGAAGGATGATGTCGCGGGATTCGGGAATGAAGACCGACTTGTAATCAGTATCGCTTGTCGGCGTGTTGGTGCCGTACAGATGCGATCCAAACTTGATCCTGACGACAGTGTTCATGCGACACTCTTTAGGCGACGTGTGATGCTGGGAGAGATTCCAGCAGCCGCCAGTTCCTGTTCTTCCCTCTCTTGGATGATGCGCTTGTAGCCGTCACTCGGGCGCTCGTTCTCGTTTAGTTTAACCTCTTCCACAGTGACGAGGTAAATCTTCTTGTGCAGTTCAGGGCCAACTGGCTCGATGTCTCCAAGGTTCAAGGTGATGTTACCCTTGTAGATATCAGAGCTCGTAGACCACGAAATGTCAGCCTTCAGGTCGAGGGTCACTTCGCCCGTATAGTCCATGCGTATCGCGCCACGGAGACCGTCGTTGTCGGGTGCGAAAATCTTAAATGCCTTCACAGTGTTTGAATCCCCAGTCTCGGGACTTTGGTCCCGTAATAATCAGCGACCAAGATGTTCCCTTCGGCGTCACCACGTTGTGACTGTAGTGAGCCGGATGGTACCACAAAGATAGCGGCCTGCGCCAGTAGAATCCGCTGGCGTTCTCTTCTAGATATCCCGGCCAAAGCAACAGCGTCACAAACCACCATGGGTGATCGTGGCACTGCTCATGCCATTGTGGCGCGGTCAGTTCGTGCAGATAGACGTTGAACCACCGGGTCTTCAGAAGCTGGTAGCGATAGAAGATTTCGCCAATAGGCTTCCACCCGATTTCCTTGTGCCGCAGATGTCGTCTTAGGAATTGTCCAATCATAATTCTTTTTGCCATCTCCTCTGGTCAGTAAACGACTGTGGTTGCTCCGGTCCTATTGGAGGAATCAAAGCCTTTGGTTCCTTCGGTTCTACTACTGGAGGAATCAAAGCCTTTGGTGGTTGCGGCGTTGCGTCAGGACCAACAGCCTGCCCAAGCTGTTCTTGAATCGTGTGAGCCTGTGTTTCGATGGTCGTGCCCTGATAAATCACTTCGGCAGACAGGCTCAGTATCAAGGCGATTAAGAAGATGAAGATTGATAGGCGCAGTTGAATCATATCTGCCCCAGTTCAATGTTTTCGGCCAAGTCGCGGAGAGCGTCGGACATTGTTTCGCCAACGCCTTCCAGTTCAGTGTTCTCCAACGACGCGATGAACTCGCCTTCGTCAAAGCGTATCGTTACGTTGTTCACAGAATGTCCCCTTTGTCTTTGAGTGCGCCATGGATTCTGAACTGAGACCCTTCACGTTGGAAAGCCTTGAATGTGTACTTGCCGTCCTCGAAGTCAATCAGGACGCTTTCGTAGCCCAGCACCTGACCGCTACCTAGTATTCGTGCGATGGGCAGGCGTAGCTCTTTGTCAACTTCTCGTTTGATGTTGCGGGCTCCATACTTTGAATCGTAGCCAGTCTTGATTAGTTGTGCCATGGCCACTTCGGTTGCCGTGAACATGACCTTGGGCACGCACTTGGTGAACACATCGAGTTGCAGCTTGCCCAGTTCAAGTTCCAAGATGTCCGCAATCTGCCCGGTGCTCAGGGCATTGAACGCGATTACGCCATCCAGACGGTTGATGAACTCGACCGAGAACTTACGCTTCGCGGCCTCTATGCCAATGCGCTTTGTCTCAGCGGCCTCAAGTACGGAGGGTGGCGCGAAGCCAAGCCCGTCCTTCAGGTTCGAGAACCCAGCATTCGAAGTCATAAGAATGATTGTCTGTTCAAGGTTGACGGCCTCGTTTGTGCCCAGCGTAATCGACGCCTTGTCGAGGATGCCAAGCATTATGTTCCATAAAGCGTCAGATGCTTTCTCAATCTCATCGAACAAGAGGATGGCGAACGGATACTCTAACACGGCTGACTGTAGCGAGGCGATGCGCTCACTGGACAGCATGGGCTTGGTCTCGCGGTGACCGAGATAGCCGGGAGGGCTGCCGATCAACTTGGCAACATCGTGCGAGTGTTGGAACTCTCCGCAGTCGATACGCATGAGGTTGTTGCGCCAGTTACGGCTCAGGCGTCCTTGCAGACTCTCCGCAAACTTCTCAGCGCTGTAGGTTTTTCCGTTGCCAGTTGGCCCGGTCATGAGGACGGAGCCAATGGGACGGCCAGCTTCGTACAGGTTGCTGCGGAACTTTTCAACCAATTGGACGTAATAATCGATGGCGTCCGGCTGACCGACCAGTACCCGCTCCAAGTCTGTGCGAATGAGCGTGCCAAACTTCGTCTCCTGACCTGCATCAAGAAGCCTGCCGTTATTTTTTAACATTGACCTTCTCCCAGTCTGGAGCAACAAGCCCCATCTCAACCTCCATGTGGCAGTTACGGCACAGGAGCGCGCACTTCAACGCTTCTAAGAACATCTTTTCAACATTAGGGTTGCGGGCTGTACTCACTTCGAATTCCTTGTCTTCAGGGTTGATGTGGTGAAAGTCTAACGCTTCTAGACACCGACAGTAGCCACATAGTTCGCACTGTCCACCGAGGAGGATGCGAACCAGTGCCTTATTCTGTCGTCTTCTCTCGATCACCTGAGAGATTAGAACTGTCTTGTGCGCTAGGTAGTACCGTTCCTTGCGAGGGCTCTTCCACATACTTTTCCCATCCTGTTCCTGTCCAACGTTGCTTGGGTCTTCCGATGACCTTGCCAGCCGCAAAATCTTTCGCGGCCACGTAGTTCTTTTCTGGGTTGATTTTCTTGCCCCGACCCCGCATTACTTGGCCAGCCTTTCGATGTCGATGAAGTCCTTCTCAAGGTGATCGTTGATGAAGTCTACCACAGTGTGCAGGTCTGTCAAGAGTTTTTTCTCTTTGTCCGTCAGCCAAGACGAACGCTTCTCCAGAATCTCGACGGCCAGTACCCAGTTGTCCCTCATGTGGATAATGTGCTCGGAACGTGTTCCTACATCGTCCAGAGATATGCGCGTGATGCCGTAGTTGCTTTCAGCCACTGATGTCTCCTTTTTCTGTTTGTGAGTCACTGTGCTGCGCGGCGAAGCCAGCCTTTAAGGAACTGAGCCAAAGCGGGATTGGCGAGGACGAGATTCTGATAGTGCCGTCCCAAGGCTAGTCGATAATCACTGAGCAAAGAGTCGCCTGCGGCATTGACGGCTGCACAGGTTCCCGGTCCCCATATGCCATCCACAGTGACGCCGAGACAAGTCTGAAGGATACGGATAGCGGCGTGTCCCATGTTTACGCTCATGTCGAATATTTTGGTCGCCATGGGCTGTAACTGCACGGCATCGTAGTGCCAGAAGTCGCGTTGGTAGATAGCCGCAGCCGTCTCGCGGGTCAGGTTGCGGATATCCACAGTGGGGTAAGAACGCTGGCTAATGCCGAAGTTAGTAAGTCCTCCGGGGTCGGACGGGTTGTCCACCAATCCGCCTTCGTTTGTCAGCACGGTGTCGATTGCAAGGTTAAAGTCCGCCATTGGCAGCCTCCATGCTCACGATATTGCGGCCCGGAGACGATAACGTGATGATGCGGTCGTTGGTCGGATCGTATTCCTTCCACGTCTTGGCCCACGGTCCTCGGAACGATAACGCCCACGCGCTTCCTTCGGGAAGGACTTTGTGCATCGTGTTTCGAGACGTGAACTTTACGTCCCCGGCTTTCCAACGCCGTAGGTTGAGCAACGTTGGCTTGCCGCTGGTCGGGCGAATGACTTCCATGACCGCGCCCTTTAGCCAGAATGTCAACGCGTTGAACGCGTGCGAGTGGAAGTTCTCGCGGGTACCGCCAAACTTCATCAGCACAATCGAGAACAGAGATTTTATTTCGATCAAGAACAGGCCCGTAACTGGTGAGTCCGGACCACCGTCTTTTGTAACTTCTAAGAATCGCATTAGTGTGACCCCTCCGGTAGATGATCGAGTTGAGTGAAGTTGGGATCAGTGCCAGAGATGCGCCCAGACGCCGCTCCACTCTTCGCGCCGTTTGGTAATGTTGCCCTCCACAGTCGTATCTCGGCAATCATTGCCAGCACTTCTTCGTCGGGAAGACGAAAAGCGTTTGGTGCGCATCGTTCCCACTGTTCGCGGTAGGTCAAATCGTTTTCGCTAAGTGGCGTCTGCATAGAGAGTCCTCACGGCGGCTTCGGCCTTGTTGTAGTACAGGATGTCGCTCAGGCGCACCTGAATGTTCTTCTTGGCGTTCTTCACGAAAATGCTCTCCAAACGTCTCCGGTACTGCTCGGCCAATAATTGAAGGGCACCATTCTGACTGGTTCCCTCGGACACCAGAATCGGTGTCGCCTCGGTCTTGCTTGATACCCATCCGCCCTCGGTCATTGCAGACCCTCAATCATTTTGTTTGCCTCGTCGATGCGTTGAGGCAATTTGGTTTGTTCTTCCAAGAGCCGACGTTTCTTGTCAACCCAGTAGTGGTGCGTTGCTGCGCGCCGGGCAGCCGCGTATTCGCTGCCGTCAGGAATAGCCTTCCAAAGATCATTCTGCTGATTGGTAGCAGCGGCAATTCCTACACCCACTTTGTCAACCCTGCCCTGCATCCAAAGATCGCGCAGGCGAGTGTGATTGCGGCCATCTGTGTCCAACGCCTTGGTGATGTCGGCGGAAGCGGAAGTACCGTGTTCGATAAGGTACGCATGAAATCTCTCGCTAAGAGACTCGGCTTGTGGCTGCACCGCACAAAAAGAGGCTGCGGCGGTCGGGCTGGTGTTGATTAACATTATTGTGCTCCCACTGAGAATACGCCTTCCAGATTGTGGCAGGCCACGCCCTGAACAGCGGCATTTGCTTGGCGCTTGTAGACCAGTATCACTGGCCCAGATGCTTTGTTGATTAGTTCGTCGGTCGGCAGGCCGCACAGCATGACCTGTTCGGTATACAGAGCGAACGTACCGTACGGTTGGAACTTCAGATTGGTGGCGATGCGCTTGTCCGTCCTGATGACCGCAGCATCAGTGATGATGCCGAAGTTGTACATGAACGGGTTGGTGTACTCGATGACGGCTCCAAACTCGTTGGAGTGGCGGTTGGTCGAAGGCACTTCGCAGTGCGCCGTACCGAAGCCAATCAGCAGAACGAGCGCTATGCCCAGTATTCGGCCAAGCAGTGCGCCCGCGAATAGCGACTTGGTTGTGTTATCCATTCTCAGAAGATACCGCATTGTCAGCGGATTTGTCAAGGGCTTTCTTAGCCTTATTTTCCTTGCGCTTGGCGACGTAGTCTGTGGTGGTCAGACCATACGCATCCAGCACGGCCTGTGCCCCGGCGTTGTAGCCCTTCGCACGCGCCATCTGTCGCGCCAGACTCAGGATGACGCCTTCAATCACGTCGAGGTTGTCGTACTCAATTTCGGTCGGTGGCTCGGTGGAACCGTCAATCTCGATGACGGGCACCTTCAATTCCGGATCACGCTGGTGTGGCTGCGTGAAGACCAAGAACTGCCGGGAACCGACGATCTTCTCTTTGCCGTTATTCACTAGCAACCTCCTGCGGCTTCTCCTCTTTTGGAGGACGAGGCGACACCGAGACTTTGCAACGGCGTCCACAAGACGTGCAGCGCCAGCTTCCCAGCGTTGCGAACTCGGGAGCCTTGGGCTTATCTTCGCCCCGGTTCCGTTTTCCTTTCTTCGGCGACTTGGGCAGTGGCCGTGGCTTCACGCACGGCGGCTTGGTGGCCTCAACGCCACAGCAGATGCTGGTGTAGATGTTAACTGACTGCTTCATGCTTTCTTCTCCCGTACGGCTTTGATTTGTTCGATCATCTTCGTGACCATATCTGGATTGTCACGCATGAGCGCTGCCGCGTTGGCCAGACCTTGGCCTATGCGATCCTTCCCAAAAGAATACCACGCCCCGGACTTTTCTGCAACCCCCAGACCTTCGGCGTACTTCACTAGATCCGCCATCCTGTCGAAACCTTTTATATCAGACTCGCCCGGATAGTACAAGTCCAAAATGGTTTCTTTCTTCGGTGTAGCCACCTTGTTCTTGATGGCCTTGACTTTCATGTTATGGCCGATGAAGCGGTCACCGTCCTTGATGTCCGATACGCGCCGTACGTCGAGACGGACAGACGAGTAGAATTTCAAGGCTCGACCCCCAGTGGTTGTCTCCGGAGAGCCAAACATGACGCCAATCTTCTCCCTAATCTGATTGATGAAGACCAAAGTCGTGCCACTCTTGCTGGCAATGCCTGTCAGCTTGCGCAGCGCCTGTGACATCAGCCTTGCCTGAAGACCCATGTGGCTATCGCCCATGTCGCCTTCAAGTTCAGCTTTGGGCACCAGTGCCGCCACAGAATCGATCACAATGATGCTGACTAACCCAGACCGCACCAACGCCTCGGTGACGCCCAGAGCATGTTCGCCATGGTCTGGCTGAGAGATGAGGAGGTTGTCCACATCCACGTCTAGCTTGTTGGCATATGTCGGATCGAGCGCATGCTCGGCGTCTACGTACGCCGCAATCTCGCCCAGTGCTTGGAAGCAAGCGACGAACATCAAAGCGATGGTCGTCTTGCCGGACGATTCTGGCCCAATGACTTCAATGACGCGGCCACGGGGAATACCTCCGCAACCCAGCACCTCGTCATCGAGCGTTATGATCCCCGTTGAGACGGACGGAATGGGAACGTTGACTTTATTCCCCAGCCGTATCAGGCTGTGCTTCGTCTCCCAGTCCTTGTCGCACTGAGCCGACACCAACTCCAAGTCCTTCAATCGGTCCTTCATTGAACGGACCTTCTGCTGTGACACTGGGGTCACCGCAGAGACCGCCGATTGCTTGGGCTTCGCCAGCAACTCCTCCGATACTTTGATTGGTGGTATAATCTCCCCCTCCACCAGCCGCACTGCTGCTTCGGCTTGTGGTACTGTCAGTTTTAGATTCTTCGACACTTTGTGCCTCTTTCTCCGCGATAGCGCGGGCAGCCGCTTCACGTTGGAAGCGGGCTACGGTACTCATGAACATTAAGAAATACTTGACGAAGCGCTTACCGCGCGACCGTTCGAGCACATCCCGGCCTGCATTCTGGAAGCAGTCATCTGCGATCTGGGTCATCTGCCCGTTCGTGTTGAAGTAAGTGAACCAGCACGATTCGCAGTTCTTGCGCGGGTCAGATGTGATGAACACACTCTGTTTGCCCTTATCGTCCGGCACCATGATGGTGGATAGCTTGTGGCCGCACGGTTGAGCCAAGCCCCGGCGTACGGTGAAGTGGATACGCATCATCTGTTTCCACACCTGTCGGGTCATCTGCTTGGGCACGATTGGATCATGCTCGGCAGTGGCCAGCGACTTCGCAGCCTCGGCTTGAATCTCTTCCTTGCCCACTTCACTCAGTTGAGTGACAGGCTCCGGAACCTCTTTGGACAGGACTGGCGGTACAGGCTGATCCATCAAAGCCTTCTGTTCTTCGAGGGTGACTGCCATCCGTTCGAACAGTTCCTCGGCTACAGCGTTGAGTTGTTCCTCGCTGAACTCGGGCATTAGCGTTTACCTGATTTCTTAGATGCGAAGTCGTCCAGTGTGAGTGCTACGAGTCCAAACTTCTGGCGCACAGCATTCACTGTGGCTGGACTGATCGGGTTATCGTTGTCGGTTTTCAATTCTTCGCGAACCTGACGTTCCAAGTCGCTGCGGAGAGTCTTATCGTCGTTCATGCTTTTGCCTTGTCCTTTCGGATAGATACTTTGTACTTGCTCAACGGATACATTTTAGCTCGAATGAAGTTGGTGCCGATGCGCTGTTCAATGCCAGCCCACCGTATCTGTTCTTCCTTACTCAAATCCTCGATGTCGAAGATGTAACGCTTGATGAAGGTGACCATGTCCTTGTGAGTCTTGATTACCCTGCGTACCTGTTTCTCAACGTCGATTTTGAAATCTGACATCGTCGGCGCAGTCGGGTTCATTACAGGCGTGCCTTTGGCAGCAACGATGCCCTGTGCCTTGCCCTTTGCATTCTTGCGTGGCTCCTCCTGATAGAACTCGTAGACCAACTTCAGGTCGGCCTTGATACGCCTGCGATCACGCTTGCGCTCATCCTCTGAGCCAAACAGGTCAACGTGAGTCTCTGCCGGGTAATGTTCCATCACCCTATCGAACGCCATCTTCGGCGTGTAGTAATCGGGGTTCTTCGCGTTGAACGGTACGTGCGCTCGGTTCTTCATTTTGTCGCCTTCCCGAAGAGTTGCTGTGCGGGCGGATTTTCCAAATAGGTAACCACGGCCTTTAGCCATGCAATGTTGTCGATCTTTCCTAGCTTTCGGTTGCAGCCCGCCCACTGTCCACCACACAAGATGCCTCGCACAGAGGACTTTTTGTCGGCAATGGTCTCGTCGTGGTCGTGGTCTACTTCGGGTCTACGTTCTTCAAAGTGCCAGCCGGGAGCACCTTTCGAATATAAAGAAATAGGTTCTCCGCACAGAGCGCATTTCCCGTTTTGAAACTTCCACAAAGCCTCGAACTCCTCAAGAGTTATGCCGTATTCTCGAAGAAGGCTTTTGTGCTTTGCGCACGCTTTACAGGAATGGCAGGCGGTTCTGCCCCAGTCCGACATCTCATGCCCGCGTTTGCATCGCCCTAACTTTGGTCGGCAGGCGGTACAATTTGACAAGCCTTTTTCTAAAGTCCACGTGGGAATCTGTTGCTTGGCTCCGCATTCGCAGACACAGTTCCAGAACTTTGCCTTGGAACTGTAGGTCTTCAAAAGCACTGTTGCTGGACCTTCTACGTGCCATTTCCCGAAAGTCTGTCCTGTAAGGTCGTGCTTCTTCATTTCGAATCGCCTTCCAAGAACACGTTGCTGACTCTCTTTACCTGCCGAGGACGACGGTGGCCATCTGCGGCCTTGTTTATCTCCGACACGACCACGCCTTCGCGTTGAGTCTTCCCGTCGATAGCGGATTTGCCATCGGTCAGTTCCTTGATCTTCTCGATGTCCGCGATGCCCACGTAGAGCACGGGAACAAGTTGGTCGGGTTCGAGACCAGATGTAACGGCTGCGTAGTCGCCTGCCGTTTTCCATGGTTTCGTCCATGTGCCGTTGGGCTCCCAGATGTCGAACGCCCGGAATCCCAGTTCGCCTTTGTTCTTGTCGAGCCCGTAGGTGTAACCCTTCTGATCCCCGATGACTTCGCCGTACAGGATGCGGCCCGGATTGGCTTCGCACCATTCCCTGATCCACGGGCGCTGCTCAGCAACACGAGTAAAGATGCAGGGAGCGTCGGGAGACTTCCACTGGAAGTGACTGCCGATGTAGAACACGCCATCGAGGAACAAGAAGCGTCCATTGCTGCCGTGCAGTTTCTCGGTCACGACCACATATTCGGTATTCGCGAATCCTGAACGTGCAGCCTTAGCGGCCACAACATCATACTCAGGCGACTCGAATGGAACCTCCATGGACGATTCGCGACGATACATGCGGCCACCGCTCAACACGCGGACAGTGTTGTAGTAGACGTATCGCAGCCATCCCATGACGGTCTTGGGACGACGCTTCACACGCGGAGCCTTGGCAGCCTCGCCGTATGTGTCGCCTTCGGTCTCGCCTTCCCAGTGTGTCACGCCCAGCAGATCGGACACCTCGTCGCCCTCTTTCAGCCAGCCGTATCCCATCTCGCTGTCATGCACCAAGCCTCCGGAGAGTTCAGTCAACGGCATGAGCAAACCTTCGCTGTATTCCTTGCGGAACTTGCGCACGGTGATACGTCGCTTGCGCTCGGGCACGTCGCCTTCAATGCCTTCCCACAGCCACGCGAACGCGGAAATCTGCGGGACGACGCTGTCCGGAAAAATATAAATTGCCAAATCCCCGGCGCTATAGTTGCCTTTTTTAACAACGACCTGATATCCCAACACTTGCACTAATTCAAGTGTGTCCGCATTAGGATGAGGCAGCAGTTCTGCAATCCGTACCACCAATGCTTGATGGTGTTGAGGCTTTTCCATTGTAGTCTCCTAAATAGTTTGCTGCTTTAACACCGAGTCGCTCGATTTTGTCCTGTATCGGTGTTTTGTAGGTACGAACTTTATTCAGCACGGCAATCTCTTCTTGTGTTGCGTGCATTCAGGGTCATCGCAGTAGTCGAACATCAAGCGTCCAACCTCGGTGATACCCAACACGATATACTTGCGATCTTTGGGAACCATCCTCACGACCCTTGCTATCTCCCGTACCGAGAGAGAATCCTTGATGTCAAGGACAAGTCCCAACTGGATCATGTCCTGCGCCAGCTTCCAATCCTCTACGAGTTCTTCGGAAGAACCCTTCACAGGCTCAAGCAGCGTGAACACATCCTGATCGAATGTCGCCAGCTTGCGCAGCACGATCACCTGAACGGGCCGCAGTTGGTAGAACTTGTGTTTAGCCATTACGTTCCTCCCAGTTAAAGGTGTCATCAGCACCAATGCGATATGAATAGTCTTGAGTTGCATTGCTCACATACACCCAATGAAATCCGGACCAGTTCCTCAGCGCCTGCCAGAAGCGCTCCTGCGGATGCGCCTTACAGTACGCGACAAAACTAGCGAGAACCTTTTCGTTTCTTTTTGCGTAGTCCGCGTTTGGTTGTGGCATATTGCTTCTCCAGTCTCAATCTAATGTTGTGGAACCAGTATTCCAGTTGGTAAGCCTGCGCTTCGTCTTCCATTTCCATGGACTTGTTTACAACAAGGGTGCGATGCACAAGATGCCAGCACTCATGCAACAATGTTTCGAAATGTTCCCAGTCTTTCCGCCATTCAGGGAGCCAAAGAATGGAGCGGCCTTCATTGAATAGTGTTCGCCCCGCCGCGTTGGCGCGGGCTTCATTGTTGAACGAGGCCCGCAGCTTTCTTGGAAAATCGTTCGAAAAGTTCAAACCGTTACGTTTCACATATCGAATGATGTCTTCCGCAGTCACGCCTACTCCGATAAGCACTTCGTTGGAGTAAGTTCCTCCGTCTTGAATGTAGATAAACTTCTTAGCCTTTGGCTTCTTCAAAGTTCAAGTCTCCCTTCCAAGCTATTATAGCACGCGCATCGGTTACTGTCCACGCCTTTGGTAGCTTTTTATAGAGCAACCTGTCGGCAGCCTTCGCGGCTTCCTCGAACGTCGGACGTTCGGCATGGTAACTCTGCCCATCGATGTGCGCCGTCGCGGTCCATATCCCGGCCTGTTCCCAGATGTAGAAAGTGTCCACGCCAACCACTAACTGGTAACGACCGTTGGCATCTTTGATCCATGTGTACTTCGCCCACGGTGTGGGTTTCTTTTTCTCGGGCGCTTTGACGATCAGGCTCAAGATACCACCTTCAGCTTGCGGTCACCGTCTAGCTTCACGGGCTCGGTCTTGTCCTTTTCCTCCGTGTCGAATGCTGCGGCTGCCGCTCGTACCGCGTCCTCCATCATCTTCTTATGACGATAGGTCAGCATGGCCTGTGCTTCTTGGTTCTGTCGGGTCAGTGCCGGGTCTCGCTGTGGCTGGTTGATTTCGGCGTCGTTGTCAACGCGGCGTAGTAACGGCGTGTTAGTAGTCCGCCACTGCTGTCCGCACCTCATGCATTGAATCATGCGCCCGCCATCTGGCAGTGTATGGGTCGCCGTCGCTCGGTGGATGCACGGGATTGTGCTAGGTCCAGTCGGTTCAGTAACTGGCGTGCCCATGGACGGCACGTTTACGTTCGCCTTGGCTTCGGCGAGATTAGCCTTGAACCTTGTCAGCAAGCTTAGGAATGATTGGGACATAGGGGACATAGAGCGCCACCTCCTCTTTGCGGGAGTCTGCCTTAGCAGCGGCCTTGGCCGCGTCGTTCGCGGCCTTTTCAACATCCTCGAAAATCATAAAATTTTGTAACCCTTTTTTCGTGTGAACTGCACGGGACCATTTCCGCCCAGTGCGCCCCACTCAATAGTTAAGAACCCGTCGTGTATCGCGTTGTGGCAGCGAACACAAAGGCACAACAAATTCTCTAAAACATCTTCACCGCAGCGACTGCGCAACACTATATGGTGCGGCGTTAGATTACTGCGTGAATGGCAATGGCGGCATCGCCAACCGTCCCGTATGAACATCTGCCGCTTAACAGCGTCATACGCAGCCCAATCACGTTTAGGCACGTGCTTCCCATTTTTCAAGGTACTCTGCTGCACTGTAAACAATTGCAATGCATTCGCGTAATAGTCCAAGTGCCTGATTACAGGTTCGGCACAACAGGTCACGCACCTGCTTATCTGAATGCCGATGGTCAACATCAGTCGCTTCTCGGGTATGACAGACGGCGCACAGACCGCCCTGTTTTTTGAACTTAACCGCGAACTCCTTGGCAGTGATTCCGTATTGATGGCGTAGGCGTGAATCGCGCAGCCGGGCAGGATGTCGCTTTGCATAGCCGCTAACCGCGTTTTTTCGAGCCTCGGGATTGGCTCTGGCGTAATCCGCCCCATAACACTCGGCGCACATACCCTTTGCGTGATGCTGTCGCTCAGGATGACAAATGGGCACAATAAGTGCACGCTTGTGCGGCTTTGGGTCATTCGCCCATGTTTGCTGAAAGCAGGCACGACTACAAAAATGGCGCGCGCTAACCTTTATTTCAGATAGGCGTTTTTTGAAGGGCTTGTTACAGGCAAAGCACTTAACGAGTTGTTGTAAGTTCTTCATTTTATACTATTTCTGGGTTTGTGTGCTCATCCAAGAGGTATTCCACACATACCACTTCCAGCTTGCGCCAATCCGCCACTTCTTCCGCCATTCCCTCGGCGTCAGTTCTCACTGTGCCGATGTTGATGGCTGCCTTTTCCAGCGCTGGGGCTATTGTATTCTCGTCCACGCTTCTTGGCAAGCGAAAGTTGCGCCAGACCATGTCGTTCTCGCCAACCTCGCCCAGCAGGACGCGAACGTCCTTCTCGATGGCCTTAACATCTCGGCCAGCCAGAGCCTGCTCGGTAATCCCTACGATGTAATCCACCATGGGGACTTTTTCTTGCGTCACCGGATCGGTATACGTGTTCACTTCGCCTTCTTTGGTCAAGGGATTAAGGCGGGTGATGACGCGTAGCTTCGCGATCCCGATGGGCTCGTACTCCTCACGCGGAATGTTGGCCAAGGTCATTACCTCGGCGATGCGCTCCAAATACTGCGCCTTGCGTGGCTTGATGCCTAGCGTGGCCGTGAACTCGGTAAACGTCGGCTCGGTATACAGATGTTTTGACTTTGCCTTGTAGAGCAGTTCGGCAATGTCGAACGTGTTTATGTTGACCTGCCGGATCAGACGTTTGAGCGCCTTCTGCACCTCGGCTCGTTCACCTGATTCGACCGCGCCGACGATTACGGTATCTTGCACGACTCCTCCTACAGAACGTCGGCGATTACGGCGGGCATATTGACAGGTTTATAGAAACGAACCAGCAATGTGCCGCCATCTTCGGCAGGTTGTGCTT
>Ga0206986_1003_pt2 | contig 100236 bp, 102 predicted proteins | sample Alteio_BWMinCont_14_FD_153277 | JGI IMG/M metagenome (GOLD analysis project Ga0206986, IMG submission 153277) | Enriched cells from forest soil in Barre Woods Harvard Forest LTER site, Petersham, Massachusetts, United States -... | ecosystem: Environmental > Terrestrial > Soil > Temperate forest... | reverse complement strand
TATTGCGCGTTTTAGAAATCCATATGATGAATTCCGGGTTTGGACCTGTCTCTTTAACCTCTGCTTCGGGTAGATTATTTCAGATCCGCACAGAGCCTTATTTAGACAATGTCGATGAGACAACTTGGGCATATTTCATTGACGAACCAAAGTTTGAAAAAGAACGAGCCTACTATTTTATTGGCATCGGGCGCACCATTCTTCGAGATTGGCAAGTGAAAGACAAAGCTACTGTTTCAAAAGAAGTGGGTCTTGCTTTGCTAAACTTCTATAATCGCAAAGGTTTGGAAATCGATCGCCTTGTTTGGAACCAATACCCAGGACCTGACAACGATGGACGCCGAGTTTTACAAGTTGCTGAAGTACCGGAGACGTTAGAAGAGTTTTTTGATCTGCTTATATCTGAAAATTGGGTTGATAAGTTTGTCAGCCAGGATGAAAAAAGCCAAGATATTCGCAGAGGCCGCCCAGAGTCAGCGCTCTATCGCTGAGCAGTCAATAGCCGGAGGATAATAGAATGATTGAATTTATTACCATATTTCTCATCTGTTATATCTGGCATGGGCTTGGCGTGACGGTTGGCTATCATCGGTTGTTGTCGCACCGCGCATTCTCATGCTCAAAAGCGGTTGAATATTTTTGGATACTAGGTGGTTTTCTAGCCTTTGAGGGCTCACCAATATGGTGGGCAACGGTTCATCGTGCCCATCATCGCTACGTCGACACACCGCTTGATCCACATTCACCAAGATATGGACTCTATAATTCACATACTGGTTGGCTGACACGCAAGGGTTACTGGGATCATATTGATCCTAGTGCTCAAACCAAAGATTTACTCAAAGATCCAATCTACAGATTTCTTGAGCAAGATGGTGTTTGGGCTCGGGCACATTTTTTGTCTTTTGCCATCGGACTTCTTTTCAGAGTGGTCATTTTGCTTTGTTTCGGTTGGATACCAGCCTTAGCTAGTTTGCTGGCAGGTCTAGCTGTGCTGCAAATACCACTTATGTTGAATGTTGCTTGCCATATTCCAAAACTTGGTTATAAGACTTATGCTCTCAACGATGATAGCGTTAATGTCTGGTGGGTTGGCATATTAGCTATGGGTGAAGGTTGGCACAATAATCACCATGCTGCCCCGGGCTCTGCTAAGAGCGGTATGCGTTTTTGGGAATTTGATCTTTCCTGGATAATCATTTCTTTGATGAAGCGTTTAAATTTGGTGCAAAGAGTGAATGTTGCCACGCACGAGACGCTTATTAGAAACGCTGCTGCTTCGCACAAAAACCCAATTGCAGCTATCAGTCTAATTCCAATTCCAGACTTGGAGCCAACCCCAGTCTCAGCTCCTGCTCCAGTCTCGATACGCATTGCCGAAAAACAACTAGTGCGCGGATAATCACAGGCTCTAGATGGGAATCAATGAGCAACATACTTCAACCATTAGCAATTGTCTCTCCTGTTGTTGACGATGTGACACCAACTGCACAAGGTTTTCGCTCGCCGCTTAGATACCCCGGCGGGAAGCAAAGAGCTGTAGGGCAAATAGCAAAAATGTTTCCAGACTCTGCCTCTGAATATAGAGAACCAATGGTGGGCGGGGGAAGTGTATATTTTCATGCTCGCACAACTAACTTTGCTAAGTCATATTGGATTAATGATGCATTTAAAGAACTGATCTCGTTCTGGCAAACAGTCCAAAATCCTCTTACTTGTGCCGAACTAATCCAAGAATTAGAAGAATTGCGAACGAGCTTTTCCTCAGCTGAGGAAATCAAAGAATATTTTCTCAAAGCAAGAGAAGAAGAACCGCTCAGCAAATACCGCCAAGCATTACTTTTCTTTTTCTTCAATCGTGTAACTTTTTCGGGCACTACAAGAGCTGGTGGATTTTCTAGTGCAGCCAGCCTGCAACGCTTCACTGCTTCTTCTATTCAACGACTGGCACCTTTGCCTCAAGCTCTTTCTGGAACTCGAATCACTGACCTTGACTTTGAAGAAGTTATCCGCGCACCAGGCAAAGACGTATTTATCTTTCTCGATCCGCCCTATTACACAACTACTAAATTATATGGTCATGACGGTACACTGCATGAATTTGATCACGAGCGCTTAACTAAAGCACTGAAGCGAACTTGCCACAAATTCTTGATCACATACGATGATTGTCCAGAAGTACGAGAACTTTATAGCTGGGCAAAAATTCAGACCTGGCAATTACAATACGGCATGAATAATTGCAATCTAGAGCGTGAAAGCAAAATCGGCTCAGAATTGTTTATATCTAATTATTGAATGCTCAGTAGTCCAATCTCTTTAGTGTGCTGACAGGGCACTTTCTTTGTCAGTGCTTTTCCCGCTGCCTAAGAAAAATACCAAGGGCAGAGAAATGACAAACATTATGCCCGCTATCCAAAAGGTGTCTCCAAAGGAGAGAACTGCTGACTGGACGTCTAGCATGCCATTAATGATTGCCATACCACCCATTTGTGAGGTGGCATGATGGGCTGTTTGTCCACCAATGTGTGCAAACTGATGTAAATACTGTGAGACGTTTGGATTGTAAGGATTGATGCGTTCAGATAATACGGCCCGATGGAATGTCTCTCTTTGGGCAAGAATTGTGGTCAATGCCGCAATGCCAATGCTCCCTCCCATTTGTCTGGTCAAACTAAAGAAGCCACTGGCTGATGCAATTGCCTCTTTAGGCAAAGGTCCAAAAGTAGCCATACTGAGAGGCATAAACATGAGTACTGAACCGATTCCACGCAGAATCATAGGCCAGAATAATGAGTCGGCATTGGTATCAGGATTTATTGAAGCAAGAGAAAACATAGAATAAGCGGTTAAAAGGCTGCCAAAAGCAATCAAAATTCGAGCATCGAACTTTCCATTTAGCTTGGCAAATACAGGCATACAAAAACCGGAAGCAATGGCTCCGGGAAGAAGTAATAATCCTGTTTGCCAGGCAGTGTAATTCAACATGGTTTGAGCAAATATTGGCACAGCAAACATTGCACCATACAGTCCCATACCAAGCACAAGAGAATAGAGACTTCCTGCTGCTAGAGATTTGTATTTGAGAATCCTAAGATCAATAGCTGGGTGAGGTGAGCGTAGTTCTTGCCAAATTAGAAATACAAAGCTCACAATAGCAATAATTGCAAGCATCATAATAAAACGAGATGAAAGCCAATCATTCTGTTGTCCTTCCTCAAGCACAGTCTGAATACTGCCGATGGCCACTATCAAAAGTGTGATTCCCAGCCAGTCAACAGCCCCACCTTTGTCTTGAGTATCTTTGGGCAGAAAAATGGCTGCCATAACAATGGCAATAATGCCAAATGGGATATTAATAAAGAAAATCCATCTCCAGTCAAATGCATCTGTGAGCCAGCCACCAAGTGTCGGGCCAAGAATTGGCCCAACCATCACACATACCCCAAACAATCCTTGAGCTGCCGCTTGTTCTTCAGGTGGAAAAGTTTCAAACAATATTGCCTGAGCTTTGGCTAGTAAGCCACCTCCACAAAGCCCTTGCAAAATTCTAGAGGCAATTAACATCGGTAGACTTGTGGCAAAACCGCATAAGACAGAAGACAATGTAAATCCAATCAATGAGAAAACAAAGTAACCTTTCTTGCCAAAGAATTTACCAAGCCAAGCGCTAAGAGGAATAATTATGGCGTTGGCAATCGAATAACCGGTAGACACCCAACCAATTTCACTTAAAGTGGCACCCAAATTGCCTTGCATATGAGTCATGGCAACATTGACGATTGAAGTATCGAGTACTTCCAACAATGCTGCAAAAGAAACAGTAACGGCAATAACCCAGCGCACCCAAGATGCATCCTGCTTTACCGAATCAGTTGATGGTTTGGTGAGTGTTGCTTGCACTTGGCGCTCTGATTTAACTTAAACTACTTGAGGATTACTTTCACTTCACAAGACATTCCTGGTGCAAGCATCGCCAAATACTTACCTTCAGACTGAGGATCAAGTGAGATTTTGACTGGAATACGCTGAACGATTTTTGTAAAATTGCCAGTGGCATTTTCTGGTGGTAAAAGAGCATATTTGGCACCAGATGCTGGCGCGATGCTCTCTACTGCACCTTTGAAAGTAACGCCAGGAAAACTATCAATCTGAACTTCTGCTGGCATCCCCGCCCGCATATGACCAACCTGTGTTTCTTTGAAGTTAGCTGTTATCCATGGATGTTCTGCAAAAATTGATAAAAATGTTTGCCCTTCTTCTAAATATTGTCCAACTTCTAGATTCTTTTTGCCAGTGCGGCCAAAAATGGATGCCCGAATTTCACAATATGAAAGTTGGAGAAGATCCTGCTTCAATTTTGCTTGAGCTTGTTCAAGTGAAGCTAGAGCAGCTTGTCTTTGTTTATCAACAACATCTGTTTGTTGATGAGCCGCTGTAGCTGCCTTGGCTTGTCCGTACGAACGCGTTAGTTCTGAGAGTGCCTGGGCAACCTCAGCCTTGCTTTGCACTACTTTTAGTTCGGATGATTGCAAAGCATCCTTTGCTCCTTCAAGTTGTGCCGTTGCATCATCATAATTTGTTTTTGCCTGCTCAAGCTCTCGATGCGAGACGGCACCATTTTTATCAAGCTTTTTATAGCGCTCCCAATCCAAGAAAGATTGATGCTGTCTGGCTTGCATACTTGCTACTTGCATTTTTGCCTGTTCAACTGCAGCTTGATTTTGAGAAATGCTTGCTTTGAGAGCAGCTAAATGTGCTTGAGAAGACCCAATGCCGCCGCTTGCTTGCATTTCTTGAGCTTCCGCTGCAGTTGAGGATTGTTTGACTGAAGCTTGTAATTGTTCTACCTGACGCTGAGCCAAATCTACCTGGGCTTGAGATTGTCTCACTTTAACTTGATAATCTTGAGGATCAAGACGGGCAAGAAGATCTCCTACTTTAACAAATTGATTATCCTCGACAGCAACTTCTGATATAGTTCCAGCAACGCGAGAACTGATTGCGCTTGTGTGTACGTCCACATACGCATCATCTGTTTCTTCGTGAGTGCTGAAATATTGCCACATACAATATCCAGCTATGACTAAACAAATTATGGTCAGTGCCGCGATTAGCAGCGTTGTTTGTTTTTTCTTTACCCCAGCCCCAAAGCCAGATGAGCTCAATCTTGATTCAAGTTCTGAATAAGTGTTGTCTTCTGCCACACTTTTATTTTGATCGTCTATAGTACTTACTGACATTCACGTTCTCCTACACGATGCTAAATGGCTTGCTTGGGATTTTTAAAAATATTCATGATTACCACTTCGATGATTTGTTCTGCACTCTCAGATAGCGGCTTATTTCGGCGTGAGAAGTAATGAACAAACAATGTGCCAAAAAATAAGCTGCTAAAAACATCTTGCAGGCTTTTTACCGGTAAATCCTTAATCACGCCTTTTGATATAAGATCATCGAATATATTACAAGCACGATCCATGTTTCTTTCTTTATGGACAAAATAAGTGGCTTGGGGTCTGTCTCTAAACTCTGCACGTTCTTGAATAAAGAGTTCAACAAGATCTGGATTGCGCTCAAAGAATGCAAAATACTGCCGGATAATCTTCTTCATACTCTCCAATGGCTCAAGATTTTCTTCAAAAACTTTATTCATATGAGCATATAAGCGTTCCATGCCCCGATCGAGTGCGGCAAAGAACAATTCTTGTTTGGTAGGAAAATTTCTATAAATAGTGCCTTTGCCAATTCCAAGCTCATCTGCAATCAGTTGAACATCTGTATTACGGTAACCGTGTCTGGCAAAGATAGACGTTGCTACTGAAAGTATCTCATCATTCCGTTTCGGAATTGTGTGAGACTTCATTGTCAAATTCTTGGATTTTTTATTTTTCTTAACAGGCATATTTTTATCCTCTATTTTCTGGTATAGCCGCCACACCTTCAGTCTGCGTAAGTGCATCAACTGAAATTAAACCAATGTCGTGAAGCAATTGAGTCTGTGCGGTATTGAAATTAGCAATGGCGCGCGCTTTCTCGATGAGCGAACTAGTATAGTCTTGCTGTGCACGCAGAACATCAATATTTTTTCCTAAACCATTTTCAAAGCGCAACCTTGCCAGACGAATCTCTTCAGTTGCAGAGCGAACTTGATTGGCTGTTTCATGAATCTTTTGTTGTGCACTTAAGCTGTTTAAGTAAGACTCGCGTACTTGCCTCAATACCATATTCAGCTCTTCAATGGAACGCAATTGAGCTTGACGAGCACCCAGGTGAGCTGATTGTATGTTTGCTAAAGCAATAGTACCTAGTCCATCCAAATTCCAGTTGACAGCAAATCCAAGTGCATTGAGATTGCTAATTTGCCTGGAAGATCTTGAAGTTGAATATGCTGTAACTGGGCCTTGTGCAGTTGCTAATGTGATTGGTGTAATTGTTGTTTGCGAACTATTGCTTAGCGTTTGTCCAATACCATATGCTGAACCAGTAAAAGCAAATGTTGGCTGTAATGGAGCACTAGCAACTACCACAGCTTTCTTGGCTGCCAATCGTTGTTGCTCAACTTCTTGTAACTCAGGACGATTGCCAATAGCAAGTCTTAGAAGTTCAGTGGAACGAATATGTTCGCCAATCAATCTTCTTTTCCTTAGAATTGGCTCTCCTGGTACTAAATCAAAAGACTGATCAAGATTGAGAAGTTCGGCAAGCTCAATAGCTGATTTGCGCCTGGCAATTTGTTGGTCAATCAAATTTTGTCTGTCTTGAGATAATTGGGTCTCAGCTTGGAAAACATCCAACCTGTTTGCTGAGCCTGTATCCCATAGATTTTGACTAAGATTAAGTTGAGCTTGAGATACTTCAACCGCCCTAATTCTTATCTGCAGTATCGCTTCATTTAAAACGAGGTCATAATAACGCTTTGTTGCATCCAAAAGCGCATTGGAAATAGTGGCCTTCTTTGCGTGAACGGCAGCACGATAGAGATTGCGACTTTGCAATGCACCAAATAATGTTGCCCCCCCACGATAGCCATAATATCTGAACCCGGCTTCAGCAATGATCAGCGGATTATTCATTCTGATTGGACCAGAGCTACCGAAAGGAATATTTGCCGTACCTCTTAGATATTGATAGTTGTAGCCAAGTAAAATATCAGGCAAAAACTTTCCTAACGAGCCCCAATAATTGTACTTGCCGATTCCTTCAGATAATTTGGCTATACCAATATCAAGGTTTCTGTCAGTCACAGATAACAAAACATCCCTCAAGCCAACCGAACGAGTGTTTTCAGCATCAAGTGAATATGGATTAAGTTCGCTCTCAAATGAAACAAGCGCTTTCAATGTAGGATGCTTGATGGCAATTTCGTCTTGCTGTGAGAATTTTGCTGTAGTAAAAGGTCCATCAGAAGTGACAGCGATGGGATCAGTTGCATCAATGTTGCCGTCTTCCGAATTAGCTGGTCCCAATTGATTCGTTGGATTATTCTCTGACTGTGTCGGTTGATCAACTGGTTCAGATTGTTTTGTTTCAAATTGATCTTGACTAGGCAATTGCCCAGCAGCAAAAACCATGTTGCTAGACAAGCTAATCGTCAATGTCAGAAAAATACTTATTAGTGATGCAGAAGAACGATTCATTCTATGATTTCTTGTATCTATTATTCAGTAGACGGACCAGTCCGTCCGCACAGATTAGCACAGAACAAAAGCAATTAATTGATATTATTGACAACATGCAGTAATCCCGAGAACGATTACTAGCTCACAAGAAAATGATTCTTGCCAATCAAAATTTGGACGGACCAGTCCGTCTTTTTAATCTAAACGATCTTTTATAATTTATTGAGCACAACTGAAAAGTTACTCAGCAATATTAACTGCAGCCCAAATGTTTCTTTAGCATCACAAGTTCTGCTTCGGGCAAATATCTATCTGACTGAGAAAGCCTCTCTAACCATTTGCATAACTGCTCTTTTGTGAATAAGCTATTGGCATGTGCTTGTTGTATCAGCCAAAGCGAACCGTGAATTTCGATGCCTTCTTGCCCACAGACATCTCGCAGTCTTTTTTCACCACTAAGCAGAATACGTTTATAAGTGCGCGCATAAGCTATATTCAATCGATCTTGAAAACTTAACCCTCTGATTTTAATTGTGGCAGCAGAATGTTGAATATTATCTTCCGTTTGTATTATCGAGATGCCTGCTGCTTGTACCTTACTTCCCATACCTGGCTGATGCCAGGTATCACACTCAGAGAGAACATAATCTAACACTTCAGTTGGAGCTAGTTTGCTCGGCAACGTCAGCCCTTCAATAAGATAAAGGTCAATTAGAACATTGGCATCTGCAAGTAGTATCAATTCAATGAGCCTCCTGCAATGCCCATTCCGAGAGCTCTTTTTTCACCTCCCGTAACGGCAGGTCTAGAATCTCTGATGCGCGGGTGCTAGTGATTTCGCCATTGAGCAGAGCCGTATACGTTAGCTTCTTCAGCCTACTTAAACCAGGAAGATCAGATAACTTATAGGGTTCATTTATGCCATATTTTTTCTTTAACCAGCCAAATTGCTTACCAGCTTGTGCTTCAGTGAGGATGCCTACTTGTCCAGCGCGAGTTACCACCATCTGCATGCTAACCCAGTAGCGCTCTTTTATGTCTGCTAAAACAGGAATTGGGATCCACTCATGCCGATATCGGTGTAGTTCCATAATAACCACCTTATCGGGAAGCATAATTGCTCCTGCTAAAGCATTAGCAGACCTCTCACGCTGATCTTTGCCTTTCTTAGGCGGAGCTGCATTTGCCGCAATGTATTCACGGCGATGGAAGATCAAGTGACCAAGTTCATGCAAAGCCGTCGATAGCTGCCTTTCTGGAGACTGCTCTGAATTAAGAACAATCAGTGCGCCATGATTTTCAGTATAGGCAGAAAAGCCAAAAATAGTTTCTGGTAGTTTATGACGAATAATCTTTAAACCACGATTCTCCAGTAAAGAAAATAAATTCGACACGGCACCAGTATCTCCTAATCCTAACCAATTACGCACTTCTGCTGCAGTTTGCTGAACAATGTACTCATCATAACCGTCCAATGGGCGAGACATAGGGACTGCAGATGATTCGCCAAGAATCTCTTCTAATTCTGCATAATCAGCTGCCTTTCTTGACAAAAGAGCGCGCAGCTCTGGTGTAAGCGCTGCAGGATCATCCGCGCGGAATAATAACCCAACTTCAAGTCCAGACTCTTCTCCCAACAGAAGTTCAATAGGAACATGCAGCGCATTAGCAACTTTGGCTAGCTCAGCAAATGTAGGCTGTGTGCTACCGTTTTCCCAAGATGCAATAGTCTGACGGGTAACCCCAGCAACCACTCCCAGCGAATCTTGAGACAAACCCGCCAGTTCTCGATATGATTTGATGTTGACTTTTCTTAACATTTACTGTGCAATGTCCTCGACATAGAGTACGATTTTTCTAACAGGCAGTATACAACAAATAAGCCCTCAAGTCCATGCGGAGAGGGGCTTAACTTACTGTTTAATCAACTAGAGGAGTTTATATGCCTAGCACAAAATCAACAAACACAAAAACGATAGTTATGTATCGCAATTCTAAAACCGGTGAACTTGTGACACCAGCTTATGCCAACTCTCATAAAGCAACAACAGAAAGAGAAGTCCGCAAAATTATTTCCAAAAGAAGCACAACAGACAGATCCATGAGTAGGAGATCAGGACGCTAGCTGAGTAGTGCACTATAAAATCAGAGATTTACACTTATTCCACCCAAGATGATTTAATGCAAGACGAATATGAACTAATTTTGGTTCCTGAATTGTACAAAGAAAAACGTCGAACCAAGAAGTGCTGGAAAGTGACGATTACACGAGCACACTTGATACCAAACAGAGTCACGTTCCATTACTACTATTACGAAGATTTATTGCATTTGCTGCATGCTTTAGCAATAAAACCGCTGAACATGCCAAAAGAATCAGGACTAGGTAGGTTAGTATGGTATTTTGATAAGATGGCTAATGTAGTATTAGACAAATTCTTCTCTGAACCACTGATTGAACATGACAAACAAATGAACTAAAATTGCTTATACTCAGGCAAGCCTTGCATGTCCATATAAACTAAAAACTCGCGACCTATCTGTGAGATGGTGCAGATACCATTAGCATCCCTTATCAACAAATTTGGCTCTATTAAAAAATTTAACCAACACTCAAATTCATAATTCTTGTATGCATCAGGAAACGCATTCACCATAGGTTCATAAAAATCGACTTTTAGTTGATCGCAGTGCACCGCTAGCCCGGGATTCAAAACTCTCAGCAATCGAATTTGACTTCCAAGAATTTTTGTAAACATCATCATAAACCTTAAAGATACTTCTGTGTCTACTGCAATCTGTAAAACTTTTTCGTCACGCTTAGTTTGATCTGAAAGAGAATCGAGAACCTGACATATTGCAATTCTAGCAATTTCAGTAGCCTTTACAATTGATATTGAGGGTATCGTTTTTTCCTGGGGTTCAACCTGCATTTTTACGAGGTTTTGTGCACTTAGTATTTCTATCTGAAGCATATTGCTATTAATTTTCTGAATTCGCTGCAGTAGATCAATTAGCGGTTTGTGGAAAGCCAATAAAACTGCAAATCCAAGAGAAGGCCATGTATCAATTGCAATCAAAAGATCTTTAAATTCATGCCAAATGTTCATTACTTATGTCCTAGAGATTGACAAATATAAAAACTCGCATAAACAAAACTAGCAAATGCGCTGGCAATAGCAGCTCCGGCAATTACTGTTGTCCACCGGTTCAGGGTACTGTAAAGCTTACTGGTATCCTCATTGAATTTGTCAATCGACAGCTTGAGTTGAGTAACCGTCTTATCCAACCCTGCCAACTCCTTATTGAGGCAAATTAGCGCATCTTTCATAACAGCAAGCTGTTGATGTAATAGGCAGATAGCCCTTATTTGCGCAGCGCCAACAATATGTGGTGCACCAGATCCATTCATTTCCGAAGTTTTGGCTAATTGTTCAAATTGATAGTCCATCATTCAAATTATGACCTCGCATAATGAAGTTCATCGGTCATCTAATATTGCATCTGGTATCAACTTCAGTAGTAATTAGGTCACTTCCGGTCCGGATACGAACTTTCGACGCTGGTTGATTGCATCCACGCCCAAGTTGATGCTTCTCGCCTGTCAATGAAACCCATTCGCCACATTTAAATTCAGTCTGACTTGTTTCTTCCCATCGAGATGAAACTCCCGTTGTCATTACACACTCGTGTGATTTCGCACAAACCGAGCAAAAATATTCTCTTGATTCATTATTCATGTTATTAAACATAAGCTTACCTCTCTAAATTTGGCATCCGGACAGGGGAGAGGTGCTGCGCGGAAGACCACAAAAAAGTTATTTTAGGATGATTCATTTAACCATCCGCTAACATTGTAAACAAAATTGTCCACAAGTCAAGGATGATTCAGGACGGACTATTGCCACATCTAAATATATGCATATCGAATACCTAATCGGATTTGTTACCGTAATTAGATTTCCCTTTTTTGCCAAATGTTATACTGGCGTTAAAAATAAGTCACTGCAAAATTCGTTGTTTTTTGTTTGCAGCAACTGTAATAAATTTTTGGTGCTTTTTTGATCAAGGGCTACACCGTGCATGGTGGCGAGCAATAATATTTCAAGATCATGTAATTTTTTAAGACCATTAGCTATTGGTACACCAAATGGCATATAGCCTAACTTGACTTGAAGATCAACTATTTCTTCACTCAAATCCTTTGAGTCTGACGCGTCCTTAAACCCCTGTTGTGTTCCTAGATCAGAACTGAATAAAGTCTTGGTAGTTGTCTCATAAAATAAACAAGCTTCCCATGCGTGCGGGAAATGAGGTGTTTCAAGCATTCTTAATTGATGTTTTCCTAGATCTAAAACATCATCATCTTTTAGAACTTTAGATGGTTTGGTAGCAAAATCTTTTACCGACCAGTCACAAATTTTGTTGATGCAAGTTTCGACCTTAGGTGCTGCTTCTAACCATTCGTTCAAACTGCCACATTCATCAGGTTCGAAATGCGAAAAGGCAATGTAGCGTAAATCTTGTGGATTGATCAGTTTAGCCACTTCTTTATACACATCAGCAAAAGTCTTTTTATGGCCAGTATGAATTAAAGTAGGGTTTTCATCCCGTATCAAAAAATGATTGAAAGAAATAAAACTGCCTGGTGGGCGCAGGCAGATTCGAAAAATATTTTCTTGAATTTCTTCTATTTTTGTGTCCATTAATACTTCACTCCTCAAGAAACTCTCTTAATATGGACATGACTTTTAGATTTTTGTTTCCGAGTCAGAAAATTAAAGTACTGGGCGAGGGGGGACTTGAACCCCCAAGGATTGCTCCACCAGATCCTAAGTCTGGCGCGTCTGCCAATTTCGCCACCCGCCCCAATACATCTGATAAAAAGATATCATACACGCACCCCATGACATCGATTGTCCCAGAAGATTATAAGCGGTAAACTGAGTGCTCCTACATCAATTGTCGCAGAAATACATGGTTTGACTCAGTCATTCCTTTGACAACGCTTCCGCACTAGAACAGGTGAGTGATTTATGAAGTTGAATAGTTCGTTTAAAACAGGTCTTCTCATTGCCAGCACCCTGAGCCTCGCTGCCTTTACTAGCAGTGAAGCAATGATTGCCAAAAGCAGCAATATTAAAGGCAACACTAGAGTGCTCAAGGGAAAAATCGAACAAGAAGTGGCTGCAGCTGATCAGCTCATGACCAAAGGCAAATTTGCCGAAGCTGATGAGATGTACAAAGAGGCACTCAACCATAACACGAAGTGCGTGCCTGCCTATGTTGGATTGGGTATGGCGCTTGCCAGACAGTTCAAGTTGGATGCTGCATCTGATGCCTTCAATAAGGCTCTGGCTCTTGATCCTCGCAGTGCTATGGCTTTGAGCGGCAAAGCAATAATTGACTTTAATCGCCTGCAATCATCTTCATTCACTGTTATCAAAAATAAAGTCAACATTTTGCAAACAGCTGAAAGTGAGTGCAAACAAGGACTAGCGATAGATCCTGGCATGCCAGAAGCTCATTACACTCTGGGCATGGTTTACAAAGAACAAGGTCGCTTGCCTGAGGCAATTAGCGAGTTTCAAGAAGCTGCTAAGCAAGATCCTAAATATTCAGAAGCTTATTCGGGACTGGGCATGGCCCAATTAGGTCAAAATGATGTTTTTGGGGCAATGCAATCTTTCAAGAAAGCCGTTGAACTTAATTCAGGCAACTCAACTGCTCACTACGGGCTTGGAGTTTGTAATTTGAAGCAAGGACAGTTGGACAATGCTATTAAGGAACTGAATACTTCGCTCGCCCAATTCCCCAATAGCGCACCGGCAACATTGGCTATGGGGGACGCATACAATGCCCAGGGCAATACTGTGGCAGCAATAAGACAGTATCAGGAAGCCATTCGCATCAAACCAGAAAATTCTGATGCTTACATGCACATTGCCGACATTCGCGAAGCTCGTGGTGATCTTGAACATTCAATTGCTGAGTTACGCTCGGGCTTAGAGTTGATGCCTGGGAACTCTGACTTGCGTATGCGCATAGGTGATGAGAGCTTGAAGTTGGAAAAACTTGATGATGCGGTGAAAGAGTATGAGACTGTCATGCAGACAAACCCGCGTAATTCACAAGCAGCCAAGGGACTGACCCGCGCGCTCTACCTCAAAGCTAATAAAGAAGCTGGTGGTGCCTTTTTTGGTTCAAATGAATATGAGTCTGCTCAGCGCTTAATTGATCGCACAGTGGCGATGAATCCTAATGATATGGAACTGAGATTGGCTCAAGCTAAGATGCGTGCTTTGTCTGGCACAACGGTGGACCTCTCCAATGTTGGCGTACCCACTAATGATGGTGAACGCATTGCTTATGCTGAAGCTCTGCTTGCCCAAAATAAGTTCAAAGACGCAGATGCTGAGATGAGCCAAGTGATTGCCAATGCCAATACTGCTAAGCAAGCTTTTGCTGTAGCCGATTTGGCTTTGATGATCAAAGACTTGCCTGATGCTGAAGCTGCTTATCGCAAAGCAGCGGTATTGCCTGGTGGAGGAGAGCGCGCTCGTCGCGGGTTAGACGCAGTAGCAAAAGCAAAAGATACAGCTAGACAAGATCTGACACTAGCTGATGATTTAGCCAGACGTAAGCAATTAGCCAGTGCTGTTGATAAATACCACTCAGCTATTTTTGGCAACCCAAAATCAGCTGATGCTCGCATAGGACTAGCTCAAACTTTAGAGAGACTCTCACCTCAGGCATCAAAAGATTTGCGCGAGGCAATTGTGGAATACAAAGCTTATATAAGCCTTTCACCCAATCTGCCGCCTAAAGAACTGGAGAAACTCAACAAGCGCATGACTAAGCTGGAAAATAAGGCGTACAAGCTAGACCAAAAAGGGAAGAGTAAATAGTTCAATGGAGTGAATCCGATCCAATGAATGTAGGGGCATGGCAATGCCATGCCCGCAGATAACAGATCCATAAGGCGAGAATGAGACATTGACCGACTGGCAAGGCAAAAAAGTAACCATTCTGGGGCTGGGCAGAACAGGGTATGCCACAGCGGTATATCTGGCTAATCAAAAGGCTAAAGTTCTGGTTTCTGAGGCATCGGAGCTTAAAGGGGCTAATCTTACCTATGAGCAGGAATTGGATAAGCTTGGAGTGCGTACCGAAGCTGGCGAGCACTCCAATGATGCATTGGAACGCGCAGATTTGATTATTACCAGCCCAGGCATTCGCCCTAACGCCCCGGTAATAGTGCAAGCGCAGAAGCTTGGCAAAGAAGTAATTAGCGATGTAGAACTTGCCTTTCGCGAAGCGGCGTCCCCGGTAGTAGCAGTAACTGGCACTAATGGTAAATCAACAACCACGGCTCTGATTAGCTTTATTTTAGAGCACAATGGAAAGAGTGCCCCTGCTTGTGGCAATATTGGAGTACCTGTGCTGCAGGCGTTATCAAACTCACCTGATTATTTGATTATAGAGGTGAGCTCTTATCAACTATATTATTGCCGTCAATTTGCACCACAAGTAGCTATCTGGCTCAATTTGACACCAGATCATCTTGATTGGCATGGCAATCTTGAAGCTTACATTGAAGCAAAACAAAAACTTTTCGCAAAACAAACAAAAGATCAATTTGCTGTGCTCAATATGGACGATAAAATTGTAGCAAGCACCAAAACGAAGGCCAAAATTTTCCCCTTCAGTCTGCAGTCTAATTTACCTAATCAGCCTGAAGCTGCTTATATGTGCGAGGAAAATTTATATTATCGCTTCAAGGGGCAAGAGCATATGGTTTGTTCTGCTGCTCAGATGCAGATTATTGGCCGGCACAATTGGGAAAATGCTTTAGCAGCGATAGCGGCAACTTGTGTATTGGGGTTGGATAAAACTCAAATTGCTGATGGGCTAACCAAATTTAAAGCCCTCGAGCATCGCCTTGAGTATGTCGATACTATAGATGGTGTACCCTGCTACAACGACTCAAAGGCCACCAATACTGACTCGGCTATTAAAGCCTTGCAATCTTTTAAAGAAAAAATTGTCTTAATTGCCGGCGGACGCGACAAGGGCACAGACTTGAAGGATTTTGTAAATTGTGTACGAAATCATGCTGCAGCTGTTATTCTCTTAGGTGAGGCAAAGGAACGCTTTTACAAAGCATTCCAGGAAGGGGGCGTAAAAAACCTGTATTCCGCCCACAGTCTGGAGGAAGCAGTTGTTCTTGGCGTAAAATTAAAAGCCGGTCCAGTCGTTCTTTCCCCTGCCTGTGCTAGTTTCGATATGTTCAGGGACTTTGAGGATAGAGGTAATGTCTTCAAAGATATTGTCCGCTCAAGATGCGCGAAAGTTGCCACATCACACTCCTAGCGCTTCCGGGCAAAATCAACAAACAACATCGGGGTCTCAATTTAGAGGCTTACCTGATCGTGCAATTATTACCTTAGTTTTATCTCTTTGTGGCTTTGGCTTGATGGCAGTCTTCAGCGCCTCAGCTCCCGAATCATTACAAAGCTATCAGGATCCAACTGTATATTTGCGCCGGCAAGCGATTGCTTTTGTGATTGGTTTAATTTTGATGTTCACTTTGAGTCGGCAAGATTATCGGCACTTAAAAAAATATGCTTGGCCGCTAGCAGGAGTGTCTCTTGTATTGCTCATGCTTACCATGTTGCCTGGTTTTTCAATTACAGCAAGAGGTTCAAGTCGCTGGTTATCTTTGGGTCCATTGCAATTTCAACCTTCTGAATTGTGCAAAGTCAGCTCGCTTTTGCTTTTGGCTTCCGGTTTATCGCAATATTTCTGGTGGCATCGTCAGATTCTTTGCCGCATAGTTGTCACCATAATTATGGCTGCTATTGTTATGAAACAGCCTGACTTAGGCACTGCCTTGATGATTATGGGAGTGCTGCTTGCTCTGCTCTATGTTAGTGGTACTAACGCCTCCCTTATATTTATGGCGCTTGGTGTCGGGGTCTTCCTTATCTGGCATCACATCAAGAAGACGCCTTATCAAATGGCGCGTATCCAAAGCTGGCTCAATCCTTATTCAAACCCTCAGAAGGAAGGTTGGAATATTATTCAAGCGCAGTTGGCTATAGGCTCTGGTGGGCTTTTTGGTGTAGGCTTTGGGCGTTCACTGCAGAAACTTTATTATTTGCCTGTGCAGCATGCTGATTTTATTTTTGCTGTTATTGCTGAAGAATTTGGCTTGATTGGTTGCATGGTGCTGCTTAGTTTATTTGCTTTATTTGCTTATCATGGTTTTAAAGTAGCACTAAACGCCAGGACGCTTTTCGGGCGTTTTCTAGCTATTGGCATCACCAGCTCTATTGCCCTGCAAGCTGTAGTCAATGTCATGGTCAATACCGGTTTGGTGCCTGCCACTGGTATCACTTTGCCTTTCATCAGTTATGGTGGCACTTCGCTTGTTATTACTTTGGTGATGGTCGGTATTCTCCTGTCTGTTTCACGTGATAGTGGTGCCTTGCCGGAAGATGAAGAGATTGATCCAATTGAGGCTAAGTTACCCCTTTGAGCTTTAAACACCGCATTGTCTTGACTGGCGGCGGCACGGGTGGGCACGTTTACCCGGCGCTGGCAGTTGCGGAGCAATTAAAAGGAGACAAGAGTATTGAAGCGCTTTTATATATTGGTGCAGCGGGACATTTAGAAGAAAAGTTGGCTGCTCAGCATCAGCTTGAATTTGTGGGTTTAGCCAGCTCTGGGTTGCCTCGTCAACTATCTTTAAAACTAGTTACTTGGCCATTTCAGTTTTTGGCCGCTGTGCTTGCCGCTCAGAAAATACTAGCTCGTTTTCGCCCCACAGTTATTCTTGGCACAGGCGGTTATGCTTCTGCACCACCTTTAGTGGCAGCCCTTCTTTCGGATGTTCCCTATGCTATTCATGAGCCAGATGCCCATCCTGGTCTAGTGAATAGATTCCTTGCCTGTCACGCTCGCTTAATTTCATTGGGTATGGCTGGGGCTCACGAGCAATTTCAAAATACTAAAGCCCAAATTATTATTAATGGTAATCCAATTAGCAAACGCTTTTTGCACTTACCTGAAAAAGGAAAAGCACTGGCCGAACTTGGGCTTGTTGCTGGTCGCAAGACCGTTGTAATCACAGGAGGCTCGCAAGGAGCGCTGGCCCTCAATCAAGCTGTCTTTGACATGCTGCCGATGATCCGTGAGGCTGGAATTCAAATAGTACATCAAGTAGGTGAGAAGAATTGGGATCTCCTAAAGCAAAAAGTGGATCCTGAATTTTTGCAGAGCGACTTCTATCGACCAAGAAAATATTTTGAGAATCTTGAAGTGGCATACGCAGTCTCAGACCTAACCATTTGTCGTGCTGGCGCTATGACCATTGCTGAATTGTTTGTCACAGGCACTCCAGCTATTTTTGTGCCTTATCCATTCGCTGCCCAAGACCATCAAACTTTTAACGCTCGTTTTGTTGAATCACTTGGGGGAGCTCAAGTAATTCCTCAATCAGAACTAACAGGCACACGGCTTTACCAGATGGTTTTGGGTCTTTTAAGCAATGAAGACAAATTAGCCAAAATGAAAAAACAAATGCTTTCTCTGGCTAAGCCCGAAGCCGCATCCGATATCGCTAATCAGTTGAAGCAGTTATCTGTAGGGGCTGGGCTTTAGCGTTGCCCTAATGCAGGCGAACTTCTACTGAGGGCAGGGCTAAAGCCCAGCCCCTACGATATAGCGACATACTGCACAACTTAACTAGCCGATATCCCAGTGGTACTGGTCGGCGCCGGTGGAGCGAAATTTTGAGGCGCATCACCAACTGTAATCAACGTGACGTTTTTTTTCTTTTGCTCAATAGAAGCAATAATGCCTTCCATTTGAGTGATCACATCCTTACTCTTGTGTTCTTCACCTAAGCAATGAGTAATGGCACGCTTAAGTTCATCAAATGCCAGGCGTAATTGGCTTCGTCTTTCAGGCGTCATAATTATCTTTTTGTGCGTCCTATAAACTTTTGAATAAGTTAGTTAAAATAATAAAGGTTGAGTTCACTTTCTTATAATTAAAAGAAGTGCCCTCTTTGAGATTCCATGAGCATAACATGGAATGAAGTTAATCGCCTCTCACAATGCAATTCGGCGAAGAGATGTTAAGGGAAAAATTTTGATCACAACTGCCAAAAAAACGCCCCTAGCGGAGACCCACATAAAGCTCGACGCCCGCATGGTCGACTTTGCCGGTTGGTACATGCCTGTGCGATATACATCAATTATCACTGAACACATGGCAGTGCGCCAAGCAGTTGGACTCTTCGATGTTAGCCACATGGGCGAATTTACTGTGCAGGGTGCGGGTGCTCACGATTTTGTGCAATATGTGATCGTTAGTGATCTAGACAAGCTAGCTGAACCCAACTCTGCTCTTTACACACAATTTCTTAACTTTGATGGTGGCATAGTTGATGATCTGATTGTTTATAGAAGAAAAAACGATTATTTATTAGTTGTAAATGCTTCCAATATTGATAAAAACTTTAAATGGCTCAAGAGCCAACTTGCTGATTTCCCCGGTGTTCAATTAAAAGACGAATCAGATACAACTGCATTGCTTGCTTTGCAAGGACCAGAGGCTGTGTCTGTGATGCAGTCAATTATAGGTGAGAAGGCTTCTGCGCTTAAATCTTTTCACTATCTAGAAGACACCGCTGATGGTATCAAGATGGGCATTGCTAGAACCGGTTACACTGGCGAAGACGGTTTTGAACTCTTTACTCATTCAAAGGATGTAGTGAAGCTCTGGCAGTTGCTCATTAAGCATGGAGAGCCTTTTGGCATCCAACCCTGTGGGTTAGGAGCCCGCGATACTTTGCGCTTAGAGGCATGTTATCCACTTTACGGGCATGAGTTAGACGATGCCACAAGCCCGCTGGAAGCTGATCTTGGCTGGTGTGTAAAATTGAATAAGAGCAATTTCATTGGCAAAGACAAGCTGCTTAAGCAGAAAGAAAATGGGTTGCCTAAAAAACTTGTTGGCTTAGTAACTGAAGCAAGAGCACTCCCACGTCAAGGATATGCAATCAAAGCAGGTAACAAGCAAGTGGGCACTGTCACCAGCGGTTCGCAAGGCATTTATGTTGGATATCCAATTGCTATGGGCTACGTGCAGCCGGAATTTGCCAAGGCTGGTCAACTTTTGGCAGTAGAGATTAGAGGCAAAGATGTTCCTGCTCACGTTGTTGCTAAGCCGTTCTACAAAAAGGGGCACAATTCTGATATATGTCTGTAGAATTCAAACCAGTAGATAAGATGTATATTCAAAACATCATTGAACGCATCGAAAATGAGCGCACTTGCCATGAAGAAAAATTTAAAGGCAATGCAGTCCACAAAAATTGTTTGCCTCGCTTTGACGAGACCTTAACCAGATTGCGCGATGAACTAACAAAGTTAGCAACCCAATAGGTCTGATAGAATTTCCTTAACGTTCTCAATAACCAGGAGGCACAATGCTCACTTATCCCGCTGAATGTAAGTATGTCAAGACGCATGAATATGTGCGTTCAGAAGGCGAGAACTCAGCTGTTATAGGCATCACGGCTTTTGCTGCTGACCAATTAGGCGATGTTACTTATGTGGAGCTGCCTAAAGTTGGTGCAAAATACAAGAAGGGAGATACCTTTGGCATCATTGAATCAGTCAAGTCTGTTTCAGATCTTTTCATGCCGGTCGGTGGTGAAGTTGTTGCTGTTAATGAGCGTCTTTCTTCTGAGCCGGAGCTGGTTAATAACGATTGCTATGGAACCGGTTGGATGTTGAAAATCAAACCTGCTGATAGTGGAGAATTCAAAGAAACTTTGAGCGCTGATCAATATAAAGAATTAGTGGTTGAATGATTTTTGTTTATTGAGTGTCGGGAGGCGGGGTTTGCGATTCTTGTCGAGCTGCTCGCGCCTGCGCTTCCTTAGCAGAAATGTGTTCTTCAAGCACAGTTCCTGTCTGCAAAGTAACAGCAGAAGGCTTGAATTGTTCCTTTAAAATCGTTTGAGCAACCTCAAAAAAGGATGAGCCCGGCTCAATTCGCTCTAGTTCCGTGAGTGCTGTTGGATCTTCAGTATTAACATTGAATTTTTGCATTGCATCCATGTAGAGTGCTTGATCTAAGAGTTCTCTAGGTCTAGAGCTAGGAGGGGCAAATAAATCTGGTAGAGGCACTCCTTCTAAAACAACAATGGCTGCCTGGAAATTGCCGCGAGCAATGCTTTCTTCGGCTGCATGAGTGAGATACATGCCGAAAAGCCCAGCTGTAAAACCACCCAGAACAAATAAAAGCCCCACTGCCAAGATTAAATCAAGAATCATTGGATGCCCGTGGTGACGGCGTTCTTCTTCTTGCGGCGTTTCATCTAAGACTTCATCAAGAATGTTAGAAACATGGTGCTGATGAAGCTCTGGCGGCGTATTGCTTTCAGTAGGTTTAAGATCTGAGTCAGCCATAGATACTTACCTGGATTATCCTGGAGCGTTTTTGCGAGTCAACTACTGCTTAATATTGTTCTTTTGTCATTCAGCCTCTTAAGGCCTACTTTACCACTTTTTTAGAAACTCTTGGATACGCTGTTTCTTATACTCTTCTCTTTCTGTTTTTAACTTTGTTCTCAGAATCTTGGCTACTCCTGCCGAGTGCCCTTTTTCAGCAATTTTAGATAAAGCAGCCAGGGCTTGCTGGCTCACTGTGTTTTCACGTGAATCAAGCAAGAGCGCCATTTCATTAATCAAATTATCCTTAGTCAATCTAACAGCACCTTCTAAAGCGGCTAACTGCACCAAGGGCGAAGAATCATGCAATCCGGCTGATAATACTTGCTGAATTTCTGCTGCATAAATATTTCTGCCCTCATCTTTGGATACCAAAGATACAAGTGCAGAAAGCGCTTGGGCTCGTTTGTCTGGTGCAAAATCAGAAGTTGCAGCCAGAAGAAATTTAGCACTTTTGGGATCGGCAAAATTGCCTAGCGCTTTTAAAATTGTCCAATAGATTTTTGCTTGGGCCGGATGATCTTCTAAGACCGGCTGCTTGCTTTTTGACCTTTCATTGCGCTCTTCAACATCAACAGTTTCATTTGCAAGTTTAATCAGTGCAGGTAAAGTTGTAGGTTGACCTATGAGCCCAAGGGCTTCAACAACTTCATCTAAAAAAGGAAAGTCAATTTGCAGCACTGAAAGTAAAAGTGGCTCAGCATCTACTAAACGCATTTGACCTGCTAATTTGATTGAGTGTCTAGGTGAAGCCAGACCGCGCTTGCCTTGATTGCTAATCAAATCCAGATCTTGGCGCAAGTTGTTTAAAATATTGACTGATATTTCTTGAGAAAAAAGTTTCTGATACTCAGCTGTCAGTATTGCTTGAGAAGGAACAATCATTAACAGCTCCTTGCTATCAGCAGGCGACTTGCCAGCTTCCAATAACCAATGTACAAGCGCAAGGGCAGCCGCTACTCGTATAGACTTTGGCGCAGCTGTCGCTTGATCTACTAAAACTTTAAGACATTCAGGCAGACGATTTTCCCAAACAATGGACTGTCCAAAAGAATGTTCGCAAGCAGCAAGTATGCCTAAGATTAACTCACAGCCGGCATCTTTCAACTGATCATCGTCTGCACTTAAAAATACCTCCGGCAAGTGCCGTTTGCTAATTGCTACTGCCATATAATCCTTCAGTTCATTTTCTGATTGAAGCGCTTGAGCAAGCAAGGATCCTATTGTTTCTAAAGGATAGAAAGACAGTGCACCAGCTACATCCACTTGCAACCAAGCTTCTGGATGTTGAATATGTTTAGCTAGGGCAATTTTCCCCGCTTCGGTTTGCAATTTACCTAGAGCATAAGCAATATGACAAAAAGATAGCTTGCCATTATCAGTAGTATCATTTAATAATGGCGCTAATTTTGCAGATGTTTGTTTGGCTTGCAAAATAGCAAGAACATTGGCAGCATTGGCACGCACACGCCAATCATTATGATTAATAGGACTTGTGGAAGAGGCGGCAACATCTTTTGATTCATCCGGTGCCAGTAAATCTACAGCCATCTTTTTTTGCTCCAGGCTGAGTGCTTGAAAGATAGTTCTGAGCTTATCTTCCCATAGCAAGGGTGGCAACTTGAGCGCTATTCCTAGAGCACCCGTGCTTCTATCGGCAAGAGCGGCGTAAATGTCAGCTTGGACATCCTTAAATTCTCGCTGATTTTCTGGACTTGTGCCAATTAGTCCGTGATAAAGAAGTAAATGCTCTAAAACCAGCTCATCAATTCTAACTGATTCTTTTTCCTTCATGCCCAAGAACATCTGGCGCATGCGCTTGACAAAACTGGTTAAAAAATTACTTGGCATCGCTCATCCAATGATTATTACAAGGCAAGCTTATCAGATACGATGCTAAGATTGATAACACATGCTGATCCCAAAATATGTGATTCGGTGAAACTTTTCGGAGAATGATTTGAACACTTTCCTCAGTGAAATTGATCTTGTAAGCCAGGCTCGATTTACTTTATTTACTGAGCAACAGTTAGCCCCTGTTGTTGATTCTTTGGTTTCAAGGGAAGGTAATCTGGCATTTTTTTTGCAGAAGATGGCTAAAGCCGGCTTCCTTGGTCTGACTGTACCAAAAGAATACAATGGAAGCAGCGGCCCATTTCTGCATGCAGCTTTATTAATAGAAGCGTTGAGTGTTTATGATCCTGGCATAGGTTTAACTTTAGCTGCTCATCTTACGGTAATCGAACTGCTCAAGCATTTTGGAGCAACTGCTCAGCAATCAAAATATCTGCCCTTACTTGCTTCTGGTGAGATACTTGGCACTTTTGCTTATACAGAAAATGGTGCAGAAAGTGGTTTTGCCGGCATACAAACAACAATTAAAACTACCGCAGAAGAAAAAACTATTCAGGGACAGAAACAACTAGTTGTCAACGCCCGCTTAGCTAAATTGATCATTGTCCCGGCAGTTGAACCAAGTGCTAACGGACAAAAATCATTTGGCTTGTGGCTGGCAGATGCAACTTCAGCGCATGCCATTGAAGTTAAAGAAAATGAGCCATATATTGGCTTAACTTCAGCATACTTAGATGATCTGCATTTCAATAAATGTCCAGTAGGGTCTCAGGATAAATTAGGGACTAGCTCTGAATCAGATAATGATCTAGATAAGTCAAATGCACAATGCGATAAACAATTTACCTTTGGTATAAGTGTTATGCGAACACTTTTAGCTGCTGCTGCCTGTGGATTATTAGAAGGCGCGCTTAGACAATCTGCTAACTTTGCCCGCAGTAATAATAAAAATGGCGAATCTGTGGGGAAATCACAAGCAGTACAATGGCGATTGGCTGATCTTAATGTATCAAGTAGTGCAGGTCGACTTTTAACTTACCGAGCTGCCTGGAGTGCTGAGGCAGACGAGCCTGAGTTCTCCAAATATGCAGCTATATGCAAAGATTTTGCCACCCGTGCTGCTCGTATGCATAGTGCTGAAGCAGGTGAGATAATGGGAATATTATCTTGTAATGACTCCTCATCTTTGGCAAAATCTTATCGCAATGCCAAAATGCTTGAACAATACGCTGGTACACATGACGAGCAACTGACTTTATTAAGCAGCAAATTTGGTATTTAAGGAAATGAATACAATAGTATTTTTCAAGACAATTATGCGTAGAGAGGCTGGGGCGGGCGAGGCTAAAGCCATCGCCTCTGCAAACACCGCCCTATCCATTGCTCCTGCGATTTTTTTGACAATTCTGTTAAGTTGTCCAATCGCTCTTGCTGATTCTGATCTTGAAACCGGCATACAATGCTACAAAAAGCAAGATTTAAACAATGCTTTGATCCATTTCCAAAAAGCGTTAAAAGCAAATCCTAATGAATATACTGCTCTTTATTACAGTGGCATTATTTATCACCGGCTTGGTTCAACTGAACAAGCTGAGAAATCCTATGGCCGGTTGATTCAACTTTACCCAGACAGTTCTGCGGCAAAAAACGCTGCAACTGCCTTAGCTTATCTAGATCCAAAATATTTGCACAGAATTCAAGCCACCACTACTTCTAGTTCAAAAACAACACGAACAAGCTCTAACAATGGACAATCACTCTTAAAGCAATTAATGACCAATACTTCAGCAGATTTTGATCAATTACCAAATGAAGCTCAGATATTTTTTGAACCGCAAGGCAGCAACCTGGTAGTAGATGCTTATATAAATAACCGCCCAATCAAAATGGTGTTTGATACTGGTGCTGAGATGGTCGTTGTGGGTAAAAATCATTTACAAGAACTAGGCATTGCTGCTCCACAAGGTCCAGCAACAGGATTAGCATCAGGAGTAGGCTCTGGAGGTGTTCAAAAGACTTGGCAATCCAAAGCTACTATAAAAGTAGGACAAATTGAAAGAAAGAATTTTCCGATTACAATCCAAGAAGATATGCCAACCATACCGCTTTTAGGAGAAACTTTTTTTAAAGATTTTTATTATTCAATTGAAAGAGGTGGTGACACTGGACGAGGATCAATACGCTTTAGAAAGAAGACTGCTTCAACGGCAAATCCTGTTGCTAGTGATTCAAGGGCAGTGCCATATGCACAGCAAGGAAATGAAATGATTGTCTCGGTAGAAATTAATGGACGATCTACACCGATGATTTTCGACACAGGCGCTGAAGGCTGTGTTTTTACTGAAGCACAAATAAGACAATTAGGCATTCCAATTCCAGATGATGCACAAGAAGGCATCAGCATGGGTATTGCTGGCAGAACGCGAGCACGCAATTTTACTATTTCTCGCATGAAATTAGGCTCAATTATAAAAACAGATGTACCTATAAGTGTAGTCGAAGATACAAGCATACCGTATCCTTTATTGGGACAAAGCTTTTTCGGCGACTTACGTTACGAGTTAGATAACCAAGCGCATGTGATAAAAATAAGACGGTAAAATAATGGCTGATCTTTCTGTAGTTATCATTGCCCAGGACGAAGAACGCACAATTGGAGCGGTTCTTAAAGCAGTCAATAAAATTGCCAAAGAAATTATTCTGGTTGATTCTGGCTCAACTGACAAAACTATAGAGATCGCCCAGTCTTATGGGACTATATGTCACCACAAGCCGTGGCAAGGTTATGCTGCCCAAAAAAACTTTGCCCTTAGCTTGGCCACTTCTTCCTGGATCTTGAGCCTGGACGCTGATGAAGTGATAACCGCAGATCTGGCAAACGAAATTGAAAGAACTTTTAGACAACCAAAAGATCAACAATTCAATGGTTATTTAATTCCGCGCATTTTATATATAGGAAAAACTGCTATTACCCATGGTGGGTTTTATCCAGATGCTCAGTTGAGATTATTTAAAACTGGTAAGGCTGAATTTAAGCCACGCCTAGTGCATGAATCAGCCACTGTCCAGGGCAGAATTGGCCATTTAAAAAACCCCATCCGCCATTATTCTTATGTTGATTTTGCAGATTATGAAAAAGCACTCGATAAATATGCCCGTTTATCCGCTCAAGAGTTTGCCAAAAGTTCTGATCTGACTTGGCGAACCAGCAAACTCAACGAATGGCTGCATCCATGGTGGACATTTTTTTATAGATATGTACTGCGTGGAGGCTTCTTTGATGGCGCTGCAGGACTTAAAGCCAACTGGCTCTACCAAAACTACGTCCGCAAAAAAATCACCTACCTGCGTCAATTGGTAGATTCTGGAAGTCAACCATAAGTGGCTTAATATAGCGTGAAGAGCACACCTTAAAGTAGTCCCTTTGGAAGAGCTTGAGGTCTTGACTGGCTGCGCCTTATTTAGTAGGATATTAAAAGTAGGACTATCAGATAGGAATTTTATGAAAGTAACTAGAAGGGGACAGGTAACCATTCCAAAGGCTCTACGCGAGCGCACCGGTATTGATGAAGGAACGGAAGTCGATTTTAGGGAAGAAAAAGGTCAGGTAATAATAAGAAAATCTCCTGGCAAAAATCCCTTTGATGACTGGGTAGGTTATCTGCGCTGTCCTGCCAACAGCGATACTGAAGTGAAGAAGATGCGGGGACATCGTGCGCACCGCCGTTGACACTAATATACTGCTCGATATATTGCTGCCTGATGTTTCACACCAGAAAAAAAGTTTAGGACTACTTCAGCGCGCACTTGCAGAAGGAACGTTGTGCATCTGTGAGGTGGTTGCTGCCGAGTTGGGTGCACAATTTACTGAGACTCGAACCATGGAGCGTTTTCTAAAAGATGTTGGAATTGTTTTAAGTAAGACTTCATTAGCAGGGTTGCATGATGCAGGAAAGCGTTGGCGCCATTATGCTGCCAAACGAACAGGGACTAGGGAAAGAGTTGTTGCCGACTTCATGATAGCTGCACATGCTATAAATGACGCCGATCGATTGCTAACACGCGATCTAGGATTTTACCGTACGCACTTTGCCGATCTAACATTATTACAATAGCCAATGGCTAGAATTTATTGATCTACGCTTATGATTTTGGGGGCTGGTCTTGGAGATTTGGCAATACCATTGTCAATGAGATATTGATTGGTTATGTCTGACATTCGTTTAATTGAAAATTCACCTGTACCGGATATCAATTTTTTCTGAGCTTCATTGATACTTCTAGGGAAGTATTCCTGAGTGAGGGCATTTTTATATTCTTTAAGTGTGTATTTGGTCGAAGCATTGTTTTTTAAATATGTCAGAGTTACATTAGTGTGATGATCTAAGTCGCTAAGCACATAATTAGCGCAATCAAACCACATCTTAATTAGCGAATCTATATCCTTCTTTCGCTGCTTATAAACACTTGCTTTACAGGCAAACCCAGTAATATCTGCAATGCCTGCCGTCTCCAGTGTCAGAACAACTCGGCCATGACGTTTTAAAGCTTCAGTTCTTTGAGTTAAGCCTGCATAAGTTATGTCCAGGTTACCATTCTCCGCAGCAAGCAAACCGTCATTAAAAGTGATGTCTGTAATCTCTAGTTTGGATGGCTTAACGCCTACTTTGTGGGCGAGCATAAAGAAAAGCATTTGAGGAACGGAATTCTTTTGCACTCCTATCCTAAAGCCCAGGAATTTTTTTATCGTTGCTGGATCTTTGAGTTTTTCGGCATCAATATTCGGCACATCAGGATTGAATGATATGAATCCTCCACCGTTGAAGACATATGCAGGATAAATGAAAAGTATAGGATCATCACCTAAACCATTCAGGTTCTCAGTTTTAATCAAATAATCGGACAAGCCGACAAAGCCAACATCGACAGTTTGCCCAGCACTAGCTAGAGCAGGCAAAATGTCCTCCCAGGGCATTGTAACCAGATCTAATTTGGTTCTATACTTTTCTTCTAATCCAAGGCTTTTTTCGTTTACCAACATAGCCACGTCTTGATAAGGAGAAATAGCCACTCGCAAAGGAGAATTAGAATCACCAGACATAGTTTTAGGTGCATGATTTGAGCAAGCACATAGGAAAACCATGAGCGTAATACCTAGAACAACTGTAATTAGTTTGTAAGTAGATATTTTCTTCATAGTGGCTAATAATCCAAGCTTATGATTTTTGGGACTGGTTTTGGAGATTTTATTGTGCCAATGTCCTCAAGGTACTGGTTAACAATGCTACATTCTTTTGCTAGCGAATACTTACCATTGCTGGAGACAAGCTCTTTCTCTGCTTCTTCAACGGTTCTGGGAAAATGCTCATTAGTCAGAGCTTGCTTATATTCTTCGAGTGTGAATTGTGTTGAGGCTTTGTCTTTAAGGTATGCAAGACCTGCAACACTATGATGATCTAAATCACTGAGCACATAATTTGCACAGTCAAACCACATCTTAATCAGTGAGTCTATGTCTTTTTTGCGCTTTTTGTAAATACTTTCTTTACAGATAAATCCAGTAATGTCCCAGATACCCAAAGTCTCCTGAGTTAGCACAACTCGTCCATGGTGCTTCAAGGCCTCGGACTTCTGAGTTAGTGAAGCAGAAGCCACATCTAAACTGCCATTTTCGCTGGCAAGGAGGCCATCGTTGATAGTTGTATCTGTAATTTGCAACTGCGATGGCTTGATGCCCGCTCTGTGTGCCATCAAGAACAGCATCATTTGAAAAATTGAATTTCTCTGAGCTCCAAATTTGAAACTGAGGAATTTTTTCATAACTTCTGGGTTTTTGATGCTTTGCGCATTTATATCTGGTACGTTTGGATTGAATGTTATAAATGCTCCTGCCTTAAAAACATAAAGAGGATAGATAAAGAGTACCGGATCATCACTTTTAGCATTTACATTCTCTTGTTTGCTCAAATACTCAGATAGACCAGCAAATCCAACATCAACAGTTTGCCCTGCACTTGCAACAGCAGGAAATATATCCTCAAAGGGCATGCTAACAAGATCTAATTTGGTGCCATATTTTTCTTCCAACCCAAGTACTTTTTCATTTACGAGCATGGCAACATCTTGATAAGGAGCGATGGCCAGGCGCAAAGGAGCATTAGAATCGCCAGACAAAGTATTAGGTACATTATTTGAGCAGGCGCATAGCAAAACTCCAAGCATAACGCTTAGAACAACTGTAATTAGTTTGTAAGTAGATGTTTGCTTCATAGTGACTAATGATCCAAGCTTATAATTTTAGGTACTGGTCTTGGAGACTTGGCCGCACCAATGGACATCAAATATTGATTGACGATAGCGGTTTGTTTAGCCATGGAATATTTGCCTTTATCAGAGACCATAGATTCTGATACTTCTTTTGCGCTGAGTGGAAAATATTGATAAGTAAGTGCCTTTTTGTACTCAGGAAGTGTATATTTTGTAGAGGCCTTATCTCTAAGATAGGCTAGCGTTGTATCACTATGATGATCTAAGTCGCTTAGTACATATTTTTCGCAATCAAAATGCATTTTGATCAATGAGTTTATATCTCTTTGCCGACTTTTATAAACACTCTCTTTGCAGACTAAGCCAACAATGTCACCCACCCCAAAGGTATCGACACTCAATACTACCCGACCATGCCTTTTAATAGCTTCGGTTCGTTGTGGCACACCAGCTGCGGCAACGTCTAGACTGCTATTTTCTGCAGCCAATAAGCCATCATTCATAGTAGTATCGATAATAGGTATATCTGAAAATTTTATACCAGCCTTGTGTGCAAGCATATACAAAAGCATTTGCCCCATAGAATTTTTTGGTGCCCCAATTTTAAATGCGAGAAATTTCTTGACCAAAGCAGGATCTTTTATATTCTCAGGAGTAAGCTCTGGCACGGCGGGATTGAAAGTTACAAAACCGTTCCCCTTAAAGACAAGAAGAGGATAAATGAATAGAACGGGATCATCACCTTGTTTATTGAGATTTTCTGACTTTGTCAAATAAGTAGTCAGACTAGCATAACTAATGTCCACGGTATTCCCGGCACTGGCAATTGCTGGAAGAATCTCTTCCCAGGGTAATGTCAACAATTCTAGTTTGACACCATATTTTTTCTCTAAACCAAGCTCTTTTACATTTACTAGAAAAGCTGTGTCCTGATACGGAGATATAGCCATACGCAACGGAGTTTCTTTGTCAGTTTGAGATGTGTCTGAAATGATCGCGGTTTTAGTTGCTGAACAAGCTGCCAAAAGAAAAATAGTTACCAAATCTATTATGATGAATGTAGTCCACTTAGTGATCATACGTAGCCCCTATTTTATTGATAGATAGTATTTCTATTTGCTCAATTCTATTAGCTTAGGTGCTGGTGTAGGTGTTTTTATTGTACCTATGTCAATCAAATAGTCATCAATAGTTTTTGTGGCTTTATCGATTGAGTACTTGCCGTTATTTGAAATGATTTCTTTTTGTATCTCTGCTATGTCTTTTGGAAAATACTCAAGACCAAGGGCTGTCTTAAATTCTTCTGGAGTATATTTGGTCGAAGAATTTGCTTTTAGATAAGCGAGTTCTGGATTACAGTGATGAGTAGGATCGCTGAGCGAATAATTTGCATTTTCAATCCACAGTTTAATCAGTGACTCAATGTCTTTCTTGCGTTTTTTATAGACACTTTCTTTGCAAGCTAGACCAATAATGTCTCCCATGCCTAGCGTATCCATACTAAATACTACTCGTCCATGACGTTTAAGACACTCGTTTCTTTGTGGCAGCCCTGCAGCTGTCATATCTAAACTGCCATTTTCAGCAGCTAATAAGCCATCGGTAAGAGGAATATCCGTGTAATGAAGATCAGAAAGTTTTATCCCTGTTCTTTTCGCTAACACGAAAAGCATCATTTCACTCCAAGTGCTTTTAGGTGTACCAATTTTAAAACTAAGAAATTTCTTGACCAAAGCCTTATCATTTATAGTATGTGAATTTAATTCGGGAACATCCGGATTGAAACTGACAAAACCGCCACCTCTAAAGACAAATAGAGGATAAAGGAAAATGACTCGATCATCACCCTCATGATTTATGTTTGCTGATTTAGCTAAGTACTCATTCAATAGACCATAGCTAACATCAACTGTTTGTCCGGCGCTAGCAAGTGACGAAAGCAATTCTTCTCCAGTCACTGTCACGAATTCTAGTTTAATGCCATACTTTTTCTCTAAACCTAATTGTTTCTCGTTCATTATTAGAGCTATATCTTGATACGGGGCAATGGCCATTCGCAACGGTGCGTGATCACCCTGATTAGAATCATTAGATATGGTTCCGGACATATGCTTGGAGCACGCGCAGAGCAAAGCTATGACAGTGGTACTCAAAAGGACTGCGATTAATTTATTTCGAGAGGTCTTCAACTCTTTTCTCCATTATGGACTAGCAACATTTTGTTCATTTAGATTTATCATCTTAGGAATCTGTGGTGGGGATTTAGTTGCCCCGATATCCATAAGATAAGCAACATCTGCTGCTGCTGCGCGTGAGAGTGAATATCGACCTTTGCCAGAGATAATTTCTCTTTCCGCTTCAGCTACACTCTTGGGGATATATTCTTGAGAAAGCGCTCTTTTAAATTCAGCAAGTGTATATTTGGTCGAAGAATTGGTTTTGAGATAGGCAATAGTAGTATCACTGTGATGATCTAAATCACTGAGTACATAATTTGCACAATCAAACCACATTCTAATTAGTGCATCTATATCTTTCTTCCGTTTCTTATAGACACTTTCCTTACATATAAAACCACCAGGGTCCACAAGCCCTAAAGTATCCATAGTTAATACAACTCGTCCATGCTGCTTTAATGCTTCTGTTCTTTGTGTTAAGCCAGCCTGCGATGCATCCAAACTGCCATTTTCTGCAGCAAGAAAACCATCATTTAAAGTTGTATCTATTATTGGCAGCTCAGAGAGCTTTAGTCCTACAGAGTTAGCCAATGTCCATAAGATCATATGTCCCCAAGAATTCTTTTGTATCCCTAACCTGAAACTTAGAAATTTCTTGATCAGATTTGGATTTTTTATCGCCTGAGTATTCATTTCAGGTACGGCAGGATTGAATGTAACAAACCCTCCGCCATGAAACATCCAAGCAGGATAAATGAAGAGCAGAGGGTCATCTCCCTGACGATTTAGATTTTGTACTTTTGCAAGATAGTCTGGCAAGCTAGCAAAACCTACATCTACTGTTTGACCAGAACTAGCAACAGCCGAAGGTATTTCCTCCCAAGGTAATGTGAGGATTTCTAACCTTGTTCCATATTTTTTCTCCAACCCAAGTTGCTTTTCATTTACCAACAAAGCCATTTCTTGGTATGGCGCAATAGCAACACGCAAAGGCGTATTTTCAGACGATGTAGTCTTGCTTGAGCTTTTTTCAGTAATTGTTTGAGAACAAGCGGATAAGAGAAAAATTGCCAGAGTAAAGCTCAGCAGCACTGCTAGCGATCTGTGATTTGAGATATTCAAGTGCTATCTCCAGTAAACAACCTTATTCCATGTGCGTGTCAATATCAGGTCGACACAGGCGTTTAACAAGCCAAGAAGAATTGTAGCAAGAAAAATCACGTGCATGGAGAAGGTAGATCTAGCTGTTTGCATCAGATAGCCAAGACCAATTTGCGAACCAAGGGCAATAGGGTTTCCATCAGACGAGGCAGTGCACAATTAAAGAGGGAGTGAAATAGTTGCCAAAAGTAAAATTTTGCAATCTTTTGCGAAATTTTCGATTTGTTTCGACTTTTTCGATTATAATAAAGAATTACAATCCTTAAAATACTGGAGATTCTTGATATGTTCGAACCTATTTCTGCTGACAATGAACAAGCTGAGATAGCAGCATTTGGCAAAACCTTGCGGATTGTCCGTTCTCGCGCCAAATTAATAGCTAGAGATGGGCATGAAATGCCAATCCCAGAAGCTATCTATAAAGTTTTGAAACATGTTATTCCGCTTTTAGCTGCAGACAATGCTGTTTCTATTGTTCCAGTGGGACATTTAGCGACAACGCAAGAAGCAGCCAACCTTTTAAATGTGTCCAGACCATATCTGATCAAACTCTTAGACAATGGTACTATCCCTTATGTTCGATCTAAAGAACCTGGGAGTCACAGGCGTATTAGATTTGAGGATCTCATGGAATATAAGCACAAACGCGACATTGAGCGACACAAGCAACTGCGTCGATTAACTAAACTAAGTCAGGAAGCAGGACTGTATGCTTAGGAAATTTCATAATGCCTATTTCTTCTGCTGTTATCGATGCTTGTGTACTCTTTAATGCTCCTGTTAGAGACACTTTGCTTCGAGCAGCAGAATGGGGATTATATAGCGTATATTGGTCGCGCCAGATTTTACACGAAACAGCAAATAACCTCATCAAATCTGGTAAAACAAATCAATCCCAAGCTGAATATTTGGTTAGTGCACTAACAACAACATTCCCAGAAGCAATTGTAATTGTGCCTAAAGCACAAGTCCTGAAAATGACTAACAGTCCCAAAGATCGACATGTTGCGGCATGCGCAGTGCGTGCACATGCCCAAATTATAATAACATTTAACGTGAGTGATTTTAAACAAGAAGCACTTTCGCCCTGGAATATTGAAGCTCGGCATCCTGATCAACAATTACTTGATTTGTATACTCTTGCTCCAGATACAATGCTAACCATTCTCAATCAGCAAGCAGAAGATTTAAAAGGCATCAGTTTCGATCAACTATTAGAAATACTCAAAAGATCTGTGCCCAAATTTGTTAATACAGTACAAAAACGTTTATCGCAGCAGCAGTAATTCAATTTCATCAAGAGACCGCTTCTAACTGAATAACTATTGCGACACTTTTTAACTTCTGTTATTTAAAATATTCAAGTGCTATCTCCAGTAAACAGCCTTATTCCATGTGCGTGTCAATATTAGGTCGACACAGGCGTTTAACAAGCCAAGCAGAATTGTAGCAAGAAAAATTACATGCATGGAGAAGGTAGATCTAGCTGTTTGCATCAGATAGCCAAGACCAATTTGCGAACCCAGTAGTTCAGAGGCAATAACCACGCCCATTGCTGTTGACAGAGAAAATCTAATAGTTGGCAATAGGGTTTCCATCAGACGAGGCAGCACATATTCGCGGGTGAGCGCACGAGGAGAAATACCAAAGCTTTTAAAGAGAATTTTATGCTTCTCAGGCATGTCTTTTAAGGCTTGGTACGTAGCTACAGCAATGTTAAAGGCAATGCCCATCACCACCATTAAAATTCTGCCCGATTCAGAAAAACCAAACCAGAGAATAAAAAATGGCACGATGGCAATAGCAGGCACCGCCCGCATTGAGTCCAGCATTGGATTAATCAGTCGAGCGAGGAATTTTGAATTGTAGATGACAATGCCTAGCGCTATCCCGCAAGCAGTACCTAAAAGAAACCCACTCACTAAGCGACAAGCTGTGCAAGCAAGATGCACCATTACATTTGGATCAATTTCTGTAGCTGCTCTAATTACATCAGCTGGGGCTGGTAAATAGCGATCACTAATATGGCCAAATTGTTTGAGTGCTATCCAAATAGCTGGCATCAAAATAATGCCTATGACAGGCACCGCATATGATGCTATTTTATTTGTACTGGTTTGGGTCTGACTCTGCATTTGGTTTGAATCCTTGCTCTATTACTTCAGCCTCTCGATGCTGATTACTGGGAAAAGTCCATCAAATTGGAAAAGATTGGCAGAATCTAGCATTGCCAAATCATCGCGGTGATGATTAGACATGGTCAAATTAACCCCTTCCATAAATTCACCTTGCAAAAAAGGCAAAACCATTCCCATGCGTTTTTCATCCAAGAAATTAAAGGGCTCATCTAAATATAAAAATTGAGGGCGAAAGATAATTGCTCTAAATAGCTCAACCAGGCGTCTTTGTCCATAAGACATCTGGCAGGCTTTTTGATCGACAAAACCAGCAATCAATTCATACATTGGATGGCTTTTAAACTGGCTGGGTTTTAGACGGGTGAAGATACTGATATTCTCAGTGCCGGACAACCAGGGGAATAAACTATCTTCTTGTAAAACCAAGCAACTATTCTCAGTTGAAGGCATGTTTATTGCTTTATCAGGGATTAGATTGCCTGACAGAAGTTTGAGCAGAGTAGTTTTGCCGCAGCCGGATGGACCGCGCAAAATAATGGTGCGATTCTGAGCCTGCAAAGAAAAATCGCGAAAAACTTCCAATCCCTTGTAAGAGTAGAACAAGCTCTCAATGGTGATGTTTTCCGATTTTTTACGAGAAGTTTGAGCGATTACAGGCATTGGCATAACTAGCAAGCAATTGGAGGAGTGCCGCAAATGGGCAAAACATTCAACAGTACTTCATTCTAGGCGATATATTGACATAAATAGCTCATTTTTAAAAGCGTGTAATTCCCATTATAAAGAAGGGGAATGATTAAATCAGAGCCCAGGACTGGGGGTAAGCTTAAGCAATCTCAATATCGACGCGTTTGCCGTAGCGGATGCTGGCAGCGCGAATAAGTGAGCGCAAGGCTGAGATGGTTCTGCCTTCTTTGCCAATTAAGCGCCCAGTTACAGCAGGCTCACAAGTAACATTGATGCGTGTGCGCCCAGGATGAATCTCTTCCCGCTCAAAATGCACAGAGTCAGGTTCGTTAGCTAACACCTTAAGGATGTATTCAGCTAAATCCTCTGGAGCAGTGGAAGTGGTTACTTCGCTGCCGTAGCCGCTGCCTTTTTTAGAAGACTTGCCACTGTATCGCTTGTCTGAGCGCCTGTCTTGATCCATTTTTCTACTGCTTCTTGATTGACTTTCAAATCTTTTGAACGAGGATTGTAATAGCCCAGTTCTTCAATGGGCATGCCGTCTCTGCGGCTGCGACTATCAACAGCGACAATTCTATAATGAGGCGCTTTGGTAGACCCGCCACGTCTTAGCCTGATTTTAACCACAAAAATTTCCTTTGAGCTTTTGTATTTATCGTATTTTGCAGCTTCGTGGGACGCCGCAAGCGCCGGCTTTGCCGTCTGGCTACGTCGCTTACGCGACTTCGCATCCTCTTAACGCTCCGGCGGCTCGATATCTCACCGCCTCCGCGACACGTAGCTACGTTGTTATTCTAGCAGGTGTTAACAGACCCTTGACTAGCGATTTTTCTTCTTGCGGTAATATCCGCCTCCAGGACCAATAAAAGGGAAGCCTTTTGGAGCAGACGTTGTGGGCTTTGGCAAGCGCCCGGCAGGCATTTTGCCTGCCAACATAGATGGATCAAACGAGCCTCCCATGCCACTTTCACCTCCACCGCCCAGACCTGCTAATCCAGCCATAGAAAATCCACCCATCATTTTGTGAAATTGTTGAAACATAGCGCGCATTTGCTCAAACTCTTTTAACATTTGACCAATCTCATTTTCAAGCAGTCCTGAGCCGGAGGCAATACGACGCCTGCGACTCATATTGATAATTTCGGGCTTACGTTTCTCAGCAATGGTCATTGAGTTAATTGCCGTTTCGTAGCGGCGGAACATTTTTTCGCCTTGATTGGCAATCTGACCTTGTTGATCTGAATTGATACCAAACATGCCACCAACACCCATCATTTTCATGATGTCTCCAAAAGAACCCATTTTTTTCATCATTGATTGAGCGTTGACAAACATTTCTAGAGTAAATTCGCCAGACATCATTTGCTTAGCAACTTTTTCTGCTTCTTTTTCATCGATGCTTAGTTTCGCTTTTTCAACTAGAGTGAGAACATCGCCCATGCCCAGAATGCGGCTAGCCATACGTTCTGGATAAAATGCCTCAAGAGCATCAAGCTTTTCGCCCGTACTAATAAATTTTACCGGTTGTCCTACAGCTTCTCGCACAGATAAAGCTGCTCCACCGCGAGCATCTCCATCTACTTTTGTGAGAATAATGCCGGTGACTGCTAGTTGAGTATTGAAAGTTTCAGCTACATGTACTGCTTCTTGCCCGGTCATCGAGTCAACCACAAGCAGTTTTTCAGTGGGTTCTAAGGCACGATCTAAAATCAAAACTTCAGCCATCAGTTCAGTGTCAACTTGCAGACGGCCGGCTGTGTCGAAAATGACTGGGTTCAAACCAAGTGTCTTTGCTTCTTCAATGGCTTGTCTGCCTATCGTGAGCACATCTTTTTCGTCAGCCAAAGTAAAGACTGGTACATCAATTTGTTGTCCTAGTATTTGCAATTGTTTAATAGCAGCAGGGCGTTGAATATCACATGCAACCATCAAAGGTTTATAACCATCTTGCTTAAGTTTAAGAGCAAGCTTGCCGCAAGCAGTTGTTTTGCCTGATCCCTGTAACCCTAAAAGCATCAGTACAGCAGGACCACCCTTAAGATTGAGTGGTGTGTTCTCACCACCTAGTATGGTGACTAACTCATCGTGCACCACTTTGATAAATTGCTGCCCAGGTGTGACGGAATTAAGTACTTCGACGCCTAACGCTTTTTCGCGCACGCGGCTGATGAACAATTTCACTACTTTTAGTGAAACATCTGCTTCAAGCAAAGATTTGCGTACTTCGCGGATGGCGTCTTCAATGTTTTCCGGTGTCAGCCTGCTGTCACCCTGAATTGACTTAAAGGCTGTTTGCAAGCGATCGGTTAACGAATCGAACACGCAGTTTTCTCCAAGCAGTTATTTTGTTGAGGGTACAAGTTCTTTGATAGAGTCTAGCTCAATGGTAAGTTCTGTTGGAAAGATCAGCCAATAAGATTCATAATTACCTTTAACTAGGGCTTCGATTGTGCCAGATAATTTTGAGAGTTCGCAGATTTTGCCACTTTCTGTGCGAACCATTATGTTGGTCTGCGGTATGTCGCTGTCTGGGCGATAATAATCGTAAGGACGAAAATCAGTTGATTCACAAGCTATATAATAATCTGGATCAAAGCCATGAGCTTTTGCCTTTACCCGTGCTTGCTGCTCAACATCTTTGATCAACTGCAGATCTTTATGTGGGATATGCATCGCTTTAAATAAGCGCCGGTTGAGAAAGCGTGATGCAAGATCTGCCAAGATGGTATCGTTGGCGGTAGTCCATTTTTTGATGTGATAGGTCATTTGAATATCATCAAGATAAAGATATTCAGCCACTGCTAAGTCTTCTCCCATAATCCAGCGGCGTGTTTGTTCATCCATATAGCAATCTTGCTGTACATATTTAGCTCTATTGATCAACTTAGCTAAATGAGCACGCACAGCCAAGTTTTTCTTATGATAGTAAACTTGGGCATACATGGAGTAGCGGGCAAATAAATAGTCTTCAACAGCGTTTTGTCCTTTTTCACCCGAAACAATAATGCGATCACCGCTCTGATCAACTTCAAGTGAACTCAATATGCGCTGCAAAGCAAAAAGTCCGTAAGCAGTACCAGTCATATAACTATCACGCAAAAGATAATCAAAGCGGTCACAATCTAATTGGCTGGAGATAAGTTGTGAGACATATTTGGGAGAATAAGTTTTTTTCAAAACACGCACAAGTGTATCAGCTAGATTAGGATGTCCTGAGTAACTATCAAGAATGGATCGGACTTCTGTATCACCTAAAATGATGCGGCAGGACCAATCTTCATGGTTATAACCGAGAATCTTTTCAGTGACATGACTGTAAGGTCCATGTCCGACATCATGCAAAAGAGCTGAAGCAAGCACAACTGCTTTCTGCTCTAAAACATCTGGACATTCATCGGCAAGCAAATTAAGCAAGTTGCCGGCAACGTGCATCACTCCTACTGAATGAGTAAATCTGGAACTTTCTGCCCCTTGAAAGGTGAAAGAAGATATGCCAAGCTGCTGAATACGGCGTAGGCGCTGAAATTCAGGCGTGTCAATCAGATCAACAATCAACTTCTCTTCAGGTTTTTGCCGATCAAGAGTTATGTCATGATGAATTGGATCTAAATATGTACGTTTGCTGGCTCGCGTCATAATGCACCAGGTCCAATCAAGTAAAGATAACGAGATATTATACTAAAAATACACTTGAGGCTTTGATGTTGATTGAATATGCGTGGATTGTCTATCCGAGAGGAGAGTATTGACGCGATGTTGTCTTCAATAGCAACTCCATAAGGAAATGTTATAAAATGCCTTTCTTTAAGACTTTGGCAAGATCCCGCCTGCCATGAACAATTCTTACAATTTCAATGGTGCTGTCCAAAGTGCGGTAGAAAATAACATAATCTCCTTCGGTTAAGCTTCTTAAACCGCGCTGCAGTTCGAGCCGATTCCGTCCAATACGCGGATTGGCTACTGCATCCTTGCATCGACTTTCGAGGCGATCAACCAAAGTAAGTGCAGCCTGAAAGTTGTCTTTAGCTATATATTGACCAATGTTCTGTAGATCTGCAGTTGCGAGCGGAGAAAAGACAGGCAGAGTCACTTGTTGTTGCCTTTTTTCTGCAAAGATTTTCGCAATTCAGCGAAAACTTGTTCGCCTGGTATGCCTTCACCTCTGTCGAGTTGATCGATTCCTAACTGAAGTTCACGCCGTAGTTCTTGCAGCTTCATCTCTTGCAGCACTTGCTCGTGCTCTTCTGGTGTCAACTGATCGACGAGCCTCAAGATTTTATCTACGGATGCTCTGTCTGGATTAGGCATAGCCATGATGATTTAGACCTCGTGTGAATAATCTAAGTGTAACTGCTGGCTAGACATACCAGAGAAATTATACCAGCTTTAATCTTGAAAACTGATTGTAAAGAGCTCGCGTGAGCCGCGCTAATTGTAAATTGTCAAGTTTTTGGTTATTTCCGGTTAAGCTAAACGATTTTACTGGGTTTCCAAGCTTAACAAACTCAATAAGGGCTTGATTTTGCTAGGGTCGAATTTGTTAGGGTGAGGTGTATACGTTCCAGTTACAGTTCATAAGGAAAAGACCCCAAAGCCAGCAATCAGAAAATCATTGAAGGATTTCCAAAACCCCAGATTATGGTTAGGGAGAGTTTTGCTGGATGTCTTGTAACTGAAATATAGGATTCAAGTGCCCTTCGGCTTGGCGAATTTCGGTGGATGGACACCAAGGTCCAATATTGATCCACCAGCCTTCTTAAGGAGCGTTCCATGGCAAAAATGTTGCGCGTGATGGAAGAAGATCCACGAGCAAGTCGGCTGTGCAAATCCATGCGCCAGCTGGCAAGTTCGTTGATCTGGCAAGTGAGTCCCGGACCAGACAAGGACGCATGGATCCAGACTTTCCTGGACTCCTATAGCGGACAGAATGGTCGTGTCCAACTCGATCAATTCTGCTGCTACATCCTCCAGGACGAGGTCTTGCCGCATCTGGAGCCAGACCAGAGACCCTACTATGACCAAATCCTAGAAGGGATGATGAGTAAGGGGGAGAGGGATTTAGAGACGATAATCCAGGAGTTGAAGGATAGGATACGGGAGGCAAACCTGCAGATGTCCCAACAGGAGAAATCCCGCATGCCCTACAGGTGGCTCTGTCTCCTCGATGCCTGCCTGAGAGAACAGTCGGAATGCGCAAACTCCCTAATATACAATGCTGGTTGCATCCTAAGCGAAGCGCCGAGTGAATCTGCGCTCCAACGTATGAAAGCACGACGGACCAAGCGTTCCATGTGGGTGACCGGACCTATGGCTCAGGAGCTTCAACGAGTAACGAACGAAATTAAGGACGAGTTCTTCGCTCGCTGCCGAGATAAGCTCATTGCGCTGGCTGCTGAATGTGCTTAACGGTATGTCTTGAACTTGGTGGCGTCCTAGCTCTGAATTATCAGTGCCTCGCCAAGTAAGACCCTAAGAAGATTCTGTAGAATGAGATGGTGCGCGTTCAGCGCACTGTCTTGTTCTGCGGGATTTCTCTACAGCGCGCACCAAGGACGGTGCCCTGACATGATTGCAGGGTAGGCAAATAACCCTGTCTATAAATACCTGACGGAAGTTCATAGGTCCTGTAACTCGAAAGGGAAAAGACATGGCAAACATGAAGGCATTCAACGACGATGAGTTGGTGAGAGAGGCATTTCGGAGCGCTACCTCCGAGATCGTTACCAGGATCGCTTCCAATGAATATTATCAGATTCTCTCGCGAGGACGGGGTAGTGTCGAGGCACTCATGCGCTGGCTCTTGCGCGACATCGATGTCAAAGTAAGTTACGCCACTCTGGGATTTCCCGACAAACTGATCCTTCTCGTTCTGGCAATTCTGCATGAACTGCCGGAGATGGAACGACAGTCATGGTTGGACCGTCTGTTCCTGAGTGTCGGTGTGGGAGCCAATCTTGAGGAGATGCACGTCTGGGAACAGGACATCGAATGGCTGCTGCTGCATCCTTTCGTAGGTGTCATCAACGAGGTTCCACTCCAGTCTGCTCGTCAGGCAGTCAAGGAAGTTGCTCGGCTCATCTTGGCAGATTCCCACGACTATGACGAATGGATGAAGGCGAGATGGGCTGTCAATCAGTCCAAACGCGAACTCTTTGCCGATGCTGAGGTAAAAGGTGAGCTAACGTCACCGATGGGCAGCGAAGTGCCAGCAATCGCAGCCATCTACGTGGCGCTGGCAATCACCAATTTGGGAGCAGGGGTTGATGCAGGGATCGATCTGCGCACCCACATCCTTTTCATCGTGAGCACAGCATCCAGCTCCGTTCCAATCAAGCAACAAGCCGATGCCCTAATTGCGCTCGTTCGAGGAGGCACACCATAACGCACATGACTGAACTGAGGGTTGGGGCGGCACCAACTCACCCAAGTTTCAGATTAAGGAGAAACCAATGCCTGCAGTTAGTGTCAAACAATTGCTTTGCTTGAAGACTGCACTGGAGGACTCAAACAGAGCAATTGCATCGAAGCTTGAAATGCTTCTGCTGTTCCTTGAAGGTGAACAGTTTAAATCGGAGAAAGCTTGCAAAAAGTTCGTCAAGACAGTTCAAATGCTCCTGAGTCGGCTGAACTACCTGATCCGATGCCCAAAGTGTGGCAAGCCGTCCATCACCTTCTACTTTTACCGCGGACCCCTTAACTTCCGCGCGTTCGCATTCCAGCATAGGGTGGGGGGACGTAAGATAACCCACTACTTTGGTGGGCTGTGTAGGATGCCAAAGCTGAAGCTTGTTCCTGCAATGTCATACCGTCGGCGTGAAAAACTATTGTTAAGGAGCAATGCTGGAACGAGATAGTCCTAGACTTCCCAGCACAACGTTCGCGTGTGAGCAGCGGTCTTTGTTGTTCTCGGACTGAGCTTCGAGGTAGAACAGCAAGCTTTGTAAACGAACAGAGTGGTTCGGTCAGGCGACTGAACCACTCTGTTCGTTTTTTGTTTTCTTGGAAGAATTTTGTAGATAGATCATTCTGCCTATGAGCAGTGTATAAACAGCGTGCGGATTGTTAAGATGTTTTGTGTTGTGCAATCAGTTCGAGAAACTCTGCGCAGGAACAAATCCGAATGCCACATTTATGCGCTACTGCGTTGTTGAAGTGCTCACGATTGCCCGAAAGAATGGCATCAGGCTTAAGTTTAATTGCTACAGCAAGAATCGGAATATCAGCTTTATGGCGCATAAGCTTCATGTACTTGTCATAAATGCGGTTGGCTGAATCAAGCGATTCATCTGCGATTACAGCAAGTCTGGAGTCTGTTTTTAATGTCTCCCAACGCTGGATGATTATGTCTAAATCCTCAGGAAGTTTCTTTAATTTACTGAGAATGGCGCGTTCAACATCATCAATTACCTGCTGGCATGTCGCTACGTGAAAAGTATTGTCGATCGCTAGATCAATTACAGCAGCTGCAGCAGACCATGGTAAGAACAATGCTTCGATTAGAACGTTTGAATCTAAGAACAGAAGAGGACTTAGTTGAGTCATTCACCCAGCCCTGGAAAGCGTTCAGCAAGTCGCTCTTCTTTGATGCGTTCCACTTCCTGCTTTAATTCATCAACGGTTACACCGGCATGATTAAGGGCACGCTGAGCTTCTTTTCGTAGTTGATCCATTGCTTTGTTTCTTGGACGAAGCACCCAAGTGCTGTTTAGTTTGAGGCGAAGTTGCTCTTGTTCATCTGGTGATAACTGATCAACCAGCTTGAATACTTGATTTAGAGTAGTTAATTGTTCCGGATTTTGCATTGCCATGGCAATCAGACCTCGCATGAATAATCTTAAGTTTAGCGCGTAGCCATTAGAGTTGCAAGTAGGTGCGGTTAAAGTGTAGGTAAGCAGAAGAGCAGAGGCTTAGATTGATAGAGACATTATACTAAGCATGAGCGCGGGGAATCTGAGGATAACACTTTGCTGACTTTAGGTGACATTATTAGCAGGGGTTTTAAAACCTTCAGCCGGCAAGCGGTCTTCTTTGTGTCTATTTTCTTTTTTCCTTCTTTAATGGTTAGCTTAAGTGCTTCTGGTTTGCGCTGGGCAGGTGTCTATTTTCTTGAGCACCGCACCCAAAGCGATTGGAGTTTTGTGGTAGGCATACTAGCGGCTCTTGTCTGCATTCTTGTGCATATTTATGCCCAGTGGCAAATCGCTTTGCGCAGTATTGCGGTAATGCGCATCACGGCTAAGTCCGCGCCAACTTACAAAGAGGCTTATCATTATGCCTGCAGCAAAGTTGGGCAACTTATACTTGTCTATGGTCTGGCTGTTTTAGCCCCAGCTCTTATTATTGGCTTTTGGTTGCTATTTGATTTGTTAATCGCCTGGCAGTGGCCCAATAATATAATACTCTGCTGGCTTGCTCGGCTGCTTTTAGCAGTAAATGGAATAGCGCTCGGAGTAAGTTTTGTCTGGGTGCTCTTGTGGTGCTCTTTAACTTTATGTGTTCTAGCTTGTGAAAATGTACCATTGCTTGAGATTTTCAAGCGTGCCTTTAGCCTGGCAAAGTCGAGTCTGATAAGAGGCATTTGCTTTATGTGTCTTTTACTTATTTGCATTTTTGCTTTGCAAACTGCATGTCAATTGCCAATTCTAGCTGTCCGCTTAATTGACGTAATCATTCGTGGAATCACGGGCTCTCCAACAACAGTGTCTGCTGTTTATCATCCTTCCGCTTTTGCTGAAATGATCACAGTCTTCTTAAGCAGTCTGATTGGCATTTTGATCTGCTCAATAGGCTGTGCTACTTATGCAATCTATTATCTTGATCTACGCCAACGTCTAGAGGGAGTCGATATTGTCAACAAGATTGAAGCAATGGGATAGGTGCAAGGACGGTCCAATGAGGCGGCACCGGATCCTTATTGGCTTCATTGAACGCCGCAAGCGGTAGAACAACGCCGCAAGCGGCTACACTACATTTAGCATGTATCTAGATAATACGCGCTTGCAGTGCACTACGACTTAACTTTTGTTTCTAAGGCTGGTGCTGTAAGTGATACCAGAGCAAATATAATGGTGCCCAAAAAAATAATTTTAGAGGTATGGTGCAGCTTATCAAAAAGCTCGTGGGCGGCAGGGTCATGCTCTATATTCGGTCTTACTTGCTCCATCATAGGTGTAAGCCAAAGACTGAAAACAACAGTACAAGCAAAACACAAAAAGCTGGCACCATAACGAACTAACTTATGTCGATTAAACTTGCGATCAAATTGGTAATCAATCAGCTCAGTTGCCATAAGAACAGCAGCTGCTACAAGAGCCACTGTGCTAAAGTGCACAAAAATCGGAGCGTTGTAGCTTGCCGCTTGCGCAACAGTCATGCCATGCTCACCTGCTGCTCTGACTAGAGTAATAGCAGCAAAAACAATGGCCGATGATCCGCCAAAAAGCAAAGACAGGGCAATCAACCGGCAAATTTTAACAAATGCTACCATAGTTTATTAATTCCCCCAGATCCTCAATAAAATTATACCTAGGAACAGGGAATATACTACGATATTGGCAACAGTATTAAATTAGGAGTCTCAACTTTGAAGCCCATTGCTGATCTTGAAGTTGTTCCATTTTTACCGCCAGAGCTTATGGCTCTGCGCGAGTTGGCTTACAACTTAAGCTGGACATGGGATCACGAGATAATCAATTTATTTCGTCGACTTGATCGGCAATTATGGGAATCTTCCAGTCATAATCCAGTGCTCATGCTGGGAACAATTAGCCAAGATAAGTTAAATGAGGCTGCTACTGATACTGATTTCTTAATGCATCTAAATCGTATTTGTGAGAAGCACCACCAATATATGCAAGATGGTAACACTTGGTATAGCAAACAAGGTGGCTCGAGTGACCAGACTATTGCTTACTTCTGCGCTGAATTCGGGTTAACCGAATCATTGCCGATTTATTCAGGTGGATTGGGAATTTTAGCTGGCGATCACATCAAAACAGCATCAGAACTCGGACTGCCTTTGGTTGCTGTAGGACTCATTTATCAACAAGGTTATTTCCGTCAGTATCTTAATCAAGATGGCTGGCAGCAAGAACGTTATCTAATGAACGATTTTTATAATTTACCGGTTGTGTTAGTTAAAGAAAAAGACAGCAGCCCGGTTTTAATCAGTGTCGATTTCCCAGGCAGAAGTGTTTATGCTCAGATCTGGAAGGCACAAGTAGGCAGAGTGCCACTTTATTTACTTGATACCAACATTGCTCAAAACAGTAAGCAAGATGAAGACATAACTGATGCTCTTTATCATGGTGATCTTGAATTGCGCATGAAGCAAGAAATGATTTTAGGCATAGGAGGCATGCGTGCACTTGCTGCCTTAGGCATCACTCCTACTGTTTGTCATATGAATGAAGGGCATTCAGCTTTTCTTGCCTTAGAGCGCATCAGAATGTTGATGAAAACTAAAAAACTTTCTTTTGCTGAAGCACGTGAAACTGCCCGCGCTGGACAGGTTTTCACAACACATACGGCTGTACCAGCTGGAATTGATAAATTTTCCGCTAGTCTAGTTGAACGATATTGGTCCAATTACTATCGAGAACTTGGTTTGACCACTGACGAGTTTTTGAGTCTGGGGCGAGCTGATGCTAGCGATCCGACAGAACCTTTCAGCATGGCTATGCTGGCGATCAATTTATCTTCTGCAGTTAATGCTGTCAGTCGCTTGCATGGTCAAGTTTCGCGCAAATTGTTTGGGGGAGCTTGGCCAAATGTCCCCACTGCCGAAGTACCGATTATCCATATTACCAACGGCATTCATGCACCATCCTGGATCTCAAGCGAGATGTCAGATCTTTATGATCGTTATTTGGGTCCAAAATGGTTTGAAGCGACAGCGCACCAAAATATCTGGCAGCGTGTAGAAGAAATTCCTGATCAAGAGCTTTGGAAAATTCATGAAAGCCGCAGGCAGGGATTGATTAACTTTTGCCGCAGTCGCTTCAAAGCCCAATTGGAAGAAAAAGGAGCGCTCCCCACTGAGCTAAGGGAAGCACAAGAAATACTTGACCCTGGCATTTTAACCATTGGCTTTGCCAGACGTGTAGCTACTTATAAACGAGCCACTCTACTGCTTAAAAATCTCGATCATTTGCAAACCATTCTCACTAATCGTGAACATCCTGTGCAAATTATTATTGCTGGTAAAGCTCACCCTGAAGACATCCCGGCTAAGGAGCTGATTCGGCAGATCGTTCATGCAAGTCGCAACAAAGAAGTAAGACACCGCTTTGTTTTTCTGGAAGATTACGATATGAATGTGGCTCGCTGGATGGTTGGTGGAGTTGATGTATGGCTAAATACACCGAGGCGATTTCTTGAAGCTTGTGGAACAAGTGGCATGAAAGTTGCCTTCAATGGTGGTATCAACTTGAGCATTCTTGATGGATGGTGGGATGAAGCTTATGAGCCCGATGCTGGCTGGGCAATTGGCAAAGGTGAGGTTTATAGAGATATTGATTATCAAGATGAAGTTGAATCCAACGCTCTTTATGATTTGCTTGAAAAAGAGTTGATACCAAGTTTTTATGATCGAGACAATGAGGGTTTGCCCAGGGCATGGCTTGCTCGTATGAAAGCTTCGATGAGTAAAATTTGTCCAGTTTTCAACATGAATAGAACGGTGCGCGAATATGCCGACAAAATGTATTTTCCTGCCGACAAAAGATTCACTAGATTTCTCAGCCAAGATGGATTTCAGTCCAAAGCATTGGCAGATTGGAAGCGGTATTTATTGGATAATTGGAGCAGCGTTCGCATTAATTCAGTAGAATCAAGCACCAAGCAAGTTGTGAAAGTAGGCGATGAAATAGAGGTGCAAGCCTGGGTACAATTAGGTGATCTAAAAGCCAGCAATCTCTCAGTAGAAATCTACCATGGTGTTATTGATACTGCCGGTGATATCACAGACGGCCAAGCTATTTCCATGATTCCGGTAGCAGAGAAGAATGGCGCTCTTACTTTGTTCAAAGGAACAATACGTTATCTTAAAAGCGGTAGGCACGGCTTTACTGTGCGTATTTTGCCAAGTCATCCAGACTTAAGTTCAGCTTTTGAGCCCAGGCTTATCTTATGGGCTAGCGAGCCTGTTGCAGTTACGGCATAATTGACAACTAGTTGTAAATGATTTCTTTCGATCAAGCGATCTTGGCATTGAGTCAGATATGATTCTCTTGGATTAATATAAGCATCTTAACGGAGAGCCAGTTTTTGACCCTTACTTATTTAGGACATAGCGCCGTCAAGTTTGAGGTGGCTGGGCTCAATATTTATGTTGATCCTTATTTGCAAGACCCGATTGACTGGCAGAAACTGCCTAAAGGCGATTTAGTACTTTTTAGTCATGGACACTTTGACCATGGGGCGGCCATGGCTGCCAAGCTGTTTAATGCTTGGGGGTGTCAATTTGTAGCCCCCAAAGCTTTGACCAACTGGCTGATGCGTAAGTTTGCTAAGGCGATTCCACTTGATGCTTTTACTTCACTCAATCACCTGGAAAGCACCAGTATAAAAGGTCTTAAAATCACTGCCATCCCGGCCCATCACCCAATCAATCGACTGGGCAAAACAATTCTCACTCTCTTTTCGCGTAGTTCAGCTCCCGGCAAACCGGTTAACGGTTATTATTTTGACGGCTACTACCATGCTGGCGATACAATTTATACAGCTGGCATCCCTGAGGCGCTTAAAAGTCTGCCTGTACATACCGCTTGCTTACCTATTGGTGGCAAATATGCAGTTGCTACTCCTGCTGAAGCTTTACGATTAGCTCACGAAATTGGTGCTAAACGACTTGTACCGCTTCATTGGCAGCCATTGCTTGGCCAGGTTCATTTCCGTTATCAGTCTTCAGACATTGTCAGGTTGGCTAAAACGAAAGGCACATCTGTCCAGATATGTGCCCTGGCTATTGGTGAAGTGTTGGAACTAGCGCCGCACTACATAAGCTCAGTTCCTGATTTGATCAGGCAAAAATAATTTTTCGGTATAATTGCCAAGGTTTATAGCTTTATATAGAGCAATGGAGTTTCAAAGATGGGTAAATCAGTCGGCATCGATTTAGGCACCACTAACTCGGTGGTTACAGTGATGGAAGGCGGACAGCCGACTGTTGTCTCAAACGCAGAAGGTGGGCGGACAACTCCATCTGTGGTTGCTTTTACTAAATCAGCAGAGCGCCTGGTTGGACAACTGGCACGCAGACAAGCAGTTCTAAATCCCGAAAACACTGTCTATTCGATCAAGCGCTTCATTGGCCGGCGCTTTAGCGAAGTAAACGCCGAGAAGCAAATCGTCTCATTCAAAGTCAAAGAAGGCACTGATGGCGGCTGCAAAGTACAAATTCAAGGCAAAGACTATACGCCAGAAGAAATTTCAGCAATGATTTTGCGCAAGCTCAAAGAAGATGCTGAAAAATACTTAGGAGAAAAAGTAACTTCAGCAGTTATTACAGTGCCTGCTTATTTTAATGACTCTCAACGCCAATCAACTAAAAATGCTGGCACAATTGCCGGACTGGAAGTGCTGCGTATCATTAATGAGCCGACGGCTGCTGCTTTAGCTTATGGTCTTGATAAGAAAGAAAACGAGACAATTCTTGTCTTTGACTTGGGTGGTGGCACTTTTGATGTCTCTGTCTTGGAAGTTGGCGATGGAGTGTTTGAAGTTAAGTCAACTTCAGGCGATACACATCTTGGTGGAGACGATTTTGATCACTGCATTGTTACTTGGGCAGCAGATGAATTTATGCACCTGGAAGGGATTGATCTGCGCAAGGACAGACAGGCTTTGCAACGTCTCACCGAAGCATCAGAAAAAGCAAAGATTGAATTATCTTCCGTTACAGAAACAAATATATCTTTGCCTTTCATCATCGCCGATGCAGCTGGTCCAAAGCACCTGGAGATGAAATTAACGAGAGCAAGATTCAATGAATTGACCAGAGACTTAGTTGAGCGTTGCCGAGGTCCAATGGAGCAATCTCTAAAAGACGCCAAATTATCTTATGAATCATTGGATGAAGTAGTTTTAGTGGGAGGTTCTACGCGCATTCCTGCTGTACAAAACTTAGTTAAGAGCTTGACTGGTGGCAAAGAGCCTAATCAGAGTGTTAATCCAGATGAAGTTGTAGCAGTTGGGGCTGCTATTCAGGCAGGTGTTCTGGGTGGTGAAGTAAAAGGCGTGGTGCTTCTTGATGTCACACCGCTTTCGCTCGGGATTGAAACTATGGGTGGTGTTATGACCCCTCTGGTGGAGCGCAACACAACTGTGCCAACTAGAAAGTCTGAGGTCTTCTCTACTGCCAACGATAACCAGACAGCCGTTGACATTTATGTATTTCAAGGCGAAAGACCGATGGCGCGAGACAACAAACTTTTGGGCAATTTTCGCCTGGACGGCATTTTACCTGCTCCACGCGGTGGGCCTAAAGTTGAAGTCACTTTTGATATTGATGCCAATGGCATTATGAATGTAACTGCTCGTGATCAATCAACTGGTAAAGAGCAAAAAATTACAATTACAGCCAGCACTAATCTATCAAAAGATGATATTGAACGTCTGGTTCAAGAAGCTGAGTTAAATGCTCAGGAAGATCTGCGTCGTAAAGAAGATGCTGATATGTACAATGAAGCAGACGGACTTTGTTATACAGTAGAAAGACAGCTGCGTGAGTTGGTTGGCAAAGTTACATCTGGAGAAAAAGCACGAGCAGAAATGCTTGTCAGTGATCTAAGACAAAAACTTAAAGATAATGTTGATCAAGAAACCCTTAAAGGCATCATGAATGAACTTAGAGGTGCGATGGTGATCTTGCAACAAGCAAGTGCCAGAGCTGCTGTTCAAGCAGGCGGAAATCAATCCGATGGTGATGGCACTGGCTCTGCCAATTCTAATGCCACAGAAACTAGTGGTGCAGATGATGTGGTAGATGTCGAGCCTCATGAATAGAACTTATAAGGACATGGCAGGGCGTGGCAATGCCGTGCTCCTACAATTGTCCGTTAGACAGCCGGGGACTAAGAAATGAAGCAAGCAAAACATTTGATCTTTTCTTGCAGCATGGTAGTTATTATAGGAATGGTCGCTTTTGTCCTGCCCGTGCAAGCTAACTCCAGTACAGGCATTTCGCGAACCTCTGCTCAAATTCCTGAGCTTCAGCTAGAAGCTGTCGAGCGAAAATTATTTGCTAAAACATTTCCTTACGACCCTATGGAAAAACGCCTGCAGCGCCTGGAATTACTTGTATTTGGAACTACTCAATTTGGTACTAAAACTCAGCGTTGGGCGCAGTTACAGAGCACACTTGCCGAGCCAGAAAATAGTCAATCAAGAACAAAACAACAAAGTGACAGGTCTGCCATCCATTTGCTTGAACAACAAGTTCTTAAAAAAACTTTTCCAAATGAAACCGCAGCAAGACGCCTTGATCGACTTGAAACTAAAGTTCTCGGACAACCCACCCCTGGTATTTCGATTGCCCAAAGGATAGAACGGCTGACGCGAATTACTGGTTCTGCTAATCGTTTCGAAAATCCATCAACAACTATGCGTCCGTTTGGGCAGCCTGGATTTCCCCAGATCAATCCCTTCTATGCTCCCTATGAGAATCTTCCAGGATTCGCCCAAGTGGATCCTCAAATGGCTGAAATGTTGCAAGAAATGCAAAGGCAGATGCAACAATTCAATCAACATTATTATTTTGAGTCACCAGACAACCAGTCCCCAGATCAACCTGACTTGCCAAAGTCAAACAAAACTCCTGCACCAGGGCTGCAAGAGCCTAATTTAGAAGAATTACCACCTTATAGCGATCCAAATTTCATTTAGATTTATTACTCTTCTCGAATTGTAATGCGGGTAATTTTGTCTCCTTTGGCAATTTTATTAACCACGTCCATGCCATTGATCACGCCGCCGAATATTGAATAGTCGCCATCCAGACTTGGTTGAGGCGCTAAAGTTATATAAAACTGGCAACTAGAAGTGCCAGAATTCTTTGGAAAATGAGCCATAGCCACCACTCCAGGTGCATTGTGCTTTAAAGAAGAGCTAACTTCCAATGGCAGGAAGCGTGGTTTTTGCCCGCCTGGCTCAAAATATATCCCTGAGCCATCTCCTTTCGGATCACCGCCTTGAATACAAAACCCAGGTTCAACCCGGTGGAAAGTCAGTCCGTTATAAAATCCTGTGTTGGATAACTCTATAAAATTAGCCACTGTCTTTGGTGCAAATTTTCGGAAGAGCCGCACTAAAATTGTTCCTTTCTCTGTTTCAATCATTGCTAAAGGATCTGACTTTTGTGCCTCCCCCGGCTGATTGAGCGCACTGGCTGCCTGTGGTTGAGCAGCAGGCGGATTAGTGCCTGCTTGTGTGGACGGCTGGGGCGCGCTTGTCCCATTTGCTGAACCGGAAGACGTTACAGGAGCAGGCAAAACTGGTGAAGTTGATAATGTTACATCAGGTGGAATAAGCTCAGGATCAATCTTATTTATAGCAAGCGCCTCTGGATAAGACACCACCAGTAATGCCATTATCAACGCAAGTCGATAAAAACAACAGAACATTCTTCGTAAGTTAATTGGTAGATTCAAAACTTTGACAGCCACTTTTACCTTATATCCTCGATATATAATTTTCGTTAGGTTTCGATTGTAATTTACTTGCTAAGTGTAGTGTAGCCGCTTGCGGCGTTGTCCTACCGCTTGCGGCGTTGAGGCAAAGCATTGCAATGATCCGAAGCCTTACTTATTTTCCAATAAAACATCAAAATTAGTATACTAGTCTTACTACTCTTTCGGCTAAATTTAATGGATAAAATCAAGTACTACCTCATAATCTTAATCCTGCTAATACTTAGCAGTGGATACCCATCTGTATGGGCACAAACAAAAAGCTTACCAAAAGCGACATTTCCAACCTTTACCCAATCAGGTGGAAGTGAATCTGACTTATTACCAGGTTCATCAGGCTTGCACCTTACACCAGGGCTGGATCGCCGTTCTAATTCACCAACAGAGCATTACAACCCTGGTGAACCTGATTTAAATATGGCACTTGTCCGCTGGGAGAGCAATAAAATGCCGCTGCTTATTTGGATTAGCCCTGGCTTGCAATTGCCAGATTCCCCAGTTTCAAGTTTAAAAGCTACCAGAGTTGCTTTAGTAACAGAAATGCTGCAGCAACCAGGTGATCCATTTGCTGGGCTTAAACAAGCAGCAGGCTGGACACCTGATACCAATGATCAAGTGGCAGCCGGGTTTGAAGAGTGGCGTCAGTTTGAAAACGAGGGTCTCTTTAAATTTGCCTTCACAGATAACCCACGTGATGCCAATATATGTGTTTTCTTTGTCAGTGCCTTTCAAGATGGCACCACCCCTGGTGGTATTATGATTGGTGGCAACACATCTGCTGAAGTTTATCCGATTGCTCTTGCGCACAATATGAAAATTAGGCAAAAACCAGTGATTATTGAGTTATCGACTATGGTAAATAGCACACCTGAGAAAATGATTGGTGCTGCAGCCCACGAATTTGGTCATGCTCTTGGCATAAAATCGCATAGCCCATACCGCCAAGACCTTATGTATGTAGATCGAGTGGTTGATCAACTATCCCCTGCCGATAAAGCCACCATCCGCTGGCTCTACCATCAAACTCCCAAATACGTAATGTAAGATTACTTGCTAAATGTAGTGTAGCCGCTTGCGGCGTTGTTCTATCGCTTACATCTTACCACTTAAATACGTTGCACAATAATTCCGAAAAAAGAAACAACGAATAAAAATAAAGCAACATAAAGAAGATTATTAGGCACTGCCTGTGGTGTCATAATAGGCTACAATAAACCGACAGAATCCTATTCTAACCAACCCATAAACAGAATCTCCATTATTATGAGATATCGGAGGGGGTGGATTATTCCACCCCCTCCGGCGTCGCCTAAGAGAGTACTTTTGAGGTTAGTCCATTACAACGGCGACCAGTTGCAAGACCTTTGTCAACGCAGCTGCGTGGGCTGTTTCGGCATCGAGCCATGCACGTGCTGCCGCCAGTGCCCTGTCATAGGACATATCGACGACGGTGACATCGATGAGCGTAATTCCCTTCTTTGGTTGAGCCGTTGTCTTCGCGAACCGCAAGGCTTCTTGGAACTTTTTCTTCTCTGACTCCTTCCGTTTCTTCGTCCTTGCAGTCTTAGCGACAGCTGCAATTGCTTTGTTATCACACTCTTCCAGCCATTCCTTTAGGGAAGAGGCGCCTGCTTTTTGTTCGACTTTCTTCGCCCAGGCTGCGGTTTTTCTAGCCAAGGCTATGACCAAACGAATGGCCATCAGATAACCAGGGCTTGGTTGCGGAACCTTGTCACGCTTCATCTTAAGCTCCCACTCAATTAAGTTTGCACTGAACCAATTGATGGTAGTGCGGTAATTCCAACACTCCTGGCAGGATTCAAACCCGCCTCCATGTTTTACGATTTGGCTGTGGACAGGGCGAACCCTTGTTCCTAGTCAACCGGGCGATCTGGGTATCTCTTTTCCTAAACTGCTGGTTGTCACGCACCGACCAATTGAGCCGCCGTCTGGATCAAGCGTTCTGCCTGCTCTATCCGGGCGCGACCCACATACGCGTACACGACAAGGCACAGATAAGAGGACTCCTGGTGTCCTTCTCCCATCTGAATCCGGTATTGGCTAGCTACCTCTGCATCGAAGGTTTGCTTGGCTTCTTGTCGCACTCTCTCCACCTCGGACTCCACCCGAATCGAATAGTCCACAGCCAGAAGAGCAAGGTCGAGGGCACAGATGGCATGGGCAACCAAGAGTTTCGACTCTAGTAGCAACCTTTCTGCTCGCCAACGATCTGGGCGCTCTGCATTGCAGCAATGAATGAGATCTGCTGCCGCACTGGGAGACAACGTGGATAAGCGCTGACGCGCCTCGCCTATAGCGGCTAAAGCCGCTTGTTTCCGTTCTGCAATCATGGTCAGTCCTCGCTTAGAAAATTGCTGTCAGCTATAACAAGCCGAAAGCAAGCCACGTAAATCACATCAACCAATAGCAAACTTTCCCCTGATCACCAACGAAGTGATCGGGATTTACATTTTTCTGGAACTCTTGAATCTTTTGGGTGATTTAACGCTGAAATAATCTAATTGAACTAACACCTAACCCTAACAAATTCGACCCTAGCAAAATCAAGGAACTTTTGTTTATCAAGCAACAAAAATGCTGAGTCTAAACGAAAAATAACCAAAATCCTGGCATTTACAATTAGCGCGGCTCACGTGAGGTATGGTGAAGCGGCGCTCATAAAAGGCATGGCAGTGCAGCTGCGGAGACTTGGGCGACTGTAGCTATCTATCAATGAAATTGGATAGGGCTCTAGATCAGTATTGCACTACCTGGGAGCGCAGGCGAGCCGCCTGCGCTCCCAGGTAGTGTCTTACTAGCAGGTGCAAACAAATAAAGCCAGAACGGCTACGCTTTTATAGACTAAGATACAAATCTCGTTGGGCAATGCCGCAAGGATAAAAATTAGGCATGTAGATATCTGTTGTTGGACCAAATTCACCAGATGGTATCCTGATAATTCCTGATATTGATCCATGTGGTGGAACAACTTTGCCAAAGAAGTGAGCTTTCACCAATTGTTCTGTTTTACAAGGATTTTTGATCGCTATAATTTGATTTGGTGGTAAGACGAAGAATCGATCGCCATTATTTTTTAGAATCACTTTTAATGTATCACCTGAAGCAGAATGACTGACATTCTGCAATCCAAAGTTCATCATTTTAGTGCGAGTGTTAATCCCATTGCTGGTAGGTACCGAGCCGGAATTTTCTGCTGTAGCCGGAGGAGCTTCTGCAACAGTATTACCACCACCGGTGCTTGAAGATGGAGGAGGAACTGCGATAAAAGTATTACCGCCGGATCCAGAAATCGAAGGCGGAGTCGATGCAGAAGTATTACTGCTAGAGGTAGAAGAAGATGATGAAGAGGGAGCACCTGTAGGAATACTGCCGACGGAGCTAGAAGAAGACGCCGTCGCAAGAGTATTGCTAACAGGAACAGTGGAGCCATTGCTACTATTGGTAGGAGCAGCCGCCAAGGTATTGTTGTCTGTATTGGTACCACCCATATTATTGGCAGGAATTCCTGTGTAGGCATTGCCACCTGAGTTGGCAAAACCATTATTGCTAGCATTGCTTGGTGCTTCTCCAGTATTATTGCCACTGCGATTGCCAAACAAACCACCAAGACCGAGGATAGCAGGTATTATAGTAGTAGTATTGCCGCCATTAATACCAGTGCTTACCAAGCCACTTGTATTTGGTGGGACTGCACTTGCAAAATAGTTATTAATAGTAGTGGGTGCATTACCTGGATTAGGTATTCCAAGGGTGGGTGAGCTACCAATATTTGCTGTGTTGCCACTAGAATTAGTTGTAATACCAGGACCAGTACTAATGCTAGATCCAGAGACACCAGATCCAGGAACGCCAGCACCACTAGCTAAATTTGATCCAGAAACATTTGAACTGGAAGTGCCTGTACTGCCAGCTGATTTGCTGGACACTGCAGGTTTTCTGTGCGGATGTTGTCCTTGTCCATAAATTGTGTTTGAATTATTGTTATAGGCAATAACTTTTCCCTTGTGCTGAGATTCTCCGGTATGATTACTATGACTGATAATTGGTGAAGAATTATTTGATGAATGGTGGGCGTGGGAAGTCGTGGTATTACTGGCAGTACTATTTAAGTGCTCATGTGTATTATGTGCGACTTGGGTAGTTTTATGCACAGTCTGATGTGAAGAGTTTGTAGCAGTGTTATTTGTTCCAGTTTGGTTAGAGGCAATAACTGCAACTTTATTATGATGATTGATAGTGTGATTGTGGACAATTACATTCCTAGTTTTATGCCGATGCTTCACCGTGTTTCCAGATGCAGCAGAAATATGTTGAACGTTTTTAGCAGAGTTCACAATATTTGTAGTGGAATTGTTTGTCGCGGCATTAACAACAGATTGGTTTTGCTGTGTGTTATTCGAAATATTTGTATTAGCAAGAGGAGGCAAAGATGATACAGGTGTCCAGTTCTGTTGACCACCACCTGGGACTGGTGCGAACAAGGGAAGCATCTGAGAATTATTCAAAGGAACTGTATTATCCCCAGAGTTTAACGCGTTCAATCTAGCAACTGCTTGAGGATACTGGGGATTCTCTTTTAATGCCTCTAAATAAGCAGTGCGCGCTTCTGAGCTAGAGCCAACCTTTTCTGCTAATTGTCCTCTGTAAAAAAGTAACTCCGGACTTGCATAATAAGAAAGTGCTTCGGCCATTTTGTTGTAAGCTTCTGGATAATTACCTTGTCCTTCAAGAACTTTGGACATGTCATAATCCTTGAATGCCTCACGCTTTGCCAGCGCTTTTTGTACACTTGCACGCGCTGTCGGCAATTGCGGATTATCTGGATCAAGTCTTACTACTTCTCTATATTCTTCTTGAGCGCAATCGATACAATCCAATTCCAAAAATGCACGTGCTAAACCAAGATGGCTTTTTACCTCATTAGGATAAAGCGCTACTTGCCTATGCCATAAATCTAGAAGAGCTTGACCTGCCAGTCGATCATGGGGATCAATTTTCAGAGCCATGTTAAAGTCGTTATTGGCTCCAATGATGTCGTGCATGGCATACTCAACTAATCCTTTCTGTCTTATAGCTACGTTGTTTTTAGGATCAATTTGCAGCGCTTGCTGGTATAGATAAGAAGCGTTTGCTAGCTGCCCCTCTTTGAAGGCAATATTACCTAAACCAACGTAGGTTACAACCGTAGGCGCTATGTTAAGAGCAGTTTGATACTCTGTCCACGCTTCCTGATATTTTCCACGGGCAAAGGCTTGATCAGCTAATTTGATGTGAACATCTGCTTTATTTAAATTAAGTCCTTGTTTTTGAGCAATTTGATTATAGAGTGATTTAGCTGTTTGATTAACTGGATCTTCTGCCAGTGCTTCTCTGATTTTTACTCCAGCAGTAGCAAAGTCATGATGATTGAGAGATTGTTTTGCACGAGCAATTAAAATTGTGGTCAACTCATCGTGCAAAAATGTGCTGCTAGGATACGTCTCCAGATATTTGCGATCGAGATACTCAGCCTCGTTTAGCTTGCCTTGTTTGACATCGCTAAGCAACGTTCTTTTTACTTTGTCGAGTGCTTGTCTCTCGCCAGGCAAAGCCCAGTTGCCCATGTTAGAGGGTATAGAGGTGGAATTAAAACCAGGTTCACCAGGGCGTGGCCAAATCCAATTGCCCTGCTGAGATGAGTCATAGTCATAATGAATCATTGAAGGCGGCGCATAAATTTGTTGAGCATTGGAAAAATTGGCGGCATTTGCCTGGACGCTCAAAAGAGGCACATACCACTGGGATACAGCCAGTAAAGCTATGATCAAAGAAGGATTGGAAGCTCTCAAATTGACTGCTCCTACCACAAATTTATGCTAATAGACACACAATAATGCCAGACTCGCAGTTACTACCTGATTGCAAGAGACTCTTAATTTTCTTAGCAAGTTAGATGTTAGTGTCTGCCAATGTTATTCTAGTGATAACCAGCAAACAAAGAAATACGTAATTTCCCGCCTTATAGCGACATGGTATAGCTTAAGGCTTTCTCATCTGATTGATTAATTTTCTTGTTTAATAATCAATCTAAACCCACAGAAGCAAATAAATTCGCTATTCTTGACATAAGTGTTCAGTCGGCGTCGCCCGACATCACAAAGTATCGTCACGAAAGCTTGCACTTCTGCATAAATAGTTTTAGGGATTAAATAGTGGTTGCTGTCATTAATGATCAAGATATTGCTTTAAATGAGCGAGTGAACAATCTTGTGCGGCGAGCTCGACTGGCTGCTGCTGTTTTTACTCAATACTCTCAAGAGCAAGTAGATGCTATCGTCAAAGCCATGACTTTAGCAGCTATTGGGGCAGCTCAAAAATTAGCGATTGCTGCTCGTGAAGAAACCAAAATGGGTTTGGTGGAAGATAAAATTCTCAAAAATCTTGTTGCTTCGGAGTTTCACTATTATCAAATAAAAGATAAACGCACTGTTGGCATTATCCGCGAATTCCCTGAAGACAATATGGTAGAAGTTGCAGAACCGGTTGGTGTGATTGTTGCCTTATCACCAGTAACCAATCCAACTTCGACAATTATTTTTAAAAGTATTGCAGCAGCTAAAACCAGAAACAGCATAATATTCAGCCCGCATTTGATGGCTGCTGATTCTAGTAACCTGGCAGCAAAAATTCTCTATGAAGCAGCCATACAAGCTGGTGCCCCGAAAGATTTTATTACCTGGATTGAAAAATCACCCCGCTTACGCCGGATGACTGAATTGATGATGGTGCACAAGGAGGTAGATTTAATTTTTGCCACTGGTGGCACCCAAATGGTTAAAGCTGCTTACAGCTCTGGCAAACCAGCTCTTGGAGTTGGCTCTGGCAATACTCCTGTTTATGTTCACAAAAGTGCCGCAGTACTTTCTGCTGCAATGGACATTATTATTTCTAAAACTTTTGATAATGGCACTGAATGTCCGTCCGAACAAACTCTCATTATCGACGCAGGCGTAGCCGATCAACTGCTGGCTGAATTCAAACGACTTGGTTGTTATATTTGCAGCCTGGATGAAGTTGAAAAAGTAGCTGATGTCGCCATTGATCCGCACCGGGGTGGCATGAACTACAAGTTAGTCGGACAGCCGGCTTACATCATTGCTGAGCAAGCCGGGCTTTGCGTACCCAAAGAGACTAAGATTTTGCTTTGCCCACTCACTGGTGAGCTGCGCCATCATAAATTAGCAGTGGAAAAACTCATGCCGGTTCTAGGCTATGTCATAGTTGATTCTGTTCAAGAAGGCATCAATAGGTCTCTTGATATTAATTATACGGGTGGCACAGGGCATACTGCAGGTATTTTTGCCGAAGATGATGAAGTTGTAGAAAGATTTGCTGATGCTATAAATGCCGGGCGGGTGATTGTTAATTGTCCAACTTCAATTGGTGGTTTAGGCGGTGTTTATAACAATTTAGACACCACTCTTGTTTTTGGTTGCGGCACCGGTGGTGGCAATATCACCACAGATAATGTCGGCATCAAAAACTTGCTCAATTACAAACGTGTGCCAAAACGCAGCAATTTTACCCTTACCTTTAAAACCACCAAGAATATTTATATAAATCCTGGCAGCATTGATCACCTGCGCAGCTTAAAAACAAAACGAGCTTTTGTAGTAACTTCACGTTCAGCAGCCACTCGCGGGCACCTATCTTTAATTTTGGAACGTCTTGCTCCTGACTGCAGAGTGAATGTATTCAGTGACATTAGTGTTGAGCCTGATTTTGGTACGATTCAAGCAGCTATAGAAATGATGCGCAAAGCACAGCCTGATACAATCATTGCTTTGGGTGGTGGGTCAGTGCTTGATGCGGCAAAAATTATGCGACTTTTTTATGACTCTCCTCAACTTAAACTTGAAGAAGTGGCGGTGAATTTCCTTGATTTCCGCCATCGACTGGCTGTTTTTCCACAAAAATCAAATACTCAATTAGTGGCCATTCCCACAACATCCGGCACAGGCTCGGAAGTGACGCCTTTTGCTGTTTTCAAAGATAAAGTCAGTCACCAAAAAGTTTCTTTGATTGATGAATGCTTGCTTCCTGATGTTGCTATTCTGGACGCTAATCTGACTAAATCTTTACCGCAAGACATTACGGTTGATACCGCATTTGATGCACTTACTCACGCCCTTGAGTCACTTGTATCTACTCTTGCCTCAGACTATACTGATGGACTGGCACTAGAGGCAATTAGATTGATTTTTGAAGCATTGCCTGAGGTGCTCAAAAATGGTTCGAATGTTCTCTGGAGACACAAATTGCACAATGCTGCTTGTTTAGCAGGAATGGCCATCGGTAATGCTTCAGTAGGAGTAAATCATGCTCTTGCTCATAGCCTGGGAGCATATTTCAATATATCGCACGGAAAAGCAAATAGCGTATTTCTTTTATCGACAATCGCATATAACTCCAAAATTCCTCACAAATTTATGGCAGTATCAAGCTATCCGCTCTGGGTTGCTGATCAAAAATATGCTCGTGCTGCTCAATTTTTGAATTTAACAGCAGCAGAAATTCAAAATAATAAAACAGATACAACATCCCAAACAAAATACGAGGGTTTAGTTACTGCCTTGAGGCAAGCAATTTATGATTTGGCAATCACAGCCAATCAACCCAAGTCAATCGCCGAGCTTGGCATTACCGAAGAAGACTTCAAACAAGCTTTCCCTGAACTTGTGCGTCTAGCTTTTGAAGATATGAGCTTAAGAACGAATCCCAGTTGCCCTTTGGTTGACGACATTGAACAATTATTTATCGAATCATATCCCCCACGCCAACGCCCCTCATAATTATTGTAGTGCAGGAGGGCGGGGCTAAAGCCACCGCCCCTACAAACGCCGTCCCGCGAAAATGGCAAGATACTGAGGTTATTAGTAAGGATCTATCATGAAGCAATCAGAGTTATATAAAATCATCGGAAAACTTACCCAAAGTGTTAATGAAGTAGATGCGCTTATAGCTTCTGGGAAAACTGATCTAACCATTGATCTTTCCGCTTGCACTTTTATTAGTGTTGAAGGGCTAGAATGGTTGGAAGAGATGCTGATGCGAGCCAATTCACATCAAGCTAAAGTCAAATTTGTCAACATTCCAACTACTATATATAAAGTTTTTAAAGTTGCTCATATAGATAATATTCTTGAGGCTTGTGGTTCTGCTAAACCAACTGGACGTGACGCAACAACATGTTAGAAAATCAAGATTCACCTGCAATCAAAGCAATCAATCTAACCAAGCACTTTGGCAAACGAACTGCAGTGGATCATCTCAATTTGAATATTTTCCCAGGAGAACTCTATACTCTTTTAGGTGATAATGGTGCCGGGAAAACAACAACGCTAAATATGCTTACAACTCTCCTTGCCCCAACTGCCGGAGAAATTTACATTTGTGGCTATAATGGCATTACTCAATCAGAAAAGATCAAAGAATGCTTTGGCGTTGTTTCGCAAGATGTCTGTATCTATAATGAGTTGACTGCTTATGAAAACTTGCAATTTTTAGCTGATCTATACGCCTTACCAAAGAAAAAAGCTCGTGAACGTATTGAACTTTTGTTGAAAAATGCCGGCTTATCAGAAAGAGCAAATGATCTTGCTGGCACTTTTTCTAGCGGCATGCAACGTAAATTGACAATCGCAGGCGCCATGTTACATGAGCCGAAAGTACTTTTTATGGACGAACCAACAGTTGGCTTAGATCCAGCCTCGCGGCTGCAAATTTGGGTTACATTAACGCAACTGCGCAAACAAGGGGTAACAATCTTACTTACTACTCACTATTTGGAAGAAGCTGAAACTTTGTCGGATCGCATTGGAATTATTAGAGAAGGAAAGCTGGTAGCGGAAGGAACCATAAATGACCTGCGCCATAAAATCCAAGCGATCAGAAGCATAGCTATTCGGTTAACTAATCATTTTGATCCTGAGGCAATTAAAACTAAATTGCAACAATTTGCCGTAAAGTTTCCAGCAAAATCACATTATGATTTGTTGCATAATACTATTACCTTTGCCCAGCCCAAAGATTCACATTTGCCAGGCTGCTTGCAAACTATTACTGCTTGGTTGCAAGAAGAAAGCATCCCATATTCTAAACTGGCAACCATTGAACCAAATCTTGAAGAAGTCTATTTAGCCATTTCAGGTCTTGCAAAATAACAATGAAACAAATCCTTGCAATTATCAGTAAAGACCTATTGCAGTGGACGCGCCGCCCGTTATATTTTATTTCCAGTATTTTGCTTGCGATTTTAATTATTTCGATAGTAGGCAATACTTTCAGTGGCGCCAATAACATTCCTTTTGGTATTTATGATCCAGCAAGCATTAGTGATCTAGCAAAACAGATGGCTAAATCAAAACGTTTCAAAGTCTACAATTATCAAGATCGAACAAAAGCTAAAGAAGATCTAGTTCAAGGGAAAATTGTTGCTTTAGCTGATGTTGCCCAAGATCCACTTGAAGATTCTGTCCAAATTATTACAGAAGGACACAATCCACTAATAGATGATCAAATCGCCATGGGTTTACTTGCTTCTTTAACAGATCCATCTAGCACTTTCAGTGCTCAGTTGCGCACAACCTCACTTTATCCTGTAAAAATTTCTTTGCGTGATTTTATTACCCCTGGACTGGCTGCATATCTTTGTTATGTTCTGGCAGCGATGAATTTAGGTTTTTCCTGGATTTATGAGTGGATGGAAAGAACCTACAGACAAATTATTCTTGCTCCACATGGGTTGAGAGCTGCCATAATCTCTAAAACTTTAACCGTCACTCTAGAAGCTTCAATAGTGCTCTGGTTAGCGCTTTTAGCAACAGCACCTGCAGTAGGTTTTACATTAGGTCATAACTTCATTGGTTTGATCCTGACCACTCTTTTGTCAACTTTTTGTTTTACCTGCCTTGGCTTAGGAGCGGCTTGCTTGCTCAAAACAATAAGGATTTATACAATGACTGTTTCAATTGCCGGTGTAGCTCTTATGTTTGTCAGTGGCATCATCGTTCCAATTGAAGTAATGCCGGCTTGGGAACAAACTCAGGCAAAAATCCTTCCTTTATATTATGCAACTGATGCTTTTAGAGGAGTAATGGTGGGTGTGCCAGCCAATTATCTTGCCGATGCAGGTGTACTTTTATCCTGGTCTTTAGTGGGTCTAATCTTTGCTACAATTCTTTTGCACCGCCAACGAGCTAGTTTGTAAACTGAGAAACTATCGGAACAACAATGAAGTATATTACAATAATTTTTTTATTCGTACTGTTAATGGTGGCAACACCTGCTTATGCCGGGCAAGGTGAGGATACGGTCGAAAATTTAGTAAAAATTCTAATCACCTGGAATGGCACAGATCAATCAGCATATTCCGAAGCAGCTAAGTATATTGACTACAGAGTTATGTCAGAACGTGTTCTTGGGCAAGAGCATTGGCATAATTTATCGAGCAGCCAGAAAAATGAATTTGTTGATGCTTTTCAGCACTTAATAGAAAAGCGCTATTATCCACGCTGGCATCGATTATTCCGCAATGGGCACATTGAATATTTAAATGAGCAAGAAGTTCATGGAGACACCCTGGTGAGGACACAACTGAAGATTGGTGACTCATCAAAAAATACCAACTGGACCCTAACTAAAGCTAACGGTGAATATAAAGTAATAAGCCTGCAAGTGAACGGGCGTGATCTAGTGACCCGCGCAGGTCGAAGATTTCAGAAGAAGTTAGCAACCTGTGAATTTAAAGATTTCCTTGCTTGGATTAAAAACCAATCTGTACATTCACTCAGCGATAACACCGCCAATAACGGCAAAACTTTCTAGATGTAGGGGCATGGCAATGCCATGCGCCATCCCTCGGAGTAGATTGATCCTTGCTTGGCGGGCGGATTATCATCCGTCCCTACATATTTCGGAACGGTGCAACTTCGATACTTTCTAAGTGTAGTGCAGGCGCTTGCGCCGTCCTACGGAGCAATTCGGATCCGGATCGAGCAATTTCGGATCAACGGGATCCTCCGGGACGACCCCGCGAGTTGCCGAAGATGCCCACGCCCCTACAAATTTAGTTGTCAGTTAGTGTATAAAATCCTAAGTACTAAATTCGTAATGGGAGCATTGTATGTTGAAAGCCGGGCTTGAGGATGTAGTAGCAACAACATCAGCAATTTGTGATGTTAATGGTAAGGAAGGAAGGCTCATTTACAGAGGCTTTGACATCCATGATCTAGCCGAACATTCCACATTTGAGGAAGTTATTTACCTCCTTTGGTTTGGGCGCTTGCCTAACAAGTCAGAATTGGAAAAATTATCCAGCGAACTGCATTCTCACTATGCTCTGGCTCCAGAAATAGTCACGGCTATGAAGATGTTTCCCAAAACAGCAGTAACTATGGAAGTCTTGAGAACTATTGTTTCCATGCTTTCTTTTTACGATCCGGATGACCTCAACACCAGTCGTGAAGCGACAATCCATAAAGCAGTGAGATTGGCAGCTCAGATGCCGACCATCATTGCTTACTGGGATAATATTCGCAACGGCAAAGAACCTAAGCAGCCTAAAAGTGAGATGAGCATTGCTGCAAATTTTCTTTATTTGCTTAAAGGCTCAGCTCCAGATGATATCAGCGCTAAGTCATTAGATGTAGCTTTGATTTTGCATGCTGATCATGAATTAAACGCCTCAACCTTTGCTGCACGAGTTGCAGCAGCCACTCTCACAGATATTTATTCAGCAACAACAGCAGCAATTGGAACATTGAAAGGGCCGTTGCACGGTGGTGCCAATCAAGAAGTAATGAAAATGCTTCTGGCAATAAATGATCCCAAAAACGCCATTCAATATGTGCACACGCTTTTTGAGAAGCATCAAAAAATAATGGGCTTCGGGCACCGTGTTTACAAAACTGAAGATCCGCGCGCTTCCCATTTGCGCAAAATGTCTGAAGAATTAGGCAAGCGCACAGGCGAAATAAAATGGTTTAAGATGTCTTCTGACATAGAAGAAATGATGCTGAAAGAAAAAAACATCCATGCCAATGTAGATTTCTATTCTGCTTCTGTTTATTATCTGCTTGGTATTCCAATTGATTTATTTACTCCAATTTTTGCCATGAGCAGAATGGCCGGCTGGGCAGCACATATTCTTGAGCAACTGGACAACAATCGCTTGATTCGACCGCGTGCTGAATACACCGGCCCAACTAATTTAAAATACACCCCGATAGATAAAAGATAAATGTACTGAATCGTAAATAATCAGTGAACGTGTAAGCGTAGTGCAGCCGCTTGCGGCGTCCCACGAAGCAAGTTTTATTTCTTGTGACACCCTTTACTGAATATTTACACTGAATCTGGCGGATTTCAAGACCTCGCGCGAGCTGCGCTAATTGTAAATATTGCCAAGAAGGGTTATTTGTCTTTAAGACTTGCCTATTTTCAAGGTTTTTCGCTTAACAGAGCCTTGATTTTGCTACCCCTAATTTGTCAGGGTAAGGGTGTTCATCTCAACCCTTCAATATTCGAGGATCCTTTTACAACCCATCGCTCCGCAGCCACAAAAGCAAATTTGAGTCACAAAGATGTGGTGTGGAAAGGTGTTGCTATAAACTTAGGTTTGAATAAGCATTCACGGGAATCTACAGTTGGTTCTGCCTCCTTTGAGAAAGTGGGAAACTCATGACAAAAACAGTGCTCATCACTGGCGCCCAGGGAAATATTGGTCAGAAATTGCAAGCGCACTTGCAGGGTCGCTTTACGCTTAAGCTGCTCGACAAAAATGCTGGCGGCAATGCAGACGTCATTGTTGTGGATTTGAGCAGGTGGAATGACCGACTCGTTGACTTATTCCGCGGTGTTGATGCTGTGGTTCATTTGGCTGCTGATCCAAATGAAAGCAGATCTTGGGGAGAGATCATTCCGCCAAACTTTGATGCTCTGATCAATGTGTTTGCTGCTGCAACCAAAGCCAATGTGCCCAGACTTGTTTTTGCCAGCTCAAATCACGTCATGGGTGGCTACAAGGATGCAGAAGGAAAAGGAAGATGGCTGACTACGGATTTAGATCCCAAGCCAGGAACTCACTTCGAATGGACTCCTGGTCGCTTAAGCGACAGCACTCCTTATGCAGCAACGAAGCTGTTCGGAGAAAGGCTTGGTTACTGCTACACGCAATCCACCAGTGGTGTGTGTATCGCTCTAAGAATTGGTTGGGTAAACGCTGCTGGCGAGAATCGACCGGAAGATTTACCAGCAGACGCCCCCACCTGGTTCAAGCGCATGTGGCTATCAACTAGAGACATGTGTCAATTGGTAGAAAGAGCGATCACGGTTGAACAACCGCCCCATTCGTTCCATGTGGTGAACGGTATGTCTGACAATGCAGGCATGGTCTGGGACATTGATCACACACGCCAAGTCCTCGGTTACATACCCCAGGATGGGTTGACATAGGACTTCAAGGATAAGAATGCGGTGATGGCGTGAGCCCCGTTCCAACTCCAAGTATTGTCAGCTATTTGAAAAGGAGTTATCCATGAATTGGTCTTTCTCAACAATCCTGGATCTTGTTTTTGGAGCACCTGGTTTCCCCCAGATCCAGATCTATCTGCTTCGCCATGGACAAACTCAGGCGAATGTACATGAGGTTGATCACAGAGAGGTCGGTGACTGTAATGTCTTTCAAACGGCTATTGGTCACAAGCAGTCAGAAGATGCAGGAAGAAGCATCGGTCCTGGCTTCCTTCGAAGTTCCCTTGTGTATTACGCTCCGTACAAGAGACACCACCAAGCTCTAGACTGTGTGCTGCGTGGAGCAGGGATTGCTAGATCTGAGCTCTTGTTCTGCCGGGAAGAAGACCTGGTTCGCGAAAGAGACATCGGCTACGATGACTACTGGGAGCAGGAAGATCTGCAGGCAAGACACGGATTGTTTTATTACCGCCTAGCCAATGGAGGGGAAGCACCTTCTGACTGTTGTATGCGAGTGGGCTTGTTTCTGCCGAGCCTGATACGCGAGATCAGGCGACAACAACCCAAAGGAGTGCTCATTGTCACGAGCGGAATGTTTATTGCTTGCTTCGTGAAGCGCTTCTTCCATCTGACTGTCGACCAGTTCCATAACCTCGGACACCCTCACAATGGCGACATTGTCAAAATCGCCCCCAAGCACATGCTCCAAAGTCCACTATTCACAACCAAACGCTGGGGTGTGGTTGGACTGCGGACATTGTCCGAAGCTGCACCAGCCTAAACTTGTACCCCGATAGTGCAAGCCCTTCTTAAGTTATGCACCGAGCGGAGCGAAGAGTGGCTTGCGCTCAACCACATTTTCCAAGTCAATCTAGGAAAGGAACTTCATATGAAGATGCCGCGCGCTCTTCAGATCCCTGGCTTTGGTCAATATTGCCTGGGACAGGGATTGTCCATTGTCGGTACCGGCATGCAGTGTGTGCTAGTGCCCTGGTACGTGTTCTACCAGACCAAGTCACCACTTGCACTGGCGATGGTAGCAGTCACAACGGCCCTTTCACTCTGTCTTCTGTGCCCAGTTGGCGGAGTCGTCGCCGATCGCTACAACCGCTGGACCATCCTCATCATTTCCCAAGTGGTTGCTCTGGCTCAAGCAGCAGCGCTGGGCTTGATCGCCATGACAGGGGCATTCAACCTCTGGGTGGTGCTTGCCCTGAACTTTCTGGCTGGAACGATCACAGCATTTGAAGCGCCAGCTCGTGATGCCTTCAAATCTGAACTAGCCGGCGAGGATACCTTGGCGGCAGCGCTTGGGTTCTATGGCACAGTTGACACAACTGCCTTCGCGCTTGGGCAAGCCATAGGAGGGGTTATGATCGTTTCCCTCTCCGGAGATGCAGCAACGGTGTGCTTCCTTGTCAACGCCGCCTCGTATCTGGCTGCACTCGGGGCACTGCTTGCTGTGCGTTCACGAACTGTGCCTGTTGCTCCCCAAAAGATGCCAGCACTCTCCATGATGGAATGGCTACGCTTGGTTAGCTCAGGTCGTTTAGTGTTAGGGCTCATGCTTCAAACAGCAATCGTGGTCTTGTTCTGCACACGCTTCGATCCACTCCTGCCAGCCTATGCAGAAGGCGAATTAAAAAGCGTGGAAGCCACTGGTTGGCTCAAAGTAGCCATGGTGATTGGTGCCATCCTCGGTGGCTTGCTGATGGGACGCATCGCGAGTAAGGAGTCTCAGTTGCGATGGTCATACCGCATGTTGATAGCATTGCCAGTGGTGCTGCTGATATGGTTTGTCATCGCCTGGGAACCAATCTCAGCATCTTTGGTGGTGGTGATAGTATCAGGAGTGCTCCTCGTCCAAGACAGATGCTGTGCGGCAAGTCTCCTGACTAGCGTGGCTCCGCAAATGCGTGGACGAGTTGCTTCATGGAGGATAACCTTGATTTGGGGACTGGAATTTCTTGTGGCCGTGCCCCTAGGCTGGGCGGCAGCTACCGGTGGCGTCCTCCCAGTTCTCATCATTTCTGCAACAATCGGAGCAGTCTTTGCCATTGCCCTGTGGCTCTTCGCCCGCCCAAGAGTTTCCGAAGCAACAGCTTAGTGGCGCACATGATGCCGGCCACCCTAGGAGAAATAAATCCTGGGGTGGCTTACAGTTGGTAATTTCAGCTTTAACCTCGACTACCTGAAAGGGGAACGTCATGAGTGAAATATGCCGAGTTGGTATCGTCGGTGGTGGACTCATTGGATCCTTGTGTGCCCTCAAGCTTACAGAACCAGGCAACCCAAACAGCCTGGTTGGCAGAACAGTAACGATTTTCGACCGAGGTGATCCACGCCGGACTGCTGCATACACCGCCGGAGCATTCGTAAATCCGGACTGGAGTGCTAATCTATCTGTCTGTCGTTGGCAGCAGGACAGTTGGCGCTTCTACGGAAAAGCTGCACAAGACCCTGAAGCAGGTGTTATGTTCGGGCCAATTAATGTCTTGCGACGCCAGCCCAGAGAACTTGGTCCTAACGAATGGTGTCTCACAGCCAACGAATTACTGCCAGGCTTCCTGTATGGCACAGCCTTCAACTCTTACCGAATCAATCCGCCTAAGTTTCTGGGGTGGATGCGGAAGGAACTTGAACGGCGAGGTGTCCAGTTCGTCCAGCAAGAAATTCGTTCCTTCGAAGAGGTCAAGCAACAATGTGGTGCAAGAGTGATCGTGAACGGCACCGGCGTTGGGGCTCGTTTACTGGCCGATGATCCTACAGTGGTGCCCTACCGAGAGCATTGTGCCCGTATCCATCTGCCAAATGCTCCACAGGTGGTGCGACTGGCAGCTCTTGAACAGACGTGGTGCGTGCCTGTTGCGCCAGATGAGGTTCGTGTGGGAGGCACCTCAGACGAAGGGTGTTGGGATCTTACACCTGATCCAGATGCTCTTGGTGCAATGTTTATACGGGTGAAGGAAATCATGCCACCTGAACTACACTTCTTTGACCCATGGGGAAAAGGGGTAATTGAGGTCACCTGCGGTTTGCGCCCTGGACGGCCTAAAGTGCGTCTGGAAGTTGAGGATCGCTCCGATGACATCAGTGTCGTCCACTGCTACGGTCATGGGCGCAGGGGTGGTGAAGGATTCACTCTTGGTCCTGGCTGTGCCTCCGAAGTATGTATCAAGGTCTTGTGGGAATTAGAAGAATATTCCTCTGATTGAACTACGTAGTAAGGGTGCCTGATTGTCTTTCTGAAAGGCGATCAGGCACCCTTTTCTTCGTAGAACAAGAGCACAAGGAGACAATCATGAAGACAACCGGCAGCGTAGAAATTCGGTTTCGATCTGGACAAAGAGTTTCTAGGCAGGAGCTTCAACCAGCAATCCAACGGTGGATTGCCAGCCTCACTGGGAAGCAGTTTTTTGTGGGAGCCGAACATGGGCGAGAGAGCTCACAACACACCTTCTGCTTCAAATTTGCGGGGAACTCAGAGGAAAAGCCTCTGATGGAAATGTTGCAACAAATGTGCTCATTGAGAGATCACATTGTCCTTTCCTTCCAGCTGTGTGATCCCACCAGCAAGATAACTCTGATTGATGAACCTGAGGAGAGTTAAGGCTCTCCAAACAGCACCAAAGCGGTGTCAATACCACGAATGGATCCCTATATCGCCTACACGCATCACTCATTGAAGGAGAAGTTCTAGATGAAGAACAAATTTTCTCTCATTGGCGTGCCGATTGATTGCATCGGCATAGCCGACAAACCGGGCGGCACAGAACGGAGCCCTGCTGTTCTGCGTGAATGCGGGCTGGTAAAAGCCTTGCGCGCTGACGATTGTGGTGATCTGCCTGTGCGCATTGAACGCGGCGTTCGTGACCCTGCAAGTGGCATCGTTGGCTTTCATAGCGTTTGTCTGACAACTGCCACGATTCGACAAGCAGTTCGTGAAAAGCTAGTCGCTGGCAAACGCCCATTTCTTGTCGGCGGCTGTTGTACCGAGGTGATGGGAGCAGTGGCAGGCGCAAGAGATCATTTCGGTAGAATTGGATTGGCCTATCTCGACGGACATCTTGATCTGTACACTGGTATCACATCCCCAACCGGGGAAGCTGCTGATATGCCGATAGCGGCATTGTTGGGATATGGGCCAGAAGGTCTTTTCGGCCCACGGAAGATTGTGCTGCCTGAGGACCTGGCACTGCTTGGCTATCGAGATCTGGAAGATGCAAGAGCACATAATTCCCTGCTGCCCGATGATATCCCGGGACCGACGTACTATGACGCTGAGAGGATTCGCAGGCGGAAAGTGGCCGACGGGCTTGGTCGAAAGTTGGCACTTGATCTTGAGATTGGACCGATGAAAAGATACTGGGTGCATCTGGATTTCGATATCCTCGATCCAAGGATCTTTCCTGCAACCGATTACCGGATGCCGGGTGGGCTGACATGGCCGGAACTTGTGAAACTGGCGCGGCCCATTTGTTGCAGCTCTGCGATGGTGGGGATGTCGATCGCCTGCTACAACCCCGAAAAGGATCCAGACCGCAAATGTGCGCAAGCCATCGTCGCCGCGCTCACGCAAATCTTTGCCGGCTGATCGGAACGTTCTGTCTGACGCGGTGTCAGACAGGTCGCATTCACGTTGTCCAGAAAGCAAACCTCGAAAGGAGCTTCTCATGCGTGGCGATATTGTTCGGAATCTCGATGAGCAAGTATGGAGAATTGATGAATGCCCATTTCCAAATGGAATGCTCATCGATTTCCTGTACTTCGTGTTGAGCTTCGATGAGGGCAGCATTCCTCGCGAGGAATTGCAGAACAACCTTGATGCTCGCCACAGAGCATTCCTTGAATTTGCTCCAGATTGTCGAGTGAGCCTGCATGACGCTCTGGAGAACCCAGCCTCCTGTCCTCAGGAAACTGGAATTATCACTACTGGCCAGGGTGCGGCTAGAGGATTATACTGGGGAAATGGGAAAATCTGGCTCATTTCGCAGAGGGGAAGTGGCGATCGTGTGAAGGCAAGCTTCCATGGGGTGATCGAGCCAGATGGAACGTGATCGTGATCAACATACGACAGAGAGTAAGGCACGTCTACCGTGTCTTACTCTCTGTCGTTTTCTTTTTCTCTTTTTATTGTCACTTAGGCACCATACACGGTATCATAACCGATGTTCTAACAACAAATTCGGTTCCATCGAAGTAGGCTGGCAGCCTGCGCTCCCAGGAGCTGCGCGATCTACGAGCGATCTCGGTTCCACGGCTTCGCGTCCCACGCAATGCTCTTAGTCCCAAGGCTTTGCGATCTACTAATGCTCTCGGTTCCAGCGGGCAGAATGCCCGCGCTCCAGCGCTACGATAGATGGGCGCCCCCATCAATAAACAAACATTCTCCGGTGACAAAAGGATTTGCTAAAAGATAATCAATGCCTTGAAGTAAATAGTCTGGGTGTCCTGGCATCTGCAAAGGAACTTGCTTAGCTCGAATTTGCATATAATTACTATCAAATTTACCAACTGGCTGTGCTGTAGAACCAGGAGCGATGGCATTTACTCTTATATTAGGTGCTAATGCTTTAGCTGCGAGCTTGGTCAATTCATAAAGAGTTTTTTTGCTTAGAAGATAAGCAAAATAATCAGTATCTGTTTTTGTGATCATTGTGTCGACAATGTTTATTATATTGCCCTTCTTGCAAATTTTGGCAAATTCAGAGGTAAGCACAAAAGGGGCTTGAACATGTATGGCAAAATTTCGCTCAAGCAGATCCAAATTGGTCTGCAAAAAGCTAGCCGGTTCAAACATCGATGCGTTGTTTACCAGAAGCCTGATGTTCTGCATTTTTTGTCCAGCTTGCTCCATTAAGCCAAGGAGCTCCTTGCGATTAGTTAAATCACATTTTAAAAGCACACACTTTCTGCCCAGTTTTTCTATCTCTTTTTGTGTCTCAAGTGCTTCTTGGTGAGAGCTAGAGTAATGCAAACCAATGTCAAACCCTCGTTCAGCAAGTCCTAACGCCAAAGCACGACCAATGCGCTTTGCCGCTCCAGTTACAATTGCACTTCGTTCAGTTATTTTATTCAACTAAAATTTTCACCGGTTTTCTCGGACACTTTTATAATTATACTTAGGGTCAAAATCAATTTGCCTTAAAAGCTTAAGCAGATCTTTTTGTTTGCGATGTTGAATATATTCCTGCAGGGCTTCATTCACTGTTTCTTTCTTGGTCCTTTTGCCACCAATCTTGAAAGCCTCATTTAATAGGGATTGATCAATATCCAGATTAGCAGTCATGATTATTTTCCTACTCGACTTCTGTCTATAATATTGTAGTACATGTTCGGTCAACGTATTCGTAAAGCTGTCTTTGTGCCCGCGGGCGGCTAAAGCCGCCCCTACAGTATTTCGGAATGATGCAAATTCAATACATTCTAAATGTAGTGTAGCCGCTTGCGGCGTCCCCATCAAAATTATATCGTGGAACTGATGGATCGCCATCTTGGTGGCTTCAGGCTTTCCACATTCCTTCACGGTGTCGGCAAGATGCCCGTTCGGCGACTCACTGGGTCGCCTCACCCCAGGAGTTGCGCAATCGAAGCAAGCGCTCTCGTCGTTTAACTGCCTGCTTTCAATCGATAAGACAAAAGAAGTTTTTCTAAAAATGGTTCAGGAGTTGCCTGATAAGAAATAAGATCGAGCTTCTTAGTAAAGTACTCTGCTAATCGGGTAGATACAAGTGTTCGGTGGGTGCTGTCTAAAAATTGACGGCGCTTGAGAAAAGAAAGCAAAAGCTCATATTCAGAAGGCGTTATGTGTCCGGTATCAAAAGCATCACTCTCTGAAAGATTAACAGTTAACTTAGCAGATGCGGCAAAATCTGACTTGCGTTCGCGGATGACTATTGTATTGGCAGCTAAGTCTCCCAATCGGCGCTCATCGCGATCAATAATCAAGACCAGCAAACCAATCAACATCAATCCCTCATCGAGAATACGTACAAGGTTGCGAATCCACACTGAAGATAAAGAAACTGGCTGACCATTTTGCTCAATGACGCGAATGCCGGCAATCTTTTTGCCTGGCGTTTGCCCTTGCCAGATTCCCTCAAAAAAAATGAAATAGCCAAAATAAACAACAAAGCAGACAATTATTGTGATGCTGACAATAACGATCGTCAACATCAATTTGGCAAAAGGATAAGTAATAGGAAGCAAAGTAATTAAAGAACTGATGATCACACTTAGAACAATCAGAAGAAAAATAGCAAAATAAGTGATCAAAGTGTCAACTAAACATGCCAAAATTCTATTGCCTGTGCCGGCAAGCTCCAAGTGCAAATCTACATTTTCTGGGGTAGAAATTAGATAGTCTGAGAATGACATTTTTTGCCTATGAACATTGAACGTTGGCTGAAATTAAAGAGACCAGGCTGGGAAAGGCTGGAAGAGCTTGTTCACTTAATTGAGAGCACCGGAGGTGCCAGTTTGTCGCGGCTTCAATGGCAAGAATTTGGGCGCTTGTACCGCTTAGCATCGTCTGACCTTTCTTATGCAAGAAGTATAGACTTAGGGGGTGAGACACAAGTTTATCTCAATAATCTCGTGGTGAAAGCACATAACCAAGTTTATCAAACCCGCCAAAATCGTTTTTATGAGCTAGGTAATTTTTTGTGGTCTGGTTTTCCAGCCCTAGTGCGACAATATATGGCTTATATTTGTGTGGCAGCAATAATTTCCATTGGCTCTTTTGCTTTAAGTTTTTCGTATGTGCTTAAAGACATTCATTTTGCTCAATTGGAGATATTAAATGGGCAGCCTATTCTTCCAGAGGATATTTGGCACACAATTGAGCAAGGCAAGATGTGGACTGATTCAAGTGAAAAGCTTAGCCCTTTAGCCAGCAGCCTTATTTCTACTCATAATATTCGTGTGGCTGTCTCAGCCTTTGTTTTGGGCATTACTTTTGGAATCGGCACAGTTTTTATTTTATGCCAGAATGGACTATCATTGGGCACCGTCTATGGTGTATGTCATCTTTACAATATGGATGGACGGCTTCTAGCATTTATTGCACCACATGCTGTGCTTGAGCTTTCTTCTATCTTTATTAGCGGTGGGGCCGGTCTTTTAATTGGTAAAGCATTGCTTTTCCCCGGAACTTATCGACGTTTGGATGCTTTAAAGCTGGTGATCAAGGATGCTTTAGGGCTCTTTGGTGGCTGCATGCCTCTGTTGCTGGTGGCTGGTTTAATTGAAGGTTTTGTCTCGCCAAGGACAGATCTTGCGCCATTTACCAAATATGCTCTCAGTCTTTCTACCTTAAGTTGCTTGCTTTTCTATATTTTTATCCCCCGAACTAAGAAATCTTAGCTAGAATAAAGAAGGATAGGGAATGTTAAATGTAGTAGCCGCTTGCGCCGTCCCAAATTAATCGTAGTGCAGCCGCTTGCGGCGTCCAAGGGAGCTAGTAAGATAAGAAGCAATGTGGAGCATGAAACCAGCAAGACGCTTAAATAAAATGAAAGACAAAGTACAAACCATGCCGCCAGGGCAGCGCCTCATAATGTGCGTTGCCATAGCCGCTGGGCTGACTATTTTTGCCGGTCAATTTTTACCAATTAATCAATCTCATCTAAGGAGCTTTGCTCAAGGTGGACAAGTCAGCCTCGCTCCTCCTTTTGCTCTCACTAATCACCAAGCAGATCTAGAGACAACCTTAAAAGACATATCGGCAGCCCCGCGCTTGCGCACAGGGGTTTGTGTGGTGGAGGCAAAGACTGGGCGATATGCTCAGTTGAATAGCAAAGAGCCATTTGCTGCAGCCAGCATTATTAAGCTGCCCATTCTAGTCAGCCTTTTAGAAGCGATTGATCGCGGTGACATCAAACCAAACTCGCAATTGGTTATTAAATCAGATCTTCTCACCGGAGGCTCAGGATGCTTGCAATGGCGGCCAGTTGGTTCAAAAGTCACGGTGCGTGAAGCCACCGAGCTGATGATTATTATTTCTGACAATACAGCCACCAATTTATTAATTGAAGCTTTGGGGGGCAAGGATAAACTCAATCAAGAATTTGCCCGTTTGGGGTTGGCTCAGACAAAAATCAATAATTTGCTTGGGGACTTTGAGGGCACTAATAAAACCAGCCCATATGATCTTGTATATCTTTTAGGACGCGTTGATCGAGGCGAACTTATTTCTCAACCAAGTCGTCAGTGGATGTTCAATATCTTAGAAAGAACCAGGGTGCGTACTTTGCTCTTGGGAGGATTGCCACCTGGTACCAAAGTTGCTCACAAAACGGGCGATATTGCCGGCATGATTGGAGACGCTGGTATAGTGACGACTACTCAAGGGGTGCGCTATCTGGTCGCTGTTCAAGTTGAACGCCCCACAAATGACCGGCGCGCTAATGAGTTGATAAGAAATATCTCAAAAGAAGTTTATCAACATTTTATGATGTAGAAGGGATACGTTGTTGTATGCCCATTCGGATCCCTGTGATTCCGTTGGACGGCGCAAGCGCCTTGCACTACGCTTAGATCTCTATATCGTCATGTGGCGTTGCTTGGCTTGCCCGAGCAATCTCTGTCCATTGCGCACGATTGATTGCGACTCAACCAGGCGTTGGCCTAAATTGTTTAAATCAGCATCAATGCGGGTCAAAACCGACTCAGCATAATGATCAGCTCCTTCACGGGTTCTCAAAGCATCAGCTTCCGCTTCGCCCCTGATCCGTTCCGCCTCAGTAAGGGCTTCTCTGCGCATTTGCTCCACTTCTGAGACCACTTGTTTTCTAATTCTTTCAACTTCAGCCTGCACTGCTTTTAACAGTTCGGACTCATGAAGCATATTTTCTGCCTGGCGGCGGGCAGTGCCAATGATTTGCTCAGCCCGGCGCTGCGACTCGGTGATGATTTCATCCCGCTGTTCAAGCACGTCTGCTGCTTCGCGCAGTTCTTCTGGTAGACGGGCTCTTGCTTTGTCTAAAACATCAAGAAATTCATCAGCATTAATGAATTTAAATTTGTGTATGCCTATGGCATCATCAATCAGATGCTCAAGCAAATCCATATGCTTGTAAATAGTAGTTTGCTTGTATGTAGTTGTGTTAGGCGCTGCTGCCATCGTGGTCGTCATTTATTTGCTGCCTCTCAGAAATTCCTTTAGATAATCATTCACCGGTTGGGGAACGAATTGGGAAACGTCGCCACCAAGGCGCGCAATCTCCTTAACGGTAGAGGAACTGATAAAAGAATACTCGGCTTTAGACATGAGAAAAATAGTTTCTAGTTCAGGAAAGAGTTGCTTGTTGGTTTGGGCCATCCCTAATTCGGCTTCAAAATCAGATATGGCTCTTAGTCCTCTAATCAAGATTTTGATCTTGTTTTGTTTTGCATAATCTACAGTTAATCCTTGGAAAGAACTAACCTCCACCCCCGCTAAACCCTTGATTGTTTGAGCAATCAACTTAGTGCGTACTTCAACCGGCAACAAGGTGGATTTGTTTGGGTTGCCGACAACCGCCATGGTCACTTGATCAAAGAGCCGGCTGGCACGCTGGATAATATCCAGATGACCGTAAGTCATGGGATCGAACGATCCGGCATATACCGCTCGAGTCAAGACTTGGGTCCACGCCTCCGCTTGCTTGGCGGGCGATGCATGGCATCGCCCCTACAGGGTCATTTTCGCTGTTAGCTTCGACGACCGCTGGTTGCCTCACGGTCGCTTCTAAAGTGAAACGCCCGCTTGACATTGATTCGTCCTTGTCAACGGACAAAATAATATCACGACAAGAGCTTGAGAACTCCTTGTCAAAATCAATAAGTTACTAATGTTTGCTACTAATTGAATTTATGACCTTCATTTTAGGCAACTGCTTTGTCTAATTCTTCACTCTCAAGACCAGCAACCGGCAGATAGAAGCTAAAGGTTGATCCTTTGCCAAAAATCGATTGCACTTGCATCCTACCATTGTGATTTTCGATAATTTTTTTAGCAATGGTCAAACCAAGACCAGTGCCTTTAACGGTGTGAACTTTTCTTTCCACTCGATAAAAGCGCTCAAAGATTTGACTGAGAGATTCTTCGGGAATGCCTAGTCCATTGTCGGTAACATGCAGCCCGACTTCCTGAGAATCAGGTTCCAGGCTTATGCTCACTTCTATCTTGCCGCCCATTGGTGTGTATTTAATAGAGTTGGTGAGCAAGTTGATAATCACGCGCTCAATTGACTCTTCATTCATCAAGGTAAGCGGGATAGGTTCATCGGCAACCAGGCTTAGATCAATTGAGCGATCGCGCGCCATTAGATTGACAGAACGGATGGCGGCTTCAGCTGCCTGACGCAATGATAAAGGAGCAAGTTCTAGCTCCTGCTTACTTTCTTCAACACGACTGAGCTCCAGGACATCATTAACCAAGTGCATCAGTCGATCTGCCTCACTGTCGATAATCTGCAAGAATTCTCTATATATGTCTGGATCGAGCTTTTCTCCATGATTGCATAAAGTGTCGACATAACTCTTAATTGAGGTAATCGGTGTGCGCAATTCATGGCTGACGTTGCTGACAAATTCTGTTTTCATTTTTTCAAGCTCTGTTTGCTTGGTGATGTCATTCATGATAATTACTGAGCCAAGAAACTCATTATTTAAAAGAATCGGGGCAATATGCAGACGGATAATTCGCTCATCTAAATGTATTTGCTGCACTACTGGAACTAAAGAATTTGGTGTAAGACTGTCTGTGAAGTTCTGAACAACCTGACAGATATGTGGAGAATCAGGGCCCTCTGTACAAAAGACAAGGGGTTTGCCCACCAATTCCTCAGCATCCTTAGCAAAAATAGCGCTGGCTGCGGCGTTGACTATCTGAACACGCCTGTCCTGATCACAAACAACCACACCGTCGGCAATCGACATGAGTACCAGCTCAAATTTATTGCGCTCTGATAGATAACGATTAATTTCAGCTTTTACATGATCAACATTCTGCTTGTCATATTCTTTTAACTTGTTGGACATGTAATTAAAGCTGTTAACAACCTGGTCTATTTCTCGACCAGCTCTTTGGCTTTCTATCTGATGTCCAAAATGACCTGCAGCAACTTCAGATGCCCCTTGAGAAAGGGTGCGCAAGGGACGATTAATCAAGGCATAATTTGTCCAGAGTCCTAAAGCGCCAAGCAGTCCAATTAAGCCAAAAATTGACAGGATGAAATAACGAGTTTGGGCAGCAGTATTTAGTAGAACAAAACCATGATAGGTGCAGGTAATCCAGAACCAGGCGGCCAAAACAACCAGAGTCGGAATAAAGACCCCGCCGAGCAAAAGCAATTTTTTATTAACAGAAGTTTGACGCCAGGCAATCCGAATCCTATCAATAATCTTAGGCATGGCTTAATCCTGGCAATTGAGGAACCACCTATCTATATTTGTTATCGGGACGAGAGGATTTGAACCTCCGGCCTCACCCACCCCAAAGGTGCGCGCTACCCCTGCGCCACGTCCCGGCAGTTTAAGTTCCTTAATTATATTACAAAGTGCTATGATAGCTCTTTAAGAATGATTATGTATAACTATTTTATGTCTTAATTCATTGGCAATAATTGCATCTGATCTTTTTGATTTTAAGCTTGACGATTTTCAACTAGAGGCGATCGAGCATCTTGAGCAAGGCTTAAGCGTGGTTGTTTGCGCTCCGACCGGTTCAGGTAAAACCGTGGTTGCCGAGTATGCAGTGGAATTAGCCCTGGCCACTGGCAAACGATGTTTTTATACAACGCCACTGAAAGCCCTTTCCAATCAGAAACTTTACGACTTTCAAAAACGTTACGGTGAAGACAAACTGGGGCTGCTCACAGGCGATCTTTCCATTAATCGTGATGCACCTATTGTGGTAATGACCACTGAAGTCTTCCGAAACATGCTCTATGGCACAATGTTTGGTGATGTAAAGCGCAGTTTGCATAATGTCGGCTTTGTCATTCTTGATGAATGTCATTACATGAATGATACTGCCCGTGGTACTGTCTGGGAAGAGTCGATAATTTATTCTCCTAAAGATATTCAAATAGTGGCACTCTCTGCCACTATTGCTAATAGTGATGAATTAACTAACTGGATCAATGAAACACATGGGCCGACAAAGCTGGTGTTATCAGATCACAGACCCGTGCCTCTGCGATTCTATTATTATGGAGACAGGCAGTTATATCCTTTGCTCAACCCAGGCGGTGGACTAAATCCTTCTTTGAAGAATCGCTTTTCTGCGCGTCGTTGCTTTCAGCACAAAGGCAAAGCCAGACCAAGCATCGCCGCTCTAGGGGCTAATCCATCTGATGTGCTATCCATTCTTTCAGCCCGCAATATGCTGCCTGCCATTTATTTTCTTTTCTCGCGTAGGGGTTGTGAGGAATCGATGCGCAAAGCAAGGGGAATTCCTTTGTTGAGCCAGCAAGAGCAAACTGAGTTGGCTTTTGAAATTGAAGGATTTACCAAAGCCAATCCTAACTTGAACAATCATCCGCATTTGCCTTATTTATTTGAAGGCATGTCTGTGCATCATGCCGGCATGTTGCCCAGTTGGAAAGCCATGGTAGAAAAACTTTTTCAAAAAGGTTTGTTGAAAGTAATTTTTGCTACAGAAACATTGGCTGCAGGTATCAATATGCCAGCACGTACAACTGTGATTAGCTCAATTTCTAAACGTGACGATGCTGGTCAACGTGCACTAAACGCTTCTGAATTTTTACAAATGTCTGGAAGAGCAGGGCGCCGAGGCATGGACGAAGTGGGATATGTGGTGGTGGCGCATCATCCATTTGAGTCAGTTGAAGATGCCGCTAAGTTGGCTACGGCTCGAGCCAATGCGCTTGTTAGTCGCTTCACACCTTCTTACGGCATGGTCTTAAATTTACTGGAAAGACACTCACAACCTGAAGCTAAAGATTTAATTGAACGCAGTTTTGGCCAATTCATCATCAATGAACAACTAACTGCCCTATATGAACAAAAGATGCTTTGGGAGCGCGAATTAACTGAGTTAAGCCATCCACTTTGCCCGGGTGAATTGGGAGACTTGCCACTTTACGCTAAGCGCTTGGAGGCGATTAAAGTTAAACATAAACAACTAAAACAAACAGAAAAAGGGCTTAAAGGACAAGCCGGCATGCAAGCAAAAAATGAGTTGCACAAAGAAATTAGCTTAATGCTGGATGAAGCTTATGGTATGCCTTGTCATGGTTGCCCGGTGCAAAAGCCTTGCAGTAAGCAATCTGATCGCATCAAACAACTTGAACGCCGCATTAAAGAAAGCAACCGCCGCATTGAGCAAGAAACAAATAAATACTGGCACACTTTTGAAGTGCTGGCTAACATTCTACGTTTGATGGGTTATCTGGATGGCGACAAGCCAACTGCTTTAGGGAAACTAGCCATAGGTATTCGCGGCACCAATGAATTGTTTTTGAGCGAAGTGGCAGTAAGCGGCATTCTTGAGGATCTCAAGCCAGCACAATTAGCTGCTATGCTCACTTGCCTCATTACTGAAGGCAGCAGCAGACAACAAGAAAATCAACGCCTGAAAATAAGTCATACAGTAGAGTCAGCTTTTTATGACATACAAATAATTGCTCGCAAACTGCACCACATGCAACGCGACTTTGAAGTTGACATTTCAATCGATCTAAGCCCTCAGCTGGCATATCTGACTGAAAGATGGGCTGAAGGAGCCGATTGGGATGAGATGCGCATGATTGCAAGCGGAGATGAAGGAGATGTAGTGCGCTCTTTAAGACGTACACTTGATCTTTGCCGCCAATTCATCCGCGCGCCTGGCATGCCTGATGCTTTGGTCAAGTTATGTATGGATGCAGAAATGCTGCTCGCCCGCGATGAAGTAAAAGAAGATTTTTAGTAAATATTCAGTCAACGGTTTAAGTGTAGTAATTTGTAGGGGGAGGCTGTTCGCCTCCCCGTTTGCAAGCTTGCGGCGTCCCACGTAGCAGAGGGGATCCGAAGGCTCCACGTTAAGAGCTCTGACAGAAGGATGTCAAACCTAGCGCGAGCTCGCGCTAGCTATTTGATAAATTTTGGCTCAGATGTAGCAGTTTTTAACACATGGCAAGTAAAAACCCTTGATTTTGCTAGCCTCAATTTGTCAGGGTAAGGTGTTAGACATTTGGATTTATTTCAACCAAGAAACAGCAGCAGCAAGAGTCAAGAAACTATCTCAGAGCTAGATGTGTGATTTAGAGATATCTTGCTGCTGCTTCTATTAAGCATAAACAAAATTCTGCCGGCTGCGTCAGCCGATGGATGGTGCTTTGCTTCAAGTCTTCGCCCATGAGGAGATTCAGATGAGCGACAGCAACGACAGAAGGGCCATCGACCCGAAGGGTCAATGTGGTGGAGCCACAGTGTTATTTCGGGATGGGACAACTGCTCAGGTCAAGTGTGCCCAGAATTGTGAGTGGGAATGCACGCAAGGGTGTGTAACATGCGGTGGGTGCTGTCCTGAAGGAATGTTTGTTCGTATCAGTACTTCTACAATCTATGTCACTGCCCGGAGAACCGGACCCAATGACGACATGGCCTACGAACTTCCTCGTCCGTTTTCAGCCACCCTCGCCTTCCTGCCAACCATTGTCTACCAGCGTCTGAGGAGCAGAATGTCACCACAGTCAACTGAGAGGCCTCTTTTTCCGCAGGATGTCGGGTCGGCCTATATCGCAGCTAGAATTCTCGAAGATTGGCTGCGAACTAACGAAGGCCAGTTCAATCTGGACGAACTTCTCCCAGTGCTGAATCGCCAACTCAATGAAATTGCGGCATCCTTTGAAGTCGTGAACAGCACAGATGCGCGGTATGATGCGGTTCTTGCTGCATATGAAAGACGGAGAAATAACTAACAGCGAAGATGATCTAAGGCAGGTTGATGCGTGCCCAACACATCAACCTGCTTTGGAGAGCGTCTTCAAAAATTCCATCGGCTGCGTCAGCTGATGGATATGAGCTGCATGGTGTTTGTTGTTTCGTTGAATGCGAAAGGAGAATTCTGCCATGGCTGAGAACAAGAACAGGGATGAACTCATGACAGGGTGTTTCTTGCAAGCTCTGAGAAGTCAGTTACAAGTCGAAGAAGGATCTCCTGCCAAGAGAACACGCAGCAGCAAAGGGAAGTGCATTGTGAAGGATGGTGCTGTGTACTTTGGCACAGAGCCCATTGGCAGAGTGTTGCCGGCGTTTCTTGCTGCAGTTGATACCTTGACTGAGGAGGTTGGCGGTCAATCAGTGCTTGGTGCGATCTTGGTAGATCTTAGAGCTTTCCTGGAGGGGAGTTGGACTAAGAGATCATCGCAACAGGTTCATCGCCAGAACCGAGGAAAAACACTCGGTCCCAGGCAATTTGTCACAATCAAGCACCCGTCTGGGCGGCAACCCCCTGGTCCTACCATGTATACGGACAAGAGGAGCGCCCATCTTGGTCGAACCTCAAGGGTAGTAACCCCAGGCAGATTGGCTCAGGCTGTTCGGAAACAAGCCCTTCAGCTTATCGCGTCCCAACTTTCTTGAAGATACGGAACTTCGGGCAATGCAGGTGTAAATTTCCATCGGCTGCGTCAGCTGCCGCAACCACAAATATCGTGATCTCGTGATCATGACCAGAGTCCTAGAAAAGTCCTAACACAGGAGGAAGAAGACCAATGGAGGAAAAACGTCGGTCCACACACGGCTCAGACCCTGAGTTGTACAAACTCTATGAAGCCTACAAGCAGGCATCTGGTGCAATTTGTCTTCGGCCTCAGGAGTTTGAGAGGGAGTGGGAAAACGACTGGGATGAAGATATGCGCATCGCCTTGGAGGAAAACTACCGCAGGGGATGGACGGCCGTCTCATCCACGTTTTCAGCCGCCAAAGCAATTCTCGAGAAGTACACGCGGCGTCCCGGCGTTCTCCGAACCAACCCCCGACGATTGCCGCCGTTGTAAACATTGCGCTGTTGTGAGCTGCCAATCTTGTGATCATGACCAGAGTCCCAGAAAAGTCCTAACGCAGGAGGAAGAAGACCAATGGACGAAGAACGTCAGTCCACCCACGGCTCAGACCCTGAGTTGTACCAGTTCTATGTGTCCTACTGGCAGGCACTGAAAGCAGAAAAGCCTGCTACCCCAGAACCTCGTGATCCTAAGGAGTTTGAGAGATGGTGGGAAGAAGACATGGATGAAGATTTGCGTGTCGTCCTGGAGGGAAACTACCGCACGGGACGAAACAAGAGCACGCCAGACACCGCCGGAGCAAGAGCAGACGCCAGAGCAATTCTCGAGAAGTACACGAAGCGTCCGCGGACGTAAGTTCAACAACTGGAGGTGAAGGTTCTCCCAAAAAGCAGGCTGGTGTGTACCCAGCACACCCACCTGCTCTTTGGGCATCTTCTTACTTTTTGTCGCTTTTTGTGATCTTGCTGTTTGCCGATTAGTTCTTATATAGAATTGGAGAAAAGATAAGTGAATGGCACTGCCCAAAGATTTTTTCCCATTGATCCGGCAAGTTCGCCAGCATATAGAACGACGCCAACAAATGGTCTCTTTTTAGCAATATTTTCTTTGAACCATTTGAGATGTTTAAAATCGCTTGGACCAATTGCTGATCCAGCTTTGACTTCTATTCCTAATAAGGCATGGTCTTCCCGCTCAATGAGCAAATCGATTTCACGCTGTTCCCGATCACGGTAATGAAACAGCTCGTATTCTCCATCACTAGCATCTATCTGGGCTGCAATTTCATTGAATACAAAAGTTTCAATAAGTTTGCCTGAACGGTCAGCGTCTAACTCCACCTGTTCCATTCGCCAGCGAAGTAAGGATGCCATCAACCCGCAATCTGTCATAAATAGTTTTGTTTGCTTGCCGACACGTGCGTAATCAGTTTGCGTCCAGGGTGAAACGCGTTCCACTAAATAGAGTGCCTCGAGTGCGTTGAGATAAGATTCAACGGTGAGACGCTGGATAGAAAGACCAGCGCAAATGGCGGTAATATCTATATATTTCCCAGACCAAGCAGCAAGAATTCTAATCAGTTCTTGCAAGGCACTTTGCCTGTTTATGCGGGCAATGTCTTGCAAATCTCGCTCTAGAAGCGCACTTATGTAGTCTCTATGCCATTTGCGGCGTTCGGTTTCCTTTAATTTAATTGCTTCAGGGAACCCGCCACGAAAAGCCATTGCCAATATTGCTTTGCGATCATATGTTGGTCCTCCTTGTTTAGAGAACGATTGTCGGAAAGCCCTTTGTAGAAACAATGGCTTAGCAGACAACAATTCACCCTGAGCAAGAGGGCGTAAACGGATCTTCCTAATTCGCCCGGCCAACGATTCTTGTATGCCGGGAAGTGACTGAATATTGGCTGAGCCTGTAAGGAGAAATTGCCCAGGTCTTGTGTCTTCATCAACCACTTTTTTAATAGCTGACAAAAGGGCTGGGACGTGTTGAATTTCATCTATAATCAATGTCCTTCCATCATGCTTAACAAAACTCTGAGGATCATTTTCAGCTAATTGCCTCATAGCCAGATCATCTAAAGTTCTGAAAATGGTGGTTTTTTCAACAAGCTGTTTAGCAAGGGTGGTCTTTCCACATTGTCTGCTGCCGTTGAGTAACACAACGCGGCGCGTTTTCAGTGCTCCTTGAATATTCTTCTTTTGCCAACGAGAGTATAAATTTGTCACAATTCTCTCCATTTGCAATCTGTTGACGACCCCGCGATTTTTATAATTATATACCCGCGTTTTTAATAATCCAAGCCCCGCGATTTTTATAAAACAAAGCCCGCGATTTTTATAAAGCCATTTCAGTACACGATACGACGCACTGTCTTAAATGTACATTCTTGACAAGTTGCTTCAAGCGCTTACGTCCGGCATATAAATGACAATCCAAACTTTGAAATCTGGAGCTTTGCCGTCATTACAGACCTTGGCGCCAGAGAGGAACAAAAAGAGATATAACAAGAAAAGGCAATGTTCGCTAGTGCGGCGCAAAGCATCCACCAATGAATATAACACTAGATGGGAGTTTATACCGACAAAATCTTATATTTAATGAAGATTTTTAATTGTGCTTAGGCAAGCATCATGCGCATTGGTTGCAGTGTGCGCTGGAATGGATTTAAGACTAATCCTAAAATTTCCAAAGTCACAGCTCCCAATAGAGGTTCATCTCCTGCTTCACCTAAGAAAACTGGCGTATGACTTGATCCTTGTGGCAAAGAAAGCTGACATTCCGAAACACCACGCTCAACAATGGTGCCGTCCACCAACACGCATTGAACAGAACGAGTAGGCTCAAGCCCAATCTCACGCCACGTCTCATGTGGCAATAATGTGTAGGTTGCGCCGCTATCAACAAGAAAACGCACCGGCTTTTGTAGTCCGGAAGGTCCAGTTACAGTTCCTTCAATATGTAAAAGACCCATGTGTTCTTTTCTCCTGCATGACCTGGTTTTGCCACAAGTGATAAATCAAAAACATTTCTACTCACATATTACTGCAAAGAAATAAAGTTATCAAGAAAACTATTTGTTTTAAGACTAAACTTCATGAGTAATCATCTAACTCTTCGGTTTTGTGAGCAAATATATTTGGGTTTAGGCTTGTCTTTTATCGGCAAGTTTGATGATCGTGTCGACTACCTGAGGAACGCTCATATGATCAGTGAGTATCATGACGGCATCTTGTGCTTGCCTCAAAGGAGCAACTGCTCGATTAGAATCTTTGTGATCGCGGGCAACAATATTGGACAGGATAGTTTCATATTCAACTTTTTCACCAAGAGCACAAAGTTCATCATAGCGTCTTTTGGCGCGTACTTCTGGTGTGGCGGTAAGAAAAATTTTCAGGTCCGCATCAGGCAAAACAACCGTGCCTATGTCTCGGCCGTCAAGCACTACACCCCCATCTTTTGCTAATTGGCGCTGCTTATTGACCAAAAGTTCTCGCACTGGCACCACCGCTGATACCGCGCTCGTTGCTGCAGTGACTGCTTCTTGCCGGATTGCCAAAGAGACATCCTCTTTATTTAAAAAGACCTGCACCTTACTTTGCGAATTGGCATCAGCCGGCGCTAGTTCAATAGTAGAGTGACTGACTAGCTCAGCAATGGCCATTTGGTGATCAAGAGGAACTTTTGCTCTAACAACCAAAAGTGTGGCAGCACGATACATGGCTCCAGTATCTATGTATAAATAACCAAGTTTGTGTGCTAGTTGCTGTGCTACCGTTGATTTTCCAGCTCCAGCCGGACCATCTATGGCAACTTTTAGTTTTTGGCTGGCTACCCAGGATTGAGAATTCAATTCGTTCATACCCAGCGCCTAGATGTAGGAATGGTATACATACCGTCAATCACCAAAGCATAGCAGCACTATGTCCATACAAATCATATCTTGATTCGGATCAATTCGATCCTATTAGCATGTTGTCTGCTGCTTCGGATCTAAGTAATATTTCGTGACTACGGCGCAAGCGCCTACACTACATTTAGGTTCGTACTTGCTTGACTTAGCCTAAAAAGCGGGACTCGACTGCTGACCAATCGATATTGCTGTAGAAGGCTTCAATATATTTAGGACGATCGGCTGGTTTGTAATCAAGCAAGAAAGCATGCTCCCAAACATCCATAACTAAAAGTGGTACAAAACCAGCGATATTCCCTTCTTCATGAAGAGTGACCCAATGATTGGATACAACTTTAGTGAACGGATCTTGAAATAGAATTGCCCAGCCAACTCCGCGCATGCTGCCTACTTTAAAGAAATCATTGCGCCAAACATCTAGCCCACCATAAGTTTCTGCTAGAAATTTGCCCAGCTTTGAGCTTTCTTTCAGCTCAGAGCCACCTGGTTTGAGGTTGCCAAAATAATACTCATGCAATCTCATGCCATTGTATTCAAAACCATAACGACGTTTCAGTTCGGAATATTCTGGAGTGCCAGATTTGCCAGATTCAATTAACCCAACGACCTTTTCGTTGAGGAGATTGGTGTTCTTTACATAACCAGAATATAGTCCAAGATGAACTTCCATAGTCTTATCCGAAATACCGGTCAGTCCGGAAAGACGCTTGAAGTCTTTTTCCACATATGGCTCAAATTTGATTTTTTGCTGCAGCATGGCACACCTTCCTTAGGTAGTAAGTATCATCTTGGCTGGACTATTATAAACTTTGAGACCGATTTAGATGTACGGATGTTCCCTGGCTGCTCTTCGCAACCGTGGATCGTTTTACTGGGATCAAGATCAAGGGCAGGGGTAAACGGGAGGCTGGCAGCCTCCCCTACAGCCCAGCCCCTACAGCTTCCTTAAATGAAAATAAGGTTGTCTGATCAATTCCTAGAGAAGGATTTCAGGGCATAATAAGCTATGTAGGGAACGGACAATATCCCCGTTCAATTATTTACGCGCTTTTCTAAGCGCGTCAAAAACTTTTATGTGCATTATGACCAAGAAACGAATATGTAAGCGAACAAAGCACAGCGACCAGGTGCTAAATGTAGTGCAGCCGCTTGCGGCGTCCCACGAAGCAAATAAGGCAAGTAGTACTGCAGAGGCTGAGGATCGAGCCGACGGAGCGCTTATAATATGAAACACGTTTCTAGCAAACGAGCCACGATTTCGTTATCAGCGGTGCAAGAAGCAAGCAGTGAACCGGTCTATCGACGTGGCGTTCAATACTATCGCCGCAAAAAGGTTTTAAAGTATGAAGAAAATGAATCAAGCTCAGAAGTTGAAGCACTAGTAATTGGTTCTGAACCACAGCCTTATAAAGTCAAGGTTACAGTTAAAGGTGATGGGCAATTTAAAGCTGAATGCTCTTGCCCATATTTTGAGGAAGTTTGCAAGCACTCAGTTGCTGTCTTGCTCACCCACATTGCCAGACAAAATCCTGGTATTAGATTTGATACAAATGAGCCTGAGCGGGGCAGAGAAACTCCGCAAGAAAAAGTGCCTAAGGCAAAAGACCTCCTGGATGATCCAAGCACTGAAGGCAATATTCCTGAGCATTCAGACTTCACATTGGGACTGCTTGTTTTGGAAAAACCTCTTGCGCTCATCTTTGGCACTATGCCAAATGAGCCGCAGGGAAAAGTGAACATTCTTAAAGTGCCGCCTGAAATGCTGAATGTGCTTGAACCGAACTCACGCATTCATCGCCTGGTGCAATACCTGACCGGGTTGCCTCAAACCACAAAGGGAGCCGCTGGTGGGCACCGAATTCCACGTGGAGATGAAGGAACTGTCATCGGACACTTGAGTCTTTGTACAAAGTTGATTAATACGCTCGATAATCAAGAAGTAACATTTTCATCTGAGGCTGTGAAACCACGGGCGGTGCTATCTGAAACCGAAAATGGTGAATTACTTATGCGCCTTGAAGCGGTCAAGCCAGATGGAGAAACTCTAGTTCACCCAGTTTTCTTCCTTGGTCAAGCTAGTTGGATTTTATCTGAGAACGTTTTTTATAGTATTGATTTAAACCCAATTCAGCGCTTGTTCCAATTTTTTGACTCATATGGGCAGATGACAGTCAAGTTAGATATAGTGCCGAAATTCCTTGCCATTGATCTGCCCATTTTAATGAAGCGCATGGAAGTTTGGTTTGATGACAGTGCAGCTCCTTTTCCTATAGCCATTGTTGAGCCACCAACCGTGGTGATCAAGCTCAATGAAAAGCAATCAAGTAATGGCTCCTCTGCCGCTAATTCAACTGAACCCATTCTGGAGCTGTCCCTTGGTTTTCGCTATGGCAATCTTATTTTGCCGTCAAGAGATGAGACAAGTGCTGTTGAGTCTGAACTATACACGCGCACGATTTCTGAGAGTGGACAAAGTGTTTGGGTCAAACGTCTCTGGGAAGAAGAAAGTCAGGTGCGTCGCTTTTTGACAAATTTATTGCCTGAACGTTCGGTTGCTGACAGATTTTTCTTTGTCGATGAAGCAGCACTCGATGCTGTTTATTATCTCTCTTCCGAACAATGCGCTAGTTGGGAGGTAACAGGATGGGAGACCTTGCGTAATTACCGAGTACGTAAAGAAGGTTTATCACTCAAGTCCAAACTTTCACTTCTTAAAAATTCTTATAAATTTGACTTTGATTTCATTTGCAAAAGCAACGGCGATGATATGCCTTTTAGTCAGGTTGTAGAAGCACTCTTTCGCAACCGCAATTTTGTCAAACTAGCGAATAACGAATATGTGAGAATCCCTACTGCTACTTTATTAAGTCTTTTAAAAGCTATTGGACAAAGCAAGGATACTGCACGGCCTCTCTATCAAGCCTTGCCGATTCTTCAGGCTCTTGAATCACATGAAATTCAAATTGAGACTGATTCAGGATTTAAAGAATTCCTGGAAAAAATTCGCAATTTCAAAGCACTGCCGCCGGTAGTAGTCAGCAAAGATTTCCATGGCGAGTTAAGAGAATATCAACATGAAGGGCTAAACTGGCTGACTTTCATGCGTGAATATGGACTGGCCGGAATTCTTGCTGATGACATGGGGCTGGGCAAAACAATTCAAACTCTAGCAATGCTCTTGGCTCACCACAGCAGCTCCAAGCGTGCCCCGTCATTAGTGGTGGCCCCTACTTCAGTGGTGTACAACTGGCTGAGCGAAGCGGAGAAATTCACTCCTACAATTAAAACAGGATTATTCTTAGGCAGAGATCGTACCGAGCTTCTTAATTCTTTAGAAAAAGAAAGTTCAAAACGCCCTGATGTGATTTTCACTACATATGGCATCATTCGACGCGATTATGAAACCCTGAAAAAATTTCAGTTTGAATATCTAATTCTTGATGAAGCACAAAACATCAAAAATCCTGAATCAGTAGGAGCAGTTGCCTCCAAGAGCTTGAAAGCCTTTCATCGGTTAGCACTCTCTGGCACACCAATTGAAAACAGATTAAAAGAGCTCTGGTCTTTGTTTGAGTTTCTCATGCCGGACTTTTTAAGTACATATAAAGATTTCAATGAAACTTTTGAGCGTCCTATTGAAGCTGGTATGGATGGAGCGGGGCAGAAACTTAGAAAAATTGTTTATCCTTTCATTATGCGTCGCTTGAAGAGCCAGGTGGAACAAGAGCTGCCTGATCGCACAGACATCATCAATCTTTGTGAGTTGGAAGAAGATCAACGCTCATTATATTTAGATGTGCTTGATGAATGCAGGCAAAAAGTATTTCGCGAAATTGCCTCTCGTGGCATTGGCCGTTCACAAATATCTGTTCTTACGGCACTTTTGCGTTTGCGTCAAGTGTGTTGTGATCCACGCCTGTTGAAGAATAAAGAAAACTTACCGCAAGCCACCGGTTCGGCCAAACTAACGGCACTTATGGCAATGATTAGCGAAATCGTTGAAGAAGGGCATAAAATCTTGCTCTTCAGCCAATTTGTAGAAATGCTTTCCCTAATTAGACCAGAATTAGAATCTGCTGGCTATACCTATGAATATATTGACGGACAAGTTCCAGCTAAAGAAAGACTAGATAGGGTCAATAGATTCAATGAAGATGCATCTATACCCATCTTCTTAATCAGTCTCAAAGCTGGAGGTACTGGATTGAATCTTACTGGAGCAGACTATGTCATTCATTATGACCCTTGGTGGAATCCGGCTGTGGAAAATCAAGCTACAGACAGAGCTCACCGCATTGGTCAAACACGGCATGTTTTCAATTATAAGTTAATCACGCGCGGCACTGTTGAAGAAAAAATCATTGCTCTGCAACAGAAGAAGAAAGAGCTGGCTGACTTAGTGATCGGCGGCGATGAATCAGTAGCCAAAGAATTGACCAAAGAAGATCTAGAATATTTATTTTCTTTCTAAAACTATCGCCATAACTGCTTACCCAGCCTAAGGGAAGACTGATGATGAGCAACCAATCTCCAAAAATGCTCCAATACGACATTCTCATTGTAGGCGCATCTGCCGGAGGTACCGCTGCAGCATTAGCTGCAGCTTCAACTGATGCCAAAGTATGCTTAATAGAAGAAACAAATTGGCTTGGAGGGCAACTAACGGCTCAGGGAGTTTCAACACCGGATGAACATAACTCTTTTGAACAGTTTGGAGGCACTCGTCGTTATTATGAATTCAGGCAGGCAATTCGCAACTATTATCGATCTAACTACAAACTATCTCCTAAAGCAGCGGCAGATCCTTATTTCAATCCAGGTGATTGTTGGGTTAGCCCGCTTAGTTTTGAACCAAAAGTAGGGCGAAGTATCTTGCACAATATGCTGGCACCACTGGTAGGCTCAGGATGTTTGACAATTCTTTTTGAAACACGTGTTGTTAGTTGTGTTGTCGAGAATGATCAAATTATGGCAGTAACCGCCTACTGCAGGGATTCATCAGAGATTCAAATCAAAGCCCAATACATCCTCGATGCCACTGATCTTGGCAATCTTTTGCCCCTTTGTGGCAAAGAAGGATTAGATTGGATAGTGGGGGCAGAAAGTCGAGATCAAACCGGTGAACCAGACGCCCCAGATACCTATCGTCCAGATTGGGTGCAACCGTTTACTTTTCCATTTGTCATTGAATGGTCTCCAGAAACATCATCTAGTAATGTTATTTTGCCGCCTCACGATTATCAGGAATTGAAAGCATTGCAGAAATATAAAATCAAACATGGTGCCATCACTGGATTGTTTTCTGGAGCTATGCCTTGGTGGAATTACAGACGTCTTTTATCAGCAAAGAATTTTGTTGATCCACGAATTACTAAAGACATATGTGCTATCAACACAGCTGGCAACGATTACTACGGCGGCAATATCATCGGTGCCTTAGTTGGAGATGAAAATGCAATTAGAGAAACACTGGCACGAGCCAGACAAGCATCACTTGGATTTCTGTATTGGTTACAAACAGAATGTCCGCGTGAAGATACAAATTCAAAGAAGACTGGTTATCCGGAAATCAAATTACGCCTTGATATATTTGATACAGCAGATGGATTAGCACCACAACCTTATATTCGTGAATCACGTCGGATTAAGGCTCTGCGCCCCATACTTGAGCAAGAGATTGTGGTTGCTGACTTTAAAGGAAATCCTTGTCGCGGCAGCAACGCGCGCGCGGTGTTCATGAATGATTCAATAGGTATTGGTCATTATGAACTGGATATACATCCAAATGGTCACGGTGAGCCAAATGCATTTGTACCAACACGCCCCTTTCAAATTCCACTTGGAGCTATGATCCCGGTGCGATTAAAAAATTATCTGCCAGCATGCAAAAATATTGCCACGACTCATCTTACCAATGGGGCCTATAGACTGCATCATATCGAATGGAATATAGGCGAATCAGCAGGACTGACAGCTGCCTTTTGTCTTAAACAAAATTGCACACCAAAACAAATCTATCAAGATAAGCAGTTGCTTGGCAATCTGCAGTCGATGCTTATAGAGAACGGTATCTCACTTAACTGGTACGATGATGTGCCTCCAGATCATTTTGCTTTTGAAGCAGTTCAAAAATTGGCGCTAACTGGGATGCAACTAGGATCTGAAACAAACTTGTTCTTTCAACCTGATCAAGCAATTACTGCAGATATTTGGAGGCAGTGGGTCAGTGCTTGCGGTAAAGATATTGAACAAGACTTTAAAGGTACAAGAGCAGAGGCAGCTGTTATGCTTGCAAACTTTTCATCTATTGCAGGTGCTCTAGCCTAAGTCTATAAGTTGCAGTACACTTTTCGATTTAAGGAAGTTCAAGCCAATGTCAACAACTCCTCAAGAACATATGGTCATCGTCCCGCTTGATAATCGTCCTGTTACTTATGTTTTGCCTCAACTCATCACTGCCGTTGCTGGCATTCAACCCCTTGCCCCGCCGCGTCAATTCATGGGTTCCTTAAAAACGCCAACAGATACCGGCAAGTTAAATGAGTGGTTGACAAAGGCATTGCAGCAACATAAACCAAAAGCACTCTTTGTTTGCCTTGATACTTTTCTATATGGTGGCATGGTGCCCTGGTCGCGTGTCTCCAAGGATCCATTAGAAGAAGTGCTTAATCGTGCTAAGTCCATTCCTCAATGGAAGCAGCTTGGTGCCAGTAATCTCAAAGTTTCCGCACAAGCAAGCATCATGCGCATCCCAGATTATGATGATGCTACTGAAGAACCACCTTACTGGCAAGAATATGGACGGAAGATTTTTCGTTGGTCAGCTCTTCTTCATAAACAAAAAGCAGGCAGTTTATCTTCTGAAGCTGAACTTAGAGCTAGTGAAGCAGCAATACCACAGGAGATGCGTGAAGATTTTCTCTGGCGAAGAAACAGGAATTTTAAGGTTAATCAGACAGTTCTTAAATACGCTCAATTAGGTGATATAGATTATCTTGTCTTTAGCCAGGATGACACTGGTGAGTTTGGACTGAATGTATATGAAAAAGGCGAACTCATGTCTTCGGCAAAGGAAGCTAAAGCAACCAATGTTGTTGCTTATGCCGGAGCTGATGAAGTAATGCTTTCTTTAATCACTCGTTGGTTAGCCGGTACTCAAGCCACTCCACCAAGTGTCAGTCTTCAATTCAGTCCAACTGGCGGTGAGGCAGTGTTGAGCAATTACGAAGGACAAACAATTGGACAAAGCTTGCGCAATCAAATAGCTGCAGCTGGTCTGAATCTAGTCGATGGATCTAAGTCGCAAGACAAGATTGATTTTACCGTAATTGCCCATACTTCTGGCAGCAAACAAGGAGACCATATGTGGTTGCCAGGACACCCTGATTTGCGCAAAGTAGACACAACAGAAGCTGTTGAGCAAACACTTCAACTAATCAAAAATTCAAATGTGCCTTGCGTTCTTTGTGATGTTGCTTATTCAAATGGGGCAGATCCAGTTTTAGTTGATCGACTTTTGCAGGATAAAAATCTATTCAGCAAGCTTTGGGCTTACGCAGGTTGGAATACAACCGGCAATACGGTGGGCTCAGCGTTGGCACTAGGTGTAGCCAGCTGGTATGCAGCCAAACATCAACTAAATACTGCCGATGCCCTTAATCAGGCATTATTTGTGCGTTTGGCAGATGATTGGGCTTATCAGACTCAAGTCCGTTCTCAGTTAAACAATCAAGCATCTGAAGCAATACTCAATCAACTCATGAAACCACATGTGCAAAAACTGGCAACATTCCTGAATCTTAAACCAGAGATTGCTAAGTTAAGCTTTCCCTGGCAGCGTACTTTTGAAGTAGAAGTTGCCCTGACCAATAAAGTAGGAGCCTTAATCTAATCTTCTGATATGTCAAAAACAAACCTAAAAATTAGTGACTTTAGCTGGTGCGGTACTGTTCCAGATCAACTAACCTTCGAGCGTGCAAGCAAAATCCAACTATTACTGATGGATGTAGATGGAGTGCTTACAGACAGCCGAATATATTATATGCCTGATCAAAACGGATCTTTTTTTGAAACCAAAGGTTTTGATTCATACGATGGATTAGGTTTTCATATGCTTAAAGCAGCTGGCATCAAAACTGGCTTTATCAGCGGGCGTGATTCTCAAGCAGTAACTGAGCGCGCTCGCAATATGAGTGTTGCTTTTCTCTATCAAGGGCACTTGAATAAGCAACCTATTCTCGAAGAGATTCTGTCTAAGAGTTCACTAACAAAAGATCAAATTGCCTATATTGGTGATGACTTTACTGATGCACCAATTTTAAAACAAGTCGGTTTGGCTTGTGCTGTAGCTAATGCTCGCTCAGAAATAAAAAAACTGGCTCATTTTACTACTCAATCAAAGGGTAGTGAAGGTGCCGTGCGTGAAGTGATTGAATTAATCCTCAAAGCTCGTGGCAATTGGGAGCAGATTCTTCAAACTTATGGAGTGCTATAAACAGTTAGAATTATTCTTCAAAAACATCTTGCAATCTTGCAAGAGTGGCACTGAGTGTTTTAGGGTGGATTTTTCCTAAGCAACGAATAAGTCTTTGCTTATCGAGCGTGCGAATTTGATCTAATAAGATGAGCCCATCTTTTTCGTCAAACATAACTGGAATACGAAAAGGGGCAGGATTGCTGCCTGTCGTCATTGGCGCAACTATCACTGTTCGCAAGTAGTCATGCATCTCAGGAGGTGAGATGATTAGACAAGGGCGTGTCTTCTGAATTTCACTGCCAACCGTTGGGTCAAGTACAACAAGCCAAACCTCACCCCGTGTAACATTGATTGCCACACTTTTCCTGGGCAGTTGGCTCTTGCTGTGCAAACGTCTGCCACTTAATCTTGGCACAGGTTTCACCACCGCAATGTTGCATCATCAGTATTGCCAAACTCAGGCCATACTAAAGCATCGTCTCCTGAGCTAGCTATTTTCTTAGCTGCTTTAGACCAGCCAGCGCGCGGATGCCGCTTCACCAAAGAAAGAACAATTCGATCTTGTTCAAGCGCCATATCAAGATCATCGCCTGCTTTAACCCCAATTTGAGCTAGAAGTGGCTTAGGAATAATCACACCGGATGAGTTGCCCATTTTTCTTACAGGAGCACGCATGAAACCTCCTCTATGTAATAACATTGTTATACCATACTTAATTAATTGATCCAACTAAACACCAGCTAATTTAAGACAGATGCTTGTCTTAACGTTTCACGGACTGCTAGTCTAAACTTTTCTGCCCATTCCGTTATACTAGGGAAGGAGGTTAGTTAGCCTGACATACAGGTTCTGTCTAATGAGTATGGAAGAAACCACAAATTTAACCGAGCAAATTGAGGCTCACGAGACAGTGGGCAAACCTGGGCGGTATTGGCATTATGTAGAAGATAAATCAGCCATTCATTGCGATCTTTGCCCTAGAGCTTGTGTGCTTAAGGAAGGAGATAGAGGATTTTGTTTTGTCCGCAAGAATGAAGGCGGACAAATGCTCCTTACCACTTATGGCAAGAGCACTGGCTTTTGCATTGATCCAATTGAGAAAAAGCCACTCAATCATTTTTTACCAGGCACCAGTGTTTTATCTTTTGGCACAGCTGGATGCAACTTGGGTTGCCAGTTTTGTCAAAACTGGTCAATTAGCAAATCAAGAGAAATAGAGATATTAAGTGAGCATGCTAGTCCAGAAGACATTGCTCAAGCGGCTTTAAGAATGGGCTGCCGCAGTGTTGCTTTTACTTATAACGATCCTGTCATCTGGGCTGAATATGCTATTGACACAGCCAAAGCCTGTCACGCTATTGGTCTTAAGACAGTAGCAGTGACTGCTGGTTATATCACGCCAGTTGCTCGTCCTGAATTTTATTCAGTCATGGATGCAGCCAACGTAGATCTAAAAGCCTTTACCGAACGGTTCTACAAAAAAGTTACTCTGGCTGCTCTTGAACCAGTGCTCGACACTTTAAAGTGGCTGAAACATGAAAGCAATGTCTGGTTTGAGATTACTAATTTGGTGATCCCTGGTGAGAACGATAATCCAGACGAGATTGCCGCTATGTGCGATTGGATTGTCACTAATCTTGGTGAAGAAGTGCCTCTTCATTTTACGGCATTCCATCCTGATTTTAGGATGATGGATGTGCCACCTACGCCCCCTGAGACTCTTACAAGAGCTCGTGAACAGGCTCTGCGAGCTGGGATCAAATATGCTTACACAGGCAATGTGCATGATTCTGGCGGAGGCAGCACCTATTGTCCAAACTGCAAAACATGCTTGATTGAAAGAGATTGGTATGAGATCAATAACTATCATCTGAAGGACAACAAGTGTCCAAAATGCAACTGCACAATTCCAGGAGTCTTTGAAGAAAATCACGGCAACTGGGGTCGCCGTCGTCAGCCTGTTAATCTGAATAATATGGCATAATCTTTTGTAGGGGCATGGCACCGCCATGCCCTTCCATGCTTCACGGATCCCTATTGCTTCGTGAGACGCCGCAAGCGGCTACACTACACTTAGAATGTCATCCATTAGCACGTGTTGTTCTTACACTTCCAAGGGATCTTGTCAATGTGAGATCCTGGTCTTCTGATTCAGTTATTAGAGGAAACAACTCATGATATTTAGTCGGCGCTTCTTGATTTCAGCTCTATTGCTTGTGCTTGGACCAACTGCTTATGGGGCTTCAGTTAGCGAAAATGCTGTACTTGGACGAGCGGGCAACTGGCACAAAAGCGATCAGGGGTCTCCAAATTTGCAAATCTGCAGTAAAAAAGCTCAGGCAGAACCACAAAATGCTGAGGCTCAAAATGACTATGGCTGGGCATTGCGCCAAAATGGAGATCTAACTAACGCTGAGGTTTATCTAAGAAAAGCAGAGGCTTTAAATCCAGCTTTAGCCTATGTGCATTCTAATCTCAGTGTAGTTTTGCTTGATCAAAACAAGCCCGATGAGTCATTAGCTGAAGCTAAAAAGGCAGTGACAACTGATGGTCAGCAGCCTATCTATCATGAGGTTTTAGGCAATGCACTGCTTGCTGCCGGAGAGACAAAATCAGCTATTGAGGAATACAATGCTGCTATTAAACTGCGCCCAGATTATGAAAATGCTTACTATAATTTAGGGCGAGCCTATCAAAAAGATGGTCAAATCACTGAAGCCAAGACAGCCTTAAGTGAAGCCCTCAAATTTGACCCTAATGATGAACGCTCCATTATGCTCTTTGATGAATTGATGAAATAGCTTTCTTAAGCGCGTCTTTTACGAGCTGCTTCTGCTTTTCTTTTGCGCTTGACGCTGGGTTTTTCATAGCGTTCCCGCCTTTTGATCTCAGACAAGATTCCAGCCTTTTGAATCTTCTTCTTGAAACGCTTCAAAGCAGCCTCAATGCTTTCTCCCTCAGCAACTCTAACTTCTGACAATGATATATCTCCTAATATGCCAAATTATGATCCTACCATTCCTGGGCAGGGTCTGAACAATGGATTAATGACAATGTGATATTGTTGACAAGAGCGTAATTATTTTATTAGCTTGTCTTTTTTCAGCAAGTGGTATTTGTGCTTTGTTGATTTTATCGCCAAAAGTAGTGCCAACGCGCGGGATTAAAGGAAAACGATAGCCGGACTTCTTGTCAAAGGTAATGGCAACTGGTGGCGTATCTTTGCCACATTTAATTATCCAATTCAAAGTAGATACACCCGGTAAGCCAAAATATTCTGCTCCGGCTGCCAGGCATAAAGCAGAGCAGATCAAAAATATAGGGGCCATGATGAAGTACACCCATAATGCATGCACTTGTCGGACTGGCGAGTGCTTACCGGCAGGCAAATGTAGAAGAAATGGAGAAATAATACTGAAAGGCACAAAGCCACTCCAGTAGCTAATTCGTCCTTCTGCGCCGGCAAGATAAAGCTTGCAAGCAAAAGAACAACCTAAAAATATGAGCACGACTCCTAGTATGATGTCCCAAGATCCAGTAGGCATTTTGGCTGTTCTCCTCTTGCTGGCAAATGCGTGTATGTATCAGTCTACACTAACCACCTGTCTTGAAACATCCTGTGATGATCTTGATATAGCTGGGTTCTCACAAGCTAGAATAAGCTTTTAGGATTAAGGAGGAATCATTGTCTAAGCTCGTAAGCAAACGTAGCCACCTTTGTGGCAATCTCACTGCTGCCGAAAATGGGCAAACAGTTTGTTTGGCTGGTTGGGTACATGTCAGGCGGGATTTGGGAGGCTTGATTTTTATTGAACTGAGAGATACTGCAGGACGAATTCAATTAGTTGCAGACCCCAATCGAAACAAAGCTGTTCATGATGTTTTCTCTTCTTTGCGCAATGAGTATGTCATTGCCATAGAAGGGAAAGTCTCAAGTCGCCCATCTGAGACAGTGAATTCTCAAAGCTCCACTGGCACAATTGAAATTTATCCAGAAAGCATTGAGGTTTTAAACACAGCCACTGTACTGCCTTTTCAGCTTGATAACGCTGGTCAGGTGGATGAGTCTGTGCGCCTGCAGTATCGCTATATTGATTTGCGCAGAACCCAAATGCATAACCATCTGCTTTTACGCCACCGCATTACTCAAGCTATTCGTCAATATCTGAATAACGAGTCTTTTATAGAAGTTGAAACGCCTATTTTGACAAAAGCCACCCCAGAAGGCGCGCGAGATTTTTTGGTGCCAAGCAGACTGAGTCCGGGTAATTGGTATGCCCTGCCTCAATCTCCTCAGCTTTTCAAACAAACTTTGGTAATCAGTGGTATTGAACGTTATTACCAGATTGCTCGTTGTTTTCGTGATGAAGATCTGCGCGCCGATCGCCAACCTGAGTTTACTCAAATTGATCTTGAGATGGCTTTTACTGATGAAGAGCAAGTTATCAAAGTAACCGAAGGATGGCTAACTGCTGCTTTTGCTGTCAGTGGTATTACGCTTGCTCCACCTTTTCCTAGATTTACTTATCAAGAAATTATGGAACGCTTTGGCACAGACAAGCCGGATATGCGTTTTGGCTTAGAAATTAAAGATTTAACTGAGTTAGCAGCTAATTGCCAACTTAAAGTTTTCCGAGCTGTAGCTGATGCAGGCGGCAAATTGAAAGCTCTTTGTCTAAGCGGGGCAGCTGAG